>ERZ808246.1071-NODE-1071-length-20733-cov-4.400716_pt1 | contig 20733 bp, 17 predicted proteins | sample MGYA00521083_ERZ808246 | MGnify/ENA primary metagenome ERZ808246 (study PRJEB31516, sample SAMN03275577) | gut metagenome | biome: mammalia-associated habitat; material: feces | host: Papio cynocephalus | place: Kenya | collected 2012-07-07 ... | reverse complement strand
TTTCTCTTATTATACCAGAAACGGGAGCATTTTTAAAGTTTTTTGACAAGCTGAACCGCGCCGCCCCTCACGGGGCGGCGCGGCTGCGATTTCGTTTTTTCAGCCGACAGTCAAACTCTCGGCAATGCTTTTCTGCGTTTCTTCGTCCACGCCTTCGGAAAGGCTGACGGTGACATACACGTGCAGCTTATCGTTGTAGGACACAATGCCGCGCAGCTGCTTGTGTTCCCACCCGGCGGCAGGGGTATTGTCTCCGGGATCGACGGCGTATTCTATGGTCGCCAGCGCGGTCTCCCCGTGCTCCGTGCGTTTGAACGCAGGGGACGCAATGTCCCAGTAGCACAGCGAGCCGAGACGGATAGAGGCATAGACGACCTGATAATAGTTGTCGGACAGCGGTTCGGGGGCTTCGCCTTCGGCGTAGTACGGGTAATTGTTCGCGCCGATCACGCCCATGCGCTCATCGCCTTTGTACAGTTCGATGTCTCCGTCGCTTTCCTGTACACGCCAGCCTTCGGGCAGGGTCAGAGAAGCGGTGAAAGCGGGCGTTTCGATCTCCGAAGTAATGGCGGGAAATTCAATCTGTGTTTTTTTGGGGGCAGAGGCTTTGACGGCGGTGCAGCCGACCGCCAGGGTCAAAATCAGGAGGAGCGCCGCCGCACAGAGCGGCGCGGTTTTTCTCGGATGAATCATGGCTTCCAATCGTCCTTTCAATGTGTTTTGAGAGTCCGCCATGGAATGAAACAGAAATGCGCGTCGGGAAACCGAGCGGGACATCAGATCAAGCAGCACCTCGCCGTAGGTCACCGTTTGTTCTTTTCCGAGCGTTTGCAGGGCGCGCTCGTCACAGCTCAGCTCCGCGTCACGCTGCGACAGCGCGGCGGCAAGCCAGACCAACGGATGAAACCACCACACGCCGAGGCACACCACTCGCAAAAGGCTCCAGATGCCGTCCTTTTGCCGCGCGTGCGCTTCTTCGTGCGCCAGAATACAGGCAAGGGCTTTTTCGTCCGCGACTGCCGTCTCCGGCACATAGATCACCGGGCGAAACGTCCCGAAAAGACAGGGCGCGGCGGCGTGCGGCGTGGCGTAGACGGGAATCGGGGAAGCAGCCGTCAGACGGACGCTGCCGCGTTTCAGCTCGCGGGAGAGCTTTTGCCGACTCAGCCCGAAGCACAGAAACACCGCCCCGCATCCCAGAAGCCACACCGCCCGCACCGTGCTTTTCACGGGAATTTCCACCCGCACGGGCGCGGCGTTTTCCGTCGGCTGCACGGCGGGGAGCGAAATTTCGGCGGTTTCGGGAAGCTCGGCAATCCGTACCGTCTGCACTCCCGTGTCGAGCGGGAGCTGCCATGGGAAAAGCAGGCGCACCGCGACGATCAGCCAACAGGCGTACATCAGCCGTGCGCTGAGCTTTTTCCTCCACAGAGCGCGTCCGAGACAGAACGCCCCGATCAGTACCGCTACCGAAACAGACATCTCAATCATGCTTTTCCGCCTTTCTCAAAATCGCGCGCAGCTGCGCAAGGTCCTCTTCGGTCAGCTCACGGCTGTCCGCCATTTGGTTGAGCATCATCCCCACGCTGCCGTTGTATAGACGGGAAAGAAAGCTCTTTGTCTGTTCGCGGCGCACGTCGTCACGGTTGACGGCGGGGTAAAACAGCTTTGCTTTTTCCCCCTCCTCGTGGCGCACGGCACCTTTGGCTTCAAGGCGGGACAGCATGGTGATGATCGTGTGCTTGCTCCAGGCGGTGTCGTTTTTGAAATACGCCGTCAGCACGGTGATCGTCGCGGGCGCGTCGTCCCACAGTCGGTTCATCAGTTTCCATTCCATGTCGGATAAATTCACAGTGGTCATAGGAGTGCTCCTTTTTCATCGATCGATGATTTCAGTATAACACGTAGGTACACAAATGTCAACCTGCTTTCAGGAAAATTTTTCCTCCGATTGGGGATTTTTTTGACAACTGTCCGCGATTCGCGCACAAAATGGCAAAAAATGCGCGTGACCGGGCGTAATTTCGTGAGATGTGACAAAATTGAAAAAAGGACTTGCAAAAATGAATTTTTTGTATTATAATATTTCATAAATTCCAAGGGAAACGCATATAAATAGGGAAATTCGCCATTGAAAATGAAAGTTTGTCCTTCAAATGATTCATTTTTGAACGAAATGTCCGCGGTACGAGGACACATTTCCGTTGTACGGCGTCAGCCTTTGACCGAAACGGCACTGCCGATTTCAATACATTATTTATGGAGGGAAAAACAATGAAAAAACTTCTGGCACTGGTTCTATGTTTGGCAATGGTCTTCTCGTTTGCCGCCTGCGGGGAAACGGAGACAACCTCTTCCGGAAATAACGGAGACAACAGCACCGGCAACGCTGCGACCGAAAAAGTGGCGTACGTTCTGGCAGAGAAAGGTGACACCTATTCTCTCGGCCTTTCTAACAACTTCAAAACCTCGTTTGAGAGCCTCGGCGGCAAAGTCGTTATGGAGACTTTCCCGAAGGGCAACACGAACTTCTCCGATTATCTGCAGAAAGCCATCGATAACAAGGCTTCCGTGATCTTCGCGCCGAACTCCACCACCGTGGCGGCAAACCTGCTGAAGCAGGCAAACGACCTAGGCATCGAGTGCCCGATCCTTGCAGGCGACACGTGGGAAAGCTCCGTCATTCTGGACGCCGTGAAGGGCACCGACCTGAATGTCTACGTTTCCACCTTCTTTGACGAGAACGACACCACCTCTCCGGCGGCGGGCGAATTCGTCAAGGGCTTCAAAGAATGGCTGAACGCAAATAAGGATTATTATGATATGAACGGCGGCAACGACATCGTGGCAGCGGTTTCCGCGTTGGGCTTCGACGCGTACAATGTCGCACTGGCAGCCATACGCAAAGCCGCCGAAGCAAAAGGCGCAGAGCTGACCTCCGTGGATGTGGCTTCCGCTCTGTGGACGCTGACCTATGACAACGGCGTGGCAGGAAAGCTCCAGTTCGACAAGAACGGCGATGCCATCAAAGACAGCGCATACATCAAGAAGGCAACGGCTGATAAGTTTGAGTTTGTCAAGCTTCAGACCATCGCCAACGACGCTCAGCAGGCTACCGCGTTTGATTACGGCGACGCCAAGGGTGTGGCACTGGATACCGCCAACAAGAAGATTGTCATCGGCATCTACGAGCCGACCTCCGGCGACAACGCCGCAGGCGGTAAGCAGGAAGTCCTCGGCATCTACTATGCAAACTCTCTGGACAACACCATCAAGATCGGCGACGACGAGTACAAAGTCGAGCTTTACCTCAGCGATAACGGATCCTCCGATGAGAACGCCGTCACTGCGGCTTCCAACATCATCAGCAAGGGCGCACTGGTTTCGCTCGGTTCCTACGGTTCGGGCGTGTCCATCGCGGCTGCTCCGACCTTTGAGGCAGCGCAGATTCCCGCCATCGGCATCTCCTGCACCAACGCACAGGTTACCGAGGGCAACAACTACTACTTCCGTACCTGCTTCCTTGATCCGTTCCAGGGTCTTGTTATGGCACAGTTTGCTTGGGATCTGATTAAGTAATCGTAAGAATATGCGACGGAAAGTACGGTAGCGGAAAACTACTGTACTTTCCTCTGTTTTTTGAAAGGTTTTGTCTTTATGAACATTGTACCGTATTTGATCCGAGGACTGGCAACGGGCGGACAGTTTGCGCTGGTTGCGATCGGATATACCATGGTTTACGGCATCCTGAAGCTGATCAACTTCGCCCACGGCGATTTGTTCATGGTTTCGGGCATGATCATGATCTACATGGCGGCTTCCTTCCCCACCATGCCGATCTGGTGCTCCATGCTGATCATGGTGATCCTGACGGTCTTTATCGGATTTTTGATTGAAAAATGCGCCTATGCCCCGCTGCGGCAGGCACCGCGTATGTCGGTGATGATTTCGGCAATCGGCGTTTCCTACCTGCTGCAAAACCTCGTCAGCTATATCACCGGCGGTCTTTCCAAACAGTACCCGGACATTCCCTGGATCGGACAGAGCGTCAAGCTGTTCGGCGTGAAGGATAAGCTGACCATGTTCATTTCGCCGATTGTGGCAATTCTCCTGACGGTCGTGCTGGTGCTGATCATCCGCTACACCAAGTTCGGAATGTCCATGCGCGCCGTTTCGCGTGATTTTGAAACCGCACAGCTCATGGGCGTGAAGATCAACCGCGTCATTGCCGTGACCTTTGCCATCGGCGCGTTTCTGGCGGCGGTCGGCTCGGTGCTGTATTTTGCGAAAAACACCGGCATCAACCACCTGGCAGGCTCCACCCCCGGAATCAAGGCGTTCATTGCCGCCGTGGTCGGCGGAATCGGCTCGGTGCCGGGCGCAGTCGTCGGCGCACTGCTGATCGGCGTGATCGAGAGCCTTTCCAAGGCAATCGGGCTGTCCGATTTCAGCGACGTCATTTCCTTTGCTTTGCTGATCATCATTCTGGTCGTGAAACCGACCGGTCTGTTCGGAGAAAAAACGAGAGAGAAGGTGTAACACGTGAACAGATTTTGGGATAAACATAAACGCACGATCTGCAACCTCGGTCTGGTCGCCGTGCTGTACCTCGTCCTCGCAGGCATTCAGTACCTCTGTCCTCCGACCTCCATGTGGTTTTCGGTGCTCCGTAAGGTCTGCACCTTTGCCCTGGCGGCGGTGGCAATGAACCTGCTCAACGGCTTTACGGGACTTTTCTCCCTCGGACAGGCGGGCTTCATGCTGCTGGGTGCCTATACGTATGCCATCTTCACCATTCCGACCGAAGCGCGCGCGGGCGTGTTCCGCAACTACGGCGCCAGCCTCATTCAGGTGCAGCTTCCGCTGGTCATCGCACTGCTCATTGCGGGCGCGGTGGCGGCGTTCTTCGCGTTTCTGATTGGACTTCCCGTGCTGCGGCTCAAGAGCGACTATCTTGCCATTGCCACCCTCGGCTTTGCCGAAATCGTGCGCGGTCTGGTGCAGCTGCAGCAGTTCGGCTCGATTACCAACGGTCCCGACCCGATCAGCTCTTTCACCGCACCGACCAATATTCTCGTCTATGCGGCAATTGCGGGCGTGTGCATTCTGCTGATCGTCATGATTATCAACTCCACCTACGGCAGAGCCTTCAAGGCGATCCGCGATGACGAAATCGCTGCGGAAGCCATGGGTATCAACCTTGCCAAGCACAAACAGCTGGCGTTTGTCACCTCGTCGTTTTTCTGCGGCATTGCGGGCGCGATGCTTGCCATGTGCAACACCAGCGTGTCCTCCGTGTCCTTCACCACCAGCATGACCTATCAGATTCTTCTGGTCGTGGTCATCGGCGGTATCGGTTCGGTTTCCGGATCGATCATTGCGGCGTTTATCTATTACGCCAGCAGTGAGTGGTGGCTGAAATTCCTGGATGTCGAAACCTTCACCGAAGCGGGCAAAAAGATTCCGCTTCTCGGACCGGGCTTCCGTATGGTGGTATTCTCGGTACTGATCATGATCATCGTGCTGTTCTTCCGCCGCGGCATTATGGGAACCAAGGAAATTTCCGTGTATGACTGGTTCGTGCGCAAGAAAAAAACGGCGAAGGGCGGTGCGGCGGAATGAGCGAGAAGAAAAACGTGCTTCGCGTGGACGACCTGACGATGCAGTTCGGCGGCGTTGTGGCGGTGGATAACCTGAGCATGGAGGTCAACGAAGGCGAGATCGTCGCCCTGATCGGACCGAACGGCGCGGGAAAAACCACGGCGTTCAACGCCATCACCGGCGTCTACGAGCCGACCAACGGTGCCATCAGCTTCAACGGACAGAAGATTATCGAAAATCACCCGCATCATAAAATGAAACGCCTGTATGCGGGCGAAAATAACGGAAAATACACGCAGACCATCATCAAAACGCCCGATCAGCTCACAAAACTCGGTATGGCGAGAACGTTCCAGAATATCCGCCTGTTCAAATCGATGACGGTGTTTGAAAACGTGCTGACGGCGATGCACCTGCGCCGTACTTCCAACTTCTTCACGGCGACCCTGCACCTCAACGGCAAGGACGAGGATCGGATGCGTGCCGAAACCGAGAATCTGCTGAAATTGGTGGAACTGGACGACGTGAAGGACGAAATGGCGACGAGCCTGCCCTACGGCAAACAGCGTAAGCTGGAAATCGCCCGTGCGCTGGCAACCGAGCCGAAGCTGCTGCTGCTCGACGAACCCGCTGCGGGTATGAACCCGCAGGAGACCGAGGAGCTGACGACATTTATTCACGATATCCGCGAGAAATTCAAGCTCACGATCCTTTTGATCGAACATCACATGAATCTGGTCATGAACATTTCCGACCGCATTTATGTTATCGACTTCGGCAAAGAAATCGCCGAGGGTACGCCGGAAGAAATTCAGGCGGATCAGAAGGTCATTGATGCTTATCTGGGGGTGGCTGACGATGAGTAACATACTGGAAATCCGCGACCTGTCGGTGTCCTTCGGGGGCATCCGCGCCGTGGAGCGCGTGACCATGCCGGTCGAGCAGGGCAAAATCGTCACGCTGATCGGCGCCAACGGCGCCGGAAAATCGACGGTTCTGCGCACGATTTCGGGTATCGTCAAGCCTCAGCACGGCGAAATTTTGTGGGAGGGCGAGAATATTCTCGGTCTGTCTCCCGACAAAATCGTCGCCAAGGGAATCACCCTCGTGCCGGAGGGCAGACGCGTGTTCCCGAACCTGACGGTGCTGGAAAATCTGAAAATCGGCGCGTATCTTCGCCATGACAAGCTGGATGACGATATTGACTACGTGTACAGTCTGTTCCCCCGCTTGAAGGAGCGACATTGGCAGCAGGCGGGCACGCTTTCCGGCGGTGAACAGCAGATGCTGGCGGTCGGACGTGCATTGATGAGCCGCCCGCGGCTGATCATGATGGATGAGCCGTCGCTGGGTCTTGCGCCGCTGGTGGTGCAGGATATTTTCAAAATTATCCGCACGATCAACAACGAAGGTATCACCGTGCTTCTCAACGAACAGAACGCGAATATGGCGCTGAAGATCGCCGACGAGGCGTATGTCATGGAAACGGGGCATATCACCCTCAGCGGTACCGGCGCCGAGCTGCTCGCCAATGAGCAAGTAAAGGAAGCCTACCTCGGCAAATCCAAAGCGGCAAAGTGATTTTTTGCGATTCGAACATAAAATAAGCGCAAAATCCGGTTTTCAAAACCGAATTTTGCGCTTTTGCTTTTTGGCACTGCAACCGGACAGCGACAGGCTGCCCTCTTTTCAAGAGGGGAGCAGTCAGCCGTTCGGCTGACTGAGGGGTGTTGCGGTTTTGGAAAAACTGAAGGTGAAGTGAAAAATCCAAGGCTTCAAACCCCCAAATCCGCACACTTTTCTTCTGCGGCAGTGCAGCCGCGTTGCCATGAGCCTTCCTCCGGGAGGAAGGTGTCACGCGCGAGCGTGACGAGAGGAGCCCGCGGGACGGAAAGGCGGCAAGAAGTTGTTGTTTTGCACTTTCGGTGACTTTCCCGTTCTTTTGATTCAAGAGATTTTCGCCGCAGTTTCTTTTTTCGCACCGCAGTCGGACAGCGATAGGCTCCCCTCTTTTCAAGAGGGGAGCTGTCGCCGTAGGCGACTGAGGGGTGTTGGGGTTCGGAAGGAAGTAAACTTGCAACAAAGCAGTCCGTCTCCCATAGCCTCCGAAAGGAGAACACAGAAAACGGAATTTTTTGATGAAAACGGCTCTTATCTTGCTGCCTTTTGACGGAGGCACTGCCTCACGCAAGCTCCCGCGCAAGAATTGCCCGCATGGTTTGCAGGGCGGCGGTGCTTTCGTCGGCGCCGTCATTTTCCAGAAGCCGCGTCGTGCCGTAAATCAGCGCGCGGAGCAAAAACGTTTTCTGCGCAGCAGTTTCCGCATCCCAGCCGCGCTCGTGTCCGAGCGCGGCGGTCAGCTCGGCGATCTTTTTCATCGGGCGGTCAATTTCCGCGCGCTCGCGCGTGTCCAGCCCCCGTTCATCCACGCGCAGAATCGCGCCGAAATCGGGATTTGCCGCCGCAAAACGGACATTTGCCAGACAAAGCTCAATCAGCAGGCGGCACGGGTCTTCGCGATGCGCCGCCGCGATCGCCTCCTCCAGAAGCTCCCACTGACAGTTGACATAGCAAAGAATCGCCAAAATCAGCTCGTCCTTGTTCTTGAAATGCTTATAGGGCGCGGCACACGACGCTCCGCAGGCGGACGCCACCCGCCGCAGGGAAAAATCGGCAAGTCCGTGCTGACGCAGCTCGGCAATTCCCGCCACAATCAGCCGCGTGCGCAGCTGCTGTGATTCAAAATGATCCTCCATACAAACACCTTTCCACAGGTTATCAGTGCTACCTGACGTTTTTCTTTCGTTCAGTTTAGCACAAATCCCGCAAAAATGCAAGGTTTTTGGAGAAAAGCCCTTGACGAAGGCAAAAAATGAGGTATACTATTACTATCAAGGTTATCAGTGTTAACCGCTTTCAGAAAAGGATGTGATTTTATGTTTTCTCAGTCCATGCTCGCGCTCGGACGAAAAAGCTCAGTGATTCGGGAGATTTTTGCGTATGCTTCCCGCCGCCGCGAGGAAATCGGCACCGACCGCGTGTTCGATTTCAGTATCGGAAACCCCGCCGTGCCCCCTCCGCAGGAGGTGACGGACTGTATCCGCCGTTTGCTTGACCTGCCCGATCAGACGACACTGCACGGCTACACCGCCGCGCCCGGCGACCGCGCCGTGCGTGAGGCGATTGCCGCCGATCTGCGCAGCCGCTGCGGCATCCGCGCGGACGCGTCGCTGATTTATATGACATCCGGAGCTTCGGCTTCGCTTTCCATTGCACTCAAAGCACTTGCCGAGCCGCAGGACGAAGTGATTGTTTTCGCGCCGTTTTTCCCGGAATATCGCGTGTATGTCGAACAGCCGGGGATGAAGCTTGTGTGCGTGCCGTCCCGCGCGGGCGACTTCCAGATCGACGAAGCGGCGCTTCAAGCTGCGTTGAGCCCGCATACCAAGGCGGTGATTATCAATTCGCCGAACAACCCCACAGGCGCGATTTTGACCGAGGAAAGCCTGAAAGCATTGGCATCTGCGCTGAAACGCGCCGAAACGCAGTTCGGACATCCGATTTTTCTGATCAGCGACGAGCCGTACCGCGAGCTGACCTATGACGGCGCAGTCACGCCTGCCGTGACGAAATTTTACGATAACACCGTGGTCTGCTATTCCTTCAGCAAGTCCCTTTCTCTGCCGGGCGAACGCATCGGCTACATCGCCGTTTCGCCCGACTGCACCGAAGCCGCCGCCCTGTTTGACGCCGTCTGCGGCGCGGGGCGCGCCTTGGGATTTGTCTGCGCACCGACGATGTTCCAGCAGGTGGCGGCGGCGTGCTGTTCGCTGACGTCTGACCTTGCGGTCTACGACAAGAACCGCCGCCTGCTCTACGACGCGCTCACCTCCTTCGGCTTTGAAGCGGTATTCCCCGACGGCGCGTTCTATCTTTTTGTCAAATCTCCCGAACCCGACGCCGCCGCGTTCTGCGAAAAGGCGAAAAAACGGGAGCTTCTGCTCGTGCCGAGCGACGATTTCGGCTGCCCCGGCTATGTGCGCATCGCGTACTGCGTGAGCACCGATCAGATTACACGATCTCTGCCGGCATTTGAACTGCTGGCAAAAGACTACGGATTGAGAGGATAAAACTATGGACGAATTGCAGCTGGCAAGACAGGAAATCAACGCCGCCGACGAGGAAATGGCGCGGCTTTTTGAAAAGCGCATGGAGGCGGCACGGAAAATTGCCGCTTATAAAAAGGAACACGGGCTGCCCGTGTTTGATGAGGCGCGGGAAAAACAGGTGCTGGAGAGCGGCGCCGAGCGCGTGGAGGACGACGAGCTTCGCGGCTATTACACCGAGTTTCTGCGCGATGTGATGACCGTTTCCAAGCAGTTTCAGAGCTGCCTGATGGAGGGCATGAAGATCGCTTACTGCGGCGCGCCGGGCGCGTTTGCCTGCCTGGCTGCGGGAAAGGTGTTCCCCGACGCGAAAAAAATCGGATTTCCGAGCTTTAAGGAAGCCTATGCCGCCGTGGAAAACGGCGAGTGCGATGCGGCGGTTCTGCCGCTTGAAAACAGCTTTGCGGGCGAGGTCGGACAGGTGACGGATCTGCTCTTTTCGGGTTCGTTGTTCATCAACGGCACCACGGCGCTGAGCGTGTCGCACGATCTGCTTGCCGCGCGCGGCACACGGCTGGAGGACGTCACCGAGGTCGTCAGCCATCCGCAGGCACTGGCGCAGTGCAGTGCGTTTCTCAAGGCGCATCACCTGCGCGAGACCACGTTTGAAAATACGGCGCTTGCGGCGCAGTATGTGGTGGAAAAACACGATCCGCACCTTGCCGCGATTGCCTCTTCTGCCAGTGCGGAGGAATACGGGCTGGACATTCTTGCACAAAATATACAAGATGTACAGAATAATACCACACGTTTTGCAATTCTTTCCCGCGCGGAAAACCGCAGTCTTGCCAAGCGTTCGGGCGCGCATTTTGTGCTGATGTTCACGGTGAAGAACGAAGCGGGCGCGCTGGCACGCGCCCTGAACATCGTCGGCGCGCACGGGTTTAATATGCGCACGCTGCGCAGCCGCCCGATGAAGGAACTGCTGTGGCAGTATTACTTCTATCTGGAAGCCGAGGGCAACATCCACGGCAACGAAGGAAAATGTATGCTTGAAGAATTGCAGGTCTGCTGTGACCGCGTGAAGCCGGTCGGCACCTTTACGGAGTGAGTGAAATGAAAGTGGACGTCCGCACACAGCCCGATCCTTATACTGTACACATTGAACGCGGCATTCTTCGCCGTGCCGGAGAAATTCTGCCGCTGAACCGCCGCGCGCTGGTGGTCACGGACAGCGGCGTGCCGAAAGAATACGCCGAGACGGTTTGCGCGCAGTGCGCCGCGCCGACAGCGGTCACCCTGCCGTCCGGCGAGGAAACCAAGAGCTTTTCGTCACTTCAGACGCTCTGCCGCGTGATGCTGGAAAAAGGATTCACCCGCACCGATGCCGTCGTCGCCGTCGGCGGCGGCGTAATCGGCGATCTGGCGGGCTTTGCCGCGTCGGTGTATATGCGCGGAATCGATTTCTTTAATTTTCCCACCACCCTGCTTTCCCAGGTCGATTCTTCGATCGGCGGGAAAACGGCGGTGAATTTTGAGGGCGTGAAAAACGTCATCGGCACATTCTACCAGCCCTCTGCCGTGCTCATCGATCCGCTCACGCTCGACACCCTGCCGAAACGGCAGATTGCCTCCGGTATGGCAGAAGTAATCAAAATGGCGGCAACATTTGACGCCGACCTGTTTGAGTCTCTGGAAAACGGCAATCTTCCCATCGAAGAAATCATTGCCCGCGCCCTGCGGATCAAGGCGCGTGTCGTCGAAGCCGACACGCGCGAGGCGGGACTGCGGCGGGTGCTCAATTTCGGACACACCGTCGGTCACGGCATTGAAAGCGCCGAAGGACTGGGCGGTCTGACGCACGGCGAATGTGTGGCGCTGGGAATGCTTGTAATGAGCGGCGGCGAAATGCGCGAGCGGATTCGGCGCGTGCTGAAAAAGTGGGGTCTGCCGACCGAAATTCACGCCGATATTTCCAAGGTTCTGGAAGCGCTCTCTCACGACAAAAAGGCGTCCGGCGACCGTATTTCCGTCATCACCTGTGACGCACCGGGGAGCTATTCGATCGAAACGCTTCCGATGGAAACCTTTAAAACCCGCGTCACGGCGGTGCTGAAAGGAGACGCAAAATGAACAATACGTTCGGAAAAAACGTCACTGTCACACTGTTCGGAGAAAGTCACGGCAAGGCGATCGGCGCGGTGCTTGACGGAATTGCCCCCGGAATTCCGGTGGACGAAACGGACATCGCCCACGCGCTTTCCCTGCGCCGCGGCGAAGCGGCGCTTTCGACTCCGCGGCGCGAAGCGGACGCGTTCGAGCTTGTCAGCGGCGTCTACCGCGGGAAAACCACCGGCACCCCCCTGACCGTGCTGATCCGAAACGCCGACACCCGAAGCGGCGACTATGACAAAACCGCGCGGCTTTTCCGCCCCGGACACGCGGATCTGACCGCCATGTACAAATATCACGGCTTTGCCGACCCGCACGGCGGCGGGCATTTTTCGGGACGTATCACGGCGGCGCTGGTCGCGGTCGGCGCGATCGCGCAAGCCGCATTGAAAGCTCGCGGAATTTTCGTGTTCACCCACCTGTCGCGCTGTGCGGGCATTTCCGATCGGGTGTTTCATGATCTGACCGCCGATCGTGCGCTCTGCGACCGCCCGTTTCCGGTGCTGGACGAGACGGCGGCAAACGCGATGAGGGAGGAAATCCTCCGCGCCGCCGCCGACGGCGACAGCGTCGGCGGCGTGCTGCAAACCGCGGTCACGGGGCTTCCTGTCGGTGTGGGCGAGCCGTGGTTTGATTCGGTGGAAAGCGTGCTGGCGCACGCGCTGTTTGCCGTTCCCGCCGTCAAAGGCGTGTCCTTCGGCGACGGATTCGGGCTGTGCGACCTGCGCGGCAGCCGGGCAAACGATCCCCTGCGGGAGGAAAACGGCAAAATCGTCACTGCCACCAACCGCAACGGCGGCATCAACGGCGGCATTACCAACGGAATGCCCGTGCTGTTTGACTGTGCCGTCAAGCCGACGCCTTCGATTGCGAAAAAGCAGGAAACGGTGAACGGTGATACCCTGGAAAACGCCGAAATCGAAATCTGCGGACGGCATGACCCGTGCATTGCGCCGCGCGCCGCCGCGGTTGTGAATGCGGTCACTGCGCTGGTGCTTTGCGACCTGCTGACCGGGCGCTTCGGCACGGATTGGCTGGCAAGCCGCCCCGACTGACGGCAGACCGGCGGAAAAGCAAACCCGCCGTCGGGTCGAACGGCTGCGACCGACTGCGCTGCCGCGAAAATATCCCTCGGCACCATCCGAAGCAGTACCGTCTGCGGCAGAAACCCGCTTTCCTCCGACCCTCAACACCCCTCAGTCGCCTGCGGCGACAGCTCCCCTCTTAAAAAGAGGGCAGCCTATCGGTGTCCGGCTGCGGCGCGGAAAAAGAAACTGCGGCGAAAATCTCTTGAATCAAAAGAACGGGAAAGTCACCGAAAGTACAAAACAGTACCTTTCTGCCACCTTTCAGTCCCGCGGGCTCCTTTCGTCACGCTCGCGCGTGACACCTTCCTCCCGGAGGAAGGCAACGGTTGACGCGCTGCGACGCCACAAAAGAAAAACGGGCGGTCAGCCGGTGACCAATGACCTTTCGCAAAATATACTTTTTCAACTGCGTGTTGAAAACTTTGTTGAAAATACAATCCTTGATTGCGATTTTTCTTAAACAAGGCGTTGTTTTCATTGAAATCCACGACATATTTTCAACCTTGTGTTGAAAATTCCGTTCAAAATACAATCTGTAATTTACTTTTCACAACTTTCAGGCAAAAAACATCAACAAACAGTAATTTAATCAACACAAAGTACTATTTGTTATGTCCTTTTTAAGGAGGAACGTCCATGCGCAAAGGTTTGATCGGAGAGAAGCTCTCCCACAGCTTTTCCAAGGAAATTCACGAAAGCCTCACCGGCACGCCCTACGAGCTGATCGAGCTTTCCCCGCAGGAGCTGCCTGCCTTTATGACGGCGCGCGATTTTTCCGCAATCAACGTCACCATTCCCTACAAGCAGGCGGTCATCCCGTATCTTGACCGCATCAGCGATACCGCGAAAGCCATCGGCGCGGTCAACACAATTGTCAACCGCGGGGGAAAACTCTGTGGGTACAATACCGATTTCGGCGGGATGTGTGCGCTGATTTCCCGCATCGGGATCGACCTTGACGGAAAGAAAGTGCTGATTCTCGGCACGGGCGGTACGTCGTTGACTGCCAATGCCGTGGCAAGACACCTCGGCGCCAAAGAGGTGCTTCGCGTGAGCCGCACGGGGAAGGACGGGGCAATTACCTATGATGAAATGTTTTCCGACCATACCGATGCCGATGTGCTGATCAACACCACGCCCTGCGGAATGTTCCCGAACGGCGGGTGTCCGGTGGATATCGGGCGGTTTTCCCGCCTTTGCGGTGTGGTGGACGCGATTTACAATCCTCTGCGCACTCCGCTGGTTCGTCAGGCACGGGCGCGCGGGATTCCCGCCGAGGGCGGGCTGTTCATGCTCGTGATGCAGGCGGTGCTGGCAAGCGAAATTTTCACCGATTCTTCGGTCGCGCCCTCCAAGGCGCACGCGATTTTTAACGCGATTGCCGCACAAAAGGAGAATATTGTCCTCATCGGAATGCCCGGAAGCGGAAAGACGACCGTGGCAAAATTGCTGTCGGAACAGCTGCACCGCCCGTGGGAGGACACCGACGCACAGATTGTGCAGAAATCGGGCATGAGCATTTCCGAACTGTTTGCCGAATGCGGCGAAGCGACATTCCGCGATCTGGAAAGCGAGGTCATCCGTGAAATGTCCCGAAAAAACGGCATCATCATCGCCACGGGCGGTGGGGCGGTTTTGCGGGAAGAAAACGTCGATGAACTGCGTGCCAACGGAAAACTTGTCTTTCTTGACCGACCCGTGGAGGAGCTTCTCCCCACCGCCGATCGACCGCTGGCAATGACTAAGGAAGCCGTGCTTTCCCGTTGGCACGAGCGCGAAGCGCTGTACCGCACGGCGGCGGATCTCACCGTCGGCGGCGAAGAAAGCGCCCGAAAAACGGCGGAATCGATTATAGAAAGAGGCGGTTGGGCTTGACGGTAACGATTGAAAAGGGACGGGCGGTCGGTACGGTCGCAGCGCCGCCGTCCAAAAGCATGGCGCACCGACTGTTGATCTGCGCCGCGCTGAGCGAGGGCGAAACCGTGGTTCACGGCATTGCCGAAAGCGAGGATGTGCGCGCGACGCTCGACTGCCTGACGGCGTTGGGCGCCGCAGCGGTTCTGCACGGAAATTCCGTGACCGTGAGGGGCGTGAACCCGCGCAAAGTGACCGCGAAGGGGGAGCTGTGCTGCCGGGAAAGCGGAAGCACGCTGCGTTTTTTCATCCCGATTGCCCTGCTCGGTTCGGGCAATACGGTGCTGACCGGCTCGGAAACGCTGCTGAAGCGTCCGATGCAGGTCTACGAGGAGCTTTGCAGAACACGCGGACTCTTTTTCTCCCAGGACAGCCGCAGCGTGGCGGTTCGCGGACCGCTTCGCGGCGGGGAATTCACCGTTCCGGGCAATATCAGCAGTCAGTTCATCAGCGGACTTCTGTTTGCCCTGCCGCTGCTGCCCGAGGACAGCGTGATTCACATTCTCCCGCCCGTGGAGAGCCGCCCGTACATTGATCTGACCGTTTCCGCGCTCGCGCAGTTCGGCGTGAAAGTGACGTGGGAGGACGAACGCACGCTGGCGGTGGCGGGAAACCAATCCTATGCTGCCCGCGAGGTCACCGTGGAGGGCGACTATTCGGGTGCCGCATTCTTTGCCGCGCTCAACACGTTGGGCGGAGAGGTGCGCATTGAAGGACTTTTTGAAGAAAGCCTCCAGGGCGACCGCGTGTACGCGCGGCACCTGGACAGCCTTTCCCGCGGCACGCCCGTGATTCCCATTGAGGATTGTCCCGATCTGGGACCGGTGCTGTTTGCGGTTGCCGCCGCGAAAAACGGCGGCGTGTTCACGGGAACACGCCGCCTGAAAATCAAAGAAAGTGACCGCGCCGAAACCATGGCACAGGAGCTTGCCAAATTCGGCGTGTCCGTGAAGATTCACGAAGATTCGGTGGTGGTGTACCCCTGCGATTTCCACGCGCCGAAAGAACCGCTGTGCGGTCACAACGATCACCGCGTGGTCATGGCGCTTGCCGTGCTTTGCACCGTGACGGGCGGAACGATCGAGGGTGCGCAGGCGGTGCGCAAGAGTTTTCCCGACTTTTTTGACAAGCTGAAGCAACTTTCGATAGAGGTGAAGACCGATGAAACTTGACTCCGATACCAATATTCTGATCGTCGGACTCGGGCTGATGGGCGGAAGCTATGCCCGCGCGCTGACGAAAAAGGGCTACCGCGTCGGCGCGATCACCAACGAAAAACATTCGCTGGACTACGCACTGGAACACGGCATCATTGCCTACGGCGCCGACACGCCCGATCCCGACCTCATCCGCGCCGCCGATCTGGTGGTGTTTGCGCTCTACCCGCACGTTTTTCTCGACTGGGCTGCCGCCTATGGGCATCTGCTCAAGCCGGGCGCGTGGGCGACCGATGTGACGGGCGTGAAAAGCGGCATTGTGACCGAGGTGCAGCGTCTTTTGCCGCAGGATGTGGAATTTATCGCCGCGCACCCGATGGCGGGACGCGAGGTCTACGGCGTGGAAAACAGCGACGAACGCATTTTTCAAAACGCCAACTACATTGTCGTTCCCACCGAAAAAAACACCCCCGAGGCGATTGCCCTCTGTGAAAAACTCGGCGAAGAGCTGGGCTTCTCGCTCATCTCCCGCCTCACCCCCGAAGAGCACGACGACATGATTGGCTTTCTTTCCCAGCTTACCCATGTCATCGCCGTCACGCTCATGAACTGCAATCAGTCCCCGCACATGGAAAAGTACACGGGCGACTCGTTCCGTGACCTGACGCGCATCGCCCGCATCAACGACGCGATGTGGTCGGAGCTTTTCCTCCTCAACCGTGACGCGCTTCTGCGCCACATGGATGCCTTTGCCGAGACTTTTGAGCAGTTCCGGCAGGCGCTTAAAAACGGCGACATCGAAACCATGCGCGACGCCATGCGCCGATCCACGGCACGGCGGGCGCGGTTTGATAAAGATAAAGAAAAGGAGACGAAGAAGATATGAACATGGAATTCATCGGCAAACTGCCGATCCCGAAGGAAATCAAAGAGCAATATCCGCTTGACGAAGCGTCTGCGGAAATCAAGGCGGCGCGCGACCGCGCGATCCGCGCGATTTTTGAAGGCAAAGACGACCGCATGATGCTGATTATCGGTCCGTGCTCGGCGGATCGCGCGGATGCGGTGCTTGACTATATCGGACGGCTGAAAACCGTGCAGGATAAAGTGGCGGACAAGCTGCTGCTCATCCCCCGCATCTACACCAACAAGCCGCGCACCACGGGCGATGGCTATAAGGGAATGCTGCACTACCCCGATCCCAACGAGAAACCCAATCTCATCAAGGGCGTCATTGCCATCCGCAAGCTGCATATGCAGGCACTCAAGGACTACGGCATGAGCAGCGCCGACGAAATGCTCTATCCCGAAAACCACCGCTACCTCAGCGACCTTCTCTCCTATGTGGCAATCGGCGCGCGCTCGGTGGAAAACCAGCAGCACCGCCTGACTGCCAGCGGTCTGGCGATTCCCGTCGGCATGAAAAACCCCACGGGCGGAGATTTGTCGGTGATGATGAACGCGATTTACGCCGCCCAGCACCACCACACCTTCTGCTATCGCGGTTGGGAGGTCAAGAGCCACGGCAACCCGCTGACCCACGCCATTCTGCGCGGCTATGTGACCGCCAGCGGCAAGACCGTGCCGAATTATCACTATGAAGATCTGATCGGCTTGTGCGAGCTGTACGCCAAGTCCTCGCTTGAAAATCCCGCGGTGATCGTGGACACCAACCACTCCAATTCCGGCAAAAAGTACCTCGAGCAGGTGCGCATTGCCAAGGAAGTGCTGCACAGCTGCCGGTATTCGCCGGACGTGCGGCGGCTGGTGAAGGGCTTCATGATCGAAAGCTACCTCGTGGACGGAGCGCAGAAAATCGACGGCACGACCTACGGTCAGTCGATTACCGATCCGTGCCTCGGTTGGGAAAAGACGGAAAATCTGATCTACGAAATTGCCGACGCGCTGTAAAAGCGCATCCCCCGGCAGCCGTTTTCCCCGAAAACCGACCAAATTTACGCGAAAACTGCCCATTTTTGTGTAAAGCGCAAAAACATTCGGAAAACCCTTTACAGATTTGTGAATTTTTGCTAAAATAAAAGCGATGTGACAATTCAGCTCATCATAAGGGGGAATGAATGTGAAAAAATGGATTTGCGGCGTACTTGCAGCGTCGATGATCCTTGCTTCTCTTGCATCCTGCGGCGGCGACAAAAAGCCGAGCGGGGGAAATAAGGGAGAAGTCAGCACCGCGAGCAACGGCGAGATTGTCAATGTCAACGCCGGCGTTCGCATGAACGACAAAAACGAACTGCTGTTTTTGCCCGAGGATGTGGGCGAAATCAACAATCCGGTGGTCAATATCCTGACGCCCGGACTGACCGACGACTGGTTTTACAGTTGGATGCAGTGGCGCGAGGATGCCTACGGCATTGAGATAAAAACCGACAACTGCACCTGGGAAGAACGCGAAATGAAGTATGTTTCCGCGTATGTTTCCGGCACGCCCTATGACATTCTGTACTGGATCAATTATCCGACCACGGTGATCAAAGGGCTGGTTCAACCGCTGGATGACATTCTGCCGGTCAACGACGACCGCTACTTCACACCGGGCGGAAAATGGATGGGCAAGACCTATTCCGTGACCCCGAAGGATCAGTTTGTCGATGAGAAATTCAGCGCCGGCGGCGTGTACGGCATTTTCTACAACAAGGGACTTTTCGAGGACAATGGCATGGAGCTTCCTGCCGATCTGTGGGATCGCGATGAGTGGGATTTCCAGCATTTTTACGATGCGGCGCGGATGCTGACCATGGACACCGACCGTGACGGTCAGATCGATCAGATCGGCTGCACGACGTGGATGTATACGATGTTCAACATCGCCAACGGCGCCAAAACCATTTCCGTTACCGACACGGGCATCGAGCTGACCTGGAACGACCCGAAATACATCGAGGGCTTGGAATGGATGATCAAGTGCTATCCGTATGCGAAGGTGCAGACGGATAAGTGGTATTCCGGAAAAGCGGCGATGTATGCCGAAAGACTTTCCAACAGCAGCTCCTGGGCGAAGGAAGTGTCGTTTGACTGGGATTGGGTGCCGTATCCGAAGGGACCGAGCGGCTATGGCTATGACGGCTATTGCGGACCTGCGGGCGGTTCTTTGACGTGCTTTATTGGCACAGGCGCTAAGAATATCGAGGGCGCGAAGGTCTTCATCTGCGCCGATATGGCGCGGAGCAAATTCCGCGATTTCTCTAAGGATGAAGAAAACAGAACCGTGACCGACGAGCAGATCGAACGCTGCAAGAAAATGATGGAAATGGGCGATCGGATCGAGGATTTCAGCGGAACGGTCGGAAGCAGCGGCGACCTGATGTGGAGCGTTTGGGGTTCTGTGACCGAACTGGGCGCCAAAGCGACGATTGAAAAATACACTCCGCCGATGCAGAAGGAAATTGACAAATTGCTGGCAACCAAGGTAGAGACAGACACTGTTCCGTTCAAAACCCTCGGTACGGTGGACTTTGAGGACGGCAAGAATCCGCTGAAGGACGTCAACGGCGGTATGCTGTCGATCACCGACAACGCAGCCGAAGTCATCAGCGGCAGTAAGTCTCTGAAGGTGCAATTGAGTCCGAACGTGGCTTACGGTCCGTATGCGATTACCACGGCAGAGAATTATCACTTCGCTTACGGCGGACAGTATAAGGTTTCGTTCAAGGCGAAAGCCGTCAACGGTACGGCGGCGAAGGAAGGACCGTTGGTCGTCTCCCTGCGCCCGTCCGCAGCAGCGGAAACCGGCGACGATTCCGTCTCTTTGGGCGGCTGGAATCCTGTGGATCTGTCCGACGGACAGGTGCATGAGTTTGAACTGATGTTCAACGTCATGGAATTCTACGATGACCTCCAGTTGTTCCTGATCGGCGGTACGGGAGCGGAAAGCCCGAACCTGGCAATCATCATCGACGATCTGACGATCGAGGAAATCAAATAAAAATCGCATGAAAATGCCCATCGGCGCCCGACTTAAAAAGTCGAGCGCCGATTTGCGCTTTTGTGATTTGTCTTGCTTTTCGCAGCTTTTTCGGTGTTTTAAAGTCACAGTTTCTCATTTGCACCGCAGCTGGTCAACAGTAGGCTGCCCTCTTTCAAAGAGGGCAGCTGTCGCCGTAGGCGACTGAGGGGTGTTGGATTCGGAAGGAAGCCGAAAGGAGAAGAAAAATGCAAGGCTCAGCCCCCCAAAAAAAATCCGCACATTTTCCTTCTGCGGCACCGCAGCGCGTCAACCGTTGCCTTCCTCCGGGAGGAAGGTGTCACGCGCAAGCGTGACGGAAGGAGTCCGCGGGACTGAAAGGCAGCAGACAGTCGAGGTTTTGTGCCTTTGGAATTGAATCGAATTTTTTGTTTTAGATTTTCTGTGGTAGCTTAAAGTTCGAGAAATTTGAAAGTCGCGCATTTTCCTCCAAAACCGAAAACAACAGAAAAAAATAAGCCGCGTGCTCTCCCTCAGTCGCTCCGCGACAGCTCCCTCCCGGAGGGAGCCTGTGTTTGTGCGTGTTTTTTCTTTGTGCCACAGAAAAAGCAAACGCAGAATCCGAACCTTCAAAACGAAAATCAAGGCTTCAACACCGAAAGGTTGCACTCTTAAAACAAGAGATTTTTGCCGCAGTCACTTTTTCGCACCGCAGTCGGACACCAATAGGCTGCCCTCTTTCAAAGAGGGGAGCTGTCGCCGCAGGCGACTGA
>ERZ808246.1070-NODE-1070-length-20748-cov-2.797274_pt1 | contig 20748 bp, 24 predicted proteins | sample MGYA00521083_ERZ808246 | MGnify/ENA primary metagenome ERZ808246 (study PRJEB31516, sample SAMN03275577) | gut metagenome | biome: mammalia-associated habitat; material: feces | host: Papio cynocephalus | place: Kenya | collected 2012-07-07 ... | reverse complement strand
CTCTGCTCGTCGCCGATGTCGGCAAGCACTTTGTCAAACACGCTGATACGGCTGGTGTCGTCGCAGGGGATCATCAACCCGCACATGGTCATCAGAGAAAACAGTCCCAGTGTTTTCAAAGCGACGGTTTTTCCTCCGGTGTTCGGACCGGTAATGACCAGCGTGTCGAATTTTTCTCCGAGTGAAATATCCACTGGAACGACCACCTTTGGATCAATCAGCGGATGCCGTGCCTTTTTCAGTTCGATCACGCCGTCGTCCGAAATTTCGGGAACACACGCGCGCATGGAAATTCCGAGATTGGCTTTGGAAAATAAAAGATCAAGAGAAATCAACGCAGTGTAGCTGTCGGTAATGGACTGGGCAAAAGTACCGGTTTCCGCGGAAAGCTCGGTCAGAATTCTTTCGATCTCCGCCTTTTCCTTGGATTGCAGAATTTTCAGCTCGTTGTTGAGTTCAACTACGGCGGCAGGCTCAATGAACAGGGTGGCACCGCTGGAAGAAGTGTCATGCACCAATCCCTGCACTTCGTTTTTGAATTCGGTTTTTACCGGCACCACAAAACGCGAGTCGCGCATGGTGATGATATTTTCCTGCAAAAATTTCTGATAGGCAGGGGAACGAACCATCTTTTCCAGCTGATTGCGCGCTTCTTGAGAGCAGTGCCGCATTTTGCGGCGGATCTCCGCCAAAGCGGGGCTTGCGGAATCGGCAATTTCGTCCTCGGAGAGAATGCTTCCGGTGATTTTGTCCTCTAAGTATTTGTTGGGAGACAGTTGTCCGAAATAGTCGTCCAAAACGGTCGGCTCGTCCTTGGAATATTCGCGCCATTGGCAGAGAGCGCGAATGTTTCGCAGCACTTCAGCAATGTTCAACAGCTCCCGCGGTGTCAGTACTGCGCCAATGTCGGCGCGTTTGACCGCTTGGGTAATGTTTTTTACACCGAAAATCGTCGGTGAGCCGTATCTCATGGAAAGTACGTAAGCGTCGTTGGTGTAACGCATAAGGCGCTTGGTTTCCGAAAATGAAGTCGCAGGCTCCAGATTGAGCGCCAAAGACCGCGTGTCTTCACAGTGCGCTTCATTGGCAAGACGCAGGAGTACTTTGTCAAGCTCAAGGGTGGTATAGACTTTGTCCATAGGTAACTCCTTTTATTGTAAACAAAGATGAATGGCTATTGTACAGTGTCGTAAAAAAACGCCAGGGTATCAAATGCTTTTTCCAGTTGGTAGCAGCAAAATTCCTCGGTGATTTCCGAGAGATTGCGCATCCGGCTTTGTGGGAGACGAATCTTGAAAGCGTCGCTGAGTTTTCCGAATACCATCACGCGCAGGACATCGAGCAGATCCTTTTCCAGCTTTTGTCCGCCGGTTTTTCTTTCCCGCGATTCCATGCAGGAAGGGCAGAGGAGTTCGCCGTCGGTAATGAAAAAATAGGCGGCGGATTCCGGATAGACGCCGCAATCACAGCAGGCGGCGACCTGAGGGGCAAATCCCGCGAGGGTCAGCGCGCGAACCTCAAACAGTGTTTTGAGCAAAAAAAGATCAGCACCGTCCTTTTCGAGGAAAAACAGTGTGTTCAGCAAAAGCCTCAACAGCGGCTCGCTTTCCAGCCCGTCGGTGACACCGACGGTTGCGGTGATATCCAACAGATATGCCGAAAGGGAAACCTTTGTCAGATCTCTGCCGATTTTAAAAAATGCGTCGCGCAAATCGGCGGAGCAGACACGGTAATTTCCCTTGTTCTCCGAAAAAATGAAGTCCGAATAGCACATCAGAGAAGTTGAGGTACAAAAAGGACTGCGAATGCTGTTCGCGCGGTTGGCATAGGCATGAATAACGCCGCTATCTCTTGTCAGAATTGTGAGATAGCGGTCGTTGTCATTGATTTTTTGCTGTCGGATGACAATCCCGTCCGTTTTGAATTGCATGATGTTGTGTTCCTTCAAGCGTGGTGTAGACATCGGCACATGCTTTTCGGTATTGAAGATAGTCGGCGATTTTCCCGGTCGCCATAAAACGGTTCCATTCGGATTCCGGATTCATATAATCACCTCAGGTATAGTGTGAGCATCCGAACGGAAAATATGGCAGGAAAAGTCGCCCAATCATTGAAACCCGAACTGCTTGATGATTTGCTCTTTGTTGCGCCAGTCCTCTTTGACTTTCACCCAGCATTGCAGATTGATCTTGGTATTCAGGAAACTCTCGGCATCTTCTCTGGCAAGAGTGGCGATTTTTTTGAGCATGGCGCCGCCTTTGCCGATGATCATGCCTTTGTGGGATTCCCGTTCACAAATGATCGTTGCATAAATGTCCAGCAGATCGCTTCCCGGGCGTTCTTTCATCTGATCAATGACCACGGCGATTCCGTGCGGGATTTCGTCCCGCATCAGATTAAGAATTTTTTCCCGGATGATTTCCGCAACAATCACGCGTTCGGGCTGATCGGTCAGCGCGTCGTCGGGAAAAAAGTGCGGAGCTTCCGCCGCGAAGGCGGACAGCTCTTTCATCAGAATGTCCAGACCGTCGTTCTGCAGCACACTGACGGGAATCACGGCGTCGAAATCGTGCAGTGCGGAAAAAGCGGCAATCCTTGCCAGAATTTCTTCTTTGTTCGTCACTGTATCGATTTTGTTGATCAGCAGAATCGTCGGGATTTTGGATTTTTTCAAAGATTCAATCAATGTTTTTTCGGCAGTGAAAATCTCCGAGGACATATCGGTCACCAAAACAGCAACATCCACATCGGCAACAGATTCGTCAACGGTTTTCACCATGTATTCGCCAAGCTTGTTTTTGGCTTTGTGCAGACCCGGAGTGTCCAGAAAGACATACTGAGTGTCACCGCGGGTGGACACGGCAGTAATTCTCGTGCGGGTCGTCTGCGGTTTGTCGGAGACGATGGCAATTTTTTCACCGACAAGCGCGTTGATCAAAGAGGATTTGCCGACATTCGGTTTTCCGACAATGGCGACAAAGCAGGATTTCGTTTTCATATTTTCCATCAATGTTCTCCGTTAATATATGTAATGTCTCTGGCAAGTCCGAGGCTGGTGAGAATGGCCTCCTCTTTTTCTCTCATGCGCGCTTCTTCCAACCCGCCGTTTTCGTGGTCGTACCCCAGCAGATGCAGCATGGAGTGAACGGTAAGAAACGCCAGCTCGCGTTCCACGGTGTGTCCGAAAATTTTAGCTTGGCGGATGGCGGTTTCCAGGGAAATCACAATGTCTCCCAAGAGAAAGCGCCCGGTGTCGGGATTGACGTCGTACACGCCGTTTTCTCCGAGAGGGAAGGAAAGGACATCTGTGGACTTGTCTTTATTTCGGAATTGCAGATTGTATTGATGAATAGTTTCGTCATCCACCAAAGAAATGCTGACTTCGTAGGTTCCTTCCATTCCTTCGGCGGCAAGCGAGGCGATGCAGCATTTGCGCAGAAGCATTCTTGTCCCGGGAAGAATTTTGATTTTCTTTTGTTGATTGGTAATGGTAACACTGACTTTGAGCATCAGCGATTTCTCCTTTTTCTGTCATCGTAATATTTTTCGTATGCTTTTATGATTTTCTGAACCAGGTGGTGGCGCACTACGTCTTTTTCGGTAAATTCGATGATTTTGATATCATCGATGCCTTTCAAAACTTTGATTGCTTCCACCAGTCCCGAACGCTGGGAGTCGGGCAAGTCGATTTGCGTGATATCTCCGGTAATAACCGCTTTGGAATTGAATCCGAGACGCGTCAGAAACATTTTCATCTGTTCCGGTGTGGTGTTTTGCGCTTCGTCAAGAATAATGAACGAATCATCCAAAGTTCTGCCGCGCATATAAGCAAGCGGCGCTACTTCGATGTTTCCGCGTTCCAAATATTTCTGATAATTTTCGCTTCCGAGCATTTCAAACAGCGCATCGTAAAGCGGACGCAAATAGGGATCCACCTTGTTTTGCAGGTCACCCGGCAGGAACCCGAGCTTTTCGCCCGCCTCCACGGCAGGACGCGTCAGGATGATGCGGTTGACATTGTGTTCACGAAATTCTTTCACCGCAGCAGCAACGGCAAGATAGGTTTTTCCCGTTCCCGCAGGACCTATTCTTTTTGCCCCAGTGTTTTCGGCTTGATCGGTTTGCCTTTGGCGGTGATGCAGAGACAATCCGCCGACAGACTTTCGATTTTGTCCTCGCTGTTTTCGTTCACCATGGAAAACACATATCGGATAGACTGGTCATTGATGGCTTCGCCGCGGTTGAGCATGGCAATCAGCGTGTTGATTGCCCGCGCCGCCTTCATGATGTCCTCCGGTTCGCCGCACAGTTTGATCTCCGTTCCGCGGCATACCACGGAAACGTTGTATTCATTTTCAATCAATCGGATGTTTTCATCGAAGTTTCCGAATAAGTCGATCGTATATTCCAAACGGTCAATATTGATAGTTTGTTCTGCCATTTTCATCCCTCCGCCGTTCTTTACCGATAGTATACCACAAAATCGCGGCTATCTCAATAACTTTTAAAGAAAAAAGCCCTTTTTGTCGAGACAAAAAGGGCTAATAGGTGACCTGTACGGTGAACCGGATCAGATTCTCTTCCTGTGAAAATTCCGTGATGAAAATTTTGTTTTCATCATTGTATTTTTTGATATTCGCCGCAAGCTCGTCGTATTTCTTTTCATCGGCGGTGCATTGCGCGTAGAGAACATCTTTTTCAAAACTGAAAGACTCAACCGTGACATCTCCGGGCAATACTGAGTAAAACGCAGCAAACGCGGAAAAACTGATGGGCTGTATTTCTTCGGTTTCCATGATGTAATCCACATAAGCACCGGCAAATTTCAGCACGAGATCTACAGTGTGCTTGTTTTGGACGGTGAAATCTGCCTGCGAGGTGCTTTCAATGGACAACAGGTTCTTGAGAATCTGATTTTGTGTGTGGTTTGCCCATTCGCGCGCACCGTTGACAAGGAGGTTGGCGGAAAACACCAGAATGGCAAGAGAAAGCACGACACAAACGACTTCAAAAAGGACGTTTCTGAAACGGCTCATTGTCCCTGACCCATCAGCTCGACATATTCTTCAAGGCAGAGATTGTTTTCTTTCATATAGGCGGCAGCTTCCGTGCCGACATAGCGATAGTGCCACGGTTCATAAACGATGCCCGTAATATCGCTTTTGTCCTTCGGGTAGCGCAGAACAAAGCCGTACTCCGTGCAGTGCGAATCCAACCATTTGAAGGCATCAGTGGTGTCAAATTCAAAAACCAGCATCTGGAACGTGGGGGTCACGATGTCCAACGCAAGCCCGGTGTGATGCTCGGAGGTACGGGGAACCGCTACCCATTTTGCCGCCTCGATTTCGGCGTTTTTCCGGCTGTAACCCTGATTGACAAATTTTTGAATTTGTTCGTTGAACAGTGTGGTCTGACGCTCGACAGTGCGGTAAGAAGAGGTTAGAAGCAGATCAACACCGTCTTTTTTTGCATCGGCAACCATCTGCTTGACGATGTCCACAATACGGGCGTCCATCGCGCGGCTTCCGATTTTTTCCGTTTCCACAGTGAAGTTCTCCGGCAGCAGATGCTCGGAGTTGACAAGAATTAACTTCCAGTCTCCGTCATATTCCGTCGGTGCCACGGCGGAAGACGTTTCTTTGGAAGACTCGGCAGAGGAGGTCTCTTTTGAAGATTCCTTTGCGGAGGAAGTTTCTTCAGAAGAAGCGGGTTCGGAAGAAACGGCTTCGGAGGAAACTTCAGTTGAGGACTCCGCTTCCGAAGAATCGGCGGAGATGGAGTCGTCGGAATTCACGGAAATATAAATGTTGCTGACATGGGAAGAAGGGGTTTCGGCGGGATTATCCGTGCAGGAACACAGCGTAGCGGTCAAAAGGCAGGCAATTGCGGCGCAATATCTGAATTTCATAATGCTCTCCTTAAATTTCAAAATCGGTTTTATTATAATGCTAATTTGTGAATAAAATATGAACAAAAAACTTAAAATTCACAAAAAAGGGGTATTCACAAAAAGGGGAAAAGGTGTTATAATAGAATGAAAAAAGAAGTTTGAGCGAGAGTGGAGAAGAAATGCCGAGATTCTTTTCACAGGAAATGTCAGAAAAATCCGGAAAAATCCGTGGAGCGGACGCCATGCACATTGCCAAAGTGCTGCGGATGAATCCCGGAGAGGAAATTACCGTGTGCGATTTGGCGGGAACGGATTATACTTGCCGGATCTTATCGGCGGATTGCGATGAAATCGACTTGGAAGTCATTGCTTCTTCGCCCTCAAAGACCGAACCGTCGGTGGATGTCACCCTGTATATGGCGTTGCCGAAAGGCGACAAAATGGAACTGATTGTTCAGAAGTGCGTCGAGTTGGGCGTGAACAGAATTGTTCCGATGCTGACGGCGCGCTGTGTTTCCCGACCGGATGAAAAATCCATGCAAAAGAAAACGGAGCGGTATCGGAAAATTGCCTATGAAGCGTCCAAACAGTGCGGACGCGGAAAAATTCCGACGGTGGATTTTTGCATGGACTTCGGACAAGCGGTGAACGAGGCGGCGGCACAAAGCGACTTGGCGGTTTTGTTTTACGAATGTTCGCAAACCCCGCTGAAACCGTTTTTTGACGTGCATCCGCAAAAAATTGCCGTGTTTGTCGGAAGCGAGGGCGGCTTTGAACCGCAGGAAGCGGCTCTGGCAGAGAAACATAATATTACTACGGCGTCGCTGGGACCACGGATTTTGCGTTGTGAAACGGCAGCGATCGTGGCAACAACTGCGGTGATGCTGTACACAGAAAATTTGTAAACGGACGGAGGACAACGAATGAAGATGGAAAAATCCTGTGGCGCTTTGGTATACCGCCACCTGGAAGGTACGACACAGTTGCTTCTGATCAAAAACAAAAACGGAGGACACTGGGCGTTCCCGAAAGGACATGTGGAAAACAACGAAACCGAGCAGGAAACGGCACATCGCGAAGTGCAGGAAGAAACGGGATACGACATTGAGTTTGTGGGAAATTTTCGTACGAGTGTGTCCTATAAACCGAAGCCGGACGTTTATAAAGAAGTGGTTTATTTCCTTGCGCGTGTAGTCGGCGGAGAAATGTGCCGGCAGGAATCGGAGATCAGTCGGATCGAATGGGTGGATATTGAAAAAGCCAAGCAGATCGTTACGTTTGAGAACGACCGACATCTGATCAACAAAGCAAAAACCTATATTCAGTAAGGAGTAGGGTATGATTAAAAGCATGACAGGGTTTGGGCGCGGAGAAATTACCACGCCGACCATGGAAATCACCGTAGAGATTCGTTCTGTCAATCACCGTTATTTTGAGTTTTCCGCAAAAACGCCGCGCAGTTACGGATTTTTGGACGATAAACTCAAGAATTTCCTGCAAACTCGGATTGCACGCGGGAAAGTGGAAGCCTATGTTCAAATTAAAAAAGTCGGAGCGGGAATCGGCAGCCTTCAGGTGAATCGGGAATTGCTGCACGATTACGTGAATGTGCTGCGGGAACTGTGCAGTGAATTGAATGTGCAGGATGATCTTTCGGCAACGTCACTGCTTCGTATCCCCGAGGCGTTTGATATGCAGCAGGATGTCGAGGAAGAGGAAACCGTGGTGCAGGAGGTGCTGTCGGCGGCGGAAATTGCCGTGGACAGATTCACCGAAATGCGTATGCACGAAGGCGAGAATCTGAAAAAGGATGTGCTGGAACGTCTGGCAAATATCGAACAAAACGTCGGGAAGGTCGAGACAAATACCGAGCAGACACTGACGGCATACCGCAGCCGACTTTATGCGAAGATTCATGAAGTGCTGGGAGATCGCACGGTGGATGATCAGCGTGTCCTTACCGAAGTGGCAATCTTCGCGGACAGAATCGCCGTTGACGAAGAAACCGTTCGTCTGAGAAGCCATATTCAACAAATGAGGACAATGATTGAAGAATCGGTTCCCATCGGACGAAAACTGGATTTTCTGATTCAGGAATTCAACCGCGAAGCCAATACCATCGGCTCCAAAGCGCAAAACACACAAACGGCACAGATTGTGGTGGAAATAAAAGCCGATATCGAAAAAATCCGCGAGCAAATTCAGAATATTGAATAAGGAGACGCAATCATGAAACTGATCAATATTGGGTTTGGAAACATGGTTTCGGCAAGCCGGGTGGTAGCTATTGTCAGTTCCGAGTCGGCGCCGATCAAACGAATTATTCAGGATGCGCGCGACAGAGGAACCTTGATTGACGCAACCTATGGCAGACGCACGCGTGCGGTGTTGATTACCGATTCCGATCATGTGATTCTTTCCGCCGTTCAGCCGGAAACGGTAGCGGGACGTGTGAATGACCTCTACGAAGAGGAAGAGGAGGATCCGGAGGATGAATAAAAAAGGATCACTCTTTGTCTTTTCCGGACCGTCCGGTGTGGGAAAAGGAACGATTATGCGCACCTTCATTGCCACGGACCCCAACAGCTTTATTTCCGTTTCCGCCACTACGCGCCGTCCGCGCCCCGGAGAGGAAAACGGCGTGCATTATTATTTTATGACAGAGTCCGAGTTTGTACAGCTTGCCGAAAGCGGCGGAATGCTGGAATATGCAAATTTCAGCGGAAATTATTACGGTACTCCAAAGAAACCTGTCTATGAAAAGCTCGAAGAAGGAAAGAATGTATTTCTGGAGATCGAAGTGCAGGGAGCGGCAAAAATCAAACAACTGTGTCCGGAAGCTATTTTTATCTTTGTGATGCCGCCGGATATGCATGAATTGACGCGCCGTCTGGTCGATCGGAACACCGAAGACCAGCACACCATCGAAGTTCGTTTGTCCAATGCAAAACGTGAAATCGAACAGGCAAAGAATTATGATTACATTATTGTCAACCATACAATAGAAGAAGCGGTAAACGACCTGACGGCTATTGTGCGGTCGGCAAAATGTACTTATGATCATATGAAAAATTTTATAAACGAGGTACTGAAAGATGCTTAAACCCTTGAGAAACGATGTTATCAAAAAAGGCGAGACCTACTATGAATTCGTGATCGGCATTGCCAAAAGAGCGCGCCAGATCGCCGAGTATGCCGACAACGAAAGACTGAATAGTCATGCGGATGAGCTGAGCATTTTGACTCAGCGTGCGTCCGAAGAAAAAACCGTCAGCATCGCGCTGGAAGAGTATAAGCACGGAGAGTTTTCAATCCGTGCCTGAAAATACGCGTGAGAAGAAGGGGGAGCTTTGCCGTGCAGATTCTTACCGTAACGGTTGCTGTGGACAAAACCACCTATTCTTATGATAAGCTGTATACCTATCGTATTCCGCCGGAATTGGCTGAAAATGCCGCGGTCGGTATGCGTGTTCTGGTGCCCTTCGGAAGAGGAAACAAAAAACGGGTCGGGCTGATCATGTCCTTACAGAAAACCGATACCGCCGAAAAGGGAATCAAGCCGATTCTCGGGCTGGTTGATGCAAAACCGTTGATTTCCGAGGAAGGAATCGCCATCATCCGCTTTTTGAAATTTCATACCTTTTGCTGCTATTTTGATGCGGTAAACTGTCTTTTGCCTGCGGGCATGGCGGTACATACACAGTCGCGCTATGTTGCTGCGGAGGATTCGGAAACGCCGTCGGATCTGAACGAGGATTACCAAAAGGTCTATGAGTATATCCGCTCCAAAAAAGACGGGGTATTGGCGGATTCCCTTTCCGAACACTTTCCCGATTTGAATACGGATGTAATTCTTGCGGTTCTGGAGTCAAAAAAACTGATTTCCAAAGCAGAAGAACTCAAACGCCGGATCGGCGACGAAACGGTTGTCATGGTGCGCTTGACAGAAGATTTTTTGTCAGACCCGCAGGGCTATAAACCCACCAAAAAACAAAGTGCGGTTGTGGATTTTCTCGCCGATGTCACTTCGGCATCCTTGAAGGAGATTGCGTATTATACCGGCGTTACCCGTAATGTGACGGACAATTTGGTGAAATCCGGAATTTGCGAATACTTTGAATGTGAAACCTTCCGGAATCCGTATGAAGACGTCTGCACACAAACGGAATCGGAGATTCATCTGACTTCCGGGCAGGAAGCGGTCTATCGCGGTCTGCATGACCTGGCAGCCAATGATTCTGCGGAAGTAGCATTGCTGCACGGAGTTACCGGTTCCGGAAAGACGCTTGTGTATCTGAAACTTGCGATGGATATGGTGCAGGCGGGAAAATCTGTCATCATTATGGTGCCGGAAATTTCCCTGACGCCGCAGACGGTGGCACGCTTTCATGCGTATTTCGGGGACAAGGTTGCCGTGATGCACAGTGGATTTACCCTGGCACAGCGCATGGATGAGTGGAAACGCATCAAAAGCGGCATGGCCAAAGTAGTAGTGGGAACCCGATCGGCGATTTTTGCTCCGCTGGATAACGTCGGCTTGATCGTAATCGATGAAGAACAGGAACACACCTATAAATCGGAATCGACTCCGCGGTTTTCCGCTCATGAAGTAGCGAAATTCCGTGCATTGCAGCATCGGGCACTGTTGCTTTTGTCGTCAGCTACACCGAGCGTGGAAAGCTATTATTATGCCAAAACCGGAAAATATCGGTTGTTTGAACTGGAAAGCCGTTATGCGCAGGCACAGCTTCCCGACGTCTATATTGTGGATATGTCAACTGCCCCCAAGGCGGGGACCGCTACTCAGTTCAGCAAAAAACTGCTGGATGAAATCGGCGAGAATCTGACACGCGGGGAACAGTCGATATTGCTGCTGAATCGACGCGGCTATAACACCTCGCTGACGTGTGCGAAATGTAATCAGACGATTCTTTGCCCGAATTGCTCGATTGCCATGACCTATCATGCGGCAAATGATATGCTCATGTGCCATTACTGTTCCTATTCCGAAAAAGTCCCCGCCCAATGTCCGAATTGCGGACACGAGTTTTTGCGGCATAACGGCGCCGGAACGCAGAAAATCGAAGAAGAATTGCAGACCTGCTTCCCGCAGGCAAGTATCCTTCGCATGGACATGGACACCACACTGAAAAGAATGGCGCATGAGGAATACTTTCAGAAATTTGCCCGTCATGAATACGACATCATGATCGGCACACAAATGGTTTCCAAAGGGCTTGATTTTGAAAATGTCACCTTGGCAGCGGTTCTGAATGTGGATCAGTCGCTGTATGCCAACGATTTTCGCGCATTTGAACGTACTTTTTCGCTCATCACACAAGTGGTGGGAAGAAGCGGACGCGGGAGTCTGCGCGGACGGGCAGTGATTCAGACCTATTTGCCGGACAATCCGGTGATTCAATTGGCTTCCAAACAGGACTATAAAGCATTTTTTGAGGAAGAAATTGCCAATCGCCGTGCAATGGTGTTTCCGCCTTTTTGCGATCTGTGTCAGATTTCTTTCAACGGAAGTGAACAAAAAGAGGTTATTCGTGCGGCAAATCTGTTCACGAAGCAAATGACCGAAATTCTGCGCATGGCTTATCCGAATCTTCCGATGAAGATTATCGGACCGGTGCCGTGTACAGTAGAAAAAATGAACAATAAGTTCCGCTATAAAATTGTGCTCAAATGCAAAAATAATAAAGAATTTCGCGAGTTTATCTCGCGCTTGCTCCTGAAAACTCTTTCTGAAAAGGAGTATCAGCATGTGTCGGTAGTGGCGGATATCAATCCCGTCAAATCCATATAATACAGGAGGATTTATGGCAATCAGAACAATTGTGAAAGAGGGCGACGAAGTACTTCGCAAAGTATGCCGTCCTGTGGAAAAATTTGATCAGAAACTCAACGACCTGATTCAGGATCTGGCAGATACCATGTATCAAGCAAACGGTGTCGGCTTGGCAGCTCCGCAGGTGGGAATCCTCAAACGCGTGGCGGTTGTGGATGTCGGTGACGGACTTTTTGAATTTATCAATCCGCGGATAGTTGAGTCATCCGGTGAACAGATCGGTACTGAAGGCTGTCTGTCCTGCCCCGGTGTGTGGGGAACGGTAAAGCGTCCGAACGTGGTAACCGTGGAAGCCTACGACAGAAACGGTGAGCGTTTTTTGCTGACAGCCAACGAACTTTTTGCACGGGCAATTTGTCATGAATTTGATCATCTGGACGGAAAACTGTTCAAAGATTTTGTGATTGAGTATGTGTCCGAGGACTGATTTGTGTAAAGGAGATGACCTTTATAAAAGTACTGTTTATGGGAACTCCGGAATTTGCAGTTCCTTCCTTAAAAGCTCTTATTGAAGCGGGATATTCCGTTGTCGGGGTTTATACACAACCGGATAAACCAAGGGGAAGAGGATATAAATTGCTGCCTACTCCTGTAAAGGAAGTGGCTTTACAGAATGATATTCCCGTTTTTCAACCCGCTACCCTGAAAACCCCCGAAGTGCAGGCGCAGATTCGTGAACTGGCGCCCGATCTGATTGTTGTCGTGGCGTACGGGAAAATTCTCCCGAAGGCGGTTTTGGATATTCCACCCTTTGGTTGTGTCAACGTTCATGCTTCGCTGCTTCCGAAATATCGCGGCGCCGGTCCGATTCAGTGGAGTATCCTCAACGGAGAAAAAGAGACCGGGGTAACAACGATGTACATGGCGGAGGGATTGGATACAGGTGATATTATCCTGCAATCGAGAACACCGATTCTTCCGGACGAAACCGCAGGCGAACTTCACGATCGTCTGTCAATACTTGGCGCACAGTGCCTGATCGATACCTGCAAACTGATTGAAAAAGGTGAAGCACCGCGTGAAAAGCAGCGCGATGAGCTTTCCAGCTATGCGCCGATGCTCAATAAAAGTCTTTGTCCCTTAGATTTCTACAAGACCGCACGTGAAGTGCATGACCAGATTCGCGGTTTGTCGCCGTGGCCGGTCGCTTGCACCACATATCGCGGAAGAACATTGAAACTGCACCGTACCCATATGACCGATATCTCTGCAAAGGAAGCCTTTCCCGGTACGGTTCTTTGCTGCGGCTCGCACCTGTTGGTTTTCTGCAGTGATTATGCATTGGAGATTGACGAACTTCAGTTGGAAGGCGGAAAACGTCTGTCGACGACAGAGTTTTTGTGTGGACATTCATTTCCGACCAATACGGTTCTCGGAAGATAACACGGAGGTGTCAAGATGCCCTTTTATTATTATGATTATTACTATTTGATCCTCGTAGTACCTGCTTTGCTGATTTCTTTATGGGCGCAGTTCAAGGTATCGTCTACTTTTAATCGTTATAACAACGTATTTTCCTGTCGCGGCTATACGGCGGCACAAATTGCCAGAACCATTTTGGATGCCAACGGACTGCAAAATGTGCGGATAGAGCGTGTGGCAGGGAAACTGACCGATCATTACGATCCGCGCGCCAATGTCATTCGTCTTTCGGACAGTGTTTATGACAGTACTTCGGTTGCGGCAATCGGCGTTGCCGCACATGAGAGCGGTCATGCAGTGCAGTATGCGGTCGGCTATTCGCCAATCAAACTGCGCAACGCCATTATTCCGCTGACCAACATCGGTTCTACACTTTCCATGCCGCTGCTTTTGCTGGGATTGATTTTTTCTTTCCGTCCTCTGATTATCGGCGGAATTCTGCTTTTCTCTTTGGTGGCACTGTTTCAGCTGATTACGTTGCCGGTGGAATTTAACGCCAGCAACCGTGCTTTGCAAATTCTTCAAACCGGGAATTATCTTTCGGACGATGAACTGGTCGGCGCCAGAAAAACGCTTTCGGCAGCTGCAATGACTTATGTTGCGGCTCTGCTTGTTTCTTTGATGCAGCTTTTGAGACTGATCCTGCTGTACGGAAGACGAAACAAAGATTAAGGGGAACATTGCTTGAAAACAGCTCGACAGATTGCCTTTGAGGCGTTACTTAAAATTGAATCCGGAAAAGGATATTCCAATATTGTGACGGATTCTGTGATCGTGCGAATGACGGATGATAAACGAGATGCCGCTTTTGCGGTAGCCTTGACTTATGGGGTGATTGAGCGTCAATTGAGCCTTGATTTTATTATTGCCGCCAACTCGTCCAAACCGATCCGCGCCTTGCAGCGAAGCGTGCTGACTGTTCTGCGCATGGGCGTTTTTCAGCTTTACTTCATGGATTCTGTAACACCCAATGCCGCCGTCAATGAGAGTGTGGAGCTGATCAAACACGCAGGTTGTGCAAAAGCCGCGGGATTTGTCAATGCGGTGCTTCGCGCCTGTGCGCGCTCCTTTGATTTTGAAAAGGCACTTTCACGGATTGACGATCCGATAAAGCAGATGAGCGTTCGCTACTCTTGCCCGTCTTGGTTGGTGCAGGACTGGATGGAACGCTACGGTTCGGAGCGCACCGAACGTTTTTTGACACGGAGTGTCGGAAAACCGCCGCTGTATATCCGCACCAATACGCTTTTGATCGATGACGATTCGTTGATTGCCGCTTTGGAAAAAGAAAATATGTCTGCGCGTAAGGTCGCTTTTCCGGAGCATTGCCTGGTTCTTGAGTCGGGACTTCACCCGGAAACCTCCGAATGTTTTCAAAAGGGGTGGTTCCACGTGCAAGACAGGGCTTCTCAGCTGTGTGTGTATTATGCCGACATCCGCGAGAACGATACGGTGACGGATGTTTGCAGCGCCCCCGGAGGAAAAGCGTTCACGGCGGCACAGTACATGAAGGATCACGGGACGCTTCGGGCGTTTGACTTGCATTCGAACCGTGTACGGTTGATCTCGGAGGGAGCAGAGCGGCTGCACATCCGTTGTTTGGAGGCGCAAGTCCGTGATGCTTCGATTGCTGACGGAATCGGGGCTGATTCGGATGTGGTGCTTTGCGACACGGTTTGTTCCGGATTCGGAGTGATTCGCCGCAAGCCGGAAATCAAGTATAAATCGCAGCAGGAAATTGCCCGATTGCCCGAAATTCAGTATCAGATTCTTTCAACATCCTGCAGATATGTGAAAAACGGCGGTACGCTGATGTACTCTACCTGTACGGTGCAGCGGGAAGAAAATGAGGAAGTGGTGCTGCGTTTTCTTGAGGAAAATCCGGATTTTCGGGAGGAAAAGCGCCTCACCATGTTCGGTGACGAAGAAGATTCCGACGGATTTTTCCTGTGCAAAATGCGAAAGGTGCGGTAAACTTTGAAAAAAGATATCAAATCCATGACTTTGGAACAGTTGACGAAAGAGTTGACGGCGTTTGACATGAAGTCCTTTCGTGCTCGCCAGATTTTCGGATGGCTTCATCGGAAGCAGGTGCTGTCTTTTGATGAAATGACGGATCTGAGCCTTTCCGCGCGGGAGCTGCTGAAGGAAAATTTCACGATCAATAAGCTGGAAATCCGACGCAAACTGGTTTCAAAAATTGACGGCACGGTAAAATATTTGTTTGAATTGACAGACGGAGAGTGCATAGAAAGCGTTGTGATGCGCTATAATCATGGTAATACCATTTGCATATCTTCCCAGGTCGGGTGTCGGATGGGTTGCCGCTTCTGTGCTTCGACACTGGCGGGAAAGGTACGCGATCTGATGCCGTCGGAAATGATTGACCAGATTTATACGGCAAGCCGTGACCTGGGAGAAGAAATCTCCAATGTGGTGATGATGGGCATCGGGGAGCCGTTGGATAACTTTGAAAATGTACTTAATTTTTTGGAGATTTTCACTTGTAAGGAAGGAATTAATACAAGTTTAAGACATTTGTCCTTGTCAACCTGCGGAGTTTGTGATAAAATATATGAATTAGCAGGGAAAAAACTGCAATTGACGCTTTCCATCTCCCTTCATGCACCGAATGATGAAATACGCGATCGGATCATGCCGGTGAATCATAAATGGAAAGTGGCAACACTGCTTGAAGCCTGTAAGTATTATATAAAAATGACAGGGCGTCGGATATCTTTTGAATATGCGATGATCCGCGGGGTGAATGACAGTGATGAGTGCGCCAGCCAGTTGGCATCTCTGCTATCCGGGATGCTTTGCCACGTTAATCTGATTCCGATCAATGAAGTGGCGGAGCGCGGGTTCAAAAAGAGTGATAAGTACAGGATACAGCGTTTTGTGGATATCCTGACAAGCCAAGGAATAACCACCACCGTGCGCAGAAAGCTCGGGGTGGATATTGAGGCGGCGTGCGGACAGTTGCGGCGGGAAAGCGTGGCAAAGCAACCATAAAGGAGTGGACAGTATGATTGATGCAGTCGGAAAGAGCGATATCGGACGGGTGCGCAAAGCAAATCAGGACGCTTACCATATTGGAAAAGCGTCGGAAAATATGCTTTGGTCCGTGGTTTGCGACGGCATGGGAGGAACCAACGGAGGAAACGTGGCAAGCCTTGTGGCAGTCGGAGCAATTTCGTCAAGCATCGATAAGAATTATCACGACGAAAAAGACGATCTTTCTGTACGCAATATGCTCATGACCGCTGTGATTGGTGCCAATACGCAGGTGTACCAGAAGTCCAGATCCACACCGGAGCTTTCCGGAATGGGAACTACTGTGGTGCTTGCTTTGGTGCGGGAAAATAAAGCGTTTGTGGTTCATGCTGGCGACAGCCGTGCATACCATTTGACACGTGAAGGCATTTCGCAGGTCACGAAAGATCATACAGTGGTACAGTATCTGCTGGAAACAGGAGAACTGACAAAGGAAGAAGTGAAGAATCATCCGAAAAAACACTTGATTACACGCGCTTTGGGCGTGGAGGAAAGCGTGGACGCAGATTACAATGAATTTGAAGTTTCTGTGGGAGATAAATTGGTTCTGTGTACCGACGGATTGACCAATATGGTCAGCGAAACGGAAATTCAACATATTGTTGCCCAGAACGTCGCGGCGGATGCCACAGATGCGTTGGTGGAGCTTGCAAACGAACGCGGAGGCAACGATAATATTACCGTAGTTATCATCGAGATCAACTGAGATACGAAATTGGAATCAGGAGTGTAACTTGATGGATAAGTATATAGGGAAAAAGCTGGATGGCCGCTATGAAATCCTTGAGTTGATCGGTGTCGGCGGTATGGCGAATGTGTATAAAGCACACGATGCAATCGAAGATCGCATCGTTGCCGTGAAAATTCTGCGGGATGAGTTTTTGTCCAATGAGGAATTTTTGCGTCGGTTCAAGAATGAATCCAAAGCAATTTCGCTTCTTTCACATCCGAATATTGTAAAAATTTATGATGTCAGCTTCAGTGATAAAGTACATTCCATTGTCATGGAGTATATTGACGGAATCACGCTGAAGGAATATATTGAGCAGCAAAAAGTGTTGAACTGGCGCGAAACCGTGCATTTTACCGTGCAGATTCTGCGCGCTTTACAGCACGCCCATGATCGCGGAATCATTCACCGCGACATCAAGCCCCAGAATATCATGCTTTTGCAGGACGGGACAATCAAGGTGACCGATTTCGGCATCGCCCGATTTACCCGCAGCGAAACGCGGACAATTACCGATAAAGCCATCGGTTCGGTGCATTATATCAGTCCCGAACAGGCATACGGAAAGCCTGTGGACGGCAGAAGCGATATCTATTCGGTTGGTATCATGATGTATGAAATGCTTACCGGGCGGCTGCCTTTTGAGGCGGACAGTGCCGTAAGCGTGGCACTTCAGCAGATTCAGGTGACGGCAACAAAGCCGCGTCAGATCAATCCGGACATTCCGATCGGCTTGGAACAGATTACGCTGAAAGCCATGGAAAAGGATATCGACCGACGCTTCAATTCCGCGGCGGAGATGCTGCGGTATCTGGAAGAATTCAAAAAAAATACATCGATTGTATTTGATAACCTTTCGTCCGATTCGCCGATAAAAGAGCCGAAAACGACGGAAATGAATACTCGCCCGACAAAAAAACGTCCGGAAAAACGCCCGGCTCCTCCCACGACGGCAGGGAAGGCGGCAGAAGAAAAATCGCCTGCGATGTCAATTATTTCCGGAGTTGCCACGGGATTTATTATCTCCGCATTGCTGTTTGTGGTTGCCATGCTTGTGGTTGCCAATCCTTTCGGAACGGTCGAAACGATCAAAGCACCGAATTTTGACCATATGACGGTTTCCGAGGCAAGAAATAAGTACCCGCGATTGAATTTTTATATTGAGGAAGAACAATACTATTCCGGCTATGCCCAGGGCGAAATTTATTCGCAGAAACCCGCAGCAGACAAGGAAATCCGCGCCAATACTACGATCAATATCAAAGTCAGTCTCGGAACACAAATGGTGAAAATTCCGGATCTGTACGGTGAAGATTCGGTCTATGCGCTGAATCAGTTGAAAAAGGATTTTAAAGTGACCGAAGTGAGGACTTTCAGCAATACCGTAGCGGAAAATCATGTCATTAAGACGGTTCCCGCAAGATTACAGGAAGCACCGCTCGGCTCAACCGTTCAGGTGTATATCAGCATGGGCTCCGATCAACTGCCGGTGGAAGTTCCTGATCTGTATGGATTGACGGTGGATGAAGCCAGGGAAAATCTCCGTGCCAACGGTCTGGATATCGGGACGATCACGCCGGTCAAGAGCAGCCGACCGGAAGGGACAGTGATTTTGCAAAGCCCTGCTGCTTTGTCGCAGGTTTCTCCGGGAAGTCTGATCAATGTCAACATCAGCAGCGGAGAAGATGAGGAAACCTTCGGACGCTCGATTCAGCTGCCGATTACCTTGCCGGAAACGGTGAAAGACACGGTGGTCATGCAGTGCATAATCAACGGTTCCGTGGTGGAAAGCGAATCGCTGGTTCCTGCGGATGTGAAAGTATGGCGTCCGATTCTGACGGGAGTGAGTTCGTCCCGCGTGAAAGTCACTTATAACGACTCGCTGTATCAGGAATATATTGTGGATTTCAGTACGGGATTCTATATCCTGTCCACAGATAATTCCGCTTCGTTCAAACAACAGGATTAAAAAAAGGCGGCAGAGGAATCTCTGCCGCTTTTCCGGGAGGATTTTGTGAAGGGACGCATTGTGAAAGGCGTGGGCGGGCTGTATACCGTGTACGCCGACGGTCAGTATTATTCGTGCAAGGCACGGGGAATTTTCCGCAAGGACGGCATTGTTCCGTTGCCGGGAGATGTAGTTGCCTTTGATGAGGATTCGGCACAGGGGTATGTTCTCACTGCGATCTATGAACGGAAAAATTCCATGGTAAGACCGGCAGTAGCCAATATAGACCTGCTGTTTGTTATTGTGTCTACCACCGATCCGTTGCCGAATCGCTATGTGATTGATAAAACCATTGCCATTGCCGAATTCAAACGCATTGAACCGGTAGTGGTCATTACGAAAACCGATTTGTCCGACTTTTCGCAATTGCTGTCAGTCTACGGGCAAGTCGGCATCCGCGTACTGGTCACGAATCCGCTTACCGGCGAAGGACTGGACGAGATCAAAGCCTGTATTTCGGGTAAGGTTTGCTGTTTTACGGGAAATTCCGGTGTGGGAAAGTCCACACTTCTCAATCGTCTTTTCCCGGATTTGAAATTGCCCACTTCGGAAACAAGCACAAAACTCGGCAGAGGGAAGCATACCACACGTCATGTGGAAATGTTTTACCGAAACGGAGGCTTTGTGGCAGATACCCCGGGATTTTCCGCCGTGGATATTGAGCAGTATGATCTGATTTTTAAGGAAGAACTGCCGTATTGTTTCCGCGAGTTTGCGGAATATATGGGAAAATGCCGTTTTACCGGGTGTTCTCACACTTCGGAAAAAGGGTGTGTGGTTCTTGAAGCGGTGAGGGAAGGAAAAATCGCCGAATCACGGCATGCCGATTATGTGCGGATGTATAACGAAGTGAAAAATCTGAAGGAATGGGAATTGCAGAAAAATGGGAAACGCTAAACGGGCAGTCATCGTTTGTTCGGGTCCGATTGACGATGACGAATATTTTAAAGCACAGTTGTCCTCCGACGATTTTATCATATGTGCCGACGGCGGCTGGGATCACTGTCAGCGATGCGGCGTCAGACCTTCTGTGGTAATCGGCGATCTGGATTCATGCAGGGAAAAGCCGCAAGAGGTGGAAGTGATCCAATATCCGTGTGAAAAGGACGACACCGATCTGTCGCTTTGTTTGAAGTATGCGGCAGAAAAAGGTTTTCACGAAGCCGTGATTTTCGGAGGACTCGGAGGCCGCATCGACCACACGTTTGCCAATCTTCAATTGTTGGTTTTCGCTTTGAGTTTAGGGCTGCGGTGCCGTTTGGAGAGCAAAGCGGTTACGGTACTGACGGTGTCCGACGGAAGTATGATCCTTCAGAATTGTCTCGGAAAAACGGTGTCGATCTTTTCAAACGGCAACCGAAGCTTTGGAATCACACTGGAAGGGTTCAAATACCCGCTCAATGACGCAGAACTTACCAACACCTTTCCTCTCGGGATCAGTAATATCGTCACTTCCGACGCTGCAATTGTCCGTGTGGAAAACGGCACATTGCTTGTAATGCTTTCACACGAATGAGTCCGCGTGTGTATAATGAAATAAGATTATACACGTTTGGGGCGATCGGTACGTGAGACGCAGGAATTCTTCTTCACCGCTTCTGTGGGCGGCATGTGTGGTCGGGGGCATACTGTTTGTCTGCTTTGTTCCCGTGCGATGTATGCTTCTTGCAGTTGTCCTGCTGGCGGTCACGGCAATTATTTTCAGTTGCTGCCGATAGTTCTTTTCGTGAATTGAGGAGGCTTTGCAGTGAAGATCGTAGTTGTCAGAAGTCCGAAGCTGTTGGCAG
>ERZ808246.1069-NODE-1069-length-20748-cov-3.482337_pt1 | contig 20748 bp, 17 predicted proteins | sample MGYA00521083_ERZ808246 | MGnify/ENA primary metagenome ERZ808246 (study PRJEB31516, sample SAMN03275577) | gut metagenome | biome: mammalia-associated habitat; material: feces | host: Papio cynocephalus | place: Kenya | collected 2012-07-07 ... | reverse complement strand
GGCTTCTCTTGGCGTTCTCACCCATGAAAGAAACGGGTATGTCTATCCGCGGACGGATCAGGCGGCAACGGTTCTTCAGGCGCTTCTTCGGAGAGCGGAGCAGTCCGGAATCCGGATCCTTCGAAGATACCGCGCAGGCGCGGTCCGGAAAAAGAGGGATGGGACCTTTTCCGTAACGGGAGAGGGACCGGAAGCTGCCTTTTCCATTTCGGCAGCTGCTGTGATTCTTGCCTGCGGCGGGATGGTGTCCGGAACATACCATTGTATGGGGGACGGTTACCGGATCGCGAAGAGCCTCGGGCATTCGGTGAAGGAGCCGGTTCCTGCCCTTTGCGCCCTTTATACGGATGATCCGTACCGGAAGCTTGCCTCCGGAGTTCGGACCGCAGCACACGTGCAGCTTTTCCTTGATGGGGAAAAGGCGGCGGAGGACATTGGTGAAATCCAGATGACGGCGGACGGCATCAGCGGAATTCCGGTCTTTCAGGTTTCGCGCTATGCGGCGCGGGCCAGGAAGGATACACCGGAGAAGGAAATCACCACGGTTCTTGATTTCCTTCCGGAGCTTTCCGAACGAAGCTGGGAGCAGGAAAAGGAAAGGCGGCTCCGGCAGATGTCCGATCGTGATACGCTGGGAGACCTCTGCCTCGGACTTGTTCCGGACAAAATTGCGGCGTATCTGATTGCTGGTCTTGGTGAGGCGCGGGAGAAAAAGATCGGCAATCTGAAGAATGCAGGCATTCCGGAAAAGCTTCTTGACAGCATGCGGAGCAAGAAGGTCCGGATTACGAAAACAGCGGACTTTGAGAAGGCACAGGTGACGGCTGGCGGGGTTTTGCTTTGTGAGGTTTCGGATGCCATGGAATCCCGTTTTGCGCAAGGGCTGTTCTTCGCCGGGGAGATTCTGGATGTGGACGGAGTCTGCGGCGGCTACAACCTGACGTGGGCCATGCACTCTGGATTTCTTGCGGGGGAGGCGGCGCGTGCAATGCTGCAGAAGAAAGCGCCGGCTGCGCCTTCGCGGTTTTGCTTCAGCGAGGTATAGGATGATTGAAATCAGTCAGATCAAGCTTCCCTGCGGAAGCGACCGGTCCCTTCTTGAGGGAAAAATCCGGAAAATACTGCGTCTTCCGAAGGAAGAGTCCTTTACATGGAGGCTCTCTCATCATTCGGTGGATGCAAGAAAAAAGCCGGTTCTCTGGGACGTCTATTCGGTCCGTGTTCAGCTTTGTTCCAGAGAGAGAGAGGAAAAGCTGGCAGCAAGGCTCTCAAAGGGAACGCCGAATCTTCGGCTGACAAAGGAAACTCCTTATGTGTTTCCAACGCCTGAGGAGGGAGCGAAGGAGCTTTCGGACCGCCCCGTGATCATCGGCTTCGGACCTGCCGGAATTTTCTGTGCGCTGGAGCTTGCAAGGGCAGGATACCGGCCCCTTGTGCTGGAGCGCGGACAGAGGATGGAAGAGCGCATTGAGAGTGTGGAGCACTTTTTCAGAAGCGGCGAACTGAATCCGGAGTCCAATATTCAGTTCGGTGAGGGCGGTGCAGGAACCTTTTCCGATGGAAAGCTCACGTCCAATGTAAAGGACAAAGCAGGGCGCGTCACGGAGGTTCTTCGTTGCTTTCTTTTGGCGGGAGCGCCAGAGGACATTGCCTACGAGCAGATTCCGCACATCGGAACGGACCGGCTGCGCAGCGTGATCCGAAACCTTCGGGAAGAGATCACGCGCCTTGGCGGTGAAATCCGTTTTGAAACTTGTGCGGACAGCCTTTTGGTACAGGATGGCAGAGTTTCTGGAGTCAGGATCCGCGGAACCGGCGAGATTCTGTGGACGAACACCGTCATTCTGGCTCCCGGCCACAGTGCACGGGACACCATCCGGATGCTGCATCGCCTGCAGGTTCCGATGGAAGCGAAGAATTTCGCCGTTGGCTTCCGGGTTTCTCATCCGCAGACTTTGATCAATCATGCCCAGTACGGAATTGCGGATCCAAACGAGCTTGAGCGGCTGCATCTTGCTGCCTCCAGCTACAAATTGACGGCGAGAGCGGCAAATGGACACGGCGTGTATTCGTTCTGCATGTGCCCGGGAGGATTTGTTGTCAATGCTTCGTCCGAAGAAAAACGCCTTGCCGTAAACGGCATGAGCGATTATAAAAGAGATGCGGAAAGAGCCAACAGCGCCATTGTCATGACGGTGGGGCCGGAGGACTTCGGTGGAGACGGCGTTCTGGACGGCCTTGTTTTTCAGGAAAGGCTCGAGGAAAAGGCATGGAACCTTGCGGAGGGGAAAGTCCCCGTGCAGCGATTTTCCTCGTTTGAGGAGAAGAAAAAGGACGAAGAGGTCCCATCATCGGAAGAGCTCTGCATCCGCGGAGCGTCGGCGCCTGGCGCCCTTCACACACTTTTGACGAAGCAGCTTTCTGAGGATTTCGTCGAGGGAATGCACCAGTTCGGACAGCGGATGGAAGGGTTTGACGGAAGGGACTGCTACGTCATCGGGCTGGAGTCGAGAACGAGCTGTCCGGTTCGGATTCTTCGGGGAGAGGACAGCATGTCTGGCCTTTCTGGCCTGTACCCCTGCGGGGAAGGAGCAGGATACGCCGGCGGAATCATGTCGGCGGCTGTGGACGGCATCAAGACGGCGGAAGCAATTGGAAGAAAATACCGGCCTTTCCGATGAGCAGAATCGGAAAGAAGAAAAGGAGTAAATCGTGCATTTTTGTCAGCAGCTGTTTGTACAGAAGGAAGTGACACAGAAGGAAACAGAGGAAAACCTTTCCTACCGGAGCGGCTTGAAGAACCGGAAGCGGATCGTTGTCAAAATCGGCTCGTCTTCACTTCTTCACCCGGAAACCGGGCGTCTTGACTATCACCGGATCGATCATCTGGCAGAGGAGCTTGCAGACCTTAAGAATCAGGGAAAGGAAGTGATTCTGGTTTCCTCCGGAGCGACAGCGGTGGGACGTGAGGTTCTCGGGGAGGACCGGGGCATTCTTGCCCATGACGCGGGCAGAATGAGCCGCAAGCAGGCCTGCGCCTCCATCGGTCAGGCAAGACTCATCATGATTTATCAGAAGTTCTTCGAGGAGTACAATCAGCTTACGGGACAGGTTCTGATGACGAAGACGACGATTGTCAATCCGACGAGCCGCGAGAATCTGGAGGGAACCATTGAGGAGCTTCTGGGACTTGGTGTCATCCCGATCGTCAATGAGAACGATGTCGTGGCGACACTGGAGTACAAGCTTGGCGACAACGATTCCCTGTCGGCGATGGTCGCCTCTATTCTGAAGGCGGATCTTCTGATTCTTCTTTCGGATGTTGACGGCCTGTACACGGATGATCCGAGGAGCAATCTGCATGCGAAGTTCATTGAGTATGTTCCGCAGCTTACGGAAGAAATCATGAACATGGGCAAGGAGACAACAGGAAGCGGCGTCGGAACCGGCGGCATGAACACGAAGCTTCACGCGGCCAGGATGGCGACGGCCTCCGGCTGTGATATGCTGATTGTGAATACGAAAAACGGCGTCGGCGTGATCGCGGATGTCATGAACGGAGAGAATGTAGGGACCCTGTTCCGTGCAAACGAGGATCCCACCTTTGATCTCATTGAATATGTGGAGGAGACCTACTGATGATGACCAGTCAGATGGAGTTTGACCGGCAGAAGGAAGAGCTGCGCAGGAAAATGAAGGAGGTCCGGGATTCCATTCCGGCGAAGACGCGGGAAGCGGAGAATCAGGCCATCACGAATATGATTCTGAATACGGAGCTGTATGAGAGCGCCGTCTGCATTTTAAGCTATGTGTCGTTCGGCTCCGAGGTGGACACGTCGGGACTGATTCGTCAGGCGATCCGGGATGAGAAGAAGGTCTACGTGCCGAAGGTTCTTCCGCACGGAAAGATGGACTTTTTCCTGTGTGAGGATCCCTCTCTTCTTGTAAGAAATGAGCACGGCATTCTCGAGCCGGAGGCGGACCCGGCCAGGCTTTTTCCGTACACCACGCACATTTCACTGGATTCGGCACAGAACTGTATGATTCTGGTGCCCGGGCTTGCCTTTGACGCAAAGCTCGGACGGATCGGCTTCGGAGCAGGCTACTACGATCGGTATCTTGCAGGCTTTTGCAAGAAAATGGCGATCGGCATGGCGTTCAACGAGCAGATCGTGGATGAGGTTCCGATGGGACAGGAAGACATTCCGATGGACCTGGTAGTGACACCAGAGAGAGCGTATTTTTAAAGATGAGAGAATTAACACAAAAGAAATATGAGACATTGAAATCGATTCTGAAGGACATGGGAAGTGTTGCCGTTGCCTTTTCCGGAGGCGTGGATTCGACGCTCCTTCTGACCGTGGCGCATGATGTCCTTGGAGAAAAGGCTGTGGCCTTCACGGCGGCATCGGAGACCTTCCCTTCCCGCGAGGCGAGGGAAGCAAAGGACTTCTGTGATGGCAGAAACATCCGGCAGGTTGTCTTCGAATCCAATGAGATCAACGTTCCGGGCTACCGGGAGAATCCGGTCAACCGGTGCTATCTCTGCAAGCACTCGTTATTCGAGCAGCTGCAGAAGCTGGCTGCAGAAAACGGACTTTCCGAGGTCGCGGAGGGATCGAACGTGGATGACACCGGTGACTTCCGACCCGGCATGATTGCGATTAAGGAGCTGGGAATCCGCTCGCCGCTTCGCGAGGCGGGATTGATGAAGGAAGAAATCCGTGAGATCTCGAAGGAGCTCGGTCTTCCGACCTGGAGGAAGCAGTCCTACGCCTGCCTTGCGTCCCGCTTTGTCTACGGCGAGACGATCTCGGAGAAGAAGCTGAAGATGGTGGATCAGGCGGAGGAGCTTCTCCTGAACATGGGCTTTCATCAGCTGCGCGTCCGGATTCATGAGAATCTCGCGCGCATTGAGGTGGACCCTTCGGAATTTGAGAAGCTTCTTTCCCGCCGTGAGGAGATCACAAGCGCGTTCAAGAGCTACGGCTTCTCCTACGTGACCATGGATCTGCAGGGCTACCGCACGGGCAGCATGAATGAGACGCTGGATCCGGGAATTGTAGAGAAGACGAAGGTCCAGGGACAGAAGGCTTGAATGGGACATCAATCTGACACGTTCCAATGACAGCAGTGGTGCTGACGCATCGGCTGCCTCAGCGGGGGATCGACGATGACGGCAAAAGAAGTACTGGAACAGGTAAAAAGCGGCGCGATGTCTGTCGAGGAAGCGGACCGCTTTTTTCAGGAAAAGCCCTATGAAGATTTAGGCTACGCAAGGCTTGACCTGCACCGGCAGACAAGATCCGGATATCCGGAGGTCGTGTACTGCGCGGGCAAGGAGGATGCGTATCTTGTGGGAATTTTTCGGACGCTCTATGAGAAAAATGGGCTGGTCATGGGGACCCGGGCAACGAAGGAGCAGGCGGAGCTTGTGAAAAAAACACTTCCGTCTGCCGAATATGACCCGGTGTCGCGGATTCTGAAGGTGGCAGAACCCTCCAGGGTTCTGCCGAAAAGGGGCCGGATTGCCGTCTGCTCCGGCGGAACAGCGGACATTGCTGTGGCCGAAGAGGCCGCGCAGACCGCAGAGTTTCTCGGCGGGAACGTGGACCGGATCTATGATGTAGGCGTTTCCGGAATCCACCGCCTTCTTTCAAGACTCGAGGTGATCCGGAAGGCCAACGTAGTGATCGCAGTGGCCGGCATGGAGGGAGCTCTTGCGGGGGTTCTTGCGGGACTTGTGGAGAATCCTGTGATTGCGGTCCCGACGTCCGTCGGATACGGCGCGAATCTGAAGGGAATTTCGGCGCTTCTTACGATGATCAATTCCTGCGCCAACGGGATTACGGTAGTTAACATTGATAATGGATACGGGGCCGGATACGTCGCATCGCAGATTAACAGGCTTGTACACTCGGAATTGCCCGATGGCAATTCCTCCTGTTAGGAGCAGCACGTTTTACGTGCCTGCTCCCGCATCGGAGAAACCGCCTGCGCGGATTTCTCCTTGCGACACTCGGAATTGCCCGATGGCAATTCCTCCTGTTAGGAGCAGCACGTTTTACGTGCCTGCTCCCGCATCGGAGAAACTGCCTGCGCAGATTTCTCCTGCAACAGAAGAAAGGAAACACATACAGAATGAAGGTATATATCATGCGGCACGGAGAGACGGACTGGAATGCCCGCCATCTTTTCCAGGGGCAGGTAAACACGTCTCTGAATGCCAGGGGAATCGAACAGGCCCAAAAGGCAAAGGAACGTGTCAAGAATCTTGGCCTTATCTTTGATGCAGTTTATTCGAGTCCTATTGACCGGGCCACCCGCACCATTGAGATTGTGACCGGCCTGGACCGGTCGCAGTTCCAGCTGGATGACCGCCTGAAGGAGATGAATTTCGGCCTGCTGGACGAGACGCCGTTTGACAGGGAGGCTCCCGCAGTGGGGCATCTTTTTGACAAGCCGTCGGAATATGTTCCGCCCAAGGGTGCGGAATCCTTTGAGGAGCTGGAGGCAAGACTTGCCTCGTTTATGGAGGACCTTCGAAAGAACCGCCCGGGAAAGAGCATTCTTGTCGGCTGCCACGGCTGCGCGATGCGCGTTCTTCTCAAATGGGCAGGGTATCTTCCTCTGGATGAGATCTGGAATCAGGGAATCGGGAACTGTGCTATCATTGAGATGACACTGGGCGAGGATGAGAAATTCCGCGTCACACATATGTACGATACACAGGACTGGTTCGGTCAGAACAAGTAGACGGATCAGGGGCAGGAAGCAGAAGTCAAAAGACATCAGGAGGCTGCCATGACAGAACAAAAGAATCAGGAAGAGCAGATGGAGCAGAAAAAAAAGGACCCGGTCAGAAATCGCAAAGAGGCTGCAGGAAAGGCCAGATATGTGGCATATGTTTCCGCCTATACGACTTCAACCGGAGACAATTTCGGCATTCGTATTTATGACGTGGATATGAAGGAGGGGCGGTTCATCGAGAAGGATCAGGTGGAGATCACCAATTCCTCCTATGTGACCATTGCACACAATCAGAAATATCTGTATTCCATCACGGATTTCGGGGTGGAGGCGTACCGGATTGTGAAGGGCGGCGACCTTGAGTTCATCAACAAGGCATCCATTAACGGCATGCGCGGTTCCTATCTTTCCACGGACTACACGGATTCCTGGCTGTTCGTTGCGGGCTATCACGACGGCAAAATTACGGTGCTGAAGCTTGATCCGGAGACTGGTAAAATTGGTCAGATCACGGACGAGGTCTATCACAAGGGCATGGGGTCAGTCGCGGAGCGCAATTTCCGCCCGCATGTGCAGTGCGTCAAGATGACGCGGGACAACAAGTTCCTCTGCGCGGCGGACCTTGGACTGGACCACACGAATGTCTATGCCTTCAACGCCGTGACCGGCAAAATCAAGCAGGTGGACATCATTCACGGTGAACTGGAATCCGCGCCGCGCCACATCAAATTTTCGAAGGATGGACGTTTTTTGTATATCGTCAACGAGATGAAATGTTCGATTGATGTCTACAGCTACATGGTGAAGAACAACGAGCCGGAATTTGAGAAGGTGCAGACAATCTCCACGCTGAACAATTATCATTCTGCGGACGCGGCCGCCTCGGCGCTGAATCTGTCGGATGACTTCAAGTATCTCGTGACCTCCAATGCCGGGGACAACTCGGCGGCGATCTTCTCCATTGACGAGAAGACGGGAATGCTCTCCAAGGTTTTGTGTCTTCCGATTTCCGGGGACTATCCGAAGGACTGCGCACTTTTTCCGGACAACCGGCATCTGGTGTCGCTGAATCATGAGTCCAACACGATGACGTTTTTTACCTGTGATCTGAAGAAGGGGCTCATCATCATGAAGGGGCGGGAGCTTCACGTGGACCGGCCCAACTGCGTTATTTTCCACAAGCTCGTCGGCGAGCAGAACTGAAAATCAGCATTCAGAAAAGAGAGAAGTATCGATTATGGCAGGTTCATATTTTGGAAATATTCTCCGTGTGACCACCTTCGGGGAGTCGCATGGGGCAGGCATTGGCGCCGTCCTGGACGGGTTTCCGGCAGGCATGGAGCTGACGGAGGAAGACATTCAGGTTTATCTTGACCGTAGAAAGCCGGGACGAAATAGTATTTCGACGCCCAGAAGGGAAGATGATCTGGTGGAAATCCTTTCCGGCACCTTTGAGGGAAAGACAACGGGAACGCCGATTGCACTTCTCATCCGCAACAACAATCAGAATTCGAAGGATTACAGCGAGATCGCAGACTGCTTCCGACCGGGGCACGCTGATTATACCTACGAGTGCAAGTATGGTTTTCGTGACTATCGGGGCGGCGGACGCTCCTCTGCAAGAGAGACGGCGGCGAGAGTGGCGGCCGGAGCTGTTGCGGAGAAGTTCTTAAAGGAGCTCGGCGTTGATTTCTGCTTCTACACGGCGGCCATCGGCGACGTGGTCATTGATCCGGACCGCTTTGATCCGGAGCTGATCCTGAAAACTCCCACCTGCATGCCGGATGAAGAGGCCAATGAGGAGGCGGTCCGCCTGATTGAGGCCTGCCGAAAGGAGCAGGATTCCATTGGCGGTATCGTCAAGGGCGTGATCTCCGGCGTTCCGGCGGGAATCGGCGATCCGACCATGCAGAAGCTGGACGCAAGACTTGCGGATGCGCTGATGGGAATCAATGCCTGCAAGTCCGTCGGAGTCGGAGACGGTATGTTTGCTGCCTATACGAGAGGCTCCGAGAATAATGATGCCTTTTACACCAATGAGGAAGGCTTTATCAGCAAAAGAACCAATCACGCGGGAGGGATCCTTGGCGGCATCGCGGACGGCTCGGATATTATTCTGACGGCGGCCTTCAAGCCGACCCCCTCCATCGCGCAGCCGCAGGAGACGGTGATGCTTGACGGGACGCCAAAGGCACTTGTGATCCACGGACGGCATGATCCGACCGTTGTGCCGAGAGCAGTTGTTGTCTGTGAGACCATGTGCGCACTGACGATTCTGGATGCCATGCTCTCCAACATGTCCGCGCGGGCGGAAAACGTCCGGAAGTTCTATTCCACAGAAGAGTAGGAGAGCCCAAGAAGGCGATTTTGAAATCATGCAGCGGTCAAAATTTTTTCAAACCGATTGTATCTGTCATTATTGTTAAAGGAAAAAAATATGCCTAAACAGGATTATACCTATCAGATTGTCAATACCGACGGCAGGGCCAAACGCGCCCACATGACCACGGTGCACGGAACAATTGAGACCCCTGTTTTCATGAATGTCGCAACGGCGGGAGCCATTAAGGGCGGACTGTCTGCGGATGACCTTCGTGAAATCAAAACGCAGGTGATGCTCTGCAACACCTATCATCTGCACGTCCGCACGGGAGATGCCGTGATCAAGGAGCTCGGCGGACTTCATAAATTCACGACCTGGGATCGTCCGATTCTGACGGATTCCGGCGGATTTCAGGTTTTCTCGCTGGCAGAGCTGCGCCAGATCAAGGAAGAGGGCGTGTCGTTCCATTCTCATGTGGACGGTGCGAAGATTTTCATGGGACCGGAGGAGTCCATGACGATTCAGTCGAATCTCGGATCCACAATCGCCATGGCCTTTGATGAGTGTGCCCCGGCGCTTGCAGATCGCAGCTACGTGGAGAATTCGGTGGCGCGGACCACAAGATGGCTCGAACGCTGTAAGAAGAAGATGGCAGAGCTTAGGATAGAAGAGGGGTGCGTCAATCCGCATCAGCTTCTGTTTGCCATCAATCAGGGCGCAATCTATCACGACATCCGTGTGGACCACGCGAAGCGGATTGCAGAGATGGATCTGGACGGCTATGCGGTCGGCGGCCTTGCGGTTGGAGAAAGCCATGAGCAGATGTACAGCGTGCTGGACGAGGTGGTTCCGTATCTTCCCAAGGACAAGCCCACGTATCTGATGGGCGTCGGCACACCGGAGAATATTCTGGAGGCGGTGGACCGGGGCATTGATTTCTTCGACTGCGTCTATCCGTCGAGAAACGGCCGTCACGGGAATCTTTACACAGATCATGGGACGCTCCATATCCGGAATGCAGCCTATGAGAAGGACATGCGCCCCATTGATGAGAACTGCGGGTGTCCGGTCTGCCGGGCAGGTTACTCGAGAGCCTATATCCGTCATCTTCTGAAGGCGCAGGAATCCCTGGGGCTCCGATTCTGCGTCATGCACAACCTGTATTTTTACAATCATCTGATGCAGGAGATCCGGGATGCCATTGATGCCGGAATGTATCCTATTTATAAGAAGCATAAGCTTGAGGATCTGAAGGGGACGCCGTGATCCTGCAGCTACCGGCTGTTCGAAAGCGGAGGAAGGCCTGTATGATAGCACTTTCCTATCATACAGGCCTCTTGCGTGGCAGAAAGTATCTGCTTTTGGGAAAATACTTGTCCAGTTTCCAAGGTTTGATGTATAGTAAAGAGAAATTGGCGGCGGAACAATGATCCGTGCCACAGTTTGAAATATGGAGGAGATTACATTATGTTTCTTAGTTCATCCGCAGCAGGAAGTTCTACGATGGTCATGGTCATTTATCTGGTGATCATTGTTGCATTTTTCTATTTCTTCTTTATTCGTCCGCAGAATAAGGAGAAGAAGCAGAAGGAAGCCCTTCTTTCCTCAGTTGCAATCGGTGACAGCGTGCTGACGACCGCAGGCTTCTACGGCATCATCGTAGATATGAATGATGACACGGTCATCGTTGAGTTCGGCAATAACAAGAACTGCCGCATCCCGATGCAGAAGGCAGCCATCGTTCAGGTAGAGAAGCCGGAAGATGCCGCAGAAGAAGAGTCGAAGAACAAATAATAAGCAGAGCTGAATTTTTAAAACACGGCCGCAGTGTGGCGGCAGACACGAAAGAAGGCCGAGGCCTTCTTTTTGTGTATATTTGTTCAGCACAGGCTGCCTATGGCGTGAATCGCATGCTTGCGTGCAGATTCATCGTCAGAGGCAGCCCGCGGTCAGGGTCCGGAGGACCTCTGACCGGTCACATCGAGGATTTGCAAAGCAAATTCGAGATGGGACTGCTGAACAAAATGCTCGCAGGAGTTTTGAAAATTCAAAAGAGGTGCGGTCAGAGGAGAAATGAGTATGGAAATGAACATTGCGGTAATCGGCGGAGACGGAATCGGTCCGGAAATCGTCGCTGAGGCAAGAAAGGTACTGGATCGTGTCTGTGAGAAATTCGGGCACACCATTCACTACACGGATATTCTGATGGGCGGCTGTTCCATAGACCGCTACGGCGTTCCGCTGACGCAGGAGACCATCGACATTGCAAAGGCAAGCGATGCAGTTCTCATGGGCTCCATCGGTGGAGATGCGAAGACGTCTCCCTGGTATCAGCTTCCCCCCGAAAAGCGTCCGGAAGCAGGGCTTCTTGCCATCCGGAAGGCACTGGGGCTGTATGCGAATCTGCGCCCGGCCTATCTTTTCCCGGAGCTTGCAGCATCCTGTCCGCTTGCCGCAAAGGAGGGCGGACGGAAGTTCGACCTGATCATTGTTCGTGAGCTGACGGGCGGTTTGTATTTCGGCGACCGCTGGACGAGGGAAGAGAACGGCGTTATGACTGCTGTGGATACCCTGAAGTACAACGAGAACGAAATCCGCCGCATTGCAAGGACGGCATTCGACATTGCAAGGAAGCGCCGGAAGAAGGTCACCAGCGTCGACAAGGCAAACGTACTGGATACCTCGAGACTCTGGAGGAAAATCGTTCATGAGGTGGCAGAGGATTACCCGGATGTCGAGCTCTCGGATATGCTCGTTGACAATTGCGCGATGCAGCTTGTGAAGGACCCCGAGCAGTTCGATGTAGTGGTGACTGAGAATATGTTCGGCGATATTCTGTCAGACGAAGCGTCCATGATCACCGGCTCCATCGGCATGCTGTCCTCGGCATCCCTGAACGAGAGCAGCTTCGGTCTGTATGAGCCGAGCCACGGCAGCGCTCCGGACATTGCGGGCCTTGGCATTGCAAACCCGATTGCGACGGTATTGTCTGCAGCGATGATGCTGCGCTATTCCTTTGGCCTGATCAAGGAAGCAGATGCCATTGAGGACGCAGTGAAAAAGACCCTGGCGGACGGCATCCGCAGCACGGATCTGATGCCGAAGAATTCGGAGGAAGCCGCCGGAATGACGAGGGTTTCCTGTGCAGGAATGGGAGATGCCATTGCGGCCCGGATTTGATCATGATCCTGGTTTTTACACAAAAGGACAAAGCCGGAGGGCAGGATATTTCCGGCAGATAACATTCTGACAAATATTGTGACAACAGAAATGAGGTATGACTATGCTTAGCTCCAATGTGAAGGAAGGTGTGCAGCAGGCTCCGCACAGAAGCCTGTTCAATGCCCTTGGATTTACCAAGGAAGAAATGAAAAAGCCGATGATCGGCATCGTATGTTCCTACAATGAGATTGTTCCGGGCCACATGAATCTGGATAAAATCGCAAATGCGGTCAAACTCGGCATCGCTGAGGCAGGCGGTATGCCGGTGATGTTCCCGGCCATTGCGGTCTGCGACGGTATTGCGATGGGTCATGTCGGCATGAAGTATTCGCTGGTTACCCGTGATCTGATTGCGGACTCCACCGAGTGTATGGCAAAGGCACATCAGTTTGACGGCCTTGTTATGATTCCCAACTGCGACAAGAATGTACCCGGACTTCTGATGGCAGCGGCCAGAGTCAACATCCCTACCGTCTTTGTTTCCGGCGGTCCGATGCTGGCAGGTCACGTGAATGGAAGAAAGCGTTCTCTCTCCTCCATGTTTGAAGCGGTAGGAGAGTTCGATTCCGGGAGGATCTCGGCAAAAGAGCTTGCCAATTTTGAAGAAAATGTCTGCCCGACCTGCGGCTCCTGCTCCGGTATGTACACCGCTAACTCGATGAACTGCCTGACAGAGGCCATCGGCATGGGACTTCCCGGAAACGGAACCATTCCGGCCGTTTATTCCGCACGCATCCGTCTTGCGAAGGAGGCGGGCTACGCGGTGATGGATATGATCCGGAAGGACATCCGTCCGCGCGACATTATGACCGAAAAGGCATTTACCAACGCCCTGACGGTTGATATGGCACTTGGCTGCTCCACCAACACGATGCTGCATCTGCCCGCCATTGCGCATGAGTGCGGCATTGAGCTGAATATGGAATATGCCAATAAGATCTCCGACCGCACGCCGAACCTGTGCCATCTGGCACCGGCAGGCCCGACCTACATGGAGGATCTGAACGAGGCAGGCGGCATCTATGCCGTCATGCATGAGCTTTCGAAGAAGAATCTGCTGGATCTGGACGGCATCACCGTGACCGGAAGGAAGGTTGGAGAGAACATTGCAGGTGCCGTCAACCGGAACCCGGAGGTCATCCGTCCGATTGAGAATCCGTTTATGCCAAATGGCGGAATCGCTGTTCTGAAGGGGAATCTTGCCCCGGACACCGGCATTGTCAAGAGAAGTGCGGTTGCACCTGAGATGATGACGCACGAGGGACCTGCCCGCGTCTTTGACTGTGAGGAGGATGCCATCAAGGCAATCACCACCGGCCAGATTCATGAGGGAGACGTGGTGGTCATCCGCTATGAGGGACCCAAGGGAGGCCCCGGCATGCGCGAGATGCTCAATCCGACCTCCGCGATCATTGGAATGGGACTTGGCTCTACGGTTGCCCTGATTACGGATGGCCGTTTCTCCGGAGCATCCCGCGGAGCCGCCATCGGACATGTCAGTCCGGAGGCCGCTGTCGGCGGACCGATTGCCCTTGTTCATGAGGGAGATACGATTCTCGTTGATATCCCGAACAACCGCCTGGAGCTCAAGGTATCAGAGGAAGAGCTGGCAAAGCGCCGCGCAGAGTGGAAGCCGAGAAAGCCGAAGATTACGGACGGATATCTTGGACGCTATCAGGCGCTGGTGACCTCTGGAAACCGCGGAGCGATTCTGGAGCTTCCGAAGGAACTGCAGAATTAAGACAAAAGGATCCGGATGTTTCCTGCTTGTACAAAGCGGGAAATGTCCGGTTTGCGGCAAAACGCACAGACGAGGTGAAAGACAGTGAAGCTGAACGGTTCTGAAATCATAGTAAGATGCCTGCTGGAGCAGGGAGTAGATACGGTGTTCGGATATCCGGGCGGAGCTATTCTGAACGTATACGATGCACTTTACAAGAACAGCGATAAGATCCGTCACATTCTGACGAGCCATGAACAGGGAGCCGCACACGCGGCGGACGGTTATGCCCGCGCATCCGGAAGGGTCGGCGTCTGCATGGCAACCTCCGGTCCGGGGGCCACAAATCTTGTGACGGGCATCGCAACGGCCTATATGGATTCGGTTCCAGTCGTTGCAATTACCTGCAACGTGACGCTTCCCCTTCTTGGAAAGGATTCCTTCCAGGAGGTGGACATTGCCGGAATTACCATGCCGGTGACCAAGCACGGGTTTATTGTCAAGAACATTGAAGAGCTGGCCCCGACCATCCGGAAGGCATTCCGGATTGCAACGACGGGGCGTCCCGGTCCGGTCCTCGTCGATGTGACGAAGGACGTCACCGGTGCGGTCTGTGAATTTACGGAAGAAAGTCCGGAAACACTCCTGGAGGAGAAGAAGGCGGCGGAAGCCGGCACTGGGAAGTACAGTCAGGAAGATATTGACCTTGCCATTTCCATGATTGAGAACGCAAAGCGTCCCTTCCTCTATGTCGGCGGCGGTGCGGTGATCTCCGGATCCTGGAAGGAAGTCCGCAGGCTCGATGAGCTTCTGGACGCTCCGGTCTGCGATACGCTGATGGGCAAGGGCGTTTTTGACGGGCATGACCGCCACTATACCGGAATGATTGGCATGCATGGGACCAAGGCTTCGAACTACGGACTCCAGAAGGCTGATCTTGTCATCGCACTCGGAACCCGTTTCTCGGACCGTCAGACTGGCAATACGAAGGAGTTTGCCAAGAATGCCAGAATCCTGCAGATTGATGTGGACGAGGCTGAAATCAACAAGAATGTGAAGGTGGATCTTGCCCTGGTCGGCGATCTGAAGGAAATCCTGACGAAAATCAACGCGGGCCTTACGAAGACCAGCCACGAGCTGTGGATGAGTGAGATTCGTGATCTCAAGGAGAACTATCCGCTTCAGTATGATCACACCAGGCTCACCTGCCCGATGGTCATCGAAGCGCTGGACAAGGTGACAAAGGGAAAGGCGATCGTCACAACGGATGTCGGTCAGCATCAGATGTGGGCAGCTCAGTATTACACCTATTCAGAGCCGAGAACCTTCCTGACAAGCGGAGGTCTCGGGACCATGGGGTACGGCCTTGGAGCCTGCATCGGTGCTAAGACAGCACGTCCGGACAAGATCTGCGTGAACATCGCGGGCGACGGGTGCTTCCGCATGAACCTGATCGAACTTGCCACAGCCAGTCGTTATAATATCCCGATTATTGAAATTGTGATCAATAATCAGGTTCTTGGTATGGTAAGACAGTGGCAGACGTTGTATTATGGAAAACGTTACAGTGCAACGATCCTGACGGATAAGACGGATTACTGCAAGACCGCGGAAGGTCTTGGCTGCAAGGCAATCCGGATCAGCAAGCCTTCGGAGGTGGAGGATGCTCTGAAGGAAGCTATCGCTGCAGGCGGCCCCGTTGTCATTGAGTGTGTCATTGATGAGGACGACAAGGTATTTCCGATGGTTTCTCCGGGAGCCTCCATTGATGAGGCCTTTGATGAGAAGGATCTGGAAGAAAAGTAAGACGATTATGTGCAGTCCGAAAATGTGGAAGTATCGGAAGGCGGGTAACCCCGGGAGTTTGAGTCTCTTGTAAGAGATTGAGGTATTCATGAAAAGAGAAGAAAGAAGTTCCATCCGCAAGACAATGCTGGCAGCGCTGCTTACGGCGGTGGTTCTTGTGTTTTTGCCCGGAATGTTCCGCATGACGGCGAAGGCAGCGGCTCCGGCTGCGCCCCAGTGCCGGATTACCTATGATTTCGGCGGCGGGAAAACCTACACCGTGACACCGGAGCTTGCGATGACGATGATGGTCACGAACGCGGACGGAAGCTATTACATTGATCCGCAGACCGGCTATTACGTGTGCGATTCCGGAAAAATGCGGAATTTCTTCACCGGCCTTCAGAAGCTGTTTCCTCCGGAAGGGAGTGTTCCCAACACGGCAGGATTCCAGAAGACGGACGGAACGTATATTCCGGTGGACGGCACCTTCCAGATGACGGGTTACCTGGACGTGGATACAGAGATCAATTATCTGGCTGCTGCCATGATGGGACAGAGAACAGAGGTTCATACGCCGCTTCTGCGTTGCGGTGGAACCTACGTGGAGATTGATATCCCCAATCAGATTCTGTATTACTATGAGAATGGTGTACGTCGGTTTGCAACCTCGGTCGTCACCGGCAATCATCGTCTGGGACATGATACGCCGACCGGTGTCTACCGGATCCGGGGCAAGCAGCGCAACATTACCCTGACCGGACGGGATTACGCTTCTCCTGTCAAATATTGGATGAATTTCATCGGCAACAGCATCGGCCTTCATGATGCCGACTGGCGCTCGAAGTTCGGTGGCACCATTTATCTGACGAACGGATCTCACGGGTGCGTGAATATTCCGCCGTCAGCCATGCCGGAGCTTTACGGAATGGTGCAGGTCGGAACGCCGGTTGTATTGTATTGATCACCTTGTTGTCCTGACAGATATGTGCGCGGAACATTCCGCTTCGCATAAATCCGGGTGTTCGTTTGCGGTTTTTGGGCAGACGGCATCTGACAAAGAAGATGGAGTTGTCCGGAAGAGGACGATTCCAAGAGGAGGTAGATGATGAGCAGAGTTTACAATTTCTCAGCAGGTCCTGCGATGCTTCCCGTGGAAGTACTGCAGACGGCGGCAAGCGAAATGCTGGATTACCATGGCAGCGGAATGTCCGTGATGGAGATGTCACATCGAAGTAAGGTGTTTGACGATCTGATCAAGGAAACTGAGGCGGATTTCCGATCTCTGGTCGGCGTTCCGGACAACTATAAGGTGCTGTTCCTGCAGGGAGGCGGCTCTACTCAGTTTGCTGAGATTCCGATGAACCTGATGAAGAACGGCAAGGCAGCCTACATTGTCACCGGTCAGTGGGCAAAGAAGGCATGGAAGGAAGCACAGAAGTACGGCGAAGCCATCAAGGTGGCTTCTTCAGAGGACCAGAACTTCTCCTACATTCCGGACTGCTCCGATCTGGATATTCCGGAGGATGCGGATTACGTCTACATCTGCGAGAACAACACCATCTACGGCACCGAGTATTTCCAGCTGCCGAACACAAAGGGACATGTCCTCGTGGCGGATGTTTCGTCCAACTTCCTGTCCCGTCCGATTGATGTCACTAAATACGGCATGTTCTTCGGCGGCGTGCAGAAGAATGTCGGTCCTGCCGGTGTTGTCATTGCGGTCATCCGTGAGGATCTGATCCGTGACGATCTTCCGGATTATGTTCCGACCATGCTCCGCTATAAGACGCAGGCAGACAAGGATTCCCTGTACAACACGCCTCCGTGCTACAACATTTACATCTGCGGACTGGTCTTCAAGTGGCTGATGAAGCAGGGTGGCCTGGAAGGCATTGCCCGCCATAACGAAGAGAAGGCAAAGATTTTCTATGATTATCTGGACGAGTCGAAGCTCTTCAAGGGCACGGTCCGCAAACAGGACCGCTCGCTCATGAACGCTCCTTTCGTTACCGGAGATCCGGATCTGGATGCGGCTTTTGTCAAGGAGGCAGCGGCAAACGGTCTGGTTTCGTTGAAGGGACACCGCACGGTCGGCGGAATGCGCGCTTCCATGTACAACGCAATGCCGATCGAGGGCGTGGAGAAGCTGGTTGCCTTCATGAAGGAATTCGAAGCAAAGCACTAATCCATACATCATACGGTAGGGAAGGTATTCTTTGGTTATGCAGGAATGCTTTCCCTGTTTTTGCAGGAAAGGGAGAAGATCATGTTCAAGTATGCAGAGCTGAATAATATTTCCGCTGTCGGCACAAGCCACTTTGACGGAAACTTTGAGAAGACAGAGAACATCGAGGAGGCTGCCGGCATTCTGGTGCGCAGCGCCAAGATGCACGATATGGAGTTTTCAGACAACCTTCTTGCCATTGCAAGAGCGGGTGCCGGCGTCAACAACATTCCGCTGGACCGCTGCGCAGAGAAGGGAATCGTAGTATTCAATACTCCCGGCGCCAACGCAAACGGTGTCAAGGAGCTGGTTCTTGCCGGAATGCTTCTGGCCTCCCGTGACATTGTCGAGGGCGTGGACTGGGTTCGCGCGAACTGGAACAACCCGGATATTGTCTCTCAGGTTGAGAAGGAGAAGAAGCAGTTCGCAGGAACCGAGCTGGAGGGAAAGAAGCTCGGCATCATCGGACTTGGTGCCATCGGTGTGCGTGTTGCCAATGCTGCCGTTTACCTTGGGATGGATGTCTACGGCTATGATCCGTATGTCAACATCGAGAACGCGTGGAGTCTCTCCCGCAAGGTAACGCATGTGACAGACATCAACGAGATTTACCGCAGCTGCGATATTATCACGATTCATGTTCCGGCGATGGATTCCACAAAGGGCTACATCTCGAAGGAAGCCATTGATGAGATGAAGCAGGGCGTCATTGTCCTGAACATGGCGCGTGATGTGCTGGTGGACGAGAAGGCGATGATTGCAGCCCTCGATGCCGGGAAGGTCCGCCGCTATGTTTCGGATTTCCCGAATCCGACGATTGCCGGCCACCGCGGCTGCATTACGACGCCGCACCTTGGCGCCTCCACGGAAGAGTCTGAGACCAACTGCGCTGTGATGGCCGTGGACGAGCTGCAGGATTATTTGGAGAACGGCAACATCACCCACTCTGTCAACTATCCGGCCTGCGATGCGGGTGTCTGCACAAGAGAGGGACGAATCGCCATCCTTCACAAGAACGTCGCGAATATGATCACCGGCTTCACTTCGATCATGGGCGCGGCAGGCATCAACATTGCAGAGATGACCAACAAGTCCAGAGGAGATGTTGCCTACACCATTCTGGATGTGGATTCGAAGGTTTCTGAGGATGTTGCGGCAAAGCTTGCAGAAGTGGACGGTGTATTCCGGATCCGCATCATTAAATAAGCGCAGCAGGAGTTGTTTGAAAGTGACATCGATCGGTCTCTTTCAAACGGCAGCACCGGTGCTGGCGCACCGACAGCCGCAGAGAGGTATCTATGGCAAAAATCACACCCTTTCGGGCCTTTCGGCCTGCCAGAGGACTGGAAGCAGAAATTGCAGCACTTCCCTACGATGTATACTCCCGGGAAGAGGCAAGAGAATACGTAGCAGAGCATCCGAATTCTTTCCTTGCCATTGACCGGGCAGAGTCCGGTCTTCCTGCAGAAGTCGGAACCTATGATGACGCTGTGTATGAACGGGCAAAGCAACTGCTGGAGCAGAAAATGAGAGACGGAAGCTTCGTGCAGGATTCTGAGGACTGCTACTATTTGTATGAGCAGACCTGGCAGGGGCGCAGCCAGACTGGAATTGCCGCCTGCGCATCCATCGATGATTACCTGCAGGGCATCATCAAAAAGCATGAGAACACCGTCGAGGCCAAGGAGCAGGACCGCATCCGGCATGTCGACATCTGCAATGCGCAGACCGGTCCGATTTTCCTTGCCTACCGCGGGAATGCAGACATTGACGCAGTGATACAGCAGTTCAAAAAGGAGACGCCTGTTTGCGATTTTGTCTCAGAGGGTGAAGTCCGAAACCGTGTCTGGGTCATCCGGGCAGAGGAAGAGGTGAGCCGTATCCGCGACGCGTTTGCCTCTATTGACCGCATCTATATTGCGGACGGTCATCACCGCGCAGCCTCTGCCGTGAAGGTCGGATTAAAGAGAAGAAGCGAGCAACCGGATTATACGGGAAATGAAGAATTCAACCGTTTCCTCTGCGTTCTGTTTCCGGAGAATGAGCTGAAGATTCTGGATTACAATCGTGTGGTGAAGGATCTTTGCGGTCTTTCCAGGGCGGAAATCCTGGAAAAGCTTCGACCGAATTTCAACATCATGCCGTACCGAAGGAATATCGCGGTGCCCTCTGCAAAGGGCGAGATCGGCATGTATCTGGATCACAGCTGGTTCCTTCTTACGGCAAAGAATCACGTCAAGAGCGGAGATGCGGTGAAGGGGCTGGATGTTTCCATCCTGCAGGACCGGGTTCTGGGCCCTGTTTTCGGAATCGCAGACCCTAGAACGGATGCACGCATTGAATTCGTGGGCGGAATCCGCGGAACGAAGGAGCTGATGCAGCGTGCAGATGCATCGGAGGGAGCAGCCTTCCTGATGTATCCGACATCCATTCGGGAACTGTTTGCGGTGGCGGATGCCGGGAAGCTGATGCCGCCGAAATCCACCTGGTTCGAGCCCAAGCTCCTGTCCGGTCTGTTCATTCACTCGCTGGAAGGATAAAGGTCTTTGCAGGCCGCTCAGAAGCTTTTTGGGGGACCGATTGCAGAATCATGAAAATTTTTCTTGCCAAGATGAAAATCAATCGGTATAATAATCAACGTTCGGTCGCGTAATACGTCCGGACGCTATGCTGGAATAGCGCAGTTGGTAGCGCAACTGATTCGTAATCAGTAGGTCGCCG
>ERZ808246.1068-NODE-1068-length-20757-cov-15.330741_pt1 | contig 20757 bp, 15 predicted proteins | sample MGYA00521083_ERZ808246 | MGnify/ENA primary metagenome ERZ808246 (study PRJEB31516, sample SAMN03275577) | gut metagenome | biome: mammalia-associated habitat; material: feces | host: Papio cynocephalus | place: Kenya | collected 2012-07-07 ... | reverse complement strand
TGCCGCAATCGACGCAGATCATGCCGACGGTGCAATCGACGCGAACGCTGCCGGCGCAGAACGCGTGGAATCCGGCGGAGACGACGACACAGGCCGATCCGACCATCAAACCCGCACTGCAGCGTCTCGCCACACGGCAGCCACCGTCCGTCATACCGCAGAATGCGGTGGCCGCGGCGCAACAGCCGGCGGCGATGCCGTTCCAGCCCGCGCAGACGGATCCGAATGCGCCGAATCCCGTAGATGTGAAACGTGGGGCGATGATCGGCCGAGGTCTGCTTCCTTGTGCGCTGATGACGATTCCCGTGGCCATCTGCGGCCTGTTCTCACTGTGGCTGGCGGTTGGCGTTGCGCTGGCAATTGCCTGTATGCTGGCCACCATCGGATTCAACACGGAAGCGCAGCTCGAGCGTGAAGGTAAGCGCGGGGGCGAGCGGAAAAAATCCGATTGGCTGCTCCGCTTGGCCGGCTTGCCGTGGCATCTGGTGAGGGGTCTCGGCACGGCCGTGACGCGCATATTGATCATGCTTGCCGTGTCCGCATTGGGGTTGTCGCTCGCCACCGTCATATTGCAACTGCCGTACGCCATAGTGGATACGCCGATATTCGGGCTGACGATTCCACTGCCGATGCTGACTGAAAGTCCTTTTTCCGAAAGCGGACTGACACAGGCGGCATTCTGCGCGATTGGTTGGCTCATCGCCGTGGCCGCTCCGGGCGCGCTGGTATTGCGATTGGGCGGCGGAGCGCTACGTAGGCAGCCGTATCCGCGGCACTTGGACGGGCTGCCGAATCAATCGCGAGGCAATGCGGAATTCCCAGCGAATCGATAGGACGGCACCACTAGTATGGTGCCCGGCATAACGATGTGAGGTCGAAAGGAAGAGTTGATGGCCCAGAACAGCAAGGACGCGCGGAAGCGCGCCACTCGCGCCGAGCGTAGGGCCGCCGAGGCCGCAGCGATGAAGGCGCGCGCCGAGCAGATGGAGAAGGAGCGCAAGCAGCAGACGGTCATCGGCGCCATTGTGGTGGCGGTGCTGGTGATTCTTGTGGCGATTGGCGCGTTCACCGTATACCACAACATGCATAAGAAAGCCGAGAGCGAAGCCTCCACCGAAACCGTGCAGGAGGCGTACGCCGCACTGCAGAAGGTGAAGAACACTCCGACGCTCGTCGACAAGAAGGGCGGCCTGCTGATTTCCAAGAACGGCTATGGCAAGTCCGTGGAGGGCGCTCCGACCATTGCGATCTACATGGATTTCCTGTGCCCCGGCTGCGGCAATCTGCATCGTCAGCTCGATGCCGACCTGCAGAAGATGGTCGATGCGGGGCAGATCAATCTGGATCTGCATTTCATGGCGTTCATGGATAGGTGGTCCACGGACGAGTATTCCAGCCGTGCGGCGAACGCCGCGCTGTATCTTGCCGAGCATGACAGCGATCCGAGCCATCTGATCTCCTTCCTGGAGAATGTGTATGCCGAAGATTTCCAGCCGGAGGAAGGCTCCAATTACAAATCGGTCAGCGACAGCAAGCTCAAAGAGCAGATGATCGCCGCCGGAGCTTCCAAAGATGTTGCGGATAAGGCGTTCGGCCGTGACTACCAGGACTGGCTCGACGCCATCGACACCTACACTCCGAAGCGTCCCGAGCTGTGGCATGAGACCGGCAGCTACAAGGGCAGCATGACCACGCCGACGGTGACCGTCAACGGCAAGTACTGGGATATGGACCAGCTGACCACCGCCCAGGAGACCATCAAGGACGGTCTGCTCGAATCGATCGGATTGAAGGCCGATCAGATCGGCGTGGCCGGCAAGATGCCGTCCATAGGCTCCAAAAAGGGACCGATTCCCGTCACTACGGGCCAATAACCCCCTACGCAAATCGGCGCGCCTTGCAGGACAGTCTCAAGTTGACTGAGGTGGGCGCGCTGGTTATGCTATTCAACGTTCCGTCTTTGCTATTATGCAAAGCGAACGCGCCTCCTTAGCTCAGATGGCCAGAGCGGCCGCCTTGTAAGCGGCAGGTCGTCGGTTCGATCCCGACAGGAGGCTCGAACCCGCGTAGCGGGCTTAGACCTCTTACCACGGGTAAGTGCTCCAGAAGTCTTCCCCCAACTTGAGGCTTCTGGCAAATCGGACGAGGCGTTCCCCAACCTGTCTCGTCCGGCTGGGGGCAGGACATCCCCTTCTCTCCTGCCCCCTTTTACTTTGTCTCGTCAAAAATGTGGCGGTATGGATAAAACCGTTGGAAATCGCGATGGCAGCTCCAGCCGAACCGTTACAATAACGGCGTTGGTGGCAACGCTGAAAAGAGGGTAGATGGCAAGAAGGTGGACCCCGCGGAGATTCGTGACGCTTCGTCGCGTCCGTATTATGGCGTGCGTGGCTTCGCTTACCCTGACCTCGGCGTTGGCATTTGGCATAGGCGCGCGCAAAACCGTGGCATTGACCGTCAATGGCGATACGACCACCGTGACCACGTATGCGATGAGCGTGGACCGGCTGCTGCAGGAGCAGGGCGTGAAGGTCAAGACGCATGATCTGGTGGAATCAACCAGCCCCACCAGCATGTTGAACAATCATGATGTGGTCACCGTGCAAAGCGCTTATCAGACCACCATCACCATCAACGGCGAGGAAGTGCCGTTCTGGACGGTCGCCTCCAGCGCCGACCAACTGCTGAACTTCTTCAATCAGAACGAAGCGCAAGCCGCTGCAGTCACCGTCAATATCAGCAATGTCTACAACAAGCTCACCGGCGGCCTCATTATCAACCAGAAGGGGCCCGTCACCGTCATCGCGGATGGCAAAAGCTCAGTAGCGCCGAACGGCAAGCTGCCGGCGGCCTCAATCCTCGATTCCAAAGGCATCACCTTGGGCAAGGAGGATCGCGTCAGCGTCGAAAAGGATGGTGCGAAGACCGTGCTGCGCGTCCGCCGTGTGACGCATGGCGAGGAAACACGCACCAAAGCGGTGCCATTCGGCACGCAAACCATCGTCGATCCGAGTCTGCAGCCCGGCGAGGTCGTAATCCGGCAGGAAGGCGAGAATGGCGAAATCCAGCAGACCTACGCCGTCACCTACGTGGACGGTGAAAAGGAAAGCGAGACGCTGACCAACGAGACGACTACGAAAATCGCCATCGATCGGGTTATCGCCGTCGGCCCCGCGGCATCATCGGACGATTCCAGTGATGCGGATGATGCACACGACTCCGACAAGGACAACGACGACACCAGCAAGTCAGACAGCGACGATAACAATACCAACAAGTCCGACTCCGATAAGAACAATTCCAACACAGGCAACACGGGGCAGAATAATTCCGGAACAGGCACTTCGGAAACCAACAACTCGAATAAGAACAACTCCAACACGTCCAACTCCGGAAACACCAAGAAGGACGATCCGGCACCCGAGCCGACGCCGACCCCGACACCTGATCCGACCCCTACACCGGCCCCCAGCAATCCTTCCGCCAACTGCCGTCTGTACCATCCCTCCGCAGCGCAGGCGCAGGCCTATGCCTCCGGCGCCGCAGCGCAACGTGGCTGGACCGGACAGAATTGGAGCGATCTCGTCAAACTGTGGAATCGCGAATCCGGATGGCGATGGGACGCCGAAAACGCGTATTCGGGGGCGTATGGCATCCCGCAATCGCTGCCAGGCAGCAAAATGGCCGCTTTCGGCGCCAATTGGCGTGACGACGCCGCCGTGCAGATCGATTGGGGCCTGAGCTACATCGCCCAGCGTTACGGCAGTCCTTCCAAAGCCTGGGAGCACTCCGAACGGACCGGATGGTACTGATTCTCCAATCGCATCGATTCCCGTACAGCAAATGGATAATGAGGCAATGACAGACAACGTGAACGAAACCGCGCAGGGACACCTGTTGGGGGCTGCCGACATTCGTCGCATCGCAGCGGAAGCCGGCATCAGCCCAACCAAGAAATTCGGGCAGAATTTCGTAATCGACCCCGGAACCGTGCGTCGCATCGTACGCGAGGCCGGTGTGACGGCGGACGACCATGTATTGGAAGTCGGCCCCGGCCTGGGTTCGCTGACCTTGGCGATTTTGGAAACCGGCGCCACGATGACTGCTGTGGAAATCGATCCGCCGGTGGCTGAACGGCTGCCGGGCACGATCGCCGAATTCATGCCTGAAGCCGTGGACCGATTCCGTGTGGTCAACCGCGACGCGTTGACCATCACGCCGGAGAATCTGCCTGATTTCGCCGATGACAAGACGTTCACGCTGGTGGCCAACCTGCCATACAATGTGGCCACGCCGATTCTGCTTACCCTGCTGGAACGTTTCGACAATCTGGGCAAATTCCTGGTCATGGTACAGAAAGAGGTGGCTGACCGGCTGAGCGAGAAGCCCGGATCAAAGATCTACGGCACTCCAAGCGTGAAGCTCGCATGGTACGGCGTCGCGGAACGCGTGGGCGTCATCGGCCGCAACGTGTTCTGGCCGGCACCGAACGTCGATTCCGCTCTCGTGCTGTTCAACCGGTACGAGGGTGGCCATACTCCGACCGCCGACAATGCCGACGGTTCCGTGGTCGATCGCGCCACGGTGTTCCGTCTCATCGACGCGGCGTTCGGCCAGCGTCGTAAGACGCTGCACGCCGCATTGAAGAAAATCGTGCCGTCGGACGTCTTCGACGAAGCCGGCATCGATCCGACCCGCCGCGGCGAGACGCTCACCATCGACGAATTCGTGTCCTTGGCCCGAGCAGTGGATGCATTGCGGACGGAGAATACTCCGGGCGAGGCGCCAGCGGCATGAGCGACACCATGATCAATGCGGTCAGTGTGGACTGTCCGGCGAAAACGAATCTCACCTTGCATGTGGGCGCCCCACACGCCGAATGGAACGGCCGCCACGAACTGGACACCATCTATTGCGCGGTCGGCGTATATGACACCGTCACCGCGACCCGCAAAGCCCCCGGCACCGGATTCTCACTGGATCTTGAAGGCGCGTATTTGGGCGATTTGGCTTCCTCCGGCAGCGATATGCGCCGCAACCATGCCGTACTGGCGCTGTTCGCGTTGGCCAAGGCCTGCGGTCACGAACCGGACGTGGCGTTGCACATCGAAAAGCGCATTCCCGTCGGAGCCGGCATGGCGGGCGGATCCGCCGATGCGGCCGCCACACTGCTGGCGCTGAACACCCTGTGGAATCTCGATTGGCCGATCGCGCGTCTGCAACAGGTCGCAGCCACGCTTGGCGCCGATATGCCGTTCTGCCTGACCGGAGGGTACGCCCACGGCACCGGTTTCGGAGAGCGGATCGAACAGCTTGCCGATGACAGCGATATCGTACGCGATCTGACGGAGCGTGGATATGCGGGACATCTGCTGGTCGGCGCGTATCGTGCGGAACTGCGCACGCCGGAAGTGTATGCCGCGTTCGACCGCATCGGCGCCGGCAGCACGGATGAGAATCATCTGCAGCAGGCCGCGGTCTCACTGCATCCGCGCAGCGGACAGGCGATCAAGGAAGCGTTGCGCGCAGGCGCCCGCCAAGCGTTCGTATCCGGTTCCGGACCGTCAGTCATGGCTTTCGTGCCGACGGATGATATCGCCGCCGCCGTGCAGTCGGCATGGCAGACAAACCGTTGCGTCGACCGCATCATCGCAACGAGCGCCCCAGCCCGGCCGATTGTGCATATCACTGCGTAACAGTAAGGTTGAGGACAATTGATGTTGTTCAAAGGAACTCGCACATGACCCAAGCTAACGACGAGCGCGCTGCGCGCAAAGAGTACATTCGTCGCCGTCAGAAGACGGTGCTCAGCATCGTTGGAACCATCATGGCGGTCGCCATGGTGGTCTCTTTGCTGTTCTTCTTCCATGTCGGCGGTCTGGGCAACGTCAAGTCGGCCGCGGTGCAACCGAATTACGGTCAGAAGGCGCCATGCGCCGTCAAGGAAGCGGACGGCAATAAGGCCAAGTATGTGGAGAACCGCAACATCACGCTGCGCGTGCTCAACGGCACGAAGTTCTCCGGCTTCGCCAAAGCGGTGAGCGACGCCCTGCAGAATCGCGAGTTCAACACCCAGACGCCTGACAACTACACCAAAAAGGTGGAGCGCACGATGATCGTCTTCGGCAAGAACGCCATCAATCAGGCGTATACCGTGGCAAGCAACTTCACCGATGCCCAGCTGGTCATGGATGATCGCCAGGACCAGCTGATCGATGTCATCGTGGGCGCCACATTCGATAATCTGCAGGACACCAAGAAGGTTCCCGCGGCAGGCAAGGAGATCACCAGCATCCAAGGCTGCGTCGCGGCGGACAAGATGACCGACCTGCAGAAAGCTCCCGAACATGAGGCGGTGAATCCGCAGGGCTGAACGGCTGAACATCAGCGGAGACAACGGAAGAACCCGCGTTCCCTTTCCTTAGGGACGCGGGTTCTTCATATCGCGCGCGGTGTCATGGGCGATCGTGCGCAATGGCATGTGACAGCCGTGAAAACGTCGCGTGGAACGGTCGCCGTATGACGGCCGTATCCGGCTTTTGCCGGCGTTATTTCGCGTGTTCCGCCTGTCCGGTCTGCTCCTGGTACCAGCGCTCAAGCTCAGCCACGGCCACGTCATGGTCGACCGGACCATTATCCAGACGGTATTCCAGCATGTGCTTGTACGCCTTGCCGACCATCGGACCGGGTTCGATGTCCAGCAGCTGCATGATCTCGTCGCCATTGAGATCCGGCCGGATCGCGTCGAAATCCTCTTTCTTCTTCAGGTCGCGCACGCGTTGTTCCATCTCATCCATGGCGGCGGCGAACACCATGGCCTTACGCTTGTTCTGCGTGGTCGTGTCAGCGCGGGTAAGGCGGTTCAGACGCTCATACAGCGGACCGGCGTCCTTGACATAGCGTCTGACCGCGGAATCGGTCCAAGGCTCCTCCACGTAGCCGTGGAAGCGCAGATGCAGATTGACCAGCTCACTGACGTCCTCGACCATATGATGATCGAAATGCAGGGCTTTCAGACGCTTGCGGGTCATTTTCGCGCCGACGACGTCATGGCGATGGAAGCTCACCTTGCCGCCCGCTTCGAAACGACGGGTCTTCGGCTTGCCGATGTCGTGCATGAGCGCGGCCAGACGCAGCGTCAGATCAGGACCTGGGACCGGACCATCAGGACCGGTCTCGAGAGCGACCGCGCGTTCGATGACGATCATGGTGTGCTCGAACACGTCCTTATGGCGGTGGTGCTCGTCGATTTCCAGCTGAAGCGCCGGAATTTCCGGAAACACGATGTCGGCGAGCCCGGAATCGACCAGCGCTTCGATGCCGGCGCGCGGGCGATCGGACAACAGCATCTTGACCAGCTCGTCACGCACGCGCTCGGCGGAGACGATTTCGATGCGATCGACCATGTCGGACAACGCTTCGGCGGTCTCCGGCTCGATACGGAAGCCGAGCTGCGCCACGAAGCGCACGGCGCGCATCATGCGCAGCGGATCGTCATCGAACGACTGCCGCGGGTCGACGGGGGTGCGCAACACGCCCTTGGCCAAATCATTCGCCCCGCCGAATGGATCGACGAATTCCAGTTCCGGCACGCGCAACGCCATCGCGTTCACGGTGAAATCGCGGCGGGACAGATCGCCTTCCAGCGTGTCGCCATAGTTGACTTCCGGTTTGCGTGAATCGGGGTCATACGTATCGGAACGGTAGGTGGTCACCTCCACCTTCACCTCGGTGCCGTCCTCACGCCGGCGCATCGCGCCAAGCGTGCCGAATTTACGCCCCATATCCCAGAATCCGTCGTGTCCGAAACGGCGCAGAATATGTTCAAACTGCTCGGGACGCGCCGATGTGCAAAAATCAAGGTCATGCGATTTGCGATGCAGCAGCAGGTCGCGAACAGGACCCCCCACCAACGCCAATTCGTAGCCTTCCGCGGCAAACATACGTCCTAATTCAATGGCCTCTGGCCACACTTCGAAGTTCACGCCATCCCTTTCCGGCACCACAAGTTTCTGTTTACCAGCATACCGTTACCCCATGTGCACACAGAATTGAGTAAGGTTGGAAGCATGATTACGCCCGCAGACCTTGCACGCATGCTTGCCCATGCTGCGGGCGACCACGCCCAAAATCCGCTGGAACCGGATGAATTGCTGTACACCTCGCAATCGGTTTCGTTGCAACGACGGGCGATCATCACGCCGAGCGCGCCCACGCCGGCTATGATGCCCCAACGTCGCATTACGGATGGCCCAACCACATTCGCTTCGCTCGACGCGCAAGAGCTGCCGGTGGTGCGCGAATATTCGGCAGGCGGGCTGGTATTCGATGATAAGCAACGCGTGGCGATCATCGCACGTCATTCACGCAGCGGGCATCTGGAATGGTGCCTGCCGAAGGGCCATATCGAAAAAGGCGAGACTCCGCAGCAGACTGCGGTACGCGAAGTGCATGAGGAAACGGGCATTCTCGGCGAGGTGGTCGATTCCATCGCGACCATCGACTATTGGTTCACCGGCACCAGCCAACGCGTGCACAAGCTCGTGCACCACTTCGCATTGCGGCAGATCGGCGGCGAACTGACCGTCGAAGGCGACCCCGACCATGAGGCCGAGGATGCCATTTGGGTGGATTTTGCTGATTTGGACGATGTGCTGAGCTATCCGAACGAACGAAAGATAGCATGGTTGTACGCAAGGAAACTCAACAGACAGGCGTAACAGTGAATCACTCCGTACAGCGGCATGTTCCGCGCGGCTTTCGCGCGCTATCATCCATCCTCGCCATGGTATTGACCATGGCGTTGATGTTGATATACGCGCCTGCGCCAACGGCGCGGGCCGAAGAACCGGCGGCGACGACGGGTATGCTGGCCATCGATTCCTCCACGGCCGTGCTGACGGATACTTCCGGATACCATCTGAGCGCCACGGTGACCAACACCACCGAGCAGGAGATTCCGGCAGGCACGTTGACGCTGGCGATGAACGCCTTCTACACGTTCGTCTCCCGCAACGATATCCAGGAATGGTCGGAGGGCACCGGGCGGATCCCCACGCCCAATGCCGTAGGACAGGCCGACGTGCCCGCCCTGCAGCCGGGAGCCAGCGCCAAAGTGAGCATCGACGCGGACCCCAATCAAGAATCGCTGGCGGCCATCAATTCCTGGGGGCCGAAGCCGGTGCTGTTGAGCTATGCGTCGAACGGCACCCCCCTCGCCGAATCGCACACCTTCGTGACACGTACCGGAGCGGGTCTCAACACGCCCGACACGCCGTCGATGAGCATCACCGTCGCGCAACCGCTGGCGGCCAACGGGTGGACGGCGGACAGCAAACTGCTCGGCCAGCTGGTCGATGAAGGGGGTGTCACCTCCGCGAAACTGTCGAAAATCGCCATGCCCAGCAAAGACGACGATACCCGTCTCAGGTCGCTGGAACAGGTCTTCTCCAAGCACGATATGCTGCAGGTGGTGGGTGATCCGACATATCTGAAGGCCATGGCGATGCCGACCCAGGTCGACGGCGTCACCCAGCCCGCATTGTTCGATATCACCGCCTATTCCGCCATGGCCAATACCTCGGCGTACTCCGCGGCCGGCATCAACGATGCCCAATGGGCCGCGGCCAAGGCCCGCAAAACCTATCGGTCGGCGTTGGGCGACAGCGATGCCAGCGTCACGGCATATGCATGGCAGGGCAACGGCAATTGGACCAAGGCGGCATTGACGAAGGCACGGCAGCAGGGATACAACACCGTCATCGCCACGCATGATTTCGAAGACGACGATGTGGCCACCGTGCAGACCGGCAAAACGGTGGTTGCCACCGACGCGGGAAAAGTCACCGTGCTGTCCGCGCAAAGCGTGCTGTCCGATTTGGCCCAAGGCAAGGCGACCAGCGACGGCGCCAACGCGGACGGCGAGGGCACCACCGCCGGCAGACTCGCGCGTTTCGTAGCGCAAAGCGCGTTCTATCAAATGGAACAGCCATACGCGGACCGCAATCTGCTGGTCTGCCTGGGCGAGGATTCCGATCCAGCCGTTGTGGACGCGCTCATGACCGACATCGAGCAGTCGCCATGGCTGAATCTCACCGATCTCGGCACGCTGAAGAGTTCCGATGCCACAGTGGATGCCGCTGATGCCGAAGCCTCCCTGCCGCAATCGGACGGCCTGTCCGAGCAGATGCGCGGCAGTATCCAACAGACCTTGGGCACCTTGACGGACGCGTCGAACGACATCAAGCGTTTCAACGCATCAATCCTCGTCGCACCGGATGGCAAAGCCTCGTCCGACATCGCAGCATGGAAAAAACAGTTGACGGATGCGCATGCCACCATGGCGCTGCACGCGTTGGGAGGGGAAAGCCCTTCCATGAGCACCATGGCCGAAGGCACCAGGCAGCTCGCTTCCCTCATCATCAATGGCGTCGCGATCACACCGACGGAAAACGTGAACGTGGTCAGCGAAACCGCGAAAATGCCGGTGACCATCAGTAACAGCCACCCGTATCCCGTGAAGGTGAAGGTCTCTTCGCTGACCAATTCCATGCAGATCGTCACCTCGCGATTCGATACCGTGGAGGTACCCGCCCACGGCGAGGCGCAGGTGGCGTTCACCATCCGTGTGGTCGCTTCCGGCAACGCGGACGCCACCATTAGCCTGTTCGACAGGAACAGTGTGGCATTCGGAGCGACGCAGGTCACGCATATCACCAGCGCACTGCAAATCAGCGATAAAAGCGGCTTCGTCATCATCGGCTTTGCCGTGCTCTTGGGTGCCGTGGGACTATGGCGCCAATTCAACCGTAAGAAGGATCCCGACGAATGAGTTCTTCCGTTGGCCGTAATTCACTGATCATGGCCTCTGGCACCGCCGCATCACGCGTGACGGGCCAAATCCGCACCATTCTGCTTGCCTGGGCTTTGGGCACCACCGGCTATGCCGCCAACGCCTACCAGGCCGGTTCGATGATTCCGCAGGTCATTTACACCTTGGTTTCCGGCGGCATCTTCAATGCCGTGCTCGTGCCCCAGATCGTACGCACGTTGAAGGCCGAGGACGCCGAAACCAAACTCAACAAACTCATCACCCTCGCCATCACCATGCTGTTGGGCGTGACGCTGCTGATGGCACTCGCCACCCCGCTGCTGACCAGGCTATATGTCAATGGCAGCGCCGAGACCATGGCTCTTGCCACCTCCTTCACCTTATGGTGCATGCCGCAGATCTTCTTCTACGGCCTGTACACCGTGGTCGGACAGATCCTTGCGGCGAAAGACCACTTCACCGCCTATGCGTGGAGTTCGGTGGGAGCGAACATCATCAGCTGCATCGGTTTCGGCACGTTCATCGCCCTGTTTGGCAGGGCCACGGAACGTCCGCTGGATTTCTGGACACCGACGACGATCGCGCTGACCGCCGGAACCTGGACGCTTGGTGTGGCGTTCCAGGCGTTGGTGCTGTTCATCCCATTGACGAAAATCGGGTTGAAATACCGGCCGACGTTCGGCATCCGCGGCATCGGCCTGCGATCGATGGGCCCTGTGGCGGCATGGAGCATCGGCATCGTCTGCGTCGACCAGATCGTCAATATCATCTCCACCCGAGTGGCCACCAGCGCGCCGTTCAAGGCCGCCAGCATGTACCACATCAGCCAGTTGGACGTTGCGGGCAACGCTTCGTACCAGAACGCCTATACGATCTACATGCTGCCGTACTCGCTGATCGCGGTGTCGATCGCCACCGCGATCTTCCCTAAGATATCGAAAGCCGTGGCTGATGAGAACATCGCCGAAGCGCGGAGGGATCTCAGCTCATCCCTTCGTAATCTCAATCTCATCATGTGCTTCTTCGCCGCCGCGTTCGTGGTGCTTCCCGTGCCCATCATCCTCGCTCTGCTGCCCTCCATCAGCGTGCGTGAGGCCCTGCTGATCAGCGCACCTCTGACCGCTTTGGGAATCGGACTGCCGTTCGCCAGCTCGTATCTGGTCATTCAACGCACGTTCTACGCTTTCGAGGATGGCAAGCATCCGTTCATATTCATGGCCATCACCATGACCATCCAAGGCGGCATCATCATCGCGGCGACCATGGTGCTGCCGCCCACGCAGTGGATCACCGCCATCGGCGCAGCTATCTCCATCAGCTATATCCTGCCGTATCCACTGCTGGCCCGCATGCTGCGTTCCCGATTCGAAGGCGATATCGATGACGCACGCGTCTACAAAGCCTACGCGAAGGCGATCCTGTCCGCGGCGGCGGCCTGCGTCGTCGGCCTGCTGTGCCGCAACGGCGTCTATCGGCTGGTCGGAGCGTATATCAGCCATGGCGATGGCAGGATGAATTGGGGGCAGGCGATCCTGTCCGCGATACTGCTCGCCATCATCATCACCATCGTGTATCTGGCATGCCTATGGGGGTTGCGCACCGAGGAGCTCACCTCGGTGGTGGACATGGTCGCAGACCGGATTCCCGGGCTCGCAGCCAAGACCAACAAACCGGCCAGCCCCAACGGTAGACTTGAGCAGAGCACCGCCGACAACGGCGACCAAGAACAACAAGGCAGAACCATCGTTACAGAGTTGAAGGAAACCATGAAACCTCAACTGGGAGATACCATCAGCAACCGCTACGTGCTGGTCTCACCGTTACGTGAGGAAACCGGCCTGCAGGTCTGGAAGGCAAGCGATCACGTGCTTGCCAGGGATTGCCAGCTTTTCATAGTCAACAATCGCAAGGCATTGCAGAGCGTCAACGAGACGGCCTCCATGCTGGCGATTTCCCATGACGCCCATTTCACGCAGGTGCTCCAGCTCCAGCACGTCGATGACGTGGCGCTGGTCATCACGCAACTCGATGCCGGCATGTCGCTCACCGAGTATCTTGCGTCGTCCAACAAACCGCTGACCTTCACCGCCATGCGTTCCATCCTCGGCGAGGTCATCGAAGCGTTGCATGTGTTGCAGAAGGACAATCTCACCCATTTCTCGATCAGCACGGACACCGTGCGCCTGACCCGCAGCGGCGTCGAAATCGCCGACGCGCCGATCAGCATCATGCTCGCCGACACTTCACGGGCGCAATCCTCGGAAAACCGGGAAACGCTCGCGATTCGTCAGGTTGCCGCGTTGCTGTATGCCATGCTGACGCGCACCCCGTCGACGTTGTCCACGAATTTCCGCCTTGACGCGATCGCGCAAAGCGTGCCGATGGAATTCCGCGTGATCTGCAAGCGTGGCCTGAACCTCCGTGAGGAAGACGGCATCCCCACCGTGCCCATGGCGACGATCGCCGAATTGGAGGCGTTGTTGGGCGACTACAAGCCGCTGGCGCAGCTGGGTGGTTCCGACATAGCCTTGCCATCAGCCGATGGAGAATGCTCGATCGTCAATGTGCCGTTGCTGCAGATCCTCGAGCAGGACACGATCGCCCTGCCAGACACGCTGGCCGCGGCCGGAAGCATTCCGGAAATGACTTTTGAGGCCCCCGAACCGCATACTGATTTCTCCGACAGCAAAGAAGCCCTAGCCAAGGGCATGGCAGCGACAGGCGGAGCCGTGAAGTCGCTATGGAACAACAGCCGTGAGATTCTGAGCGAAGAAGACATCGACGGTTCCTCCGAATCGGCCGACTCCCCCTTCTCCTTCCCTATCCGCGTCTCCGTCCCATCGCAGGGATATCAGACAGATGATTCCCAATTGGAAAAGACCGGTCGCATTCCGGTGATTGGTCCCGACGGAAGGGTCATCGAGCCTGGAGAGGAATCCGCACGCGCCTTGCAGGCGGAGCAGGAGGCCATCGAGCAGGCCTACCAGAATGAGGCGAGTGTGGCGCCTCCACCCAGCTTCGCTCCTCAGAACGCCTCCTCTGGCGGTCCCGCCGATGTGGCCGACGCCAAATTATTCGGCTCCCTCAAGACCAAGGTGGTCGCCATTGTGGTGGCAGTCATCCTGGTGGCTGCGGCGGCCGGCTTGGCTATTCATGGACTGACCCAGAAGTCGTCCCATGGAACGAATACCACCGCCAACAACCCATGGCCGGAAATGAACCTCGACGATGTTCCGTTCGGAGACAACGAAAATAGCGGAGACAGCACCACCAACGGCAGTGATTCGAATGGTGCCAAGGATTCCAGCGGCAACGATTCCTCCTCCAGCGATACGAAGCAGTCCGACGATCAGTCGAAGCAGCAGTCCAGCAAGCCGAAGAAGGAATCCAAGAAGAAGACCGTCGACAAGGTGGTGACCGCCGACAAGGTGGTGAAGCAGGTCCCGGATCCGAAGGTGCCAGAGAACACCACACCGTACGAGATCGACAATCGCCAGTTCCTGTCGAATCCGGATGGACAACGCGGGTATGCGTATTACATCCATCTGAGCCAGCCTCAGAAGGCCTATCGCATGACCATCAAGATCCGTTCCTCCGGCGGTCAGGGATACCTCCGTGTGAACGCCACGTCCAGTCCGAACCAAGGCGAGCAGGTGGCCCAATTCGAATTCGACGCCAGTGGCACCACCGACATCAAGTTCGACAAGGTCGTGGAGACGCAGGACATCCTGCTGTGGGTGCCGTTCGACAGCTTGCCAGGCAACCAGCTCTATATCGATTCGGTGCAGGTGTTCTGACCTTCACTCGCTGTACTGCAAAGAGGGTATTCGGTTCATACCGGATGCCCTCTTTGCGTTTCACGTGAAACATCATCCACGCATGTGTTTGCATTATGCCGAGCGCCAATACCGGAAATGTCTGCGAACACTCCGGCAGCGGCATTACAGTAATGACCATGAACAGTTTGCGTGACGTGGTCATCATCGGTTCCGGACCTGCCGGATACACCGCGGCGATATATCTCGGTCGGGCCGGATACCATCCTTTGGTCATAGCCGGAGCCCTGACGCCCGGTGGCCAGCTCGTCAACACCACCACGGTGGAGAATTATCCAGGCTTTCCCGACGGCATCATGGGACCCGAGCTCATGGACGGCATGCGGAAGCAGGCCGAACGATTCGGCGCGGAAGTCATCTGGGACGATGTCGTCGCCGTTTCCGCGGATGCCGCTTCGGGGCGCACCTCCATCGCGATGGATGGCGGCGACACCTATCTTGCGCGCGCGGTGGTGATCGCCACCGGTTCGACATACCGCAAGCTCGATGTTCCCGGAGAGGCGGAATACGCAGGACGCGGCGTCTCCTACTGCGCCACATGCGATGGATTCTTCTTCAAAGACAAGCCGATCGTGGTGGTCGGCGGCGGCGACAGCGCCTGCGAAGAAGCCGAGTTCCTCTCCCGATTCGGCTCGTCAGTCACCCTCATCCATCGGCGTTCCACATTCCGCGCGTCGCGCATCATGGTGGAGCGAGTGAAGCGCAATCCGAAGATACGGCTCGTCATGGATACCGTGGTGCAGAGCATCGACGGTGACGACAACGGCGTTCACGGGGTGACCACGCTCAACACCGCCACCCACAAGACCTCCGTCATCCCCGCCAACGGCGTATTCGTGACCATCGGGCACACTCCCGCCACCGGCTTCCTCGACGGTCTCCTGGACACCGATAATGACGGCTACATCATCGTCGACGGCGCAGGCACGCGAACAAGCATGCCGGGCGTCTTCGCCGCCGGCGACTGTGTCGACCGCGTGTATCGCCAAGCCATCAGCGCGGCGGGCATGGGCTGCCGTGCCGCGCTGGACGCGCAGGCCTATCTCAGCTCTGCTGCTGCATGAGCAAATCGACGATGCGTTTCATGTCGTCTTCCGATTTGAACACGATTTCGATGCGCCCATGTTTCTTGGACCCCTTGATGGAGACCTTGGTGCCGAATCGCCGCTCCAGACCAACCTGGACCGGAGTGCCGGCCCATGGATTGAGCTTGCTGGCCTTGGGCTTCTTGTCCTGATTATGCTCAGCCGCCTTCATGGACACGATTTCCTCGGTGCTGCGCACGGACAGGCCTTCGTCGATGATTCGCGTGGCCAGCTGCTCCATATCCGCTTCCGTCGGCAGGCCGAGCAATGCTCGCGCATGACCGGCGGACAGCAATCCCGAAGCAACCTTTTTCTGCACGGCGGCCGGCAGATTCAGCAGTCGCAGGGTATTGGCGATCTGCGGACGGGACTTCGACACCGACTTCGAAAGCTGCGCCTGCGTCAGTCCGAAATCGTCGATCATCTGCTGATACGCGGCGGCCTCTTCCAGAGGATTCAATGCGACGCGATGCAGGTTCTCCAGCAAAGCATCACGCAGCATGTCGTCATCCGCGGTGGTTTTGACGATGGCGGGGATCGTCTTCAGACCGGCGATCTGGGACGCGCGCCAACGACGTTCGCCCATGATGAGCTCATACATGCTGTCCATGCGCCCATCGAACATGTTGTGCGATTCCGACGTATGCTCGGCGGCTTCCTTGCGCGCGGCCTCGATCTGCGCCAAGGGACGCTTGCGCACCACGATCGGCTGCAGCACACCGACTTCCTTGATGGATTCGGCCAGCTCGCGCAAATCATCCTCGTCGAAAATGGTACGAGGCTGATGTAGATTGGGGCCGACATCGCTCAGTCGGAGCTCCACCAGATAGCCACCCTGCACGGGAAGCAGTTCCGGTTCCTCCCCCTGCTTCGTTTTCTTTGACTGCTCGGCAGGTTTGGTTTCACGTGAAACACGTTGCGACTTGGCGGCTTCCGGAGCCGCAGCCGTGGGGCCAAAGAACATATCCGCCGGATGGGAAACCTCATCCAATGCAATGGAAGGCATGCTGGCACGATGATGCGTGGCTTTCTTGGTTTCACGTGAAACGTTCTTCTTCATATCATGCACGGCATCCACCGAAGCACGGGCGGTGACCGACGCTCGCGGCGCACCCGGGGTGGCCTGAGCCGCTTTGGCGGCGGGAGCCTCCTGAGCCTCGCGCGATGCAGGTTGCTCCGATCGCACGGGCTCCCCCGGAAGTGAAGGAAACAGTGCACCAAGACCCTTGCCCAAACGCGACTTCGTTGCCATAATCAGTTCTCATTCCTTCTTGCATCGATCGCCTGCAACACCGTTTGGGAACGGCGCGCGATCTCCAGCGCCGCCTCGCGATAGGCGATGGCGCCCATCCCCTTGGGATCGTAAGCGATAACACTTTGATTGAAGCTCGGCGCTTCGGAGATCTTCACCGTGCGGGGAATGGTGGTGTCCAGCACGATGGTCGGATAATGCTTCTTCACCTCATCGTGGACCTCGCGGCTCAGCAACGTACGCTTGTCATACATGGTGATCAGCATGGTGGAGACCAGCAGCGACGGATTGAAGTGCTCCTGGACCAGTCCGATGGTGTTGATCAGCTGGCCAAGGCCTTCCAATGCGTAATACTCGGCTTGGATCGGAATGAGCATCTCGTGGACGGCGCACATGGCGTTGATCACCAGCAGGCCCAAGCTCGGAGGGCAATCGATGATCACATAATCGTAATGGGCCTCGCTGGTCTCGAGGAATTCATCCACCGCCTTTTTCAGCAACGAATTACGATCGGCCATATCGGCGACTTCCAATTCCGCGCCGCTCAAATCGATGGACGCGGGGACTACGTCAAGGTTTTCGAAGTCGGGACATGTGCACTTGACTTCGGCGATACGCTTGCGACCTTCGATGACGTCATACACCGAAGGCTGACCGGAGGAATGCGGAGCGCCCAAAGCCGTCGAGGCATTGCCTTGGGGATCCATATCAATCAGCAGCACCCTGCAGCCGAACTGCGCAAGCGCGGCGGACAGATTCACCGCGGACGTGGTTTTGCCGACGCCGCCTTTCTGATTGGCGACGGCGATCAGACGCGTCTGGGACGGCTTCGGGCACGTGGCGCGCTCCAAAATTCGATAGCGTGACGATTCATCCGCGATCTGTGCCCCTACCGGCGATTTCACATCGCTGAAGATTCGCTTGATGGTATCCGTCGCGGATTCCATCGAAGTCAGATTGTCTGGTTCACCAGGTCCAGTCATGAACTAGCCTTCCTATGCTATATCTCAAGCTCAAGTTTCATCATTTGGGTGGACAGGCGCCTCACCCTTGCCATCCACATCCACCCATGTGGACAACTGTGGATAGTTGGTGGATAACTCATTATGCCACCTTCAAGTTATCCACAGAACAATCGTTGCAATCTCAAGATTTCATAACAGACATTTTCTGCCAATCCGTCAATTGTGGACAATGTGGATAACTTGGGCAAACTTGTGGATATCTTATCGTTTGTCAACCATCAGCACATGCGTTGATTCAAGCCCGGGACCAACCTCAGCCTCGACCACACGAGGATGGATGCCGCCGTTCTTGGCGATTTCCTTCGACGCTTTGGTAATCTCCTCCTGGGCGGAACGACCTTTCAATGCCACAAGGCGTCCGCCTTGTCCAAGCAATGGCAGCGTCCACCCGGACAATTTGGTCATCGGAGCTACGGCACGGCAGGTCACCACGGCAAATGGATGCCTGGCCTCGATGGGATTCCCGTCGAGATCGACAGCAGCCTCTCCCCTGCCCTTCCTGCCTCCATTGCCACCACGAACGGCCTCGATCATCGCATTGGCACGAGCACGCACGATGGAGACATTATCCAAATCCATATCATCGACGCATTCACGAAGCCATTCCACGCGGCGCTCCATAGGCTCCACCAACGTGAATTGATGGTCGGGCAGGCAGGCGGCAGCCACAAGACCAGGAAAACCGCCGCCGCTGCCGATATCCGCAACCGTTTTGAACTGCTTCTTGGCCGTAGCCTCACGAACGAAGGGCACGATGGCTGCGGAATTGAGAATATGCCGCTCCCAGATTATGCCGACATCCCGAGGACCGATCAGACCACGAGGCTCCCCTTCCGAAGCAAGCTTCTCATGGAACACGTTGAGTTTATCCAACGCGCCGCCGAGCACTTCCTCCAATATCGGCGAACCATCCAATTCGTCAGTCACATCACTCATGCTCACCATCCTAACCTACGGACATAAAAAAGCGCCGCATATCACGGCGCTTATGTTTCACGTGAAACTTTGCGATCAGTCCTCGTCCTCGAACTCATCCGCGGAGGACGCCTTGACGTACACCGTGACATAGCGGTGCGGCTCCTCGCCATGGGAACGGGACTTCATCCCCTCCTCGCGCACGACGTCATGAATGATTTTGCGTTCGAAGGAATTCATCGGCTTGAGATCCACCGGCTCACCGGTCTCCCGGGCCTCGTCGATGGCATCCAGCGCGATGTCATGCAGGTGCTGGCGCTTGCGCTTGAGATATCCGTCAACGTCCACGATAAGGTGGGAGCGTTCACCAGTCTTCTGCTGCACGGCCAGACGGGTGAGCTGCTGCAGGGCGTCAACGACCTCCCCGTTGCGACCAATCAAATGCTTGATGTCGGTATCGTCGTCGGCAACGATCTGCACGGTCGGGCGGTTGTTGCGCACACCCATCTCGATATCGCCTTCGTAGTCAACGATGTCGAGCAGTCCTTCAAGATAATCGGCAGCGATATCAGCTTCCTCATTGAGCTGATCGATGGTCTTCTCAGCATCTTGCGCCATGTGTCTACTCCTTTGAGCGGGGTTCTTATTCTTCAAGTCTAGTGATTCGTTTGTATCACGTCGATGATGACCGGCGATACAAAACGGTGTGTCCCGCGTTTCACGTGAAACACAGGACACACTCTATTACTTATTTCTTCTTCTTTTTACGGCTCGGCTGCTGACGCTGATAGCCGTGCTTATCCTTGGCTTCCGCGGCCTTCCTGGCTTTCTGCAGCTCCTCCTCCTCGAGGGACGGCAGTCCGGCCTTGGCACGGCGGGCGTTCTCATGGTGATGATCGCGCTTCTCCTTCTCCTCGGCCGCAGGTGAGCCCGGGGTCGGGAACGCGTAGATCTGCCACACGGAACGCAGCAGGTTGCAGATGTTGTTGGTCAGCCAGTACACCAGCACGGCGAACGGCATGGCGATGCCGGAGAAGATGTACATGATCGGGAACAACCAGAGCATCATCTTCTGCATCATTTCGGTCTGCTTGTTCTGCATGTTGTTCTGCGGCATGTTGCGCTTCATGCTGTTGAACTGCATCAGCCACAGGCAGAAGCACATCAATGCCACGAAGATGCCGATCACGACCTTGCCGGACGCCGCGGCGGTGGTGAAGTTCTCCGCCACGTTCACACCGAACACGGTGGTGGAGGTGAATTCCTTGGCTGTCGCGATGTCGAAGGCGCCAAGGCCCGAACCGTTCCTGAACTTGCCGCGCGCGATGTATGGAATGGCCGACAGCGTGTAGAACATACACATGAACACAGGGCCCTGCACGAACATAGGCAGCATGGATGTGCAGCCGCCCATCGGATTCGCGTCGTTGTCCTGATAGAGCTTCATCAGCTCGCGCTGCATGGCCTCTTTGCTGGCCGGATCGTTCTTGCCCTTGTATTTGTTCTGGATGCGCTGCATCTTGGGCTGCATGACGGCCATCTGGGCCTGCATCTTGCGCATGCCCTTCATGGACTTATAGAACAGCGGGAACACGCATGCCTGGACCACGATCACCAGGAACACGATGGACATGACCCACGAGAATCCGATCTCGTTCATACCCAACGCGACCAGGAACTTGTGGAACAAGGCCATGATCTGCGTCATGAGCCACTCGACGGGGTACAGGAGCTTGTACAGCCACCCCCAGAAACCACTGTCGAGGAGGAATTGATCTTGATTACCCATTACAGGCCATTCTCCTTATCGTTT
>ERZ808246.1067-NODE-1067-length-20795-cov-5.078881_pt1 | contig 20795 bp, 10 predicted proteins | sample MGYA00521083_ERZ808246 | MGnify/ENA primary metagenome ERZ808246 (study PRJEB31516, sample SAMN03275577) | gut metagenome | biome: mammalia-associated habitat; material: feces | host: Papio cynocephalus | place: Kenya | collected 2012-07-07 ... | reverse complement strand
ATGTTGGATAAGTAATAAGGTAAAATATAATAAATAAGGGAATATATTGCTGAAAAATAGCGATATATTCCCTATTTTTATTGATTATTGTTCTTAGTTTTACTTTATTCTTCTTACTTTTGCAGAAGAAAATAACAATCTAAACACTTAATTTCATAATGAATCATAAGATAAGAAGAATAACAAAACTTTTGATGTTCGTGTGTTTACTGTTTGTCTCTTGTTCGATGCAAGCGCAAACGGAGTTCACCCCTTTCCCAAAGGCTAAGGATAAGTATTGGCAGAAGCAAGTGCCCCTTGCCATGCGCAACGACTATATCCGATTGGGCAATCTTTATAACAACAAGCCTTGGAATGCTATCCCTAGTTCGGTGTTCGCCGAGTTCCGCACCAATGGTAATCGCACCCGATACGAGGCGGCGAGCTTCGGTATCCGCAAGCAATTCGTGTGCTTGGTGATGGCGGAAATCATGCAGGGCAGGGGGCGTTTCTTGTCTTCCATCCGCAAGGGAATCCATTATTTCATCGAGAAAGAACCATGGTGGGGAATCCCTGCCCATTATCCCAAGGACCATCCCGAGCGAGACATCCAGCCAGTGGACCTCTTCAATGCCGAGACTGCCGCAATGCTTGCTTGGACTCTCTATATGCTCGAAGATGAAATCGACAAGAAGGAAAAAGGGCTTTCGAATGCCGTTAGAATGGAGATAGAACGACGTTTCTTGGAGCCAACCCTGAACCAACCGCAAGGCTGGAAGAACAATGCCAACAACTGGAATACTTGGATTACGAGCAACTGGCTGGAGACGGTGCTCATCTGTGAACAGGACAGCAAAAAACGTGATGCAGCCTTCAAGGGCGTGCAGCAATGCTTGCGTACCTTTATGAAGGGCTACCCAGACGATGGCGGGTGCGAGGAAGGTGTGAACTATTGGGATTGTGCCGGAGCCTCGTTTTTCGAGTCGCTTTACTTTATGCAGTTTGCGCCGAAGCAGGCTCAGTTGGAACTGAACGATGCGCAGAAAAAAAAGGTGGAGAACATGGGGCGTTTCATCACCACGATGTATATCGACGACCTTACCTTCGTGAATTTCTCGGATGCCCAGGCGAAGAATACGCCCAACATCAACATCCTCTTCCCATACGGTGCCTATCTCCAGAACGAGCAGATGATGCAGTTGGCTGCATACGTGGGCAAGAAATATCTGTACTTGCAGAAGCCATCTACGCTCTTCTTGCAGTCGGGCAACTATCCTAAGTTGGGCAGGGAGCTGATGCTCCTCTCCATGTTGCCTCAGTATCAGCAGACCCAGGCGGTGCAGCCTAAAACGGAGGATGCTTATCTAGCAGCCTCCCAAATTATGGTGGCGAGCAATAAGCATTGGTTCGTGGCTGCCAAGGGTGGCAACAATGCCGAGAGCCACAACCACAACGACATCGGCAACTTCATCGTTTATCACAACAATCAGCCTGTTGTCATCGACTTGGGGAGAGACACCTATACCTCCCAGTCGTTTAGCTCTCGTCGCTTCGAACTGATGAATTGTCGTTCGGCTTATCACAATGTTCCGATTATCAACGGTATGGAGCAGAAAGAAGGCAAAAAGTATCGTGCCGACAAGGTGAGCCACATTACCAATGAAAACGTATCGTCTCTTACGCTGAATCTGGAGAAGGCTTATCAAGAAGCAGCTCATGTGGATAGTTGGAGACGCACTGTCTCGCTGGATAGGGAATACGACTGGATAGAAGTGACCGAGCAATACAAGCTCGATTCCTTGGAAATTGAGAAAGACCGCTTGAATGGTCAGGTCTTCGATAACCAAATCATCCTTATGGCGTATGGCAAGCCTGTGGTGCAGAAGGCAGGTCGCATCTTGTTGCAGAATGGTGCTGTTCGCTTGGAATATGATGCTCAGTATCTTTCTGCTTCTGTGGAAAAGGTGCAGATGACGGATGGCATCATGAAGACGCAGTGGAAAGACAACGTGTATCGCATCATCCTCCGTTTGAACGACAACTATCCGATGGCGAGGGTGAAGTATCGGTTTGTGGAGGCAAAATAGTAAAGTGAAGAGTCGTTATTTTGCGCGAAACGATATTTTTAGTATCTTTGCAGCGAAATAACGACATTATTATGGCACAGAAAATCATCGGGAGAGAGCTAGTCCTTGGAAAAGTAGGAAAGAGAAAGATGGGGCGCAAATCGACTTGGTTATCGACCGTGCCGATCACGTCACTAAATTCAGCGAGTATGCCGGGAGAATTCAAAAAGTAATCACGATGGAAGACATGTTCAAGTAAGCCTGTCCTTATGTCAAAACTCCGGACTTTTTCTTTCCTGCCATTCCCGGGCAGTTTACTGCCCTAGTTGAGGCAGTAAACTGCCCGGGAATGGCAGAAAACGGAATGTCGTGAGGCAGGATTTGGAAGAAGCCCGACAGAATTTTTAATAGGCTTCGTTTGGGAATCCTTCTTTTCCAGTTCCTTCCATTTCTGTTTTCTATTACCCACTACACCCTGCCATACGTAACATGTTGAACCATAGATGGTTTAGAAGGGTGTAGTGTGCTCGCGGACATTACACCCACACTACACTACATTACACCCTTGTATGAAAACGACAGGTGTAATGTGGTGTAGTGTGGGTGCAGTGTTGGTTACGACACTACACTCGTTTAACAACCTGTCTGTTAGTGGTTTACATACTGTTGGGTGTAGTGTGTAATAGAAAAGAGAAACTTTAGTTTTTCGTTCAAGAGTTCTTTAGCTTTTCTGCATATTCCCTAGGATAAATTCCGAATTCCTTCTTGAAGCACTTCGAGAAATACTTCGGTGTGTTGAAGCCTACTCTCGTCGCCACTTCGCTTATCAATATGTTAGGGTCCGCTTGCATCATGCGCTGGGCTTCCTTCATTCGGATGGCGGTGATAAATTCTACTACCGTCTGCCCAGTGGTTGCTTTCACCTTATTATATAGGGTAGATTCACCCATCGCCATATCCTTGGCAAACGACTTGCGGTTGTACTCCGAGTCGTCGAGATGCTGCATCACCATCTCAGTGGCACGAGTGATGAATGCTTGGTCCGGGTTGCTGAGGTGTGCATCCACATCGTTTTCGTCTCTTGTGTTGGTGGAGAGCGACACTTCGTTTTCAATCTTCTCTATGATGCGCTTTCGGTTTGCGAGCAGGGCGTTGATGCGAACCTCCAGTTCCTCAAACTTGAATGGCTTGGTGATGTAGGCATCCGCCCCGATGCTGTAAGCATCGGTCTTGTCCTCGTCCTTGTTCTTGGCGGTGAGCAGGATGACAGGCAACTGCCAGAAGCTCTTGTCGCCCTTGATTCGCTGGGTCAGTTCGATGCCGTCCATCACAGGCATCATCACGTCGCTCACTACAAGGTCGAGTTGCTCCTTCATGATGACGTTCAAGGCTTGCTTGCCGTTCTTGGCGGTAAACACATGATAGTTCTTGCTTAATACTTGCAGCATCAGCGCCAAGAGTTCTTCGTTGTCTTCCACCACTAGAATCTTGCTCACGTTCTTCCTGATGAAGATGCTCTGGTGTAAAGGAGTGAGATTCGTTTTCTCCTTCTCATCTTCTAGTGGCACAAGCTTGTTTGTTGGTGCTGTAGATTGGATAACCTCTAAATCCACAGCTTTGCTCTTGCCCGATTGGTCTATCTCTTGTGGGGCGTAAGAACTCTTCTTGACGGGGATGGTTACGATGAATGTAGTACCTTCTCCCTCGGTGCTCTCACAGAGGATGTTGCCACGGTGCAGTTTCACGAGGTCGTGGGTCAAGGAAAGACCGATGCCTGTGCCTGGTTGCTTTTGCTTGCGGTAGTCGCCATCGAAGAAGCGGGTGTAGAGATGTTTTAGCTTGTCTTTCGACATGCCGATGCCGTTGTCTGCGATGCTGATGACGGCTTGCTCCTTGTTGAGGCTGAGCTTCACGTCAATCTTGCCTCCAGCTTTATTATATTTGATGGCGTTGGAGAGCAAGTTGTAGAGAATTTTGTCTAGTTTGTCGTTGTCGAACCAAGCCTGTCCATCCCCTCTTGTTGGCTTTTCGAGGCTCAATGTGATGCGCTGGTGTTCAGCCATCGGACGTATGTTTTCTACGGCTTTCTCCACAAAAGAAATTATGTCGTTTTTACTTACGAGCAGTCGCAGTTGTCCTGCCTGCGACTTTCTCACTTCCAGAATTTGTCGCAGGAGTCGGGTGGTGCGGCTGATGTTGCTGTCCATCACTTGGTAGTCTCCCTCGTATTGTGGTGCCATCTCCTTGAGCTTGTAGATGGTGGCGGATATGACTGTGAGCGGCGTGAGCAGCTCGTGGGTGATGTTGGTGAGGATAACGCCCATCTGCAAGCTGTTCTTCGTCTTCAGATGGTCTTTGTACCATCTGGCAGTGGCAAAGATTCCGCCTATGAACATTAGAATGTAGAGCATATAGAAGGTGCGGGAGGCATACCATGGCGGCAAGACCTTGATGGTGATGGTGTAGGGTAAATCCTGCCAATGCCCGTAGCCGTCATTCGCCTTGATACGCAAAGTGTAGTTGCCAGAAGGCAGGTTTTGGAAAGAGGCTTTGTGTATTCCCCCATTGCAGTATTGCCAATCGTCATCATATCCTTCCAACATGTAGGCATATACGTTTTTCTCAGTGTTGCCGTAGGTGAGAAGAGCGAACTCTACGACGAATTTCTTCACTTTGGCAGGTATCGTGAGCTGACGTGTATAGTTGGGCATTTCTTTCGATATGTCTTCTTTGTCGGCTGAGTCGAGTTGCGAGAAAGGCTGGTCGTCCACAATCACATCTGTAATCACTAGGTTGGATCTTTTCTTCTTGCTCTTTCCTGATTCCTGAGAAGGTATAAAAGAGAAGATGCTAGTGCGGCTTCCGAAGAAAATCTCTTTGCCATGTTTACATGTTGTGTTGGGAGAGAAAAGCACGTCGCCGAGTCCGTCTTCACTTGTAAAGTAGCTGATGTCTTGTGGCTTGTCGTTGTTCTTCTCCATGATGATGTGGACGAGAGCGTAGTCGGTGGTGAGCCAAAGACCTCCTAAATCATCTTCCGTGATGGCGTGGACTCGGTCGCCAGGCAAGTGGTATTCCCGATTTTTCGGTTCAAAGCTGTCGTTCTCCTTATTATATAAAAAGAGACCACCACTATTGGAGATAGCCCAGAGTCTGCCCTCGTAATCCTCCATACAGGCAGTAGCATCGTTTATTGAGAAATTGTGGTGCGTTGGGTTGTATTGCTTGTATCTCAAAGCCTTGTTGTTTAGAGGGTTGCCAGATACACGAATGATGCCTTCGTTGTCGGTGGCAAGCCAGATGTTGCCTTCTTTGTCTTGTGAGATATGGCGGATGTCGCAGTTGCTGTAGTCTTGCTTGCCTTCCTTCAATGTGATGATTGAGCTATGGTTGTTGGCATCTATGGTACTCAGACCGTTACGATGCCCAATCCACATCGTCTTGTCTCTTGACTCAAAGGTAGTGTTAACAAAGTCTTCTTTGATAACCGTTGGGTGGGTTTCGTGTTTAAGCTGGTAGGCTGGTTTCCCCACAGGCTTTACGATGACTCCATAACTATTGGTGGCAAACCAGGTTTCCCCGTTGCTTCTTCGGGTTATGCTTGATATACTAGTAGTTAGCACTCTTGCAGGAATGTCGGCAAACCCGGGAATCTCTTGATTGAATAGGGTGCTGCCTGTCCTCCTGTTGTATAGGGCGATGCCGTATGGGTTCAGTCCTAGCCAAAAGTTTTCTCCATCTGTAGTGAAAATGGAGTATATGTAGTTAATGGTGAGACGAGTGTGGCTGGTGTCCAGTTCCCATAGCTTGAATGCCGATGGTTGGGTGTTTACTTGCAATATGCCATTGTTTTGGGTGCATAGCCAAATGTTGCCATAGCCGTCTGTGGCGATGTCATTGTTGAAGTTGAGCCAGTTGCCCCCAATGTTAGTGTAGCTTTTCCATTCTGAGTTTGGCGTATCTTCGTCAAGATAGCACACGCCTTCTCGTGTACATGCCCAGAGACACTTGGTCACAGGGTCATGTACAATCTTATAGTAGGTGTCGAAATGGCTGGTAGTGTATGGATATTGGTGTATCTTAGGATGCCTGATGTTTTGAGGATTATCCATTCTGATGATACCGTAGCCCCAAGTGCCAATCCACAGGCGTTGACGATTGTCAAGATAAAGAGAGTAGGCCGAGTTGGTGGCGTTGAGTTTGGGATAACGATAGAAGGTGTGGGTTCCTCGATGTAAGCGCAAGAGACCTGCTGCCCATGTTCCTATTATCAAATCGCCGTTCACGTCTTCCACGATGGCTTTCACGCTATAATTGTACATTGGATTTTTACCCCCCCATTCATCTATAAGACAGCTGTTCTTGCTATTATAGGTATAGAATGTTTCCGTCTTAGCATTGAAAATGGAGAGGCCTCCATCTGTTCCTATCCAAAGCGTACCGTCTTTACTTACGAAAAGCATGTAGATGATACGTTGTGATTCTTCTGGCATGAAATAGGTCTTGAATTCGCCAGTGCGTTTATTCATTCTTACCAGTCCGTTTCGGGTACCTAGCCATAAGTTGTTGTTATGGTCTTCTGCTATGGAACGTATCGTGTTGTTAGGCAGAATGCCAGGTTGGTAGGCACTTGCCCTATAGGTCTTCACTTGATAACCGTCATAGGATTTCACACCTGCGTTGGTGCCTACCCACATCATTCCTTCTTTGTCGAAGAACATGCAGTTCGCCTCTTCTGTAGGTGCAATGGTGATGGGTGGAAGATAACGATAAGGAAAATCCTGTGCCTTCGCTGTTGTGGCGAGGCATGCAAAAACGATAAGGATATATCTGTAGAGATTCTTCATGCTTATATATTCAAGTTGGTCAATTCGAAAATGCAGATGCAAAGATAAACATAAAAAGGGAAAAATCATTTAAATATGTACTTTTTAACGAATTGTTCCCCCGAAAACCTTTATTTTTGCCTATGTTGGACACAAATCGTTATAATTTTGCACTCGACAACAACTAATGATATTAAATGTTTCTAACTTATGAGATATAAAATTTTAGGTTTATTAGGTTTGTTAAGTTTGGCTTCGCTCCAAAATCTTCAAGCACAGGTAGTGGAGGGGTATCACTTGGTATGGAATGATGAATTCGACCATGGTGATACCCCCGATACCACGAAATGGCAGTTTGAGGAAGGTTACAAGCGAAATCATGAGTGGCAGTATTATCAAAAAGACAATGCACGAATACACGATGGCATCCTTACTATCACTGCACGTCCTGAAGATGGTAGCAGAATAGTTGAAGGCAAAAAGCTAGAATGTACCTCTTCGAGTATCAATACCCGAGGAAAGTTTGAGTTTCTCTATGGCAGGATGGAGGTTCGAGCTAGAATACCTTATAGTAAAGGCGCATGGCCGGCAATTTGGTTGCTTGGCAGCACTTGGGAGTGGCCATCTGGTGGTGAGATAGACGTGATGGAGTTTTATCACAAGCAAGGGATTCCTCATATCTTGGCAAACTTTGCGTATGGTACTAATCAGCGATGGAATGCGGCTTGGAAGTCTCAGGCTATCCCTTATTCTCATTTCTTGGAGAAAGATCCTTATTTCTGCGACAAATTTCATGTTTGGCGTATGGACTGGGATGAGAAAGAAATAAGTATCTATCTAGATGATGAACTATTGAATAAGGTGAATGTCGATGATACTCGCAATCAGAAATTAGGCGATTATAAGAGTCCATTTCGGACACCTCAATACATTTTGCTCAATCTTGCCATGGGAGGAGATAATGGCGGAGAGGTGGATATGAGTTCATTGCCTGTGTGCTATGACATAGATTATGTCCGTGTTTATAAGAAAAATTAAGCAAATGCAGACTAAAAACTGATAAAATGAGCGAAATGTTTCCTTGTTTTGTCTAATAGTTCCCTTGTAAATTACAAAAAAATACGAATTTTGCAACAGAATTTTAGAAATAATAACTAACTGATAAAATACAACTAAATGAAAAATGTAAATCTAAAAACTTCGTCACGAAGTCTATTTTTCATGATGGCAATGTCAGCAGGGTTGACATTGTTGCCACAGGAGTTGTTGGCTGTACAGAACAGTATACAGGCTGTGCAGCAGAATGGCCAGGTGGAAGGAGTGGTAAAGGACACGAATGGTGAGCCTATCATTGGTGCAACAGTCCGAGTTGTTGGTACTAAAATTGCAACAGTTACCGACTTCGATGGTAAATTCAGCTTGAATGCCAAGAGTGGTCAGAGTTTGCAGGTAACCTATGTTGGTTGCAAGCCAAAGACTGTGAAAGTGTCTCGTGGTGCCATCAATGTAGTACTTGAGGATGATTCTCAAGTATTAAAAGATGTACAGGTGGTTGCTTATGGTGTACAGAAGAAGGTAACCGTGACAGGTGCCATCTCTAACATCAATGGTAGCGAGTTGACGAAGGTTCCAACCGGTTCCATCAACAACATGCTTTCTGGTGTTGTTCCAGGTCTTTCTTCCGTACAGTATTCTGGTGAGCCAGGAGCTGATGCGGCAACTATCTTGGTACGTGGTCAGGCTACCACCAACAATTCAGCCCCTTTGATTCAGGTGGATGGTGTGGAGCGAGACTTCAACGATATCGACCCTAGCGAAATCGAGAGCATAACCGTGTTGAAGGATGCTTCGGCTACAGCCGTATTTGGTGTGCGTGGTGCCAATGGTGTTATCCTCGTTACTACCAAGCGTGGTAAGGAAGGAAAGGCAAAGATTTCGGCTACAACCTCTATGAGTGTTATCGTACCAACTCAAACTGTCGAATTGGCTAATGCTTATGAGTATGCCACCTATTATAATATGCAGAAGTTGAACGATGGTGCGGCAGCTGCTCCATTTTCTGATCAGATTCTTCAGAAATTTAAGGATCATTCCGATCCTCTTCGTTTCCCTGATACAGATTGGATAGATTATTGCTTCAAGAACCATGCCATCCAGACACAGCACAATGTGAATATTTCTGGTGGTACAGACCGTATGCGCTACTTCGTGTCTGTAGGTGCCTTTACACAGGATGGTCTCTTCAAACAGCAGTCTTTGCCATACGACTTCAATTTTAAGTATCAGCGATTCAACTATCGTGCGAACTTAGACTTTAATGTTACCAAGACCACAACGATTAGCGTAAATCTCGGTGGTCGTGTGGATACAAAGAACACTCCTTACTCAGGTGAGGATAACAATCAGTTGTTCCGTAAGTTGTATTGGGCAACTCCATTCTCTAGTCCAGGTGTCATCAATGGTAAGTTCTTAAAGGCTGGTACTGATTATAATGATTGTGACAATATGCCGTTCTTGGGAGCAACAGGTCTTGACTCTTATTATGGCAAGGGATATATGTCAAAGAATACCAATACACTGAATGCCGATGTTGTGTTGAACCAAAAGCTCGATATGATAACCAAAGGATTGTCATTCAAGTTGAAAGGCTCTTATAACAGTAGTTATAGTGTTACTAAGCAGCGTGGCGCATCAGCTGCTTATTATACTCCTGTAATGCAACCTGATGGAACAGTGGAATATCGCAAGAATGGTAGTGATACTCAATTGGGATATAGTGAGGGCTTTGGTAAAGGCCGTAACTGGTATTTCGAGACCAGTTTGAACTATAATCGCAATTTCGGTTTGCATCATATTGGCGGATTGGTGCTCTACAATCAGTCTAAGTATTATTATCCATCCACTTATTCTTCTATTCCTAGAGGATATGTCGGAATGGTAGGTCGTGTCACTTACGACTGGAACAACCGTTATATGGCAGAGTTTAATGCTGGCTACAATGGCTCTGAGAACTTTGCCAAGGGCAAGCGCTATGGCTTCTTCCCTGCTGGGTCTATTGGTTGGATTGTCAGTGAGGAACCATTCTTCAAGCCTTTGAAAAAGGTGGTTGATTACTTCAAACTTCGTGCATCTTGGGGTCTTGTAGGTAATGATCAGATTGGTGGCAGCCGATTTATGTATCTAGCCGACCCATATTCTACAGGTAATGGTTATAACTTTGGTGTGAATACTGGCAATTTTGTAGCAGGAGCCTGGGAATCTAGCAAGAACAATGCCGATGTTACTTGGGAGAACTCTTTCAAGCAAGACTATGGTGTAGATTTGAATGTGCTTGATAACCGATTGAAGGCAACATTCGACTACTATAAGGAGCACCGTACCGACATTTTGGTTCGTAGTGGTATTGCTCCAGGCCTTCTAGGTTTTACATTGCCTGCAGCCAACCTTGGTGAGGTGGACAGTTGGGGTTATGAGCTTTCTTTGAAATGGAATGATAAGATAGGCAAGAACTTCCAGTATTGGGTAGAAGGTAACTTGTCTTATAACCAGAATGAAATCAAGGAGTTATATGAGGCTCCTCAAAACTATCCTTGGATGGAACAAAAGGGACACCGTATCGGTTCTCGCTCTATTCGTAAGTTCTGGGGGTTCTACGAGAAAGATTCCGACGAGAAGTATTTCGCTGAGTTTGGTGAGCACATCCCTGACCATAAGCAAACGCTGCAGTATGGAGATGCCATCTATGTGGATTTGGACAAGGATGGTCAGATTGATGCGAACGACCTTTCTTATGAGCTGGGGCATACCGATGACCCGGAGTATGTGATTGGTGTCAATCTCGGTTTCCGTTGGAAGAACTTAGAAGTCAGCACACAGTGGACTGGGGCTTGGAATGTAAGCCGTATGTTGGATGAAACTTTCCGCCAGCCATTGGGAGATACAGGTCAGAAGGGCTTGTTGAAGTATCAGTATGACCATACTTGGCAAGAGGGCAAGGACAACAGTGATGCAATGTATCCACGTGCCACCATGACGAATGCCAGCAACAACTATGCTGCTTCTACGCTTTATGAGGTGAACTCTTCGTACTTGCGCTTGAAGAATGCACAGATTGCATACCATTTCGACTTCCCATTCATGAAGAAAATTAAGATGAACAACTTGACATTGGCATTGAGTGGATATAACCTCTTTACTATCACAGACTTTAAGTGGGGCGACCCTGAGTCTCGTACAAGTTCTCGTCCATCTTATCCATTGACAAGATCATTCTCTTTGAGTTTGAAGGTTGGATTCTAAAAATATAGACAATTATGAAACTACATAAATTATTAATAGGTGCATTCTTCGCATTTGCACTGTCATCCATGACTACCAGCTGTGTTGATGACTGGAAGTTTGGTGATTCTTTCTTGGAAAAGGCTCCTAGTGGCGATGTCACTAAGGATACTATTTTCAATAATGCGGAATATACTCGCGACTTCCTTTGGAAGACGTACTCTTATATGTATTATGGACTGCCATTCTATTGGGATGGCGGTGTGCAGGTTAAGATGAATACAGGTGTGTTCGAGGCATTGTCTGATTGCTGGCATAGCCATAACTCTTGGGATGATGTAAACCGCCTTTACTATTCAGGTGCTTACAAAGCAGGAGATAGAGGTAAGTTTGGTTACACCAATGAGAAAGTTTGGGAAGGTGTGCGTGCAGCCTACATCTTCTTGGAGAATGTAGATCAGACTCCTGATATGGAGGAAAGTGAGAAAAATCGCTTGAAGGCGGAAGCTAAGTGCATCATTGCTTCTCGTTACTTTGACATGTTCCGTCACTTTGGTGGTCTTCCTATTGTTAAGAATTCTTTCTCAGGTACTGAAGGTACATACGATTTACCTCGTGGTACAGTGGAAGAGACTGTTAATTTCATGGTAGGCTTGCTTGATGAGGCTGCTCCTAATCTTCCTTGGAATCTTGATGAGTCCGAGCAGACTAACTGGGATGGACGTTTCACCAAGGCGGCGGCTATGGGATTGAAGTGTAAGATTTTGCTTTTTGCCGCTTCTCCTTTGTTTAATAATGATCAGCCATACGCTGGCACTGAAGCTGACGAGGCTAACCAAAAACATCAGGCTTGGTACGGCAATTACAGCGCAGAGCGTTGGACAAGATGTTTGACCGCTTGTCAGGAGTTCTTCAATGAGTTGGGAACTGATGGCTATTATCAGTTGGTACAGGCAGAAGAGGAAAATCCTACCTCTGGTCAGTATCGTGCAGCTTTCCGCAAAGGATATTCTAATCGTGGTACAACAGAAATGCTTCTAAGCACTCGTGTAAGATTTAGAGACAACTGGGCTTGGAACTATCTTTTCCAGGATTGGAATGGAAATGGTGGATATACACCTACAGCCGAATATATGGAGATGTTCGATTGGAAGGATGGTCGTCCATTTGATTTGGACAAGACTTTGGCTGGAGATCCTGACACGATGTTTGTGAACCCAAGCAAGAATTTCGAATTGACACGTGATCCTCGACTCTATGAAACCATGATTGTGAATGGTGTTCAGAAGACCATGAACGACAACGGTAACTATAGTGGCAATCGCTATGAGAACTGGTATAAGGGTACCAATGGTGGTGATGGAGCAGGAGAATCAGAGAGTGGTCAGTTTGCTACTGGTTTCGCCAACAATAAGTTCTACTATAACAATGAGCGCAACCGTGTGACCCTTTGGCCTTATCTCCGCTTGGCAGAGATGTATCTCATCTATGCAGAAGCTTTGGCGCAGAACGGTCAGCTTGACAAAGCTATTGATAATGTGAACGTTGTACGTGCCCGTGTAGGTTTGAAAGGCTTGAAAGAATCTGATACTTCCAAGAATTGGAGCGATAAGCAGACTGTTATTGATGCAGTGATGAAAGAACGTGCAGTAGAGCTTGGTTTTGAGGAAACTCGTTTCTTTGACCTGATTCGTTATCGTCGTGCCGATATTTTCCAGAAGCCTTTGCATGGTTTGCGCATGTATCGCCAAAAAGATGGCAAGGACTACAATTTCCAGTGGCAAGGAATCAAGGAAGGAAATGATGGCTATGAGAAGAACTATCCTACTCACTATAGATTCGAGAAGTTCGAGATTCGCAACGTGGCTCGTTCTTGGTGGACTAACTGGGATAACAAGTGGTATCTCAATGCATTCCCTTCTACAGAAATCAACAAGGGCTATGGCTTGACTCAAAACCCAGGTTGGTAATTCGATGCCACGCCTCATGAACAATTATTAATTGTAAATTATAAATTATAAATTTTACATTGATATGAAACGACATATATTATTCGCCTCGGTGCTTTTGGCTAGTGCTGCTGCGTTTGCCCAGAATGGCAATGTAAGTGGTGTGGTGGTCGATAAGATGGGAAATCCAGTCTCTGGTGCCTTGGTGGAAATCCAAAATAATAAGCTCATCAAGGCTTATACCGATAAAAATGGTGCCTTTGAGATTGGCGCCAATGCCAATGATATGTTAGTGATAGATGCTCCTGACAAGTCGAAAAAGACTGTGCTTTTGAATGGCGATAAGGAAATCAAGGTAGTGATGGATTATGCTAGCCGTCCTGTAGAATTAGGTTTCGGCATCAAGCAGAATGTAGGGGAATCTACTGTGTCTGTGGCAAGTGCGTCGAATGATGAGTTTAACAAGCGTTCTTCCAAGAACATCGGTAACTCTTTGCTCAGTGGTAGTGTGCTTGGTTTGACAGCTCTTCAAGGTACTGGTGATTATGCATCTTACGAGCCTTCTTTCTGTGTACGTGGTTTGCAGAGCCTAAATGGCTCTTCACCACTTATCTTGGTAGATGGAATCGAGCGTAACATTACTTTTCTTTCTCCAGAAGAAGTGGAGAATGTATATGTGTTGAAAGATGCGGCCGCTACTGCTCTGTATGGCTATAAGGGAGCCAATGGCATTGTCAACATTGTTACTAAGCGAGGTAAGTATAAGACTAACGAAATTAAGTTTACATACGACCATGCCTTCAACTGGGAGGCACGCCGTCCTAAGTTTGTGAATGCTTATGACTATGCGGTAGGCTTGAACGAAGCATATGCGAGCGATGGTAAGTCTCCTCGTTATTCTGATACAGAACTTGGTTATTTCAAGAGTGGAGAATTTCCATACCTCTATCCTAATGTGGATTGGATCAATGAGACTTTTAAAAATAATGGTGCCAGCGACATCTACAACTTGACATTCCGTGGTGGTGGCGAGCGTTTGCGCTACTATACCAATGTCAACTTGATCAGTAACTTAGGCTTCATCGCTCATCCAAAGGAAAATTCTGGTTATTCTACCCAGAACAAGTACTCTAAGGGAAGCATCCGTACCAACTTGGACATCGACTTGACTTCAACCACCAAGTTAGAGGCAAATATCAATGGTGTTTTGATGGAGGCCTCTCGCCCTGGTTTGTCTAGTGATGATTTGTGGGGTAAGATTTATACTATTCCTGCAGCTGCTTTCCCTGTCAAGACTGAAGGTGGCTTGTGGGGTGGTAACACCACATGGACAGGTTATTACAACCCTGTTGCATTGACCGAAGGACGTGCTTACAGCAAGGCTCATACTCGTGCTCTCTTTGCTGATATGACTTTAAAGCAAGACCTCTCTGCTGTGACAGATGGTTTGAGCGTTTGGACACGATTTGCTTACGACAACATTGCTGCTTATTGGGAAAATCATACCAAGGAATATAAATATGGTATGGATACTGCTACCGAATGGAAGGATGGTAAGCCTACAGCTTTTTCTCATTATACTGGAGGAAAGGATGGAACGATGTCTGAAGACAGCAAGCTCGACTGGCAGAACCGTAACTTCAACTTTGGTGTGGGTGCCAATTACGACCATAGTTTTGGCGACCACAGCATCAATTCCGTATTGATGTGGAACTATGAGTATCGTAACTGGAATGGCCAGAACAATACTCAGTATCGCACTACTGCAACCCTTTACAACCACTATGGTTACAAGGGAAAGTACTTGGCTGACGTTTCTTTGTCATTGGCTACATCTAATAAATTGGCACCAGGTCATCGCACCAACTTCTCACCAACAGTATCTGCGGCTTGGGTGTTGAGCAAGGAAAACTTCATGCAGAACGTATCGTTCATTGATTTCTTGAAGCTTCGTGCTTCTTGGGGTATTATCAACCTTGACTTCATCCCAACTGAAGGTTACTGGAACCAGACTTTTGGAGGTGGTAGTGGTTATTACGTAGGCAAGGACAACGCAACTTCTTCCAGTGGCTGGGCTGAAGGTCGATTGGCTTCCACCAACGTGATGGCTGAGCGTGCCAACAAGTATAACATCGGTATGGATGCTACCATCTTGGGTGGCTTGAACCTGACAGTGGATGGCTACTATCAGCGCCGCGACCGCCAGTGGGTGAATGCAGGTGGTAAGACTTCTACCGTTCTCGGTGCTAGTAACCGCTATATCAATGGTGGTATTGTAGATAGCTGGGGCGTTGAGCTTGGCGCTAACTATGCCAAGGAAATCGCCAAGGACTTGAAGTTGACAGCTGGTGTGAACTATACATTGGCAAAGAACGAAATCAAGGATGAGTATGAGGAGCCTCGTGCTTACGATTACTTGAAGCGTACGGGCAATCCTGTTGGTCAAATCTTTGGTTTGCAAGCTGTAGGATTCTTCAAGGACCAGGCAGATATAGACAATAGTCCTGCCCAGCAGTTCTCAGAGGTAAAGCCTGGTGACATCAAGTACAAAGACCAGAATGGTGATGGTATCATTAATGAGGATGATGTGGTTAAGATGGGTTACAATACCACTTGTCCTGAGATTTACTATTCTTTCAACCTTGGTTTGGAATACAAGGGCTTGGGCTTTACAGCTACCTTCCAGGGTGCAGCTAACTATTCAGCTTACTTGGATACACAGTCCATGTATCGCCCATTGGTCAACAATACCAATATAGGCCAGTATTACTTCGATAATCGTTGGACTCCTGCTACCGCTGAGACAGCAAAGTTTCCTCGCTTGTCGGCTGAGACCAATGATAACAACAACCGATACAACTCTATTTGGTTGGCAGATCGCTCCTTCCTCAAGTTGAGAAATGTCGAGGTTTACTACAACTTCCCTAAGTCTCTCTTGTCGAAGACCAAGTACATCAACAATGCCAAGTTGTATGTTCGTGGTGTAGATTTGCTCTGCTTCGATCATATCAAGGAGTTGGATCCAGAGTGCTACGGGGCTACTTATCCAGTAAACCGCTCGGTATCTCTTGGTCTTGTGTTAGGTTTCTAATTCATCAACATTAAAGGAATACGACAATGAAATTAAATAAGATATTTGGTGGCATGATTTGCTTGGCATTGCTCGCATCTTGCGGTGATGAAATGGATTATCATGAATATACCAATTACGATAAGGACTACGTATTTACCAATTTTGATAATACAGTAGGCTTCATTACCAATATTTATGGTAAAATGGCGGATGGTTTTGCCCCATACGGAAAAGGTATGCTCGCTTCAGCGTGCGATGAGGCAGAGTATTCTTGGAAGAATGGTAGTGTGCAGAATTTTACCAATGGTGCTTGGAGTGCATTGAATGCTATGGATAGTTGGAGTAACAATTATACTGCTATTCGAGCAGCCAATTACTTCTTGGCTCATAAGGATGAGTGTGATTTCTCTGACTACAAGTTCAATAAAGATTATGCGGCTCAGATGGCACGTTTCGAGCGATTGCAGTATGAGGCTCGCTATCTTCGTGCTTATTTCTACTTCACAGCTGTAGAGAAGTTTGGCGATGTTCCTTTCACTACCGAAGTGCTGACTGAGGACGAGGCGAATGCACTTCCACGTACTTCTGCCAAGGAGGTGATGGACTTCATCGTGAGTGAGTGTGACGCAATAGCTGATAAGCTGCCTGTAGATTATTCTACTTTGGGTGATGATGCAGCAGCCAACGAGACAGGACGTGTCAACAAGCTTACAGTTCTCGCTCTTAAGGCTCGTACCTTGCTTTATGAGGCTAGTCCTCTTTTCAATACAAACAACGATAAGGAATTGTATCACAAAGCAGCAGTTGCTAGCAAGGTTGTTATCGATGAATGTGAAAAGGCAGGATTGAAACTTGGCAAGTATTCTGACCTTTGGGGCTCTAACAACTGGCAGGCTAAGGAGGTTATCTTCGCTCGCCGTGTAGGCAACCAGAATGGTTTCGAGTACAACAACTATCCACGTGGCTTGGAGAATGGTAATGGTGGCAACTGCCCAACACAGACTCTTGTTGATGCTTATGAAATCAAGAAGACTGGTAAACTTTGGAACGAAGAGGGCAGTGAGTATGATCCTCAGAATCCATACGCAGGTCGTGACCCACGTTTCGCTATGACCATTGCTGTGAACGGCGAGAAAAAATGGCCTTCATATAATGGGGATGCTCTTGAAACTTACTATGGCGGAAAGAATGGAGAGCCTATAGTTGGCGCTACTCCTACAGGTTACTACTTGAAGAAGTACTGTGATGGATCTGTCAATATCTCTTCTGTCAACAGCACTAATTCTCCTCATGCTTGGATTCTCTTCCGCTTGGGCGAGTTCTATCTCAATTACGCTGAGGCTACATTCAAGTATTTGGGGAGTGCCGATGCTATTAGTGCTGATCTCCCAATGTCTGCTCGTCAGGCTGTCAACGTCATTCGCAATCGTGAGGATGTCAAGATGCCAGAGTTGGCTGAGGGCTTGAGCAATGACGAGTTCTGGAAGAAGTACGAGAACGAACGTATGGTGGAGTTGGCTTTCGAGGGACATCGTTTCTATGATGTTCGTCGTTGGAAGGAAGGCAACAAGCTCGCTACCATCACAGAGATGAAGATTACAAAGAACGATGATGGTACTTTCACCTACACTCGCAAGACTGTGAATCGTGGTTGGAACGACAAGATGTATTTCTTCCCTATCGCCAAGAGCGAACTCTTGAAGCACACCAACCCTGACTTCAAGCAGAATCCAGGTTGGGAATAATCAATACTGATAAGGATTGCCCCAATCCCTTATAATATATAGGGAAGGGCAATCCCAAGTAGAACAACATTAATAATGACAAAACAATGAAAGCAATTAAATATATATTTAGTGCATTAGTTGGTATGGCAGCCATGGCTTCTTGTGATAGTAATATCACCGAATTTGAGTACCAAGGTTATATAGGTGCTCCAAAGACCATAGATGCTTCTGCCGTGACATCAGAGGCTCTGCCTGGTGCCATTCGTTTGAACTGGACAGTACCAGCCGATTCATCTTTTTCGTATATGAAGATATCTTATGTGAATCCAGCCAACCAAGAGACAGTTACTAATGTGGTTTCCATCCATACTCATACGCTTCTCATCGAAAATACTTTGAAAAAGTATGGTGACTACACTTTTACTTTCCAGGCATTCAACGACAAGAATGAGGCGGGTAATCCTGTTCAAGTGAAGGCACAGTCTGGCTTGCTTCCTGCTACCATCACTTATACAAAGGGTGATAAAATCAATGTCACCGCTGATATGTTGAGTACGGATGACCAGGAACCAAGCGAAGGTCCTATCAAAAACTTGGTGGATAATAATTACAACAGTTTCTTCCATACTCGTTGGTCTAGTCCTCAGAAAGATCTTCCTCAGTATATCCAAATAGACTTTAAGGAGGCTCATCAGGTATTCATGTTCTGGTATCGTAACCGTTCAGGCTCGCAGGTAGGTCCGGAGAATCTCGATATTCAGATTAGCAATGATGGCGAGCAGTGGGAGAGTGTCAAGGAAATCCTCTCAGGTCTTCCTTCTGGAAGTGGCGCAGAGTACACTTCGGATGGAATTGATGCAGGCAAGCCATTCACTCACCTTCGTTTGGTTGTTACCAAGACCTTTGGTGATAAGAAGTACTTCAATCTTGCCGAGCTTGCGGTATATGATGCCAATAAGGTGGTCTATGACCCAGAGAATGAATAAAACTGAACGTTTGATATAGACGGTAAGGTTTAGAATAGTTATATGGAAAGGGCTGCTTCTTCTTTATGGTTGAAGCAGCCCTTTTTCACGATTTACATCCTTATTTAGTAGATTATTAAACTATCAAATAAGCTTTGCTATGTTTATCTTATAGCAAAGGAACCATATACAGTGGCAAATATACAATCCCATTTTCTACTTTTAAATCGGCGGTATGTACCACATAGGGAGTTGAGAGATAATTGGCGTACTTTTTGATGCATTTGCTCAAAGATGTAGTAGTGTATCTTATAGTGGACTTGACCTCTATGGGTGATATGTTGTGACGGGATGTTATCTTGCTTTTGGCAATCAGAAAATCTATCTCCATTCTGAAATCTTTGTTTTCTCTGTCATTATTGGAGTAGAAAAACAAATGATGACCTGCTGCTGTAAGCATCTGGGCTACGATATTCTCAATGAGCATGCCGGCGTTCATCTCCAGTTTGTCTTTTAGTATCTTCTGGTATAGCTCTTCTGTAATGATGCCACGCTCGTCAAAAGCATGGCTGATGAGCAAGCCTGTATCTGCCATATAGCACTTTATGGTGGAATCTTCTCTCTTCATATTAAGTCCGATGCTCGGCTCGGTAGTGTTATAGCACATGTTGAGAATCATGGCATCTTTCAACCATAGGAATGCACTGTCATAATCACGCATCCTTGCATCTTTGCTTAAGTCTGCAAGCTTGAATTTCTTCTCGTGTTTTTGTAGCTGTGAAGGAATTTGGTCGAATATGCTTGCTACTTTTTCGGCATAATTGCCTGCATAGTCATAAATACTGTTTCTGTATAATGTAAGTATTTGCCTTTTCACTCTATCCGTGTCTTCGAAACTATGTGTGTCTATGTATTTCTGGACAGCTTGCGGCATACCGCCAACTATCAAATATAGTCTGAAGAAGTCCATAGCCTTGCGATGCAAAGTTTGACCTAATGGTTGTTTGTTGGAGAATTGGTTTCTGATGAAGTCCATTGTCATCTGGTCTCCATTTGCCCACAAAAATTCCTCGAAATCCATAGGGTACATATAGATTGTTTCCTCTTCCGAAGGAATGAGTATGTTTTCTGTGTTTCTTCGGATAGAGATTAACGAACCTGTTTCAATATAGTCGTATCTGCCGTCAGCAACCAAATATTTGATTGCGGTACGTGCTCGTGGACAAAATTGAACCTCATCAAAGATGATGAGCGAATCTCTAGGATATAACTTCTTGCCGCTATAAATGCTCAGGTGCATAAATAGCATATCAAGATTGTCGAGATAGATGTCGAACAGGTGTTTGACATCTTCCCCGACTCTGTTAAAATCGATAAGAATATAGCTGCGATATTCTTTCTTGGCAAATTCCTCTACCACATAGCTTTTTCCTACGCGTCTTGCCCCCTCTATCATCAGAGCAGTTTCACCTTTCCTTTGTAGCTTCCATTCGACAAGCTTATTGTATATTTTCCTTTTCATCGTATATGTAATCAGTAAATAGTGTTGCAAAATATGTTGTTTTACACGAAAACAAGATTATCGTCTGTGGAATTTTACACGAAAACAAGATTATTGTTTGCGGAAATTTACACGAAAACAAGATTATCTCGGTTGCAAAGATACTAAAAATATTGTTGTGTGCAAAATTAATGAATCATTATTTCGCTAGGAGAAAGGGGAAAATGGATGTTTCACACAAAATTGCGGTGCAATATGTTCGATTTTTCCGTTCTTTTTCACGATTTCCGTCCTCATTTTACCGATTATTGGACTATTGTGTCTGCTTTATTGCCTACCTTTGCACTCGACAACAAGCAATAAGGAATTAATAACTTAATAATGTCAACAACAATGAATAAACTATTCACTTTACTTATGTTGATGATGGT
>ERZ808246.1066-NODE-1066-length-20819-cov-3.605712_pt1 | contig 20819 bp, 12 predicted proteins | sample MGYA00521083_ERZ808246 | MGnify/ENA primary metagenome ERZ808246 (study PRJEB31516, sample SAMN03275577) | gut metagenome | biome: mammalia-associated habitat; material: feces | host: Papio cynocephalus | place: Kenya | collected 2012-07-07 ... | reverse complement strand
TCTACCAACAAGGACTTGTACGGCGTGCAGAGGAAGAAACGGTATTGGGTGTTTTTGCTAACGAAGCTTAGTCCTGTCTCCCCTTTATAAACGCTCTCGCTTAAAATAAATGTATATGTTTTCTTTAAATGCTTGTTGTAAACCGAAGCGTTTTGATCATGAATTGTCATTGTATAGCCTAATTTGGTATCGCAGTCATTTCCAACATCGTTACCATCTACTATGAATGGAGAATTCTGCCCGTCATCGTTGTTGTCGTGCCCAGTGCTTAAACCAAAATCGAATGTCAAAGGTCCATTTTTTGAAAAATCATAAGCAGGAAAAGTGACGCCTACGGTACCGGTGAATTCGTTTGTGCTACGAACGCCTACGAATGACCCTTCTTCGTATATTTCTTTATATCCCCAAGACGCTGTCAGATCGCTTTCTATACTATTTTTGCCACGGACATTTAATTTTGCTTCGACTCCTTCTGGAGTTCCATATAGTTCGTTATTATCGACATCAAAACTATATATTTTCTCCCCAATAAAGCCATCTACCTCGGCTTTCCATTTAGCAATTAAAGTAGTAGTTCCGGTAATGGTTTCTACTTTGTTGCCACTTTCATCATACCAACCGGCAAATGTTTTTCCTTCCATAGTTGGAACAGTAGTTGGCATTGAACCTATAGCAACATTTTCGGTTAAATCCGTTCCATCGGCTGTTGCATTTTTTAAGGTAACTGTGGCCGGTGCTTCGTTAAAGGAAAGATTGCTAATATAGATATGTCCTCTTAAATCAACGAATTTCAAGATAAAATCGCTAAAACCGGTAGTGGATTCTTGCCCTGCAGCAGCGGCAAAATCAGAATAATTAATCGTTAATGTATGCCACTTGTCATCGTTTTCTAGCGTTAATGTGTATGGTTGGTAACCAGCCGATACTTTGAATTGAGTCATCGCATGCCAACCAGTGCCATCAGTTCCAGAATCTTTGGCGCTCCAAACGCCTGTCCCATAATCTAAGTAACGATACGAAAATGTAACCGAAGCAATACTACCTTTATCGGACGGACTAAATCTAAATTCGGAACAATAGTCGTTCGTTGTTGCATTATATGGTTCTCCGGTTTTCCCACTTCTTGAGAAGAAGATGGCGGTTTTTTCACCATCCTTGACCCATATTGGTGTCGATTCAACTTTATCACTCGACTTATCAACCCCATTTGCCCCTTGGTCAACATATTTAAATTTCTGTGTGTTGATTGTTGAAATCATGTCACCTTCAGCAACATCATTGACGCTTGCTTCGGTTAGAGGTTCCATTCTTATATCTGACAAGGCCGCATGGGTTGTCTTATCTTCATAAGAAAATCTAGCTTCTTCTGGACCATATTCGCAGCATTCTTCGCAAAGATAATATGGTTTAAAACCTTCTTTAGTGTAAGTTGGGGCTTCATAGGCCTTTTCTTTGAGGGTGTGGGTGGAATCGTGTTGTCCGGCCTTAGCAGGCAAGACCCCCCCTAAAGCATCGTTAAATCCACCGGCTGCTGCTACTGTAACTCCAATTCCAGTAACGGCAAACAGGGATGAAATGACGAGCAATTTCGTTTTTTTCTTCATGTTTTTCCTTTCTTTTTTAGCGCGCTCTTCTTTCTTACGAATGAGCAAGCTTTTTTATGCAGTTTAAAACTGCTTTTGTTATTTTCATTGTAAACGCTTACACTTGCGATTTTTGACCTTTTCTCTTCTTTTTTTGGTGAGAAAGAGATTTTTAATTAATACTTTCAAAAAAACATTTAAAAGGCTTCCAAGCAGGATTACTTGGAGTAATCAATTGTTTTAGCTAAGCAAAATAAGTAGGTTTAACTAGATTAGCCAATGATTGAAGTTTATAAGCGATTATTGGATAAATGCCTATTCATCATCGAATTAATGTTAGTAATAAAAACATGATTTAGCTTAGGCTTCCCAATTTATGCTCATTAACTATGAAAACTATGATTGGATTCGTTTTTATTTACGAATTAATAAAAAAGTTAAATCTAGTTTCAAGAAACTATTTAGGTATAATAAAAAAATATGTTTAGTGATATTAAATTTTTAAAAGACGGTAGCCTAAAAATTAATGGTCTATTAGACGATAAACTAAGATTTGTTGTCAATGACCAACTCAAAGATATAAAAATGTGGGCAAAATTTGTTGAACCTTTTAAAACGAAAGAAGATTCCGATTCGTTTTGGAGGTGTGAGTTTTTTGGCAAAGAGATGAGAGGTGCTTCTTTATGCTATAAATATAGTCAAGACGAAGAACTTTATAATATTTTGACCGATGCCTGCAAAGACTTGTTGTCTGTCCAAGAAGAAAACGGAAGGATATCTTCCTATCCTGTCGATATGGAATTTACTGGTTGGGATATGTGGGGAAGAAAATACGTTTTGACTGGTCTTCTTCATTATTATGATATTTGCAAAGACGAAGGCTTTAGAAAGGAAATCATATCTTCTTTAAGCAGGTTTAAGCAGGCATTTGGATTACATAATTGCCCATATTGGGCCTAAAAAAGAAGGAAAAAAGGAAATAACAACCACTTCCTCATGGTGGGGGTGTGTCAATTCTTGTACCATTCTAGAACCGACTTTAGCTCTATATAAATTAACTCGTAATCCGCGGTATTTCGATTTTGCTAAATATATTATTTCTACCGGTGGCTGTGCCGATTGCAACTTAATTGAACTTGCGTTAAATAACAAACTGTATCCGTATCAATATCCTGTTACCAAAGCTTATGAAATCATGTCCTTTTTTGAAGGTCTCTTGGCTTTTTATGAAATAAGTAGGGAAGAAAAGTATTTTAAAGCCGTTTCTAATTTCATAGAAAATGTTGCTTCTACCGATTTGACTCTTATTGGTTGCTCAGGCTGTACCCATGAACTCTTCGATAATTCTAGCCTTAAGCAAAGCGAATATTCAGAACAAATAATGCAAGAAACTTGCGTTGCCGTTACTTGGATGAGAATCTCGGCCAGACTGTTTTTTCTAACCGGAGATAAAAAATATTTAGATAGAATCGAACAATCTTGCCTAAACGATGTTTATGGTAGCCTTAATGAAAATCATGAAGACCAATATAACTTATTTACAAAAAAATTTGTTAAAGGAATGACTTTTGATAGCTATAGTCCTTTATATGATAAATGTCGCGGGAAGGGCATTGGGGGTTATTTGGAGTTTAATAGCGGTGGATGCTATGGGTGCTGCGTTGCCATTGGGCCGGCTGGAGTAGCCTTGTTGCCTTTGATGAGCGCTCTTTCTTCAAAAGAAGGTCTAATCATTTCTTCTTTCTTTAACGGAACCATTAAAACAATCGATACAAATGGCGATTTGGCTTTTATTAAGATGAGCAGTAATTATCCTTCTTCTTCTTCATGCAAGATTAGTTTAGAAGGAAGGGTTGGCTCAAAGGTTAATATTTACATTAAAGAACCATTTAATTCTTCTTCGCTAAAAATTAATGATGAAATCGTTTCTTTTAAAGATGGATACGCTTATATTGAATTAAAACAAGGAGAAGACGTTAATATATTTTTCTCTATCCAATTAAAAGCGCATTATTTAAATAACAAAGTCGCATTTACATATGGGAATTTAACTTTGGCAGAAGATGAAACTAAATCGCGTAGGGATTTGACTTCCCCTATTGTTTTGCCTTCTAGTTTTGACTATGAATTTGTTAAGCCTGAAAAGGGAGAATTGGTAAGAATTGTTTTGAATTTGCCTAACAAGGAGAAGCTTCTTTTAAGCGATTATCAATCTTGTGGTAAATTTTATAATCAGAAAAACAATCACATTAACGTCTGGATAAATTATCGAGAAGCCAATTAATGGTAAATCGCATATTTTAAAATCTTTTTCCAATAAAACCCTGTTTATCTTCTTGGGATGTGTTTGTTTATTTATTTTTTTTCTTTATATGTGGAATTAATTTGCCAATTATTTTCTTGCTTCCATCAATAAAAGCAGAATCCCTTAATATAAATAAAAGCAAGAAATAAGTACACGCCCCTTCTAAAACTAAGATCATGGTAAATAAGGGGTTGGCATCTAGCTTTAAGAAATATTGAGTAAGAAAAACAACTCCAAACATTATTAATCCTGAAATGATATATTTGTAGCATTGCTTAAGCATTTTTAGAAACGATATTTCTTTTCTTACAAAAATAAACATGATCGTTGTAACGGAAAATTCGGCAATTACGGATGCTATCGCGGCCCCATAGGATTTATAAAATCTTATTAAGATTAAGTTTAGGCACAGGTTAATAATGGCCCCTGAGGTAATGGCTATGGTAAACTTGCCATCGTTTTTCTTTGGGATTAAATATTGCAACCCTAAAACATTGCTCAGGCCTATTATTAAAACGATGGGGCTAAAAATCATGATTAAGTATGGGACTTTTTCAAATCCAGTTCCAAAAAACCAAGGACTGAAACTATTCGCGGTTGCAATCAAGCCCAATGTTAAAGGCACACCTAACAAAAAGGTAAAACGCAAGGCCTTGTATATGTTTTCTATTAATTTTTCTTCATGCCCTTCCGCGACTTCTTTTGAATTTCTAGGAATCATAACCGTACCTAAAGAAGTAATAATAGCCATGGCCATTTTTACGACTTTTTCCGATTGCTCATAGTAGCCATTCTCTATGTCGGAAGTCTTTTTTATTATTGTTGTTATTGTTCCATCTGGCGCGGTTTCAGCAATAGTAGTATTTCCTTCGATCATTAGACCGATTAATGTTTTGTCTAGCATTGTATAGACTGAAGTGGCTATTGTAGGAATAAATAAACATAGAGTAGGGACTATATGACGTTTAAAATGCAATTCGCTTAATTTGACGCGTTCTATTCTTTTTATTAGGAAAGCCCATAATAATAAACTAGAAAATATTAAGACAAAGGATTGGAAAAATGTGTATAGCCATAAATCATCTTCGTTTTTTACGAATATGAATATACAGGCAATCCCTATAGTCTTTGATAAAACGTTTATTATGGCGATTAGGCCAAATTCCTCCCTTCCTTGAAAAAAGAAAGTAATGTCAAAGAAAGTAGAGGCAATATTAATCAATAGCAATTTCATCAATAACGTGTATTCGTTATAGACGTTTGTATATATCAAAATGAGATTGATTCCCATTGATAAAAGGGTTGAAATGAGTTTGCAAATCATTATTTCAAAGAAGATAACGCTTTGGGCGTGTCTATCTTGGCTATGCCTTGCTATTTCTCTTTGGGCATAATAGCCAAATCCTAAAGAGGCAAAAAGGACAAAGTAAGAAGTTATGGAATAAGAAAAGGAATATTGTCCAATCCCGCTTGGCCCAATTATCCTTGATATATATGGGGTAGTGGCCAACGGGACAATGAAAAGAAAGACTTGATAAAGTAAGTTATAAATATAATTTCTTTTCGCGCTTTTACCTTTCAAAATTTTTCCCATAAATAGATGAAACTATACTACCTTAATGCCCCTTTTGCAAAAACAAGGAAGAATGGTGGCTCTATTTGCTGACAAGGAAACCTTGATCGTTTATGGAATAAGAAGAAACATTGTAAGAAGTTACTTCTTCGAAGTTGGCAATTAGCCAATTCAAGAAAAGGGAATTGTATGTTTTTGCTAGATTGGCATTGCCTATTTTTTGATAATAAGAAGATAAATTCTTATATAGGTTTCCAATATTTATATAAGAAGTAGTCGTTTTTTCTCCCTTTAAAGAATTATGGGTCAAAGAGCCATTTTCATATCTACTGGATAGATTTCCATCGCTAGAAATATTTCCGTTTGTTTGACTCATAACATAAATAACGGGGACGGAGGTGTCATAGCCAGTATAAGTAGAAGAAGGCAAACCACAGATTGATATATCCGCGCCTAAATAGGCTAGATTCTCGGCTGCCGTACCATAAGGAACGCTGCCGATATGTTTTCCTACCGAATCGATTGAATGGAAATTAATCATCAACTGGTCGATTAATTTGTCGTAATTGAATTTATTTTGATTTGAAGTGGTTACTTCATAATGTCTAGACCAGTTTAAATACGAGCCCATTACTTCGGATGGGTGGCCTTTAATTATTAAATCATAATCATCCCCATACATCTTTTTCGCATATTTTAAAGCGAACATGTAGTTGATGTATTGATTAAAGGAGGCGACCTTTACCAAATCTTTTTCTTCCTGATTTGGTGCTTTGTCGTAATTTTCTTCGTTTTCGACTGTATTTAAGAAAATAATATAGTCATTTTCGTTTTCAAATAGGAAAGGAGTTTTATATTTATCGTTTAAAATAGAATAAGAGGAAGGGATTTCGTCAACTTTGGTAACTCCTCCAATTCCATAATTTGGATCGCTAGCAAAGGTTGGGAAAGACATAAATCTAGTTCCTATATAGACCAATTTATGAGCCGATACAGGAGTAGAGTCAATTAAAGTTGTTCTAGTTAAGGCTTTATAGGTGTCTTCATAATAAGAGCCATACATTAAGCGTAGATAATTTTCTTTTTTGCTTTCTTCTAGCGAGGCCACTGCGTGGGAAATGCTTTCAAATTTTAGATTGGCCTTATAATCTTTGCCTTCTTCATGGCCTCCTTTATCTATGCCCATGACATCAAATAGTTTGGTATATGTTCCGTCTATTACCGTTTTATTTAAAATATCTTCTATTTGGGTTTTATCTTGGAACCAATAATGGAAATTGTCTAGGGATGCTAAATAAAAGGCTTTTTCAATATTGTAGTAACTAGTGAATTCGCTATTTTTATTAGAGAAGATTGCTTTTACTTCTTTAGAAACCAAGTCAACTTGGTCTACATAATTTTGATAAATTTCATCTTTATTAGCATTGCAAATCCTTTTGCCTATAACATCATTTTTAAATGAATTATAAGCGCCTATCCCATCTTCGATCATGATGATGTCGAATTGATTGCTGTTCAATTGCGCATTGCTAGCTAGACTAGCCCCATATAAAGCCGTCCCGTCTTGAACATAAAGAGAAAAATGTTCATTTCCAAAAACGTTTAATTCTTGAATGGTCGACTTTACTAAGTTGTAGTTTTCGACAGTAAAACCGCTGGAATTATTGCTATTGGTGTTGAAGCCAATGTTATGCCAATTATTAATTTGATCAATACCGTTATATGTTTTTCCTCTTTCAATAAAGGCATAAGTTTCATTGCCGTTTCTAATTGAATCAAGGGCGCTTAAAACTGGCGGGATGGTAGCCAAGGTAAAGATAATATTATATTTTTTGTTATAAGAAGCTTCTAATTCTCCATTAGATAAAGCGTTTTTCCATTCTTCGTCGCTTCCTTTATAAGCTTTATGATATTTACAATATAGCTCGTAGGCGGAGAGGCTAGTATCAACTTTGTTTGGATCGCTTCCTTTTATGTTGCCTACTCTAATCCAAGAATCGTTTTCCTTCTTGTATAAATCAAAAGATTCCTTATCTAAATAAGTGTCCCCATTAATCCCTATTGAAGAACTTGGGCCTCCTAACCCAGAAAGAAAAGAAATGTTTTCATCATTACTAGAACAACTAAACAAAGTAGTTAAAGCCATAGATAAAATCGATAAGCACATTAGTTTTTTTCTCATATTTAGCCTCTTTCTTTTTTTCTTAATACTAGCTGATATTATCCTTGCTTGATGTCCATATTGCAAATTGAGCTTAAAAGAGTCTAGTTTTCTTTTGATAAGTTTAGTCTAAATTTTCTAGATAATAAGGCTATATATCTTCGCTTTTCTTGTTCTTTGTCGTTTTAAAATGTATTATATAAACCATGTTAGCAGGACTAATAATGGCAGGCGGGAGCGGGGAAAGATTCTGGCCACTCTCAACTCCGGAACACCCAAAACAATTCTTATCTATATTTGATGATAAACCACTTGTTAGGAAAGCCTATGAACGTTTGCTTCTTCTTATGCCTTCCGAGCGAATTTTTGTTTCTGTCAATGAAAAACAAGTCAAGGAATTAAGGCATATCATGCCTGAATTAAAGCCTGATAGAATAATCATTGAACCATCTAGAAAAGATACGGCAGCAGCGATTGGATATGGTTGTTTGCTTATTAATAAATATTTTGAGGATTCTACTATAGCGGTTGTTGATTCTGACCATATCATAAAAGACGAAAATGCTTTTGCTTCGACTTTAAAAATAGCGGAAAGTGAAGCTAAAAAAGGAAATATAGTGACGATAGGTTTAATTCCTACAAAAGTAGAAACGGCCTATGGTTACATTTTTTGCCCAAATTACAAATTAAATATCCCATCTATTAGCCTTGGCTTTAAGGAAAAACCGGATTTAGAGACTGCAAAAAAATATTTTGATTCAAAAGAATATCTATGGAATTCTGGCATGCTTGTTTTTAAGTATTCTGTTTTGCTAGAGGCCTTTAAAAAATATTCAAGGAGTCATTTCGATGTCATGGAAATGATTTCTTCTTCAATAAAAAAGACCCCAGGTATGCTTTTGCTTCATTCTAAGGTTTCCAAACTCTTTGACCTTTTTGATAAAATCTCGATTGACTATGCCATAATGGAAAAAGCAAACAATATTGTGGTCATACCTTCTTCTTTTGGCTGGAACGATGTCGGCTCTTATTCGGCTTTCGATGAGCTTTATCCTTCCGATAGCGATGGCAACATTTGTGTTAAGAATAAGTTTTTCAAAATTGATTCCCATAACAATATTTTGATTTCGGAAGACCCGCATGATGAAATTTGTTTGCTTGGAGTTGATAATATGGTCATTGTCGTTTCTAAAAACAAGACTTTGATTTGCAAAAAAGATAGAGTCCAGGATTTGAAAACGTTAATAGAAAAAACCCACGATAAAGAAGATGATTAAAGTATTGCATATAACAAAAAGATACCCCCCTTATATTGGAGGGATAGAAACGGTTTGTCACGATGTTTGTAAAGCCCTTAATGGGAAGTATGAACAAATGGTCTTGGCCTTTAACGATAAAAATGAAACCATTGAGGAAGAAGTTGACGGCATAAAGGTTATAAGGGCCAGTGTTTTTAAAGTAGTTGCTAGTCAGCCATTATCAAAAGACTATGGGAAGTTGCTTGATAATATTTTTAAAACCTTTAAACCCGATATCATTCATTTTGATTATCCTAATCCCTATAGTGCCGCCTTTTTGCTTAGATGCCTGGAAAAATATAAATTCAAAGGTAAGTTTCTTTTGTTTTGGCACATGGATATTGTTAAGCAAAAGATATTAAGATCTTTATTCGTGCCTCAAACCAAAAAGCTTTTAAAGATAGCTGATTTAGTAGTTGCTACTTCTCCAAATTATTTAAAAGACACCTCCTTTTTGCCTGATTATAAAGGCAAGATTGACATTATCCCCCTTAGAGTAGGTGATTTTAGGACTACCCTTACCCCCAATCAAATTGAAGAAAGCGAAAAAATAAAAAAGCAATTTGAAAACAAGAAGATAATTTTCTTTTATGGAAGGCACGTTAAATATAAGGGTTTAACTTATTTAATTGATGCCGATAAGTATTTAAACCAAGACGAATGCGTTATTTTAATTGCAGGCAAAGGCAAATTGACAAATGAGTTAAAGCAACAAGCAAAGGATTTTAAGAATATTAAATTCATGGGTGTTTTAAGTGATGATCAAATAAATTCATATTTAAATGCTTGTGATATTTTTGCTTTCCCCTCCATTTCTAGAAATGAAGCTTTCGGGATTTCTTTAGCCGAAGCTTTATATTTTGGAAAACCTGCCGTTACTTTTAAAATAAAGGGGTCGGGTGTCAATTTTGTCTCATTAAACAATGTATCCGGATTAGAAACCTCTAATTTAGATTCAAAAGAATATGCGAATAATTTGAATCTATTGATGCATGATATGGACTTATATCAACGTTTAAGCAAAGGAGCTAGGCAACGCGCTTTGAACTATTTTCAAAAAGAGACATTTGAGAAAAAAATCCTTGATGCTTTTGCCTCTTTAAAATGATATGAAATTATATATAGATGCTAGATATTTAGGCTTATCGGGTATTGGTTCATTCCTAAAAGGTGTTTTAGAAAACATAGATACAACCACGTTTTCTCTTTTTTTAATAGGCAAAAAGGAGCGCTTGGATAAATTAAGCGTTGACTTTACCCCAATTTATGATGAATCGTCCCCTTTTTCTTCAACTTCTTTATTAAATCCATCTTTTGCTAAGGAAGTAAATAAAAATGCCGATGCCTTCTTTACCCCATTTTATATAGTCCCGTTTTCCATTCACGTTCCTACTTTTTCTTGCGTTCACGATGTCGCTCAATTGGATATAAAATCTCTTTCTAGTTCCTTTTTTGATAGAAGCGTTAAGAAGTTTTTAATCAAAAGAGCCTTAAAAAAATCAAGGAAGGTTTTTACTGTTTCTTCTTTTTCCTTGTCTAGGATTTGTTTTTATTTTCCAAAGTATAGAAATAAATTAGTAGTTGTCCCCAATGGAATTAAGAAAGAATTTTATGAATTAAAAGGAACATTAAGAATTGCTAGGGATTTTAATAAGTTGCTTTATGTTGGCAATTTAAAGCCACATAAAGGACTTGATATCCTTGCCGATGCCTTTTTGCAATTGCCTAGCAATTATAAGCTCTATATAGCAGGGGATAAGTCAAACCTAAGGGTTTCCTCATCAAGTTTAGATGTTCTTTCATCTAATGATAGGGTGACTTTCTTGGGCAATTTAGAAGATGAAGAGGTAGCTAAGGAGATATCTAGCTCCGCTTGCTTGATTCTTCCTTCTAGATATGAAGGCTTTGGTATGCCTCCATTGGAAGCCTTGTTTTTTAATACGGAAGCAATTATTTCTGATATTCCCGTTTTTAAAGAACTTTATGATGGGGTAAAAGGAGTTCATTTCTTTAAAGACGGTGATGCAGCTTCTTTGACTAATCAAATAAAGGATCTAAAAAGAATTGATTTTCATGCCGACGAGGCTTTATTTAAGAAGTTTAATTACTCCAAGACTTCTTCTATAATTGAAGAGAATATCAAGGAAGAATTATGAGCATACCTAAGATTATCCATTGCTGTTGGCTAGGTGATAAAAAAATGCCGGCAGATCAAGAAGCATATGTTAAAAACTATAAAAAGCTGATGCCTGATTTTGAAGTTAGGCTTTGGACTGACAAAGATTTTGCCCCCTATTTAGGTGATTCTTCCTTTGTCAAGGCTTGCATTGAAAGAAATAAGCCTGGTTTTTTAAGTGACTATTTTAGGCTTACCGTTTTGTATGAATATGGCGGCATATATATGGATACGGATGTAGAGATGATTAAACCTCTTTATCCTTTTTTGGATCATCATATGTTCATTGGTTATATTTTCGATTCTTTATTGGGTACGGCCGTAATAGGAGTGGAACCGCATTCTCCTATAATAAAAAAGATGCTTGATGTCCTTCTTTCTGATTTTGAAAGCAAAAAGGATTTTACCGTTTCTAATAATTGGGTTACCGCTTTCTTTTTGAATAACTTTGAAGATTTTAAATTAAATGGTAGATATCAATTAGTTAAATCAAAAGACATTTTGGTTTTGCCAAAAGATTATTTAGAACGTTATTGCTTTGATAAAAATGGGAATGGTGGGTATTGCGAGCATCACTGCGCCGGTTCTTGGTATGATAGGAAAGCAGATCCTTTTAAGGCTTTTTTGATTAAGGTTTTTGGCAGGAAAACGATTTCAAAAATCGGTCATTTTAGGGCTGTTAGGAAAAGTCCGTTCTATAAGATTTATAAAAGGGATAGGAAAATTAAATAAATTAAGAAAGAGAAGATTGATTTGCTATGCTTGTTTATATTATTGGCTTACTTTCTTCTTTATGTTTGGCTTTATTTTGTTATGAAAAAACCCCTTCTTCTAGAATAGTAATTTCTAGGGGTGAACTTGAAATTAGGGATACTTATAGGAAATTTAATTTCCTTTGCCTTTTACCTTTATTGCCTTTTTTATTGATCTCTGGGTTTAGATATGGGATAGGGACGGACTATTTTTATACTTATGTTCCTGAAATAGATTCGATTCTTTCTGGCGGCGAAGGTTTTAAGGAGCCATTTGTTAATCTATTGATTAAGTTTTCTGGTTTATTTACTTCTTCTCCAACCCCTTTTTTCTTTTTCACTTCTTTTATTTATCTAATTTTTGTTTTTCTTTCTATAAACAAATATTCGAAAAACCCTATTATGTCTATCCTTATTTTCTTTTTATCGATGGTGTTTTTTATCCAAATGAATAATATTAGGCAATCTGTTGCTGCCTCGATTATCCTTTATTCTTTTTCCTCTTTAAAAGATAATAAACATCTTAAGTTTTTCTTATTAATCATCCTTTCTGGTTTATTCCATAACAGCGGTTTTTTATTTATTCTAGTATATTTTATTTATCATATGAAATTTGTTAAAAAGCACTTTTTGTTTTTTTCCTTTATTCTTGCTTTATCTATCCCTTTTTTAGGAAGGTTATTTATTTTGATTATGTCTTCGACTTCCTATAGATATTTTTTGATGTCATATTTAACAAATGAAGAAACTACATGGGGCTATATTTTATATAATTTGGTAATTTTCATTATTTCTTATCTAGTTTTAAGAAAAGACATAAAGATGAATAACGTATCGTTTTTATTGCTTTTGATTCAGCTTATTTCTACCGTTATCCCTATTTTGTCTTTTGTCATTCCTTCAAGCGAATTTGTAACTAGGTTAGATTTGCCTTTCGTGACTTTTCAAATGATTTTAATACCCCATCTAATATATAAAAGTAAAAAAGGAACTTTTAAGGTTGGAATCTCCTTGTTATGCATATTATTGTTTTCCTTTATAACTTATTATTATATTGTTAAGCAAGGGTATCATGGCGTTTTGCCTTATAAAGATATATTCGGGTGGTTTTAAATGGACAACTTAGATAAACAATTGACAATGTATGTTATTTCCCATAAGAAAGTAGATTGCTTCAATGATCCTTATTATTGCTTGATGGGAGTGGGGAAAAACGGGGCGTTAGTTTCTACTTTCAATGATGCTTCAAAAGAACCAAACATTGCCTATAAGAACCCTTCTTATTGCGAACTCACGGCCCAATATTGGATAAGCAAGCATTCTGATAGTAATTATGTTGGGCTTGTCCATTATCGACGTTATTTTTTTCATAGGCTCAGATCGATTTTCAAATATCATTTCTACAAAGGAAAGGAATTGCTAAAAATCTTGGGTAAGTATGATGTTATCCTTCCTTATAGATTTGTTATTTATGAATGGCATTTTGATAAAAGCAAAAGAATCCATAATGTTTATGAGCATTATTGCCATAACCATTATCAAAAGGATTTAGATATTACTTATCAAGTTGTTAAGGAATTATATCCTGCTTATTTGCCTTCCTTTGATAAGTTATTAAAAAGCAAATCTTTTTGTTTATGCAATATGGTGGTGACGTCTAGAAAAATATATGAGGAATATTCTTCTTTTCTATTTAATGTCCTTGATGAAGTTGAAAAAAGAACCGATATCGGCAAGTATGATTCATATCAAGCTAGACTTTATGGTTTTTTGGGCGAATTGCTCGTGAATGTATTTTTTCTTTCAAAGCAAAATGATTTCAAGATTAAATACTTGGATTTTTGCCTTCTTGATAAAAAACCCATTTCTCAGCACATTTCTAAATTTGCTGCTAAATTTAAAAGGCTTTTATTTAAATAAGACTTTCAAATGGTTTAGTTTCTTTTAGATAAGACCATTTCTTTTGCATATTCTAGTTGCTTGGGTGTTATTTTATCGCCAGAAATTAAATAGGCCACTTGATGAATTTTTTCTTCCAAGGATAATTCTTTTATTTTAACAAAAGTTCTATTATCTTTAACATTCTTTTCTATTAAGATGTGGTGGTCGCTTAGACTAGCTACTTGGGGCATATGGGTGATTGCTATTACTTGGCTAGATAAAGATATTTCATGAATCTTTCTAGCTACGGCTATAGCGGCCTCTCCGCTTATTCCGGTATCTATTTCGTCGAATATGATTGTCGGAATCTTATTGGCTTTAATAAATAAAGCTTTAAAAGAGAGCATAATTCTACTAGCTTCCCCGCCAGAAATTACTTTGCTTAAACTTTTTAAGCCTTCTCCAACATTGGTTTCAATATAAAAATCAACATTATCGATTCCAGAATCCAATAGACACGTATCTTCTTTTTCATTAATGGGAGCAAAGATTATTTTGAATTTAGCCTTTAATAATAAACTAGAAAGGCTGTTTTCTAATTCTACTTCGATTTTCCTTGATATTTTTTGTCTAATTAAGGATAATTCCTTTCCTTTTTCTAGAGCTAGTTTAAATAGTTCTTCTAATTCTATTTTCTTGCTATTTATTTCTTCTTCTAGAGTAGAGTTATCTCCTAAGGAGGCAGATAATTCGTCTCTATATTGAATTAGCTCTTTATAATTCTTTTTATATTTCCTTTTAAGTTCTGATAGATCGCTATCACGCTGCTCTAACTCATCTAGCCTAGCTGGATCATAATCAATATCTTGAAAACTTTTTTTAATGGAAGAAAGGATATCATTAATTTCATAATAACGATCATCTAATTGTTTTTGAGTATCAACATATTGATTTTGGTAGCTTGCTAGTTTTTCTAGTGTTTTATTTAATTCATAGAAATTATCTAAAAAATCTCCATTAATTAATTCTCTAGCTTGTTGCTGCAACGAATATACTTTGTCATAGTTTTTTAATAAAGAAAGTTCGGATTCAATTTCTTCTTCCTCTCCCTCTTTTAGATTCATGTTTTTCAATTCGTTATATTGATAAAGATAGAAGTCACGACTTTCGTTTATTTTATTTTGTCTTTCTAACAATAAAGTGTATTCTTCTTTCTTCTTTTTATATTGATTTAATAAAGACGTGTATTCATTTTTATAAGAAGAAATCAAATCAATAGAAAAGCCATCTATTATTCCTAAATAGTTTTCCGGATTTAATATTTTCCCATAATCAAATTGACTATGAATATCGGCAATGAAGGAAGCAATTTTAGTTAGGTCAGCTAAAGAAATAGAGACATTATTGACTTTTATGTTATTTTTATTACGTCCTATTGTTCTTTCTATTATTAAGTTGCCATCATTTGGAATATTTAATTTTGTTAATAGGGCATTTAGTTGAGGTTTATTGATAGAAAAATAACCTTTTATACAGGCTTTGTCTTCTCCTTGCCTAATCAATTCGGCTGATGCTCTTTCTCCTAATAATAAGGATAAAGAATCTATCACTAAGCTTTTGCCGGCTCCAGTTTCTCCAGTTAGAACGGTAAAACCATCTTTAAAGGAGACGTCTATGTTTTCAATGATGGCTAAGTTTGTAATTATTAATCTATTAAGCACGTTTTAATTATACCTATATTTTTTCCTAATGAGTTTATTTTGACTAAAAAGAATTAAATTAGTTTTAAGCAAACAAAAAAACCACCGTTTAAAAACCGATTTAGGCTTTAATAACGATGGTTATGTCCTTATTTAGTTTCGCTTAGAAGGAAAGAAATGGCAAAATAATAAGTCCCTGTATATTCTCCGGTTAGAATGTTTTGCTCTTCAAAGGCTACTGGATAGATTTCTAATTTCTTGGTTTCGTCTATTGTTAATATATAACTAGTCTCGCCATTTTCATCTGTATCGGCAACAAATCCTTTCTTTGGAAGTTCAGTCGCATATCTTTCTTTTAAACTATTTCCTTCTTCTAAAGAATCGATTGCAGTGTAAATATATTCAAATTCAGAACCTAATTCGACACTAGCCTCACTATAGGTTCCTCCAAAAAATGGGATCAAGTTTAAGTAATTGACTCCGCCCATGGCAGTAGCCAATTCCCTATATTTTGTACTATCCCTGATGGCTTCGGCCCAAGTAAGGGTAGAAGAATCGAATGAAACAGCTGATATATCGATATCTTCTTGGGCAAGGAAGCCTTCATAGACAATTTCTTCTTTGGCTTTGAATATGGTTTTTCCATTGCCTTCATTTTCATTGACTATTGTTATTTTTGTAGTATCGATTGTAATGGTTAAATCATTGATTTTGTCTTTAACAAAAGGTGTGAACAAATTAGTTGAAGCAAAATATCCTAAATATTTTTTACTTAAGGTATAAACGTTATTTTCTTTTTCAAAAAAGGCATTTGATATCTTAAAGCTTGGCCAATAGGAAGATATGGTGGAATCTATCTTTTTCCCGCTGGCAAATAGCTTGTTGCCATATTTGGCTACCCTTTGCATTCCATTGTCTTTTACGTAATAGATAGTATCTTCACTTATTTTGTTGTTTTTATCATAAAATGTATAGCTAAAACCATTGCTAGCAACTTTTCCTTCGGCAGTTGCAACGGTTTCATATCTACCATCTTTATGTAGGATTTCGCTATTTTTAACAGAAGTTTTAAAGTTTAAGGAAGAAAGTTTTTCTATTCCATTTTTAAATAGAGGATCTTCTTCTTTTTCTATAGGGGAAATTGGAGTGGCTTCCTTTCCTGCCGATATAAATTTTCCTTCAAATGATTCTGTTACATCAATCTCTGTTAAGTAATTGATTTTATATGGTTCAAAGCTAGCCGCAAAATCAATTGTTCCATCTTTTTTTGGAGATAAGGAAAAAGTGGACAAGACTAGTCCGGCAGTATAAGGGTATCCTCTTAATTGAGTTACTAAATGCATCCTTTTTAATGCATTTAGTTTACCTGTTAATGAATAGACACCTTCGTTTTCTACAAAATCATCTTCATTTAAAAGAGTGAAAAAATTATTTAAGTTTGAAGAGTTCCAACTGACTTCTTTGTTGTTATTAGTTATTTTTTCGCTTTCGATTTTATTCTCTAGGCTTAAAGTATTTTTAACAAGCTTCTCATTTTCGTTTGTATAATATTCATCAAAGGAAATTATATCTTTATTTGGTTCTCCATTAGTTATCGAAGAATATCCAATGTGGCGATATCTTCCATTGCTACTACTGATGTTTTCTATTGTTTTATAAGTAGTTTCTGAACCAGAGCCGCCCGTAACTACATATTTGATAGTAGAGACTACTTCTAGTTCATAGCCACTTTGTAAAGCGGATAGAGTCTTTGAAAAATCAATTGAATGTTCGCTTTCGCTGCTCGATGATGAAGCCTCTTCTCCTGTATTTGTCGAACTTTTGTTGCCTTCTTGATTACAGCCTAATAAAGAGACTGCAATAAAGGGTAAGGATAATAATAAAATATTTTTTTTCATTGTTTTTACCTTAGTTTTGCATTAATTATTCACGCCCGATCTTAACTACTATGTCGCCCCTGCCTTCTTCGACTTTAATTGCGTTTAGTTTGTATTCAGAGTTAGATTGCTCGGTTGTTTCAATACTTATTTGACCATTGGATACTGAATAAGTTCCAGAAGCGGTGAATTCGCTTTCAATCTTTCCTCCCATAGTATAAGTACCGCTTGTTGCTCCGGTTGAAACTAGATCTAAACTAACAATGGAAGAAGTAGGGTTTGGCCTAATCCATGTGGTTTCAGAAAGGAAAGAAGCAATGCCTTCATCTGTATTGGCATAAACATTTACTTCTTTACTAATTGATAGTTCTTCTCCTAAAGCAGCACTGGTGGCCCTAATTGTTATTTTTCCAGAAGAAGAAGTATTTAGCTTATAGGTAAAGGGACTGCTATCGACTTTTGTTATTGTTGCCCCGATGGTGTTATTTAAAATTTCTATATTAACATCATCTATAGCATTAGTAGGCTCGACAGCTAAACTAAATTGAGTTTCGCCTGCTAAGATACTTCCTGGCAAATATGCATTGTCTCTAGTATATATTGAAACGTTATTAAGCGGGGCGAATTCCAGTTTTGTTAAGTCATTAACTATAATTTCAGCCGTTTTTTCAATTTCTTCTATTTTTGTTGTTTTAAAGAAGAACGAATAGTTTCCGCCTTTCTTTAAAATGATGGTTTTTACAGTTCCATCATCTTCATATTCATAATCGGCAGGCAAAGCATCGTTTCCGTTTCTAGTGATTCTAGTCAACTTGACTTTATCAATATTAGGGAAGATGCCGCTCTTTTTTGAGGAAATATTTATATAGTATTTTTTATTCAATGTATCTATTTCGGTTGCAGCGCCTAAATTATATTCAGAGAAACTTATATTTAAATCTGCTGCCCTAGAAAAGAAATAGGAGTCAAGGTTATATTCAGTTTCGTCTACTCTTTCCCCTTTATTTTCAGAAAGGCTAACAACATATTCAAAAGACTTTAATCCTTTCTCATTATTCGTTTTAGCAAAAGTAGCAAAAGAGCCATCCACGTTTAATAAATACCCCTCCTCATCAAATTTGAATTGGAGGCTGTATTCTTGAATTAATGGGTTTTCTACGTCGTCTTTTGTTTCTTCGCTAGAAAATAAGGTATACGTATCGCCTTCTTTTCTTAGGGTTGCGTTTTTTATAGCGCTTTCGCTAGCAAAAAATTTTCCATTTGAAAAATAGTTATTTAATAAAAATGAAATAACCCCGTTTGTATTTTCTTTGTTTTTGATTATTAGTCCTTTATTAAATATCGAGTTAACTTCTTCTGCTGATATTTCTCCATCTTTAGGGTCGGTTTCAACGATTTCCTTACTATTTGATTTTTGGCTATTTGCAGTATATTGTTCGTCGGCATAATCGCAAACTAAATCGATAAATAAACCATTGGCCTTGCCATAAACGTTTTTATATTTTGTTATACTATCTGTTCCATTGGTTCCAGAAACAACTTCTTCTGTTTCAACAATCGCCTTTTCGTTTTTATAAAAGGATAAAGTGTTTCTTTGACCTTCATAATTAATTATTTTGTGTGTAGTTACTCCATCCTTTTCTACCGAGTACCATTCGTTTTTAAAAATACTTAAAGTAGCGCCATTGATTTTAGAAGCGTCTAGGTTATTCGATGCTTCTAATAAATTAACCATGGTACTAACTGCTTTATTTTCGCTAACATTAGAGCTAGATGTATCGCTAGAAGTAGATGTGTCGTCTAAAATTGAGGAAGAAGAGTCACTTTCGTTAGATGTATCGTTGCTATTGGCGACCCCGCAAGAAGAGATACCGAGTGCCAATATGGATGATGCTAGAGTAAATATTAATTCTTTTTTCATTTTAATTAATCGTTATTTTTATTTATTTGGCGTAGGAACATTTCCTTCATAATGCCATTCGTTTCCATAGTAATAGTCTTTGGAGCTATCGAACCAATTGTTTTCATATAGATATAAGTCTTCATTTGCTTCTATATAAAGAATCGTGTTATTGGCAGTTGTAATAGCGCCATTTTCAATCTCTAAGACAGTGGAAGGAATTATTAGATATTCTAATTTTTCGTTTCTTTGGAAAGCTCTTGTTTCTATTTTTGTAACACTAGATGGAATTGTAAATGATTTTAGAGACGAACAATTGGATAAGAATCCTGTAGGAATCGTTGTCGGAGAATTATTTAGGGTTACGCTAGTTAAGGAATAACAACTTCCCAACATGCTATCTCCAATTTTTAAAACTGTGTTTGGGATTGTAATGGAAGTTAAGCCTTGCATTTGAAAAAAGGCACTATCACAAATGTATTTAACGCTGCTTGGAATTGTTAAGGTAGTAATACTGTTGCAATTTGCCAAGGCTTGTCCGGCAATGACAACCGTGTTTGCATTTATTGTAAATGTCGAAGTTGTCGTATCGTTAATTCCAACTAAAACATGGTAGGGGTTTGTTTCATTGCCTAAGTATTTCCCGTTTTCGCTTATTGTATATTCCAAAGAAGAAGCATCGTCAAATTTTGTAAAAGCATAGCTACCAACTTCTTTGACGCTGCTTGGGATATTTATTGTTTTTAAGGCACTAGCTCCGCTAAATACCTCGTTTTCGATTGTTTCCAAGGAATTTCCTAGAATAGAACAAGTGACCAATTTGGTGCAGCCTTCAAATGCATACATGCCAATTTCTTTAACGGTGGAAGGAATTGTGATTTCGCTAATTGAGGTATTTCTAAAAGCACTTCCGCCTATATAGAAGATACCTTCGTTTAAAGTAATGGAGGTAACGCTATTTTCTCCTTCTAAAATTGAAGGACCAATTATTTTGGTATCGTTATGGAAAGAAACACTAGCGGGGGTGATATTCGTTTCGCTTAATTTAGCGGCATATAAATACTGGTTGTTTTTATTTCCTAAATAGTCTACGCCTTCATAGGTTGTATATTTTATTTTTTCTCCACTAAAGACATTTCCACCGATATGTCTTAAAGTTGAAGGGATGGAAATGTTTGTTAATGAACCGCAAAGGGAGAATACTGCGCTTCCAATTTCTTCTAATCCTTCTGGCAAGACTATGGATTCAATATATGGGACATTAGTAAAGGCATAATTCCCAATTTTCCTTAGAGTGGAAGGAAGGCTGACATTTATTAAATTGGTGCAGCTATGAAAAGCATTAGCACCGATTTCTCTTACATTTTCTGGAATTGTTACCGATTCTAGTTTTGTCAGGCCTTCTAAAGCGCCTTCTAATATACGTGTCAAAGGTTTGCCTTCAAAAGTAGACGGCAAAACTAAATCTTTCTCATTGCTTATTACCTTCTTTAAAACGGCTTCATTTCCGCTAATGCCGTATTTATATGTTGCCTTTGTTGGGGTATCACTTTCTGATGTCGATGAAGTAGAGCTAGTCTTGCTCGAATCCACTGTAGAGCTAGTCTTGCTCG
>ERZ808246.1062-NODE-1062-length-20877-cov-3.430746_pt1 | contig 20877 bp, 21 predicted proteins | sample MGYA00521083_ERZ808246 | MGnify/ENA primary metagenome ERZ808246 (study PRJEB31516, sample SAMN03275577) | gut metagenome | biome: mammalia-associated habitat; material: feces | host: Papio cynocephalus | place: Kenya | collected 2012-07-07 ... | reverse complement strand
ATAATATACCTAAACAAATTAAAAAAGCCAATCCAAAGATTGACTTAAATTTTATTACTTATTCATCTTTTTTATAAACTTTATTTTCCTCAGTTGTCTTACCTAATGGATTTAAAGTTAAGGAAGACGCTTCATTTAAAAATCTATTAATACCATCTGTTAATGTTTCATAGTTTTCTAATGACAAATTACAATTATTTAAATTAGTTAAATTTTCACTTATACCTTCTGAATTATTTTTAACTAAATTATTAAATAATGAAGATATTTCATGAATTACATTAATAACATCTTTCTCATTATTTATTCCTTTACCAATAATTCCTTCAGATTCAATTATTGGAACTAATGTTTCCTTAGTAGTTCTTATTGAATTTAACACCATGAAATGACTAACAATAGCGTTATAAACTTTAAATATTTCTGATTTAAATAATGCATCAGTTGAAATAAATGAATTTCTATATGACTCTAATATTTCAAGAGCACTTTGAAGTCTCATTAATTCAAGAGCATCATCAGAAAAACTTTCCTTTTGTGACTTTAACATTTCTATTTGCTTTTCCGTCTCTTCTATTCTAAGTTTATTTTTCTTATAAAAAGCCTTCATATACTCTAATAAATCTCCATAGATTTTTATTTCTTTCTCAAGAGATATTCCACCTTCTTGTAAATTTTCTCTTAATTTTTCCATCGCATCTGGATTTAATTTTATCTCTTTTTCTACTTCTTGTTCTCCAAAAATCCACTTACTTAAGAAGCTTTGCTTACTACCAACTTCCTTTTCCACATATAAACTGTCTATTGTATCATGTATAGAATTAGTAGCCTCAACTATAGTATCAGACTTCATAAGTTCACTATAAGGACCTTCAATATTTTTAGAATGGAAATTAAGAGCATTAGAATATCTAAGTAAACTAGTATTACTGAATGGATTTAATTCAGGTAAATCCATCTGTTCCAATAGTTCTTTCTTTTGTAATATTGTTAATGAATCTTCATAATTTCTTTTATTAATTAATTCATATTTTAATTCTTCTACTGAGACAGAATAAGACTCACATATCTTTTTAATAACTTCATTGTCAAACAATCCATTAATAAATACTTCTCTAGAAAAATTATTAGTGTCAACTAACTTAAAATCTTTAAAAAGTTCACATGTATTAATATCACTTACAGGTAATTTACCAGTTAAACCTTTTTCTTTTAAACTACTAGAAGATATTCCTTTTGAATTAAGTATCTTAAGAAAATCATCATTATAAAATAAACCTAAGAACAAACTAATATACTTTCTATCATTATCACTATAAGAGTCGTTTACATCAGAAAAACGTTCACGACCACCATATATAGTATTTTGTATATCTTCATCAAACTTATCTATTTTCTTATCAAATTCTTTTTTAAAAACTTCTTTTTCTTTATTTGAATCATACTCTTCTTTTGAAATAAGTTTAATTCCTCGATTATATAAATATTCACGTAATACTAAAGACATATTTTTATCAAATAACATATTCATCATGATATCCATAGGATAATTATTATCATGTACTAAATCGCTAAACTTATCTTTTAATATGTCAACATAAACATCTTTTCTTACAGTCGAACTATTTTTAATAGAATAACTTTTAATCAAATCATTATAACTCAAACCAATACTTGCTAAATATTCTCTACAATCAAATTTCATCTCACTAGCATAAATTATACTAAGTTCAATTAAAAATCTATCATCAATATAATCTTTATTATTAGTTTTTAATTCATTATATTTTGAAGAAACATATCCTAGAAAACCTTTATCTTCAATAGGAAGATTCTTCATATAATCTTTTAACTTATTATCTTCTTGTAATTTTCTTTTTAAATCTATATGTCTATCTAAATCTTTAGAAAAATCGTCACTTAAAGTTTTACCAGTAAATTTATCAAATAAATCTTGAATTATAGTAGTTCTATTAAATTCTTTATTACATAAATTTCTTTCTACATCAACTGGATATACATTAGATAAATTATTACCATTATTTGCTCCACTATTTACGAATCTTTTAAATTTAGATATTACAATATTCTTATCTAACACAGTATTCTTAATTTCTTCTTCAGAAATATTTATATTTAATAGTCCTAAAATATCTTCAAGTGTTACTCCATTATCTTTAAAGAATTCACTAACTATACCATTATAATAGTATGAAGAAATAAGTAAAGCCAAACTATCTATATCATCACTGGAATTTAATAATTCATTTTTACCAATATACTTTGTAAGTATTTGATATATTTTAACTGTATCATTTATATAATCTTTAGTTGATATTTTTAATACGTTGTAAAAACTCTTTATTTCAGCAAGTCTTTCTTCTTCAGGATTAGTCTTATACTTAAGTAAATCACTTTTCATATTAGAAAAATCATCTTTTTTCAAATTAAATTTAGAAAGAATTCTTTCAATACAAGTATTATTAACCAAATCTCTATTTAGTAATTTTGTAAATACTTCTTGTACATCTTTTGAAAAATATGGTTTATATAAACTATCAATTACTTGCATATTTCTATCTTCTGTTAAAATATCATTACTTAATGAGTAACCTAATAATTTATAAACATCTTTAATAGTTACTCCTTTTTCATTCAAATATTTTTCAATTATATTTACTTCTTTTCCATCATACTCAAAGATTGCTAAGAAAAGAGAAACTGGAATTAAATATTCATCTATCTTTTTTAAATAATCACTTTCAGAAATACTATGATTATCAATTTTTTTAATTAGTTGTTCTCTAATTTTACTAGCACATTCAAAATAAGATATTTCTTCATAATTCATACCTTTGAATATTTCATTTTCTATTTGTAAATCAACTAATTTCTTATCTTGTTTTACTAATTTTTTAGTATAATCTTTTAAATTTTTATTAACACCAATGGCATTATAAAATCCTTTGGTCTCATCTCTTGATTCTCTTAATTTAACACTATTATGTAAAAGTTCACTAGGCATTAAATATTTATAGTCATTCATGTTATCTTTTATACAAAATAACCCTATAAATTCATCATAAAGTTTTCTATACTCACTTTCACTTATATGAACTCTATATACAGTTATATTTGACCCATCAAAATCAACATCTCTTAAAAAAGAACCATATCTTTTTTGAGTTAACATAGAAGACAAAAAGCATTTAATTAGTTTATCATACTTTCTATCATAACCATTAATTCCATATGACATAGAAAAATGACAATATATTTCCTCTAAAGCAGTCTTAACATATTGAGCTGTTTCTTTTGGAACAATTCTCATAAATTCATCATAACTTAAATTCATAATATACCCCCAAATTAAATTAAAAAGATTATATCACAAACCTATTAAATTTAAAAGAAAAAAGTCACAAAAGTGACTATCAACTATTTATATTGACCAATAAAATATTTCTTCTTACCACGTCTAATTACAATATATGTATTTTCAATACATTTTTCTCTTGTAAGAACAAAATCTAAATCTGTAACCTTTTCTCCATTTAAAGTAATTGAACTATTACCAATAAATTCTCTTGCTTCCCTCTTACTAGAACAAGCACCACTATTAACTAATAAATCAACTATGTTTAAATCACTCTCTACATTAAACACATCAAGTCCTTTAAATGCAACTTCAATATCTTTCTTAGTAAATGATTTGATATCGCCATTGAATAAAGCCTCACTTATTTTAACTGCATTTTGATAACTCTCTTCTCCATGTAAATCAGAAATTACACATTCAGCTAACTTCTTTTGAGCAATTCTTTTCTCTGGAGTTTTATTATGTTCATCCATTATATTATCAATTTCTTCTGGTGTTAAGAATGTAAATACTTTTAAATATTCATATACTTTAGAGTCATCTGTATTAATTAAATATTGATATAACTCATAAGAAGAAGTCTTCTCCTCATCTAACCATAAAGCATTACCTTCACTCTTACCAAATTTCTTACCTGTAGAATCAAGTATTAAAGGCATTGTAAAGCCGTATGCTTCCTTACCAAGAATCTTTCTAATTAAATCAATCCCAGTAGTAATATTACCCCATTGATCAGATCCTGCTGCTTGCATTGTACAATTCATTTTTTGGTACATATTTAAAAAGTCATATCCTTGAATTAACATGTAACTAAACTCAGCATAAGTAATACCTGTATCTAATCTTCTTTGAATAATATCTTTATTTAACATATAATTTACATTAACATATTTTCCAACATCTCTTAAGAAATCTAAAAATTCATATCCCTTAAACCAATCATAATTATTTACAAGTTGTGCTTTTCCATCAAATATTTTATCAATTTGCCTACGTAAGTACTCTACATTTTTATTTAATTCCTCAATAGGCATTATTTGTCTCTCAGATGTAGGTCTAGGATCTCCAATTCTTCCAGTAGCACCACCACATAAAATAATTGGATGATGTCCCATAAGCATTAATCTCTTAGCAGTCATAAAAGAACTATAATGTCCTAAATGTAGACTATCTGCTGTAGGATCTGTTCCTAAATAAAATGTTATTTCTCCATTATTAATTTTATCTTCAATATCATCTCCAGCTGTATCTTTAATTAATCCTCTCCATTTTAATTCTTCCCAATTTGTCATTTTCTTTCCTCCTCTAGTTTTAAATCATATATTTCGTTCAAATCATATCCATAATCTAAATAGATTCCTTCAACATCCTTAGTTGTTGTATCAGAAACAGAAAAACCAAGTGCACTAACTGCATTATATACTGCTTCTTCACTAGGACCTTCAATCTCTAAATATGTTGGAATTAAAGGCCAACTATCAATATCAATCTCAACACCATTTAATAGATATTGAATTCTTCTATTTTCTTGATATCCTTTTGCAACATAACCTAACTCTTTTAAAATTAAATTTGTTCTTTCAAATGAATCAACTTCTATTTCTAATTCTTGTGTACCATCAATTTCTGATGAAACTAAATTCTTAATAGTTAATGTACTCTTAAGTCCATTAGTTCTAAGTCTAATCCACTTACCATCAATCTTTGGAATAAAATCATATACATATCTTTGTTGCAAAGCATCCCATTCAAAAGACGCATTAAGTTTATTTAGTTTTTCAACAATTTCATTCTTATCAATATTTAATATTCTAACTTCATATTCTGTATGCATAATTTTTCCTCCTAATAAAAAAACGAATAATCATCCAAAGGACGAATTATTCGTGGTACCACCTTATTTTATGTATAAATATACACCTCAAATATCTTAACGCGATAAACGATTCTTCTCCAAATAGTGTAATTCAAAATAAGTATCATACTAATTTTCACCAACCATTAGTTCTCTAAAAACAATAAATATTTCTACTAATCTATTTATCAACAAAAATTATATATAAACTATAACATAACAATTACTATTATTCAAACAAAAAAGCTAAATTAATTAGCTTTTTCATCTTTTTTATCTAGTTTTTTAATAGTATCTTTAGAAACTTTAATTACATTTTCTAATACATCTTTAGCAGTTTTCTTTAAAACAGGTGTTCCTTTTTCTAAAGCTAAGTCATATAATTCTTGAGCTTTTTCTTTTAAATCTGCTGCTTTTTCTTTAGCAATATCTAATGCTTTTTCCTTATCTAAGTCAACAAGTTCCATTCTAATCTCATTAACTTTCATATCAAATTCTTTTTTTACTTCTTCAACATCAATCTTCTTAACTTGATCAACTAATTCATCTAATTTATTTTTTAAATCTGCTCTTGTTTCACTACCTTTTTTAGGTGCAAATAAAACTCCAAGTCCTGCACCAACAGCAGCTCCTAATACAAATTTTCCTAATCCTAATTTTTTATCTTTACTCATAAAGATCATCCTCCTTTTTCTTTGTAAACCTATTAAATACTTTAGATACTGCAGAACTAATTCCAAAAACAACACTATCAGAAATACTTGCAATACCATCAGCAGCAGTCTTTACAACAGACAATGCTCCATTAAAAGTATTTACTTTTTCTTCAATATTATCCACTAATGCATCAACTTTATCTAAAAGTTTAAGTAATCTTAATCCTAAGATAATTAATATTACTAATAATACAATAGCTACTATATATAATATTATAGGTAAAAATGTACTTAAAAATTCCATATATTATTACGCTCCTTTCTCTTCATACATAGAATCAATCAAATCAAATAAATTATCGTCATCATCTTGCATGTCCTTACTTGAAGCATTTGACTCATCTTTAATTATAGGTGTAGTCTTTTTAGTTTCTTTCTCTTCATCCATTGCTTTAGTATTTAATTTAAATGTATCTTCTTCAGCATGTTGCTCAGTCTCTTCAACAACTGGTTTTGGCTTTACTTCTCTTTTTAAAACTTCTCCAATAGATGGCTTAGAATCCTTTACTTCTTCTGTTCTATTAACCCTTCTTGGTTGAGTATTTTTTTTACTAGCATCAACATAATCAACATTATATTCAAGACCTAAATCTTGGAAATACTCTAATGCATCACCCATAGTCAATTCTTTTACTTCAGGCTTTCCTTTTTCATCTGTTAAATCAACTAGTAAATTATCATCCTCTGTATCATCAATTTCAAAAGTAGTCTCTTCTGGTTGCTTAATAATTTCTTCATGTGTATCAACACCAAGAGCTTTATTTCTAACATCATCAACACTTACTCTTGATCTACTATAACTTGTTGTTATTCTAACATCTTTCTTTTGAACAACATCTTCTTTTTTATAATTCTTATCTAAAATACCATAAATTGGTGAAATAATAGGACTTGGTTTAAAAACAGTCTTTTCATCTTTTTTCTCATAAGAACCATATTCATACATTGGAACTGAAAAAGCTTTATCCATACCATAAGGTTTACTCTCTTTCTTAGTCTCATATGGTTTTGGTTTTATTTCTTCTTTATAAGAATCCCCATAATTTCTTGAATCATTATAATAGTCATCTAAACTTTTTTCTTTTGATGTATAATCTTCTCTAGAATTTCTATAGTAAGTATTCTCGTTATAATCATCTCTTACTTCTTCTTTATCCATCACTTTAACAATTTCAGGTTCATTTTTTTCATAATCATCTTCTACCTTAAAATCATTATCATCCATATACTTAAATTCTTCACTAGGAGATTTTTTTATTGTTTCATCCTTAGGTCTAGCCTCAAAATTATCGTCTCTTAATTCTTCTTCTTTAAGTTCCTCTACTTTTTCTTCTTTTTTTCCAGGCAAAACTACCCTCTTCGCAATAGGTTTTTTTTCTTCTGTCTTAACCTCTTTAGGCTTCTTTTTCTTTTCAACTTTAGGTGGCTCGTCCACTTCAACATATTCAACTTCAAAAAGAGCATTTTTTATTTTATCTAATACACCCATGAGTTCACCTCTTTAATTATTTAAGTCTATCTTTTCGTCTTCTAAATCCTTTTTATAATCATCTGTCTCATACTTTTCAACAACACCTAAGAAAGTCTCTTTATTACTTGATTTAGCATCAAATAATGAATAATTCTCTTCTTTATAGTCAAGAGTATTCTCACCTATTAAACTTTCAAGTACTTTGTCATTAAATTTAACAGATCTTAAAATGTAACACATATTATCAACAACACTTGTTAAATCTTTCTTATCAACTAAAGCTTCTAACTTCGCATAATTATAAACAAATTGAATAAAGTACTTAGAACCTTCTTCATCTATCTGAATATAACCATCTTTCTTATTGTAATCTAACTTCTTTGAATAATGAGATTTCTTATTAATTTCATAAGTATTTTCAACCTTATGATAATAACTAATTGCATCTACATAAAAGTAATATTTATTACCATTACTATCTTTTATAACAGCATTATAATCATCCTTAGAAATAAATCCTACTCCTTTAGGTAAATAATACTTATAACCTCCATAAAAGACATTATATAGATTAGATTTTTCAGACAATAGAGTTTTCATATTTTTTGAAATATTATTATTATCTAATTTTGTAACACTACAACCTGTCATAAACAACACAACAACAGAGAGTAAAACAACTATCTTTTTCATATTTCACCTACTCTTATTACATTATAACATTTTTTTTTTAAATGTAAAAATTTTTTATATTGATTTACTTATTTAGACATTTCTTTAGAACATTCTACATAATATATAGGCATATCCCTACTAGAAAATCTATCTTCATATTCTGTTGTTATTAATGGCATATCATCTTTATGTAAATCTAAACTAACATTATGTAGTATATATCCATTCTCACTAAAGCTAACTAGTGAATATTGAAATAAATCTCTATTATCTGTTCTCATATGTATTATTCTGTCATTTTTAAATAAACTATCATATTTTTCTAAGAATATTCTACTAGACAATCTACGCAAATGATGTCTATTTTTAGGCCAAGGATCAGAAAAATTAAGATAAATTCTATCAATCTCTTTAGAAAATATATTATCTATATCTAAAGCATCTGCTCTAATCATAACTAAATTATTAAGTCCTCCTGGAATTTTTTGTAATCCTTTAGCAATAACACTATCATATTTTTCAATTCCAATAAAATTAATATCTGGGTACATTACAGCATTTTCTATAATAAATTTACCCTTTCCCATACCAATTTCTATATATATTGGATTATCATTATTAAATAATTCTCTCCATTTACCTTTATAATCATAATAATTCTTGACTAGGTAATTAGAATTATTCATTATTTCTTCTTTGTTTTTTACATTTCTAAGTCTCATAAAATCACCCATTAATATTTTATCACACTAATAAATAGAATACATAGAATAAAAAGAAAGAAGTTGATTTTATGAATAATTACTCATATCCTTTTATCCCACCATCTCCAAATAATATGAACATGAATATTGTAGAAGAACTAATTAAGATTAATGAAACTCTAAAAAGAATTGAAAAGTTACTATCAAAACAACAAAGTGAAAAACAAGTAAATAATTATTTAGAAAAAGATGATAATTTTTACATGGTATAGCTAAAATATTGTGGTTTTTCCTTACTTATATGGTATACTAAATAGTAAGGAAAGTGAGGCAATATAATGTTAAAACTTAAAAATATAGAAAAAGAAAAATTTGATGAATTTGTAAAGAATCACAAAACTAAATCTCATTTTTTACAATCATTATCATGGGGTGAATTTGCAAAAGTAAAAAAGCACTTAACTCCATATTATTTAGGACTTGTAAATGAAAATGATGAAATAATTGCTGCTACTTTATTATTAGAAAAAAGCTTACCAATGAACATGTGCTACTTCTATGCACCTAGAGGTTTCGTTGTTGATTATAAGAAAAAAGAATTAGTTAGAGAAATGACTAAAAAAGTAATAGAATTTGCTAAGAATAAAAAAGCAATATTTGTAAAAATAGATCCGGATATTATTAAAGAATCTACAAATTACTTAGGAGAAACAAAAGAAAATCCTGATTATGAAAATATATTTAACACTTTAAAAGAATGTGGCTTTAAACATCAAGGCTTTACAAAAAACTTTGAAACAATGCAACCAAGATACACTTTTAGAATCGATTTGACACAATCTATGGAAGATATTGAAAACCACTTTTCTAAAACTACAAAACAGCGAATTGCTAAAGCACAAAAACTAGATACAGAAGTTACTATTGGAACAAGTGAAGATATTAAAGAATTTTATCATTTAATGACATTAACAGAAAATAGAAAAGACTTTGTATCATATAATGAAGATTATTATGAAACATTATATGAAATATTTAATGGTAATAAAAATAGTAAAGCAACTCTATTTCTTGGAAAAGTACATTTAAATAAAATAATTAAAACTCTAGATAAAAATCTAAAAGAAATAAATAATCAAATTTCAATACTTCCAATAGATAATCTTAGTAAAAGTGCTAAAAACAAACTTAAAGAATTAACTAGACAAAAAGAGAATACATTAAAAGAACTACAAAAATATAAAAGTTATAAAAAAGAATATGGAAATGATATAACACTAAATGCTCATATGATAATAGAGTATGGTGATAAAGCTTGGGTATTATATGCAGGAAACCATAACATATTAACTGAAACATATGCAAATTATAATACTTACTTTGAACACATTAAATATTGTAAAGAAAAAGGTATAAAAACATATGACCAATTTGGTACTATCGGAGACTTATCTAAAGATAATCCTCGTTTAGGACTTCATGAGTTTAAAAAGAAATTCGGTGGAGACTATGTTGAATTTGTTGGTGAATGGGACTATGTAACAAATCCATTGATGTATTTTGTATTTACAAAACTAGTACCAATATATAGAAATATTATTAGAAGAAAAAGCAAGAAGGAGTTACAAAATGAAGTTAAAAAAACTAACTAAAAAAGAATTTAAAACATTTGCTGATAAAAATCCTGAAATAACATTTCATCAAACCGAAGAATGGGCTAATTTAAAAAAAGTAAATAACTGGGATGCTCACTATATAGGTCTTGAAAATGATAATAAAAAAATAGTAGCAGGAGCATTACTACTATCAAAAACATTACCAATTATAAAGAAAAAAATGTTTTATTCTCCAAGAGGATTCTTAATAGATTATAATGACAAAGATTTATTAAAGAAATTTACAGAAGAAATAAAAAACTATGCTAAAAAAGAAAATGCAATATTTATAAAAATAGATCCATTTGTTGAATATCAAGAACATGATAATAATGGAGATATTGTAAAAGATGGCTACAATAACAAAGAAGCTGTAGAAAATCTTAAAAGTTTAGGCTACAAATTTTTTGGTTTTAACTTAATGCAAGATACACTTCAACCAAGATGGATGCATGTAATTGAAACTAAGGATAGAACTCTTGATGACGTTATGAAAGACATGGAATCAAAAACAAGACAAATTCTTAGAAAAAATGAAAAATGTGGAATAACAACAAGAGAAATAACAAGAGACGAACTTCCAATATTTAAAGATATAATGAAACATACAAGTGATAGACGTGAATTTGTAGATAGACCTCTATCATATTATGAAGCAATGTGGGATGCCCTACATGATAGTGGTATCTTAAAAATACTAATTGCAGAAATCGACTTTAATAAATATGAAAAAAACACATTAGAAGAAAAAGAAGAAATAGAAAAGAATTTAAAAGATAGAATCTACAAAAAAGAAAAAAACATTTTAAAAATGAATGAGAAAAAATACAATTCTAGTAATAAACAAGATGAAGATGCAATTAAACGTCTTGAAAAACAACTTGAAAAAATAAAAGAATTAAAAGATGAATATGGCGATAAAGAAATATTAGGAGGAATACTTTTCCTAATATACGGAAATGAAGTACTTTCTCTTCATGGAGGAAGTCATGCTAAACTTATGCAATTCCAATCAGCATATACAATTCATTTTGAAGGTGTAAAAATGGCTGTTGAAGGAAATTACAGTAGATATAACTTCTATGGAATAACTGGAGATTTCAGAAAAGAAAACCCATTATACGGATTATATTTATTTAAAAAGAGTTTTGGCGGTCACGTTGTAGAATTAATTGGAGAATATGATTTAGTAGTTTCAAAATTCTGGTATACAGTATATAATTTAGCATTTAAAACATATCATAAACTTAAAAACATAAAAAATAAGTGATAAAACAAAATCACTTATTTTTTTATACTTCACCATAAGTATCCCAGTAATCAGATTGAGCAGTATTACCACGAGTAACAGCAACACTCTCTTTATTAGCAGGTATTTCAAAATCAGTTGTCCACTTAGCTGCTGCTTGATAAGCACCATCCTTGGTATTAGGAACATTTTGAAGAGTATTATAAACACCTGGATAACTACTTTTTAATTCATGAACTAAATATGAAAGTTGACCATCTAAAGATGAAGCATCTAGATTATTAGAACTACAATAATTTTTTAAATTAGTCCACCTACTATTATGCCATTGACAAATACCATAAGAGGTTCCACCATCACCTAAAGCTTGTGTATTAAAACTAGATTCATGTTGAATATTAGCCATAATTCCACATATAGCTGCATTATTAAAACCTTGACTTGCTAAATAATTATACACTTTATCTTTTGTTTCATTACCTGTAGAAACATTACTAGTAGTACTAGTATTAATTTTACCTGAATCAATTCTTAAAACTGTATTTGATGCTGATTCATCACCAGATTTATAATTAGAAGCGGTTTCAGTAATATAAGAACTAATTTTTGAAAAATTATCCAAAATCTGTGTAACACTTGCATCAACTTCAGAAAAACCATTTACTGCTTCATCACAAATTGGTCCCATAAATACACTTTCATTACTTAAATTAGTCTTACATTCACTTATTGTAGTTTTACTTGTATTTAGTGATTCAGTAATCTTTGAAGTAGTTGAAACTGCACTATCAAATATTCCATAATCAGACACACTATAATTCTCATTCATAAAAATACCTCCGTACTATATAAATATAATTTTATCATTAAAAATAATAGATAACAATCTAATTACAACTTAAATAAATAATTTTACAAAAAAATACAAAAAAAGTGGTTCCCCACTTTTTAGATATTTGCAATTGTTTGACTTGCAGCAGTATCTGCTTCTTCGTTTGCAGCAGTTACATTATAAATATGAGTCTTCATTGCAACTACTTTATCATAAAATACTTGATAATTTTGACGAATTTCATCATATCTTGCTTTTGCTTCTTCAGCACCAGCACTTTCCCAGTTTGAACCATATAAACTGCTCATAACATTATTTAATTCATCAAAAATCATCATAATATTATCTGCATTTTTTTGAACGCCATCAGCATAACTTCTTGCTCCGGCATAATCCTTCTCTTCAAATTCATTCATGAATATCTAACCTCCTATTAAAATAAATGTGCTCCAGCATTGGCATTGTCTTCTTCAGTTCTATTAAGAATATTAGCACCTCTACTAATTGCTTCACCTAAATCATTTAATAATTGTTGAAAAGCATTTAAATTTTGTGCTTGAACCTCATATGACTTATTAAATTCATTTGCAGAAAGACCTCTCCAAATACTCATTAAACCATCTATGTTATTTCTTAAACTAGATAATTCATTTGCAAATTCTTCTGCATTAGCTACAGTTTGTTTACCATTAGCATCCATAGCTCCAGTATTAACACTTAATCCTGACATAATATTAATCCTCCTATCTTTAATTAAATTATATATAATGTACAAATAATATACAATACCTATTACATTAAGTTTACACTTAAATTTCTAAAGCAGCAAGTTCTCCTTCAAGTGATTCAATATTTTGAGAAGCTTGCTTAATAAATTCTCCTAAATTATTAATATATTCAGCACTAGCCTTGGCAGTTTCTACTTGACCATTACAAGTAGTTTGAAAAGAACCTTTAGCACTACCAGACCAAGAAGATAAATCACTCTCAATCTGACTAGCATAACTACTAACAGAAGTTTCAATATCTGTAGCAGCAGTACATAATTTCTCACCTATTGATGTTACTTGACTAAAGTCACATACAAATTTTGCCATTTTTATACCTCCTTAGTTTCTGTAGAAACAGCTTCACTTGCAGTATTAGTATCCATAGTTGAAATCTCATTTACTAAAGTTGTAATTGTTCCATTTGGTTTTACATTATACTGACCAGCATTTGTAACATTAGTTGTATTAGTAATTAAATTTTCAGATATAGACATTGGAGTCTTATTAGTCCAATTTTCTTTATCAACTATAAAATTAACAACATTTTTAGAAGCATCAGTAACTGTATTAGTACCAATTACACATTCAACAGTAGAACCATCTTTCTGACTAAATTTAATTATGTCCCCTACTTCACCAACAGAACTATCACATGCAATAACATACTTACCATCAACTGTTGCATAACCAGTATTAGTATCATAATTAAATGTAGCATCATTAAATATCTCTTTTGACTTATCAGTTACCTTATCACTATTAATATAAGCATAATTTACATCTTTTAATTCTGTTTTAACTTTTTCTTCTGAACTATCTGTTGATTTACTATCAGTTGGTTTTTCTTTTTTATTTTCTTTTTCTTCAGCTTTCTGATTTTCTGTTTCTTTATTTTTATCAGTTTCTTTTGTATCTTTTAATGAATCACTGCCAGTTACTTTTTTAGCATTGTCAGTATTAGAATCTTTTACTTTTTCTGCGACTAAGTCTGATACAGCTACACCACCAACTGCAGCTTCAGAATATCCTCCAGAATAATCTCCTCCACTATACGATGAACCACCGCCAGAATATCCTCCACCGGAATAGCTACCACTTGAACTACTTCCACTTGAAGCACTACCACTTGATGTTGCTCCACTCGAAGAACTAGCACTACTAGATGAAGAACTAGAACTACTATCTGATGTATTACCACTACCATCAAATTTCATACTACTCTGAAGTTCAGTATGAGCTGACACAACATTTTCAAGTATTGATGCGGTATTTGTTATCTTTGTAGAACATGCCTCTACATTGCTTGCTAAAACACTTTTTGCACCAGCAAAATCAAAACCATCTTCACAACTTGTATCATAACCATTAATTGAACTACTAACTTCACTAACTTGTGATGCAAGTGAACTAATTGCACTTGATGCTGAAGTTAAAGCATCTGTTTCTAACATAAAAACTGCCATAATTTTCCTCCTTTTTAAACATCTTTAGGGTCCCATTGATCAAGACCATACATCTCAACAAGACTTATTAAATTTTTAGAATAATCCAAACTAGTAGCATAACCGCATTCTCTAACCGCAACACATGCATCTTTATAATTTTTTGATTCAATTACTCTCTTATATCTATCTGTATTCAATAACTTAGCATGATCTACTATAGAGTCATCTATCGAATCATAATCTCTAAAATCTGCATTTATAGTATATCTAGAACCATCAGGATTTTGTTCACCAGTTTTACAATTGATTGTTTTACCAGTCCAATTACTACCTGCCTTAATTCCAAAAATATTATTTCCAATCTTTGACTTACCCCATCCTGTTTCCAAAATTGCTTGAGCCATCGTCAATGAAGGTAAAACACCATATTTATTATATGCTTCAACAGCTCCATCCTTAATAGAATTAACAAAATCTAAATTTGCACCAGTTAACTCTCTTGTTCCACAATTAACATAAGCTGATGCTGTAGCACTTCCCTTTGAACCAGAAAATGATGCATTACTACTTACACTGCCAGATGCAGAAGTTGCCGTCAATTTATTTGATGACGCTGTAGACAATGAACTTTCAATTTCTGCCTTTAAACTATTCATTTTTTCTGTATATTCACTTACTTGACTAGAATAAGTAGACTTCGCTCCACTATCATTTAAACTATTTGCTTGACTCAAATTACTTTCTGCGTTTTTTAATGCCTCTTTATAAGATTTATACTCCTCATATTTGTCACAAGCAGTTGCAAAAGCACTCATTCCACTTTCAATTGCACTAGTATACTCTGACACAAATGCCTCAGCCTTAGAAATAATTGAATCATGTGACGTTCCTTTCCAAGAACCATCAAGCCCACTAATTTGAGAACTATAATTGCTAAGAACAGAAGTAATTGAACTTAAATCACCATTGACAGTACCACTACTAACCATATAATATCCTCCCTACTATCTATATTAACATATTGTATGATTAATTAAACAAAAATAATTATTTAACATTCTCTATAATAATCATAATAGAATCCAATAAATATTTTGCAAGTTTATTATCACTAATATCATTAAAATCTTTCAAAGTATTATTTTCATTTATAGAAATTAAACTTGTAGAAAGAGAAATAATATTGAAAGAATTATTACGCTCATTAATAAAGTAAGCATAAACTTCTCTTATAAAACTATTATTATTAACTAAAATATCTCTTAAATATACTTTATATTTAAAATAATAATTATATGTGCCATAATAAATTATATTTTTTTCATCAATAATAATATTATGCTTTTTACAATAACTAATAGTTGAATTAATATCTTTTTCTATTAAGTCATCAAAAGCCCCATGAATATTACTTGTAACGAATCTTTCAGTAAAATTTTGATTATTTGCAGCTAAAAATCCATTCTCAAATTTCATTCTAACTTTAAATCCATCTATTAAAGGAATATATAGATTTTGGTAGTTTAACTCATTAGCAATTTTAACAGCTATTTTAACATTATCATTTATCAAAACTCCACATCTCCTTTCCTTCATTAACAAACGTATCAACATTATATGTAGTATTAGATCTTTCTTCACTATTTGGATCTGCAACTGATATAGTTCCATCATCATTAATTCCTGTTAGTACAATAAAGTGTCCTGAGCGAGTAAATGTTCCTGGTCCCATAGACATAATAACAGTCTTACCATTAGATAAAGAATTGACTATGTTTTGAGAACTAACTCCACTCTCTTCACAATTTATACCATAATCAGATGCAATCTTTCCAAAATAATTCCATGCAGTTCCTGCTCCACTTACATATGTTCCATGTTCCAAACTATAATTAGTGGCTTCAACAGGATCTACTTCCTTACCTGTTAAATAGGTAAGAACCATTGCCATAGAAGTCGGACCACACCCTGCTTTTGCAATTGTTGTCCCATCATAATATGGATTGCTATAATCATATTGATAGTAATTAACAAAATCATTTTGATTTGATGATGATGATGAAACAGTATTTGTTGAAGAAGTTGCTGTTAATTTACTTGATGACGCTGTAGATAACAAGCTCTCAATTTCTGACTTTAAACTATTCATTTTCTCTGTATATTCACTAACCTGATTAGAATAAGTAGATTGTGCTCCACTATCATTTAAACTATTTGCTTGGCTCAAATTACTTTGTGCAACATTTAATGCATCTTTATAAGACTTGTATTCTTCATATTTATCACAAGCAGTTGCAAAAGCAGACATTCCACTATCAATCGCACTAGTGTACTCAGAAACAAAAGATTCAGCCTTAGAAATAATTGAATCATGTGACGTTCCTTTCCAAGAACCATCAAGTCCACTAATTTGAGAACTATAACTACTTAAAACTGATTTTACAGAACTCAAATCATTATTAACTGAACCACTACTAACCATACCATATCCTCCTCTACTCTATAATAGTATTTTATCACTTAAATTTATCAATAACAAATTATTTCTTCTAAATATATATAAGTTTACTTTTATATACAAAAAAGATAGTAAACACTATCTCTTAGACTTCTTATTAAAAACTCTTTTTATATTATTAATAAACTTCTTACCAAAAATCTTTTCAAAACACCCAGCTTTATAAGCATAAAAGAAATATATAAAACAACCAATTAATCCATAAAAAATAATTATTAAAATATTTAAAACTCTACTACTAGAATATATAGGTATTAAAAACTTAATAACAAAAAGTAACATTATCATTAATACTGTACCACAAATATAATCAACAAGATTTTTAATTAAATTTTCATATAAAACATTATATTTTTTCTTTAATAAGATTAAAGCAATAACAAAAGTCGTAAAATATCCAATAATACTAGCAGTAATTACACCATAGTAAGCAGGAAAACTCATTTTATTAAATGCATATAATAAATTATTATTTAATATTAACTTTAATACTACTCCTATAGATAAACTGATAAACATACCTTTATAGTCCTGAAGTATTGTTACTACTATTGTTGCTAAAGACATAAAAAGTCCAACAAAAATATAGTAACTCAAAACATTAGGTCCATATAAACTATTTCCATAGAAAAGATACCAAATAGGCTTTGCTAAAAAGCTAATTCCAAAAGTAATTGGTAGTGCTAAAAATAATAATATATTTAAAGATTGAATTACTTTGTCATTACAACCTTTATAATCTTTCTTAACAATACTAGATGATAAATTTGGTATTAAATTTACAATTATTCCACTAGAGATTGCTAAAATAATCATATTAAATTTAGCTCCCCAAGTAGATAACATAGAATAAATAGTTTCAGCATCAACTGTACTATATGATACTTTAACAAGTCCTTTTACAACAGTAACCATATCTATTGTATTATAAAGAGATTTAAATAAATCTATCATAATAAAAGGTACAGCATATGTAAGAAGTTTTTTAAATATTTCTTTATCTGATACAATCGGTTCATTCTTTTTTATTAATTTATCATTAAACTTATTTTTATTCTTTCTTAATTTATTTACTAAATACAAATAAGAAATTATAGCACCTGCGGTTGCTCCAAAAAGAGCAATTCCAACAGCACTACTTATACTAAGATGAAATACTTTTATAGCACTTAAACTACCAAAGATAATAATAAACACTCTAAATAACTGTTCTATTACTTGTGATATTGATGGTGGACTCATAAACCTGTGTCCTTCAAAGTATCCTCTATATATACTAAGAACTGGAACAATTAATATAGCTGTACCAATAACTCTAATAACAAAAGAAATATCTTCTATACTATTACCACCAGTAGCATTACCAAGAATACCTTTAGCAATTACTGGAGCAAATAGCATTATAATTAAAAAACTAATAAATCCGAGAAGAAGTGATATCCTTTTACTAAGAGTAAATACCCTCTTTTTAGCCTTCATATAACCAAGAGTTTGATACTCAGATACTATTTTACTAATAGCAAGTGGAATACCCGCTGTAGAAATAGACATAAAGAATAGATATATAGTATATGCATATCCATATAAAGCTCCACCTTCATCACCAATTATAGAATGAAAAGGAATTACATACAAAAGCCCCAAAATCTTTGTAATAACTATACCAATAGTAGTTATTATTGTACCTTTTAAAAAAGTACTTTTTTTCATTGTAGAATCTTTCTTCATTACTTATCCTCCATAATAATTTTATCATAATACAAAAAAAAAGAATAATATTTTTAAATATCATTCTTTAACTATTTAATTATAACTTTATTTGTATCAGCATCGTCCCCATCTTCATAAGTTAATTTTGCAAGGAAACTATTATCTGGCTTAATGATTTCATCTTTAAGAGAAATTCCACCCTTAGCAAATGAAACCCAAGTAGTCATTTGTTGTGAAGAACTAGAAAGAAGCATTTTAGTTAACTCTTCTACATTAAAATCATTAATATATTTTTTATAATCTCTAGACATAAAGTTAGTAATTAACACAGGAGCCATACCTTGTTTTAATAAATTATAGTTCATTAAAATTCTACCAGTTCTTCCATTACCATCATTAAATGGATGAATTCTTTCAAATCTTATATGAAACTTTGCTTCTCTTTCAAAAATCTTATAAATTCTATTAACTCTCTCATCATAGGAAATACCTGGCTCATTAGAATCTAATATTTCTTCTCCAAATCCACTTTTATATTCAAAAAGTAGTTTTTGTATTTCACGAGGAACCATCTTTTTATCAACTGGTGTAAAAGATGCTCCAAAAATATCATTGTTTGTCTTTTTAAATCCCTCTACTTTATCAACGTTACTATTATTAACTATATTATTAATTTTAACTATTTCAGATGCAGAAATATCATCAAGTCCCATAACATAGTCAAACGCATCTAGATTATCTTTTTGCATATTATAAGCAGTATCAAAAGCAACTCTTTTTTGTGGAAGTTTTAAGAATAAATCATTCATATTTCTTAGTGTAGCAACTCTATCAAAATTACCATTACTATCAAACTTAATAAAATATAAAACATATTCATCAAAATAACTAAAATGTTCATTATATAATCTATCTATTTGTTCTTTAGTACCATCCATTTTCTCATTAAATACACCATATTTATAACCATAAAAAACTATAATTTGTCTAACAGTATCCATTATAGATACTTTTTCTTCATCAGAAAGACACTCATAATATTCATAAGCCTTATTATCTTTAGAAGCATTTATTTCAAATTCTAAATCATCACATTCTTTAAAAGCTTGCTCAATTGTTAAACTAGCATGAGAAAACGCTTCTTTAAATCTACTTAATAAAAAGAAAAACACATCATAATCAAAACTTTTTCCAGCAATAACTACTTTTTCCTTATCTTTAAACATAATACCATCCCCTTAAATTTGCTATATTATAACACAAATGTACTAAAAAAGCAATAAAAAAAGGCCTCATCAGCCAACATACACATTATTAACAGGATTATATCCATATAAATAAAAATCTCCATTATTATTCTTTTTCAATTCATACTTATAAAGTTGAAGTTTATCATAATTATCAATGACTCCAGTAAAACCATGATTTCCATTACAACTACCACTATAAGAAACATCTCCCGTTATATAATCATATAAACTAATATTCTCCCCTAAAGTACAATTAGCCTTATAAAAACCTTGGTATACATAAAATACATATAAATCTTTATCTCTCTTATACTTATAAAACTCAGTATATCCATTATTTTCAAAAGATTTACTATTAAAACTAACTTTATAATAATTTAAATTACTATTACTTTTAAACTCAACATAACCATAATTATTAACATAAGTTCTAACTTCATCAGATAGCTCAAACATACTTAAACCAAGTTTATCAAGTAATAAACTATTATTAATATCAGTCTTGTTAATACATAAATTACTCTTAAATGAACTACTACCACAATCATATAATTTATAATTATTTTTAAAAATATATGAAAATAATATTTGTTCTTTATTAGAATTAGATAAATTATTTAAATCAGAAAAATATTCATTTATAACATT
>ERZ808246.1060-NODE-1060-length-20902-cov-6.654675_pt1 | contig 20902 bp, 16 predicted proteins | sample MGYA00521083_ERZ808246 | MGnify/ENA primary metagenome ERZ808246 (study PRJEB31516, sample SAMN03275577) | gut metagenome | biome: mammalia-associated habitat; material: feces | host: Papio cynocephalus | place: Kenya | collected 2012-07-07 ... | reverse complement strand
TCTTTCGTTCTTTTTCTTTTCCAATCGGAAAAGCACCAGAAAAAAAGGATTCCGACGGACAAAAAGGCGGAAAAGACAAGCCCCCGTTCAAACCCGTTTGTTTCGGGTGAACCTTTGGAAAAAACATAGCTTTTCCGATCCGTTTTGAAAAAGCGGTTGATTTTGCCGATTTCTTCCATTGCCCATTCTTTGATGTCGAATGTGGTCGGAAATTCCTCTTGCGCCGTCGGGGTGACGAAAACAATCCGGTACACGGTTTTTGTGGAATATTTGCCGCTGCGGCGTTTTTCCGTTTTCAATTCGATGTTTTGCACGTCTTTGATGCCGAACGATCGAGCCGGCCGCAATTCGGGGGCGGCTATGGTCGAACGGTAATAGGTGCAGGTCATCGTTTCCTTGCGACATTCAAGGATGGTCTGCTTGTCCTCGAACAGGCAGAACCAAGCCATGACGGCAGCAAAAACGCCCAAAAGCCATTTTGTCGTCGTCAATGCGGAGGTGTCGATTTTGCCGTTGCGCGACTTCAGCATCATCAGCGCCAATCCGATCACCGTGACGGGCAGTAGCAGGGGGAACAGAAAAAAGACGGCATCCATAGTGTTTCTTTCGTTTATTTTTTCGCTCTGGGGTGGGCGTGGACATATACGTCCATCATCCTGTCGGCGTCAACACCGGTGTAACGTTGGGTCGTCGATAGCGACGAATGTCCCAGCAGTTCCTGAATGGTGCGCAAATCGCCGCCGTTCGACAGCAGGTGGGTGGCGAAGCTGTGGCGCAGGGCGTGGGGAGTCGCCGTTTCCGGCAGGCCGAGCATATCGCGGATTTTGCGCATCTGTCGTTGCATCACCCCCGGATTGACGCGTTCGCCGCGCACGCCGATGAACAGCGGAGAGTTCGCGGGCGCGCCGTCGGGACGCGATTTCAAATAGGTTTCGATCATTTCGCGCACGGCGGGCAGGACGGGGACGGCGCGTTCCTTTTTGCCTTTGCCCGTCACGGTCATCATGTCGGATCGGGGGCGGTCTTTGACATCCAGCGCGACCGCTTCGCTGATGCGCAGGCCGCATCCGTACAGCAAAGTGACAAAAGCCATGTCGCGTTTTTTCAGCCAGCCGTCCTCCTGCAATTCTCCGGCGGTTTTGATGACGGCGAACGCCTGTTCGCGCGTCAACGGTTTGGGCAGGGATTTCGGCGCGGCGGGGGAATGGACGACGTTGATCGCCGGATTGGACAGCAAAGCGTTGCGTTCCAGAAATTTAAAGAAATTGCGCAGCGTGGACATATTGCGCGCCAAAGACGTCCGGCCGATTCCCTCTTGCGTTCGGGCGGCCAGATAGGCGCGGAAATCGGTGACTTCCATTTTTTGCAATACGGCGAAAGACGGCGTTTTGGCGGTGTAATCCTGCACAAAGCGCAAAAAAAACGCCAGATCGCGTCCGTAAGCCGCCGCCGTGTGTCCCGAACACCGCCGTTCGGTCGCCAACCAGCGTTGCCATTCCTCGATCGCGGTCGTCAGCCGGCCGTCGGCCGCGTAACGGATTTCAACGTTTTTTGGTTCGTAGAGCTGCGCCATATCGCCTCCTTTAAAAAAAATCCGAGGAAAAACGGATTCTTCCTCGGATTTCAAAGAATGTTAAGACGATTACAGAATCGACTGACCCGTTTTGGCCCAATCTTCGGCGAACGTCTTCAATCCCGCGTCCGTCAGCGGATGATGGTACAGCTGGCGAATCACTTTGGGAGGAGCGGTGATCACGTCGGCGCCGATCTTTCCGGCGTTGATGACGTGTTCCGGCGAACGGACGGAAGCGACCAAAATCTGCGTTTTGAAGTTGTCGTAGTTGTCATAGACCATGCGGATGTCTTCGATCAACTGCATACCGTTGACGCCCAAATCGTCCAAACGGCCGACGAACGGGGAAACGAACGTCGCGCCAGCTTTGGCGGCCAAAATGGCCTGACCGCAGGTGAAGCACAACGTCACGTTGACCATCGTTCCTTCGGAAGACAGGGCGCGGCAAACTTTCAAACCGTCCTGCGTCAGGGGAACCTTGATCGTGACGTTGCGGGCGATTTTGCGCAGGACTTCGGCTTCTTTCATCATCGTTTCGTAATCCAAAGCGGTGACTTCGGCGGAAACGGGGCCGGAAACGACCTTGCAGACTTCGCCGATCAGTTCTTTGAAGTTCATGCCCTGTTTGGCGGCCAAAGACGGGTTCGTCGTAACGCCGTCAACCATGCCGGTGGCAGCCAGATCCTTGATTTCGTTCAAATCAGCTGTGTCGATAAAAAATTTCATTTGAGTATCTCACCCTAAAGTTAGTAGATTGAAACTGATTAAAGAGTGTAAGGAAATGTCGGACAAGAATCAATCAAATAAAAAACTTTTGCGGGTTTTGTTGCCGTTGCCGCTGTCGGGCGCGTTCGATTACGCGTGTCCCGAAAGCCTTGTCCCGCCTGAAAAAGGCGATTTTGTCCGTGTTCCTTTCGGCAACAGGACGATGACCGGCGTCGTTTGGGACACGGCGGAAAAATCCGATCTGGACGAATCGAAAATCAGGAACGTTTCGCGCGTTTGCGCCCTGCCGCCCTTGACCGAATCGAACCGGCGGCTGATTGATTGGGTCGCGGGATACACTTTGTCGTCCGCGGGCGCCGTTTTGAAAATGGCGATGAGCGTTGACGACGCGTTCACCGGCGTCGGGGAAACGACGGGGTACGTCAGGGCGGACGCCGTTCCGCCGTCCGTCCGGATGACTGCGGCGCGGCAAAAAGTGTTGGACGTTTTGACGGACGCGCCGCAAACCGCCGCGGAAATCGCCCGCGCGGCCGGCGTGACGCCGTCGGTGGTGACGGGGTTGGCGCGCGGCGGGGCGTTGAAAAGCGAAATGATCAAGCCGTCGGTTTTTGAAACGCCGCGAACCGACGCCGCGGCCGTGACCTTGTCCGACGGGCAGAGGGCGGCGGCCGACGCTTTGTCCGGCGCGGTGGGGCAAGGGTTTTCCGTGACGGTTTTGAACGGCGTGACGGGATCGGGAAAAACCGAAGTCTATTTCGATATGATCGCGGCCGCTTTGAACCAAGGGCGTCAGGCGTTGATCCTGTTGCCGGAAATCGGATTGACGGGGCAATGGCTGGAACGGTTCCGGCGGCGGTTCGGCGTGATGCCCGCGCTGTGGCATTCCGATTTGTCCCAACGCGTGCGCCGCGAAACGTGGAAAGCGGTTTTAAACGGCAAAGTCCGCGTGCTGGCCGGCGCGCGGTCGGCTTTGTTCCTGCCGTTTTCCGAACTGGGCGCGATCATCGTCGATGAAGAGCACGATCCGTCCTATAAACAAGAGGACGGCGTGATCTATCAGGCGCGGGACATGGCCGTCGTGCGCGCGAAAATCGAAAACATCCCGATCGTTCTGTCTTCGGCGACGCCGTCGCTGGAAACGCGGGTCAACGTGCAAAGCGGCAAATACCGCGAAGTCGTCCTGCCCGACCGTTTCGGAAACGCCGTCATGCCGTCGATCGACCTGATTGATATGCGCCGCTGTCCGCCCGAAAACAGGACGGGGGAGAAAAGCTTCCTGTCGCCGGTTTTGCTGGGCGAAATCGGCCGGACGCTGGAACGCGGGGAGCAGGCGCTGCTGTTTTTGAACCGACGGGGGTACGCGCCGCTGGTGTTATGCCGAAAATGCGGCCACAGGTTTCAATGCCCGAATTGTTCGGCGTGGTTGGTGGAACACAGGAACGGCCGGCGGCTGGAATGTCACCATTGCGGCTATCACATTCCCGTGCCGGACGCCTGTCCCGTTTGCGGGGAGGCGGGCGAGCTGGCGTCGTGCGGCCCCGGCGTCGAACGCATCAATGAAGAAATCGGCGCGCGTTTTCCGGATATCCGGCGGCTGGTCGTTTCGGGCGATTTGAACGCGACGGCCGCGGAAATGGCCGAACTGATGCGTCAAATCCACGACCACGAAGTCGATATTGTGATCGGGACGCAGATTTTGACCAAAGGTCACCACTTCCCCGATTTGACGCTGGTCGGCGTGGTTGACGCGGATCTGGGGCTGGCCGGCGGGGATTTGCGCGCGGGCGAACGGACGTTCCAGATGTTGCATCAGGTCGCGGGACGCGCGGGGCGCGCCGATAAAAAAGGACACGTCTTTTTGCAAACGTTCGATCCGGACAACAACATCATGCAGGCGTTGAAAACCGGCAGCGCGGACGATTTTTTGAACGTCGAAATCCAAACGCGCGAATTACTGAAAATGCCGCCGTTCGGACGTTTGGCCGGTGTCGTCGTCAGCTCCGCGTCGCAAGAGGCCGCAGAACGCGCGGCGCAAACGCTGGGACGGTGCGCGCCGGCGGGCGACGGGGTGCGCGTGCTGGGGCCGACGCCCGCGCCGCTGGCTTTGCTACGGGGAAAGTACCGTTATCGCCTGTTGCTGCAAACGGGACGGCGCGTGAAAATCCAAGACGTTTTGCAAAGCTGGCTGGCGCGCGTTTCCCTGCCGTCGTCGGTTCGGGTGCAGACGGATATCGACCCGTACAGCTTTTTTTAAAAAAGACTGTACGTTGCAGGGGTAAATCCACTATATTCAAAATGCAATTTTTTTCATCGCGGGGAAACGTGAACAAAAAGGACGGAAAACATTACGGAAAACGCCGGCCGACGGCCAACAGGGACAAAAGGCCGCGGTCGCCCGTTTTCGCCGCCATTGATTTGGGGACGACGAACTGCCGTTTGTTGATCGCGACGCCGACGCCGACGGGATTCGCCGTCAAGGAAACTTTTTCCCGCATCACCCGTTTGGGCGAAGGGCTGGTCAGTGACGGCGTTTTGTCCGAACGCGCCGTGAAACGCACGATTTCCGCGCTGAAACTCTGCGTCAGAAAGCTGGAGAAATACAAGGCCGTCCGCACGCGTTTCGTGGCGACCGAAGCGTGCCGCCGCGCGAAAAACGGGGCGGATTTCGTCGCCCGCGTGAAACGGGAAACGGGGCTGGATCTGGAAATCATTTCGTTTGAAGAGGAATGCCGGCTGGGGGTTTCCGGATGCGTGCCGCTGATCAACCGCGACATCCGCCACGCGCTGGTGTTCGACATCGGCGGCGGTTCGACCGAAGTTTCGTGGGCGAATATCGACGAACGCAACCGCGCCCACATCGAAGGCGTTCTGTCGTTTCCGCTGGGGGTGATTACGGTGTCCGAAGCCTTTACCGGAAAGGGATTGTCTTCGGCGGCGTACCGCGCGGTCGTGAAAAAGGTTCTGTCCTACCTGCAACCGTTCGAGGAACGCTACGGCATTTTAAACGTGATCGAGCAAAGCGACGTGCAGATGATCGCTATGTCGGGGACGGCGACGACAATCGGGGCGTTCCATTTGGGGCTGCCCGTGTATAACCGCGCGGTGGTGGACGGCATGGCGTTGAGCTTCGACGATCTGGTCAAGGCGAAACGCAAGCTGGAAAAGCTGCCTTACGCGGAAAAGGAAAACCACCCGTGCATCGGACCGCAGCGCGCCGACCTGTCTTTGCCGGGGTGCGCGATTTTGCAGGGGATTTGCGAAATGTGGCCGATCGGGGAAATCACGATCGCCGACCGCGGTTTGCGCGAAGGAATCGTCATGGACTTGATACGTCAATCCAATTCGGGAACGGAAAAGAAATGAAACAGCCTAACGCCCATATGTTGAAAACCTATGTCAAAACGGCGAAAAAGCGGTCGTCCGCGTCAACGCAATGGCTGCAGCGGCAGCTGAACGACCCTTATGTCGCCATGGCCAAGCAGGAGGGATACCGCGCGCGTTCGGCGTTCAAGCTGATCGAACTGGACGACAAGTTCCGCTTTCTGGCGGCCGGAAAGCGCGTTGTCGATTTGGGCGCGGCGCCCGGAGGGTGGACGCAGATCGCGGTCAAGCGCGTGAAATCGACGCCTGAAAATCCGCTGGTCGTCGGGTTGGATCTGTTGGAAATGGCGCCAATCGCGGGGGCGAAAACGACGCAGCTGGACTTTTTGGACGACCGCGCGCCCGACGTGCTGAAAGAAATGCTGGGCGGGCACAAGGCCGACGTGGTGCTGAGCGATATGGCGCCCAACACGACGGGGATGAAAGACATCGACCATTTGCGCATTATGGGGCTGTTGGAAACGGCGTACGCTTTCGCTTGCGAAATTCTGAACCCGAACGGCGTGTTCGTGGCGAAGATCTTTCAGGGCGGGACGGAACAAAACCTGCTGAACGAAATGAAAAAGAAATTCAAGGTCGTCAAACACGCCAAGCCGCCCGCCAGCCGCAAGGAATCATCCGAATTTTACGTCGTTGCGACGGGGTTTAAGGGCGAAGAATGAAACAATCGGGCAGAATACAGGCGGCGATCGAACTGCTGGACGAAATCTTTTCGTTTCGTCAGCCCGCCGACAACACGGTCAACGCGTATTTCAGAACGCGCCGCTATATCGGCGGCGGCGACCGGCGAGAGATTTCCGCGCTGGTGTGGTTCGTTCTGCGCCGTTACGGTCGCTTGCGCCGCGTCATCGGCAAAGCCCCGACGGGCAGGGAGGCGGCGACGGCCGCTTTGCGCTATCAAGGGGCGGCGGTCGAAACGCTGTTCGACGGGGAAAAGTATTCACCCGCGCCTTTGACGGCGGCGGAACGGGAAATGCTGGAAAAGCTGCCCGCCGGATTGCCGGACGCCGTCGCGGAATGCCCCGATTGGCTGCGGGGGCGGATCGACGACGCCGACATTCGCGCGATGGTTGACGAAGCACCGTTGGATCTGCGTGTCAACACGTTGAAAACGACGCGCGAAGACGTGCTGGAACGGCTGGCGCAGGCAGGGATCGAAGCGGAAAAAACGCCGTATTCCCCCGTCGGCGTGCGCGTGCACGGGCGCGTGAACGTGACGGCTTTGACCGTTTACACGGACGGCATGGTCGAAATTCAGGACGAGGGATCGCAGATTGTTTCCCTGTTGACGCAAGCGACGGCCGGACAGATCGTGATTGACTGGTGCGCGGGCGGGGGCGGAAAAACGCTGGCGCTGTCGGCGATGATGGACGCCAAAGGAACGCTTTACGCCGCCGACGCCAATGCCAAACGGCTGCGCGATCTGCCGGAACGCGCGGGCAGGGCGGGGGCGAACAACGTCATTTTGCTGAACGATTATAACAATTTGAAAATGTACGATCTGGTGCTGATTGACGCGCCGTGCACCGGAACGGGAACGTGGCGGCGCAGCGCGGACGCGCGTTGGCGGATGTCGCCCGAACAATCGGCGCAAATCATTAAAACGCAACGGGAGATTCTGGACAAGGCGTGTCCCCGCGTGAAAAAGGGCGGGCGGTTGTTTTACATCACCTGTTCTTTGGATCGCGCGGAAAACGAGGATCAGGCCGCCGATTTCCTGAAAAGGCATCCGGATTTTTCCGCCGAAAACTTGTCGTCGGTTTTGGAACGCCTGACGGGACGGCGGATGGCGGACGCGACCGTCCGACTGTCTCCCGCTGTTTTCGGAACGGACGGATTTTTCGCCGCGTCGTTCATCCGGAAATGAAAAAGCTTCCGCCCGTTGAAAGCGGAAGCCTTTTATCCGGATTGTCGAGGCATTATTTCAGCAACGCGCGAATCAAATCCGACGGATAGTTTGAAATTTGAATGGCCGGCATCAGCAACGCTTCGCTCTTGCCGCTCATTTGCGCCAAAGCTGAAACGGTCATGCCGCCGCCGTTGGCCGCTTCCAAATGCAAAGCGTCGAAGTTTTTTGTAACGAACATTTTGATTTTGCTGTCGTACGTGTTTTCTTCGCCGTTTTTGATCATATCGACGAAAATCTGATCCGGCGAATAGGCGTAAATCGTTTCGTTGGACGCGTCCGTCGAAAATCCCGTCGTCCCCGTGATGAACAGGGCAAACACGCCATCGAAAATGGCGCCCATTCCCAACGTGGAACGCAGCATGATGCTTTGGTCGTTGTATCCTTCCTTTTTCGCGGAAAGCATCAACGGGCTTTTCGTGCGCTCCAGCTTGGTTGTCAAAGGCGTTTCCCCCAACAGCCGTCCGTTTTGGTAAATTTTGACGCCGGCCGGATCGCTGTCGATCAAAACAGTCTGATTCTGTCCGCAAAACACCGTTCCGCAACCGGACAGTAGCAAAACGCTCAATATCATCAGTTTTTTCATCATTTTTCCCCTTGTAACCGAAGACTGGTGGAATATATCCAAAAACGGATGCGTCCGAAAGAGGAAATGTGAAAAAGAGTATTTCAATTCTCTGTTCCGCCGCTGTTGCTGAGAGTTCGACTGTTGACAATGGAAGGTGGGAAGTGTATATTAACAATGTTAGCGTACTAATAAAAGCAACGGGGCTTCGGTGGTGATGACACCAAAGCCCCGCATTCTTTACCAAGCCGGTTTAACCGTACAGAGTATCAGAACTACGACCAGCAAAGCCAGCCGTATGCTTTTTATCAGCGTACTAATTTCAATCACCTGCCTTTCATAAATGACAGTTGATGCCATTCAAAGCAAAACGGCGTGAAAAATATAGCGGCGTACCGGTCGGATGTAAAACGAAAATTATTGGAGGGAGGGGGTAAGCAGGGCGGTTGCCCCGAAACAACAAAAACCCGCGTGTTCCGCGGGTTTTTATGGTGCCGGCAGAGAGACTTGAACTCCCGACCTGATGATTACAAATCAACTGCTCTACCAACTGAGCTATGCCGGCTTGATGTACGGCTTATAGGGCAAACGCGCCGCGTTGTCAACCGAAAAACGCCCGTTGTTCCGCGGCGTTTGTGAAAAACGCGCCGGCGCGATTTAAAAGTGTTTGTCGTTTCGCAAAAGTATGCTATAGACACATTCAGCGTATTTCGACGGATCGCGAATGCGGGCGTGGTGAAATTGGCAGACACGCCAGATTTAGGTTCTGGTGGCTTTGGCCGTGGGGGTTCAAGTCCCTTCGCCCGCACCATTTCCGGTTTGTCGGACTTTTGTGTTTTATTTGTTAGGGAAAAGGATATGCAGGTTACTGAAACAAAGGCTGAAGGGCTGAAACACGGTTTTAAAGTGGTCGTTCCCGCGGAAACGATCGCCGCCAAGGTCACGGATAAAATCAAATCCATCGGGGAAAACGCCACGATCCCCGGATTCCGCAAAGGGAAAGCGCCGGAAAGCTTTTTGCGTCAGCGTTATGAAAAGGCTGTCATGGGTGAAGTGCTGGACGAATTGATCCAATCCGAAACGTCGCAGCTGTTGGCCGAACGTTCTTTGCGCCCCGCGATGCGCCCCAAGATCGAAATCACCGCCTATGACGAAGGAAAAGATCTGGAATTCACTATGGATTTGGAAGTCGTCCCCGAAATCACGCCGGTTGATTTTGCCACGATCACGCTGGACAAGCTGATCGCCGAAATCCCCGAAGGCGAAGTCGAAAAGGCTTTGGAACGTCTGGCTTCCGCCCGTAGCGATTCCGAACCCGTGACCGAAGACCGCGGCGCGAAAAAAGGCGACATCGCCGTGATCGACTTTGTCGGTTCCATCGACGGCGTCGAATTCGCCGGCGGCAAGGGTGAAAACTATTCGTTGGAGCTGGGTTCCGGTTCTTTCATCCCCGGTTTTGAAGACCAGCTGGTCGGCAAAAAGGCCGGCGAAAAAGTGGACGTGAAAGTCCCGTTCCCCGCCGATTACCATGCCAAGGATCTGGCCGGCAAAGACGCCGTTTTCGCCGTGACCGTCAAGGAACTGCGCGCGAAAAAAGCCGCCGAAATCAATGACGAATTCGCCAAATTCTTCGGCAAGAACTCTTTGGACGAACTGCGCGAAATGATCCGTTCCGAATTGACGCGCGAATACGAAGACGTGTCCATGAGCAACCTGAAACGCGTTTTGCTGGACGCTTTGGCCGACGCGCACGATTTCCCCGTTCCGGAAAGTATGCTGGATCTGGAATTCGGCGCGATTTGGAAACAGGTTCAGGCCGCCAAAGACAAAAAGCAGTTGGATGAAGACGACGCCGGAAAAACAGACGAGGAATTGCGCGACGAATACCGCGCGATCGCCGAACGCCGCGTCCGTTTGGGATTGCTGCTGGCCGAAATCGGCATGAAAAACAAAATCGCCGTCACGGACGCCGATTTGAACCGCGCCATCATGATGGAAGCGCGCCAGTTCCCCGGTCAGGAAAAGGCCGTGTTCGATTTCTATGCGAAACATCCGGAAATGCTGGACAGACTGCGCGCCCCGCTGTTTGAAGAAAAGGTCATCGACTTCATTCTGAAAGGTGTCAAGCTGAACGAAAAGAAAGTGACGCCGGAGGAATTGTACAAAGCCGAAGCCGAAGACGCCAAGAAACCCGCGAAAAAGGCGAAAAAGTCCGCCAAATCCGCGGAAGCGTCCGAAGAAAAGAAAACGGCGAAAAAGGCCAAGGCCGAAGACGGCGAGGAAAAAAAGCCGGCTAAAAAGACCGCGGCCAAGAAAAAAGCGGAATAACCCGCTTTAAACGGCTGTTTTAAATCTTATCTTTATAAAGGAATCGCGGGATTTTCCGGCGATTCCTTTTTGAGCGAATTTTAAAGGAAGGAACAAACCATGCGCGAACGCGACCCGATGGACGTTTACATGAACACTTTGGTGCCGATGGTCATTGAACAGACCAGCCGCGGCGAACGGTCTTTCGACATTTATTCACGCCTGTTAAAGGAACGGATCGTGTTCCTGACCGGCGAAGTGCAGGACGAGGTCGCCAGCCTGATCTGCGCGCAGTTGCTGTTTCTGGAATCCGAAAATCCGAACAAGGACATTGCGTTTTATATCAATTCGCCGGGGGGCGTCGTCACGTCCGGCATGGCGATTTTCGACACGATGAACTACATCCGCTGCGACGTGTCAACGCTGTGCATCGGGCAGGCCGCGTCTATGGGATCGTTGCTGTTGGCCGCCGGCGCGAAAGGCAAGCGTTTCTGTTTGCCCAACGCGCGCGTGATGATCCACCAGCCGTCCGGCGGTTTCCGCGGGCAGGCGACGGACATTGAAATTCACGCCCGCGAAATTCTGGCTTTGCGCGCCCGTTTGAACAACATTTACGTCGAACGGACGGGGCAGACGCTGGAAACGATCGAAAAGGCGATGGAACGCGACAACTTTATGAGCGCGGAGGAAGCCAAATCGTTCGGATTGATCGACGAAGTGGTTTACACCCGCCCCAAGGCCGCGGAATAACGCCCTAATATGATATTGCCTTTGCCGGCGCGCGCGTGTAGCATGGCAAAGAATTGTAAAGGATTTTGACGACTATGACCAAAACGACGTCCAAAGATGACAAAAAGGGAACGCTGTACTGCTCTTTTTGCGGAAAAAGCCAGCACGAGGTCAAAAAACTGATCGCGGGGCCGAACGTCTTTATTTGCGATGAATGTATCGGTTTGTGCACCGACATCATCAAAGAAGAGGCGCGCGAGACTGCCGTTAAAGAGGACGGGCAGATTCCGACGCCGCAAAAGATCAAAGACGTGTTGGACGATTACGTCATCGGTCAGGAATTGGCGAAAAAAGTCCTGTCCGTCAGCGTGTACAACCACTACAAACGCTTGGCGACCAAGGACGGCGGCAAATCGGATGTCGAAATTTCAAAATCGAACATCCTGCTGATCGGGCCGACGGGGTCGGGCAAAACGCTGATGGCGCAAACGCTGGCGCGCGTTTTGGACGTGCCGTTCTGCATGGCGGACGCGACGACGCTGACCGAAGCGGGATACGTCGGCGAGGATGTCGAAAACATCATCCTGAAGCTGTTGCAGGCCGCCGATTACAATGTCGAAAAGGCGCAGCGCGGCATCATTTACATTGATGAAATCGACAAGATTTCCCGTAAATCCGAAAACCCGTCGATCACCCGCGACGTGTCGGGCGAAGGCGTGCAGCAGGCTTTGCTGAAAATCATGGAAGGCACGGTCGCTTCCGTTCCGCCGCAGGGCGGGCGCAAGCATCCGCAGCAGGAATTCATTCAGGTGGATACGACGAACATCCTGTTCATTTGCGGCGGCGCGTTCGCCGGATTGGAAAAAGTCATCCAACAGCGCACGAACAAATCGTCGATCGGATTCGGCGCGAACGTTTCCGCTCCTGACGAACGCAAAACGGGCGACGTGTTGCGCGATGTCGAACCGGAGGATTTGCTGAAATTCGGGCTGATCCCCGAATTCATCGGCCGCGTTCCGGTTTTGGCGACGCTGCAGGATCTGGACGAGGACGCGTTGGTCACGATTTTGACCCAGCCGAAAAACGCGCTGGTCAAACAGTACCAAACCCTGTTCGACATGGAAAACGTCAAGCTGACGTTCACGCCGCAGGCTTTGCGCGAAATCGCCAAAAAAACGGTCGAACGCAAAACGGGCGCCCGCGGTTTGCGCGCGATCATCGAACGCCTGTTGTTGGAAACGATGTTTGAATTGCCGTCCATGGAGGGCGTTTGCGAAATCGTCGTTGACGACAAGGTCGTGACCGGCGAAACGGCGCCGTTGCGCATTTACAATAAAAAGAAAGGCAAGGAAGCCGCCGGCGCGTGATTTTTTTTCGCGCCGCGTCCTTGCACTTTTTCAACCGCGATCCCATTTTTTAACCGATTTGAAAAAAAACACAAAGAGGTGTAGCTATGGATACCCCGAATCAAGAATCTGTTGTTGAAACGACCGCGGAAAGAACATATCCCCTGTTGCCTTTGCGGGATATCGTCATTTTTCCGCATATGATCGTCCCCCTGTTCGTCGGCAGGGAAAAATCCGTCAAGGCGTTGGACAAGGCGATGTCGTCCGACCGGCGGATCGTGCTGTTGACTCAAAAGGATCCCGCTTTGGACAATCCGGCGGCCGACGATATGCATTCGGTCGGGACGATGGGATCCGTCGTCCAGCTGTTGCGTCTGCCCGACGGGACGGTCAAGGCTTTGGTCGAAGGGATCAACCGCGTCAAGGTTGATGAATTTTCCGACGCGAACGGATTTTTTGAAGCGCGCGTGACCGATGTCGCGGACAAAATCAACGCCAAGGACGACATCAACGCCTTTATGCGTTCGCTGATGGCGCAGTTTGAGGAATACGTCCGGCTGAACAAAAAAATCCCGCCGGAAATCCTGCTGTCCATCGGGCAGATTGAAGATCCGTCTAAACTGGCCGACGTGATTGCGTCGCATTTGTCGCTGAAACTGTCTGATCGCCAAAACCTGTTGGAAACGCAGAACGTTTTCACGCGGTTGGAATTGCTGTTCGGCTATATCGAATCCGAAATGGGCGTGTTGCAGGTCGAAAAGAAAATCCGCCGCCGCGTCAAAAAACAAATGGAAAAATCCCAGCGCGACTATTATCTGAACGAACAGATGAAAGCCATTCAAAAGGAATTGGGCGACGACGACGGTTCCGCCGAACTTGACGAATTGGAAGCGCAGATCAGAAAAACGAAAATGTCCGCCGAGGCCAAGGCCAAAGCGCAATCCGAGCTGAAAAAACTGCGCCACATGAGCCCCATGTCGTCCGAAGCGACCGTTATCCGCAATTATCTGGATTGGCTGTTGGATTTGCCGTGGGGTAAAAAATCGCCGATTCAGACCGATTTGAAAAAGGCCGAGGAAATCCTGAACCACGACCATTACGGTTTGGAAAAGGTCAAGGAACGCATTTTGGAATATCTGGCGGTGCAAAAGAAAACGAAATCCGTCAACGGACCTATTTTGTGTCTGGTGGGACCTCCGGGCGTGGGGAAAACGTCGCTGGGCGAATCCATCGCGCGGGCGACGGGGCGCAAATTCGTGCGCGCCAGCTTGGGCGGTATGCGCGACGAAGCCGAGATTCGCGGTCATCGCCGCACTTACGTCGGCGCGATGCCCGGCAAGATCATCCAAAGCATGAAAAAAGTCAAAACGCGCAACCCGTTGTTTTTGCTGGATGAAATCGACAAATTGGGCGCGGATTGGCGCGGCGATCCGTCTTCGGCGCTGCTGGAGGTTCTTGATCCCGCGCAGAACAGCACGTTCAGCGACCATTATCTGGAGGTTGACTACGATCTGTCGGACGTGATGTTCATCACGACGGCCAATTCGTTGAAAATGCCGCGTCCGTTGCTGGACCGTATGGAAATCATCCGCATCGCCGGTTACACCGAGGACGAAAAGGTCGAAATCGCCAAGCGTCACCTGATCAAAAAACAGCGCGAGGCCGCCGGCCTGTCCGAAAAGGAATGGAGCATCAGCGACGAGGCTTTACGCACCCTGATCCGGCTCTATACCCGTGAATCCGGCGTCCGCAATCTGGATCGCGCTTTGGCGGGATTGACGCGCAAGGCGGCGAAAGAGTTGATGACGACGAATAAAAAATCCGTCGCCGTCACCGAACGCAACCTGAAAAAATACGCGGGCATCCCCGTTTACACTTACGGCGTCGCGGAAAAACAGGATCAGGTCGGCGTGACGACGGGGCTGGCGTGGACGGAAGTCGGCGGCGAAATCCTGTCGATCGAAGCCGTCATGATGCCCGGCCACGGCCGCGTGACGCAAACGGGGCAGCTGGGCGATGTGATGAAGGAATCCATCGCCGCGGCGCGGTCGTTTGTGCGTTCGCACGCGGTGCAATTCGGCATCCGTCCGGATCTGTTCGACAAACGCGACATCCACATTCATGTGCCGGAAGGCGCGACGCCCAAGGACGGGCCGTCCGCGGGGATCGCGATGTGCACTTCTCTGGTTTCTGCGATGACGGGCATCCCCGTGTCCAAAGACATCGCCATGACCGGTGAAATCACGCTGTTGGGCAAGGTTTTACCGATCGGCGGGCTGAAAGAAAAGTTGCTGGCGGCTTTGCGCGCGGGGATTAAAACGGTCTTGATTCCGCAGGAAAACGAAAAGGATTTGGAGGAAATTCCCGACAATGTGAAAAAGGGAATGGAAATCATCCCCGTTTCCAACGCCGAGGAAGTCCTGAAACGCGCTTTGATCCGTCCTTTGATCCCGATCGAATGGAACGAAGAGGAAGAGGAAAACAAGGCCAAAGCGAAGCAGGCTTTGATGGGGCAGGAGGATGACGCGGACGAAAACATCCGCTGTCACTGATGATAAAATTAAAGGAGGGGGATGAAAATCCCCTTTCTTTTTGCGCCGCGGCGAAACGTCAAAAGGTTGACGGCGCGCCGCGATCGGGCTATGAACATTAAAAACACAACGGAGATTCGGTTATGACGGAATGTAATCACAACTGTTCCCAATGCGGCGCGAAATGCGGGGAACGCAAGGAAATTCAAAAGGACGCCCCGAACGCCGACAGCAAAATCAAAAAGGTGATCGCCGTCGTCAGCGGCAAGGGCGGCGTCGGCAAATCGTCCGTAACCTCGATGCTGGCAGTCGCGATGAACCGGCGCGGGCGTAAAACGGCGGTTTTGGACGCCGACATCACGGGGCCTTCGATCCCCAAGGCGTTCGGCGTGACGCAAAAGGCGTTCGGCAATGAAAAGGGGATATTCCCCGCCGAAACGGACGCCGGCATTGAAATCATGTCGGTGAATATGCTGTTGGAAAACGACACTGACCCCGTGTTGTGGCGCGGCCCCGTCATCGGCGGGACGGTGCGCCAATTTTGGACGGATGTTGTTTGGGGCGACGTTGACATGATGTTCGTCGATATGCCGCCCGGAACGGGGGACGTGCCGCTGACCGTGTTCCAATCCCTGCCGGTTGACGGAATCGTCGTCGTGACTTCGCCGCAGGAGCTGGTTTCGATGATCGTCGGCAAAGCCGTGAAAATGGCCAAGATGATGAACATCCCCGTGGTCGCCTTGGTCGAAAACATGTCATATTTCAAATGTCCCGATTGCGGGCGAGAATATGAAATTTTCGGCAAATCGCATTTGAAAAAGACCGCCGTCGAATACGGGATCGAGCATACGGCGCGCTTGCCGATTGATCCGGCCGTCGCGGCGGCGTGTGACGGCGGAACGGTAGAGGAAATCGACACCGCCGCTTTGGATTCGGTCGCGGATGTTTTGGAAAAAATGATCGGCTGACACCGGCTTGTTTGAACAAAAGCGCGGAATGGTTTTAAATTAAAACTGTCCCGCGTTTTTTTGGGGGGGGGTAAAAGCATCCCGCGTGCGGCGTAGCCGCCCTAAATCGCCGGAACGAAAAGAAAACCTCCCGAACGGGGAGGTTTTTTGGTAGGTCCAGAGGGACTCGAACCCCCGACCAAGGCGTTATGAGCGCCCAGCTCTAACCAACTGAGCTATGGACCCACTTGTTAAAATATCAGCCTTTTCATATTTTTCAATATAAAATTTCCGGATGAAGTTTCGGGTGCGTTCCGGCAAAAGAAAACCCCCGTGATTGTTCACGAGGGTTTTTTTGGTGAGCGTGCCGGGATTCGAACCCGGGGCCACTTGATTAAAAGTCAAGTGCTCTACCAGCTGAGCTACACGCCCTTAACACGTCGCAACATATAGCCCGTTCGCTCTCAGGTCAATAGTTTTTTTTTACTTTTTTGAAAAAAAATTAAACGGACAGGGCGGCGACGGTTTCGCGCGTCGTTTCATCCCACGTTTTAAAGGCGGAAATGCTGGCCTTGTAGGCGAAAACGGCCGTTGTCATATTGACGGCCTCTTGCGTGTAAACGTCCTCCGCGGCGGTGAAAGCGGTTGACGGGATTCCGGCTTTTTGCGTGCCGTTGATGAGATTTACGGCCGGTTCGCCGGACGTTTCGGGCGCGAAAGGGGTGGCAACGATGCGATTCGCGCTGTTTTCAAAACGGATTTGTTCCGAACGGATGCCTGACAAAGCGGCGGATGCGATTTTCATGGCGCGCTCCTTTCCCGTTCTATCCGAAACCTTGCGTTCTTTTCCTCAGCGGTTCGTCGGATTGTTCCGCCGTGCGTTCATAGGTTTCGACACGCTGTTCAACCTCTTGAACGGTGAAAAAAGGCGCGCCGTGTTCCATAAACTGCAACCCGATCCGCGCGGCCGCGTCGTCGTCGTTCAAAGACGCGCGGGGCAGGGGGTGTTCGTCTTCCGCCGGTTTTTGGTCGAAAACGGGAACGGCCGCGTCATCGCCCGCGGGCAGGTATTGATCCGTGGATGTGCCGACGTTGGTCGAATCGTTCAAAGCGGATATGGACGCGCTCACCGACGCGGGGGATGCCGCGCGGACGCCGTTCAATTTAACGGTCGGCGCCGTGTGCCCTACGGGCGCGCTTGAAGATACCTTCGCAGATGACATTTCTATTCACCGTTCTTTCCAAGAAATTCTTTTCTTATCCTTATTTTTTCACATTTTGCGTTTTTTGTCAACGAAATGATGCTTTTTTTACAGGAAAACGGCGGGGTTTGTTGATTTTTTTCCGTTTTGATTTAAGCTTGAACCGTTGAGTATGGAGAAATGGTTGTGACCGGTGTTTTCGAGGCCGTGAAAAACAATGATTTGGACGCGCTGCGGCGGGCGATTCCGGACGCGAATCCCGCCGATCTGGCCGGCGCGTTGCGCAATGCCGCCGAATTGGGGCGGCTGCCGCTGGTCGAATGTTTGGTGCAAAGCGGCGCGCGGGACGATTGGGCGGTTGTTGCGGCGGCTTCGTTCGGAACGGCGGCGACGGTGCGCTATCTCTATGAACACATCGGCGGGGATGTCGATGCCGCGCTGATCGGCGCGGCCGCGCACGGAAAAGAGGAAAGCGCGCGCTTTTTGCTGACGACTCCCGCCCGAACGCGGGATGAGGCACTGGCCGACGCGGTGCTGCGTGGATATGAAAAAATCGCGGTTTTGCTGTTGGACGCGGGCGCCGATCCGTTCGCGTCCGTTTACGGCGGCCGGACGGCGGTGTCGATCGCGCGGGAAAAAGGTCGTGACGGGTTGGTGACGTTGTTTGAAGTGGTGCGAAAATCTGAACCGGCTGGCGATTTCGAGTTTGTTTTTGAAAAAACGACATAAAAGCGGGCGTTTTATCCTTTCCGGAAACTTTTTACGGCTATATTTTTGCGATTGCGGCTGTTATTGACGCGTTTTGCGGCGTTTTATCCGGCGGAAAGGGCTTCTTTGAACGGCGGAAGAGCTGGAGAATGTGCTGCATCCGATTGAAAATTCATAAAAAACGACGCCGGTTGAACCGGCTGTTGCCGTGACCGGAGGCGGGCGTGAATATTTTTTCCGGAAAAATGATTTTTTTCCAAAAAAAACTGGAAAAACCGAAAAAGATGTCATACTATTCTTACTAATAAGATTTTAACGGTTCAATTATGAGGTCTCAAATGGCTATTTTAAATGAATACGAATTGCATCGCTTGGCCGTCATGGCGGGCATCGACAGCTACGCGACGATTGAAAACAAACAGTCTCTGCTGATCGCGCTGGACGTGTTGAAACCGCAGGGCGACAAATCCGATCAGGAATACGCCCGCGACATCAACGAAACGTTGAACAAGGCTTTGGACGCGCAGTACGCTTCCCCGCTGGGGCCCGTTTGCGTGATGCGCAAAGACCGCGAAAAAGAGGTCGAATTCGTCGTTCCCGCCGGAAAGGATAACGAACAGCTGAACTGGTCGGTCAAAGAGGAAAACGGCAACACGCAGGCCGGTTCCGTTAAAATCGCCGATACTTATTTGAAGTATGACGACGAGGGTAAGCCGATGGTGCGCGAAGTCAACGGCGTCAAATACGAAAAACGCGGCTTTAAAATGCCGGCCGATTTCGATATCGGATACCACACGCTGGAAATGGACATCCCCGGCCAGCCCAAGGCGTCCACCCGCATGATCTACGCGCCGACGAAATGCTACGACCCGATTGACATCAAGGACGGCGGCAAGGCGTGGGGCGTCCCCGTTCAGCTGTACGAACAGCGTTCCGATGAAAACCAAGGGATCGGCGACTTTTCCGACTTGGCGGAAATCGCGGATACCGTCGGCAAGAGCGGTGCTGGCATTCTGGGTGTCAACCCTTTGCACGCCATGTTCCCCGAAGCGGCGGAGGAAGCTTCCCCGTATTCGCCGGCCAGCCGCACCTATTTCAACCACGTTTACGTTGACGTGACGGCCGTTCCCGAATTCGAGCAGAGCAAAGAAGCCACGGCTTTGTACGATTCGCCCGAATACACGGCGAAACGGCGCAAAGCGCAGGACGGCGTCGATGTCGATTACACGGCCGCGTTTGAATTGAAAACACCCGTTTTGGAAAAATGCTACGACCAGTTCGTGAAAAACGGTTCGCCGGAACGCAAGGAAAAATTTGAAGCGTTCAAACGCGACGGCGGAGAGCGCCTGCAGGATTTCGCGGTGTTCCAGACGCTGTGCGAACACTTCGCCAAGCAGGAACCGAAACTGACCGACTGGCGCGATTGGCCGAAGGAATATCAGGATTCCAAAACGCCGGAAGTCAAGGCGTTCGCCGAAGCCAACAAAGACCGCGTCGGTTTCTACACTTATCTGCAGTTTGAAACCCTGAACCAGATGGAAAACGTGCAGAAAACCTGCAAGGAAAGCGGTATGAAAATCGGTTTGTACACCGATATCGCCGTCGGTTCCGCTCCGTTCGGATTTGAAGGATGGGGATGCAAGGATCTGTATATGAAAGCTTCCGCCGGCGCGCCCGCCGATGTTCTGTCGCCGAACGGCCAGAATTGGGACGTGATGGGCTTTAAACCGAAAGCGTTGAAAGACACCGCTTACGAACCGTTTGTCGAAATGTTGCGCAACAACATGAAAACGGCCGGTTGCACCCGTTTGGATCACGTTTTGCAGTTGGCGCGTCTGTACATGATCCCCGAAGGCAAATCCGCCAAGGAAGGCGCGTTTGTGTACTACCCCGTCGATGATTTGATGGCGGTCGCCGCGCTGGAATCCCACCGCAACAAATGTATGTTGATCGGCGAAGATTTGGGACAGTTGCCTCCCGGATTCCAGGACAAACTGATGGATCACGGGATTCTGTCCTACCGCGTGATGCCGTTTGAACGCGAATGGGGATATCAACACGGCGGCAACAACAACGCTTTCCGCCACCCCGAAGAATACCCGCAGTATTCGACGGCGGCGCCGTCCACGCACGATACTCCGTCTTTGGCCAGCCAATGGACGGCGCGCGACGTGCATTTGAAAGACTACTTGGGATATTACGAAAGCAGCCAGCAGCGCGATATGGAATTCCGTCAGTATGAATCCCAGCGTTGCGCCCTGAACTGGGCTTTGAACGAAAAGGGGTGCTGGGATCGCGTCGGCGGACACGCCGTGACCGACCCCGCGCACGACACGCGCTCCTGTCCGGAAAAATACGAACAGGCGGTTGCCGACTATCTGGGGCAATCCCGTTCCGCAATGCTGTTGTTCCCGTTCTCGGATATGTTCCGCACCAACTATATGGGCAACATCCCCGGCACGCGTCAGCGTTCCGAATCCAAAGAGGGCGGCAAAGACCTGAAAGTCTTTGAACAGGGCGGTGCCAGCCGTATCCCGTGGAAGAACTGGCGTCCGAAAATGCACATAAAGGTCAATGAAATCAAGGAAATCCCCGTTTTCAAAGACATTGCGGGCATTTTGAACGGTTACCGTCAGGCGGGCAACGAAAATTCCAAAGTCAAAGATCCGCAGATTTCGGAATTCAAACGTCCCGGCCGCACGGAAAACAAACAGCGCGACGCCAAACGCGTGGTGGCTTTGTACGAATCAATGGCCAACAGCGGCTATTTCAAAACGTACGCCTATGACATCATCGCGGCGAAATTTTCGCAGAAACATCAACAGCGCGACGTGAACAAAACGGAAGAATTCAAAAAGAATTACGACGAACGCCGCGCCGCGATCGAAGCGAGAAAACGCCAGTATCAGCAGAAACCGGCCGCCACGGCACCGCAACAGGTCGTGATGAAAAAGGCTATGGATTACAAAGCCAGATAATCG
>ERZ808246.1059-NODE-1059-length-20909-cov-3.966961_pt1 | contig 20909 bp, 13 predicted proteins | sample MGYA00521083_ERZ808246 | MGnify/ENA primary metagenome ERZ808246 (study PRJEB31516, sample SAMN03275577) | gut metagenome | biome: mammalia-associated habitat; material: feces | host: Papio cynocephalus | place: Kenya | collected 2012-07-07 ... | reverse complement strand
GGTGGAATTGGCAGACACGCAGGATTTAGGTTCCTGTGCCAAAAGCATGCAGGTTCGACCCCTGTTACCCGCACCAATAAAAAAAGACTCGGGACATTTTTGCCTTGAGTCTCTTTTTATTTTTTTTCAGCATAAAGATAAGTGAATATATTTATCCCCGCCCGAAACTTAGTTCAGATTCGGGCGGGGAACTGCTTACTATGAATTATAACCTTGGAAATCTATTAAGATATATGACTAATCATAGATGCCAAATGTATGAAGAAATGTATTACCGAATATATGATTCCGATAACGGGAACATCCTTCATTTGTTCGTATTTCGGGCACATTGAGCATCTGAAAAGATCCGCTTTTGTAACGGCTTTTCCGCATTTGTCGCATATACCGTCCTTGTCATAATCCTCATGTCTTCCGCGGTCTTCACAGTCAGCCGGGATAACGAATTCGAATGTGCAGAAATGGTCTGTCGTGAACGTAACTATACCGTCCTTAACCGTGCAGGGGAGGAGAGTATACGTAGAATCGTCGTTATATCTCTTAACCTTAATATCCGTTATATCGTCTGGATAGTAGCCGTTTAAGACTGCCGAAACGGTAACCGAACCGTCGGGCTGAACTACTGCCTGAGATTCGTCGGTCATTCGGATGTCGTATGTTACCGCGCGCGTATTTCCGCGGTAATCTGTTCTCGTTCCGACGAGTTTGTATACAAGATTTGAGTTGAGATACTCTCCGCATTCTGAGCAGATAAACGATGTTTTTGCGTCGTTGTCGACTGACGGACCGGTTACGGCATAGTAATTGTGATGTCCGGTGCATTCGAGTGTTTCGCTGTACGTTTCGGCACAGATTTCACACTCGTAAACGATTTCTCCGTTTTCTGTACATGTCGCTTTCTTTTCGGATTTTACGGAATACTTGTGCTCGTGATCCGCAAACAGTGCCGTAAATGTAAGGTCGGAATCGGGCATGTAGTCGGGAACATCCGCGTCCCAGCCTGCAAATTCCATTCCGGAAGAATTGAGCGTAACGTCGGGAGCTGTAATTCTGTCGCCTACGCAGAGCGTTTCGCTCGTTTCCTTCGAGTCGATTATCCACGTGACGGTGTGTTTTGCTCTCGTAAGTGTGGAATCAAATACAACGTAACCGCCGTCGAGCGTAAAGTTTTCGGGAACATCCCATCCGCTGAACGTATATCCGCTTTCAACATTGAATTCGGGCGCTTTTATCTCGCTTCCCGCTTTTACGTTAACGATATTGAATACAGCCGAGTTTATTCTGAATACGGCGGCAGCTCTGCCCTCGGTAATTCTGACGTTGGGCGAGACAAACGTTTTTTCATACGAATCGGCACCGGGGAACAGGATTCCCGCGTCGTCTGTGTTTGTATCGTATATACCGCTTTCGAGTGTGTTTTCGTTTGCCGTTACGGTAAATGAGAGCTCTGCAATGAATTTTGTTTTGCCGTTGACGGTTGTCTCAGTCGGCATTACATGGTCTATTTTGATTACGGTAGTGCCGTCGTCGTTTCTTGTTACGGTTATGTCAGAATATTTAACTCCCAGTTTTTCGACTGCGGATTCTTTAAGCGCTTTTTCCTGTTCGGTTGTGAGCGTGAAGTATTTCGATACCGTGTCGATAAGAGTAACGTCCTTAAAATCGGTTGTGTTTACAAATGTTTCCTCCGCTATAGTCTCAAATATCGAAGAAAGTGATGAAGTGTTCTGAGCCTCGAGATAGTATTTATCCGTAAGTTTGCTTCCGGGGTAATTGAATGACAATGCGTCGGGGTAGTTTGAGGAAACGTATTTTATGAAATTCTTGGAACGTTCCGAACGGTAATTCTCGATATTGATTCCGTAAATAACGGCGTTGTTAGCGTTCTTTGCGATGTTTGCCTGTTTGATTGCGCTGTTTGCAACCTCCGTCTGGAAATCGGAATTATATGTCGGGTCGCCGTCGGTCATAAATACTATAACTCTCTTTCTGCCGTCGGACATATTCATAGAGAATATATCGTTTGCGGTTTCGAGTCCGAGATCAGCAGCTGTAGCACCCTTTGCCTGAATTGAATTGACAGCCGACGTAAGAACTTTATTAATATTTCCGTCGGAATCTCTGACAGAGACAAGAGAATTTTTGATATCCGAGTTTGTCAGTCTGTTTTTCTGAATAAATCCGTGTTCTGTTGTAAGAATGCCGGTGTTAAGGTAAGCGTAATACTCTCTTGAAATATCCTTCTTACCCATAGCGAATCCAACGATTGCCATACGGTGGTCGGTATCGGTTTCTTTTGCATTTTCATTAACAGCCGAAATGAATTCATTTGCCGCTTTTTTCAGTGCCAGGGTTCTTGCGCCCTCCATACTTCCGGACTGGTCGACAACAAGTACGATATCAAGAGGTTTGCCCTTGACGGTTTTTGAAATAACCGTTTTTGCGTCGGATGATGCGGAGAGCGTTATAACCGCGTCTCCCGTTACGGGGTCGAACGACGCCGTTTTGTCCGTTTCTATCTGAGATGAACCGTCGGGAGGTATGAGCGAGTATTCTGCATAAATCGTTATGTCCTTATCCGCAAGAACGTAATCCTCCCACTTAGCCGTGTATCTGTCTTTTTCGGGTACTGCGGGCTCGTCAATTGATGTTGCGCCGTCCTCGAATTCGACAACTCCGATTATTTTATCGTCGGCTATGAATGTCGCCTTATGTCTTATTTTTATGGGGATTTCACGCGTTTCGTACACGTCGTGACGTATACAGTCGCGTCTTAAAAGTCCCGTTGATTCGTATGTCGCGGGAATTACCACATACCATTCGCCGTACTCATGACCGAGAGGCTGAGAAGTGTATTTTTCATATCTGTGCGACGAATCGTTTGCGCATACCATGAGAACATATCCCGCTTTTACGCATGTCGGAGGAACGGTTTCCTCTTCCTTATAATCATGTCCGGTTGCGGGGATTATCTCATCCTCGGTCGAATAATCGCCGTTTATGCACTCCTTGTGACGAAGTCCGGTTTCGGTGCATGAGGGTTCTTTTGTGACGATATAATCGCCGAGAGTATGCTCTTTTTCTTCACCTATTGTGACAGTGTAGTCACAGCGGGTATTTGTATTTTTGTCGATATGGGTACATCTGTACGTGTCGACCGTTCCGTCTCCGCAGACATTTTTAACGGAGGAAATGAGTTCCATTTTATCGTCGGAATCATTGTAATCGGAGTCAAGAGGACTCTTTGCGTGTCCCGTTGCCTCATCGGTTCCCGTTATGTCAACGAGTCCGCAGTACGAACATGTGATTTTTTTGAGTCCGCCTGAGGTGCAAGTATTATAAGTTATTTCGGGTTCTCCCCACTGATGGGGTGCTAAGTTGATAATATCGGTCCAGCCGTGCTCATGGTCTGTTCCTATGCAGTTTTTACAGCTCCATATGTCATATCCCAATTCGATGCATGTGGGGTCCTTGTGCTCGATAATCTCATAGTCGGGTGCGATTTCTTCTATTTCGCGTTCGTCTATAAGATAATGATGCTCTGTTTCGCAGTTAGCGCATGTTTGCGTTACGTCGCACCAGTCGTTCTGACAGTAAAGCGCCTCGAGACCTGTTGTACCGCACGACACTTCAAGCTCTGTTATCCAGTTTTCTTCTCCGTTTGCGTCGGTGCGTTTATGTCCTGTTGCGGGGGTAATCCATGAATCTTTTTTGATTTCATTATCGCCGTTTTCATCGGAAAAATACTTATTGCATCTGTCACAGAACCAATATTCGCTGTTTCCGTCGTTTAAACATGTGGGAGCGGATGCCGGAGTTTTTGTCATTGAATGAGAATATGCGTCTGTTTCGCGCGTAAATGTTTTATCGCACGTTATTCCGCTGTCGTGACGTACGCACTTGCACTCTTCTTCACCCTTTTCGGTGCATGTCGGTACTTTTGTAATGTACCAGTTGTTGTCGGGTTCATGTCCGAGAGCGGGGACGATATCGTCGGTTCTCGTCTCGTTCTGATGAATCGTGCATGCGTATACGGTATATCCGTCCTCAGTGCATGTAGGTGCAACGGTCTGAACGGGTTTGTAAACGCATTCGGCTTCTTCGGTTTTTGTTTCGTAGCATCCGCAGTGACATCCGCAGTTTCTTACGCAGTCACGGCGGTATACCTTAACGCTTGCATTTTCATCGCTGATGAGATACCACTCGCCGAATAAATCGCCCAATGCTTTTGTAACGTTCGTATCCATTGTTACACCGCATCGTTTGCACGTACGGCGGGTATATCCGTCGTCATGGCATGTGGGGGCAACGACTACGGGGTCGCCCCAGTCGTGACCGAGCGCGCCCTGTTTAAATGAATATGTCGTACGCGTTTCAATCTGTCTGTCGGAAGAACTTGAAGGTTTGCTCGTTGACCAGCTAGACCAATTGTCCCACTGCCAGTAATAATATGTGTAGATTTTTGTTCTGTCCTGGTAGTACCAGCGCGTGGAGTAGATGGGCTTGCTGGTGTCGTTTTTATCGAATTCTTTTTCTAACCAGTAAGTTTTGTAGCTTTTGGTTGAAGAATCGTTATAATTTGACGACTCATAATATACCATATAACCGGGTGTATTGCTCGGTTCGCCTTTTGTTGAAGACTGATGTGTAAGTTTGTATGTTAAATCAAGATAAGTATAATTTGTCCAGTTCTTCGACGCAAGATATGTATCGTTTCCGGTAGAACCGTCGCTTGTTTCATATCTTGAATATCTGTAATAATGAATCTTTTCATAATCGCTTATATATCTTTCGGACCAGCTCTTTCTTAATTCGCTGCTGCCGGGGTCTTTGTAAACGGGACCCTGAGTGCTGCCGTAATTGCTGTAGTCGTAGGTGTATTTGTATCTCCTCCATCCCGAAAGCGTCGGCGAATCGCTCGTCGTGTAGCGTTTATCCCTGTATCTGTACTCGGTACGGCTCTTACTTAAATCGGGATTTCCGATAAATTCGCTGTACTTGCTGTCCGACGGGTCGATAAGGGAGTATGCCGTCCACTCGGAGTTTACGATATATGAATAATCGCATCTTCCGCACTTATAGTACGAAGTTCCCGACGTCGTACAGCCGGGAAGATTCGAATATCCCGTAAAATCGTGTCCGAGTTCATCACATTCGCGTGTTTCTTTATATCCGCATCTCAGACAGATATTCTTTTCGGTTCCTTTTTCAAGACAGGTGGGTTCTTTGTCGTAAATCCATCCGCTCATTTTATGACCGAGAGGAGCTGAAAGAATTTCACCGCAAGCAGCACAGTATTCAGACTCAAGACATGTTGCGGGGATTATCTCTTTATGTGCTCCGCCGATTGACATGTATCTCTGTTCCGTATAACCGCAGCGCGAGCATACGCGTTCCTCAACGCCCTTTGTCGAACATGTCGGCTGAACCTTTACGTACCATTCGCCCATGAGGTGCGATATAGGACCTGTTGACTGATGGCCTATGTAATTGAGGGTCGATATCTTGACCCATCCCTCTTTATATCCCGTATAAGCTCCGTAACCCTGAGCATATCCCCAGAGCTCGCCGTTTATGTTTTTTGTCTCGGTTACATGCGTGTACTCGCCGGCATAGAAACCGAAGTAACGTTTTGATGAAACCGAGGGTTCAGCATAGAGAACCGAATCGCTTCCTGCGGTATATACGGTGAAGTCTCTGACCTTTTTATCCGTACAGGTTCCGCCGTACATCTTTACAAGATGCGTAGAAGCTCCCGAAAATCCGAGATGAAAATTATCGTTCGTGTAACAGATGTAATTTGTCGTGTGTGCGGCAACGGTCGCCTTGCCGCCGCTTACATCGATAACGATAGCGGAATGCGCATATCCGTTTGAATTCGGACTGCTCTTATAGAATATAAGGTCACCCGGGGAAATCTGAGATACGGACGGGTTGACGATATCTTGTCCGCCTATCGAAACTACGTAGTCGTGAAGCTGAGTAGCTCTTATCCATGAACCGTCGCTGTTTGCCGAGTAATGCGCGAGATAACCGGAGTGATTCCATTTATCCGTCTGGTCAACGCCTCCCATGTAGATACATTGGGAAACGAAGTTAGCGCAGTCGCCGGTTCCGGGTTCCCAGTATCCGCGTCCGTAGAGACACGACCATGTGTCGTTTACGTGTGCTTTTGCCCACTCTACAGCGGCAACCGCGTTATAACCCGGAACGCCCGCCGCCTGTGCTTTTGTCGGCAGTTCGATTCCCGCCGGCATAATGCCGAAGAGCATCAGACAAACCAGTACAAAAGAGAGAAGCTTTTTTACTTTTGCTTTCATGATATACCTCCGTTAAAAATTCAGGCTTTTCCTGTTAATTTATATTTTACCAAATAAAGAAACACAAATCAACATAAAAATGGACTTTTTACAACAATATTATCCATGTTGGCGGTTAAAATGTGAAAAATAAATTAAAATTGTACTATAGTATTTATATAATTTCGGCAAAGAAAAAAGAAACTGCAAAAATGATTTTTTACAGTCTCTTTGTAAGATTATTTTAATTTTATTCAAGTATTAAGACTTCATACGGCTTTACATAGATTTCGCCCGACATTTTTCTGTTTGTAAGAATATCGGTCATCTCTCTGTCAAGACGATAGCGTCCGCCCTTGTTTGCATATTCGGCAATGATTAACCCTTTTCTTGATTCTCCTTCGCGTTCGGCTGTCATGATGTTTCCGTCAGGCGTTTTTTCTGCGTCAATTCCGCATTCGTTCAGCGCAAGCGAATAAATCTTTTTAACGTCGGAATATGACGGGAATGTTCCGAGTACATACACGCATCCTTTGCCGTATTTCTTTTTTAATACGACGGATTTGCCGACGATTTCCGAGTGACCCGAGGTTATGTTTACAAGAGAATCGTTTCCGCCCTCGAATACCTGATAGTATTTTCCGCCCGAAAACTCGCCGTCAAAGCCCTCGGTTTTTATATTTTTTTCTGCGTCGGGAATGCCGTACAGCCAGCATTCGCCGATTAAGTCTTCCAAAAATCCGAATGGTTTGTTTTTGTATTTTGCTCCGTCCGAATTTCTGACGTCGGAAAGGGGGCCGACGACCCATACTCCGCCGTTTTCAACCCAGTTTTTAATTCGCTGTGCAGAATTGCCTTCGTCAAGCGAGAGCATCATCGGTGAGAACAGAATTTTATAATTATCAAGAGGCTGTTCGCAGTCTATAACGTCCGGACGGATTCCGAGATCGACAAGCGGACGGTAGAATGTATCGTACAGTTCGGGGGTGTAATCAAAATCCTGAAGTATCTTCTGACTCTGCCATAACAGCCAGTTGAGAGATGAAAAATGAAACGCGGCGTTCGTTTTAACTTTAGTTGAATTAAGGAAATCCGCAGATTTCTTTAAATCCCGGGCGGTTTTCTGAACCTCTTTGAATATATGCTGAGGTCTGCCCGACGTGTCGAGAACCGAGCCGTGCATCATTTCATGCCCCGCCCAGTGTGTGCGCCAGAGCCAGTACATATTAGCTTCTCCGCCGAGTACAAACGGGAGAAAAGAATTGATATAACAGAAATTTTCGGGTTTTATCGACTGACCTATAGCGGTGCTGCCGTTCCAGCACGACGCAGTTTCCGTGTTCCAAAGCGGACGCGGGCTTATCGTGCGCAGAAAATCAAACCAAAAGCATTCGTTCTGAATATTCGACGGAGTGTTGTAGTGATTAAACTGTACAACGTCGAGTTTTTCATTAAGGCGTCTGTAGTTCATCGCATTAAATGGCATGGTGTCGGTTCCTACAGGAACGCTGACGTATTTATGAAGAATGTCAGACTGCATATGTATGAATTCTATATGACTGTCGTTTTGGTCTGCGCGCCACAGCGCCCTGTGATGCGGATTAATCCAGGTGTTGACCGGCAGGGGAATATCGTCAAACGAATCGTACCACTGACTGAACAGATTGAGATTCCACGCATTGTTTAAATTATCAACAGTGCCGTAACGTTTTTTCATGCTGTTTTTGAAATGTTCACGGCAGTATGAGCAAAGACATCCGTCCCCGAATTCATATATTTCGTTGTCACACTGCCAGCCTATGACGTATTTATCGTCCTTGAATTCTTTCGCCATGGCTTCGGTAATTTTTGCGCACGCCTTTTTGTATGCGGGGTTATTTGAACAGCAGTGACGGCGTCCTCCGTGATTAAGCCTGATGCCCGGCTCCGTTTCTTTTAAAGCGTCGGGATGTTTTAGAGTAAACCAGCGCGGGGGAGTTGCCGTAGGCGTACCGAGTATGACCGCAATTCCGGCTTCACCGAGTTTATTTATGACTTTATGAAAAAAGGTAAAGTCATATTCGCCCTCTTTCGGCTCCATTTTGTGCCATGCGAATTCACCGATTCGAACGGCGTTGATTCCGGCTTCTTTCATTTTGTTTATGTCAAAATCGATTTCACTTTCGTCCCAGTCCTCGGGATAATACGCCGCGCCGAGATAGGGCGGGGAAAACATCGGTTTCATAAAATAAATTCCTCTTTCTTATTTTTTATAAGGCGCTGTAAAAACCTAATTTTTCACAACGCCTTATATATTTAATTGTTGTCTGTATTTTCGTCCGTTTCATTTTCGCCTTTTGAAACGTCAAACCAAAAACGAACGCCGTCGGGCATATTTTCGACTCCGTAGTCGTGACCGTGAAGCTTCTGAATTGCCGCGACGATTGCGAGTCCGAGTCCGAAACGACCCTGTGAACGAGAAAGCGATTTGTCCGCGCGGTAGAAACTGTTCCAAATCTTATCTATGTCCTTTTCGGCGATGTTTTCGCCTGTGTTATAGATATAAATTCTGTATCTGTCGCCGAAATCCTCCGCTGAGGCGGTAATAATGTTTTCACCGCTTACATGCGAAACAGCGTTGGAAAGGTAATTATTAACTACCGTCGACAGGATGAACGAATCTCCGCGGGCAATGTAATTTTCGTTTATTTCATTGCTAGTCGAAATACCCTTGTCCTTAAGGATTTTCGAATTTCTGTCGAACCATTCGCCGATAAGCTCTTTTAAATTGAAATTGCCGTACATCAGCTGATATGCGCCCGATTCGTATTTTGTTATATCAAGCAGTTTCATCGTCAAATCGTTCATTCTGCCCGTTTCGTCGATGATGGTACGGCAGTATTTTTTTGCCATTTCGGGGTCGTTGTCAAGATAGTATTCGAGTCCCTCGGCGTAACCCTGTATTATCGCAATCGGCGTTTTTAATTCGTGCGAAATACCCGAGATGAATACCTCTCTCAACTGGTCGATGGTTCTTTCGTTTTCGATATCCTTCTGAAGTTTTTCGTTTTTGTTTTGAATATCGATAAGTGAATTTTCAAGCGAATCCGACATTTCGTTTATACTTTCGGAAAGCTGGGAAATTTCAAGTACGTTGCTTGGCGGACACTTCTGTGAAAAGTCGAGGTTTGCGATTCGCTTCGTAACGTTGTTCATCTTTATAAGCGGTTTTGTAAATTTTCTTAAGTATGTAAACGTTGTCAGCATTATTGCAAACAGTGCAACCGTGCACATTACAGATATAAAAATAAATGCAAGTTTTGCAGACTGGTCAAACGCGCTTTTTTGTTTAAAAACCTTTATAGTATCTCCGCTTGCCGCCGTTTTTACAAACACGAGATAATCTATACCGGTCTCCTCGTCCCTCTGAGTTTCGAAATGATAGCCGTTATTTGTGTTATATGTATCTATATCGGTTGTTGTATAACGGCGTATGTACTCGTCGGGAATGGCATCCGCGTCGTCGTAGGGAGGGGAGCCCTGAACGCCGTTATATGCGGTGGAGTAAACGAGTTTTCCGTTTGTATTGAAAATCTCTATTTTAACCTCGTGCGTCTGCTCGATATTGTCGAGATTTTTTGTAAAGTCATCGAGATTTGAGCTCGAGTACAAAGCGTCGACTTCGTCCGCGCCCTGCCACGAAATAACGCCGGCATTGAGCATGTAAATAACGTCGATACTCTTATACGAGGCGTATATTATGCCGACAAGGAATATAAGAACGATAATAGAAATACTTCTGTTAAGTTTTCTGTTAATCGTCGGTTTGTGTTTTCGAATTCTTTTTCGGCTCATTATCAGTCGCCCTCGATTTTATATCCCGTTCCGTAAATTGTTTTTATATGTTTAGAGCCCCACTCGCCGAGTTTGGTGCGCAGTCTTGCAACGTGCGAGTCGACGGTTCGCATGTCGCCGTCAAAATCGTAGCCCCAAATGTCGTCGAGAAGCTGTTCTCTTGAGAAAACACGGCTCTGTGCAGTGAGAAATTTTAAAAGAATACTGTACTCCTTCAATGTTAGTGTTACGGGCTTTCCGTCAAGTCTGACCTCATGCGCGGATGCGTCGAGTTTTAAATTGTCAAGTGTGTATACGTTAGAATTATTTACAGCGTTTTCCCTCTTGAGCAGAGCGGCAACACGCTTCATGAGTACCGACGGACTGCACGGTTTTGTTACATAATCGTCCGCGCCTGCGTCAAATCCTGTTAATTCGTCAAACTCCTGATTTCTCGCAGTGAGCATAATAATGGGAACAGATGACGTTTCTCTTATCTTTCTGCAAACCTCCCAGCCGTCAATGTTCGGCATCATTATGTCGAGAATCAACAGAACGGTGTCGGGATTTTCGTTAAAAAGTGCGAGAGCTTCCTCTCCGTCTTTTGCGGGAATGGGCTGATAACCCTCTCTCGTAAGATAATCGCATACGAGGTTTCTCAGCAATTCCTCGTCGTCGGCAACTATAATTTTTTTCACAGTCGGTCATCCTTTCCCTGAAAATTATACGTTTTTAAAAATGAAATTTTTCGAATATTTTAGTCCGTTTGATTAGCGGAGGTAAAATAAGCGCGCCTATTGTGCAGACTACAATTTCACCCGCCGCAACTTCAAGTGCGGAAATAAAAAACAGCTGAGCGGTTCTCGACGGGTCGAGATACCAAATTTCGAGTCCGACAATTACAGCGTTGAAAAGTGAGCTGAAAAGCGGAACCGAAACGGGAAAATTTTTTATTTTTAACCTCGGCGTAAAATAAATACATAACGAAGCCAGCAGAGTAGCCGAACTTCCCGCGATGATATCAATCCAGCCGAGCGTGCTTGACAGGTTCGAAATAATACAGCCTATCGTAAGCCCGGGAATGGCGGCGGGGGTGTACAGCGCAAAAACGCACATAATCTCACTGAGTCTGAACTGCACGGCGTTGAATGCGAGTCCGGCTGCCGCGGAGAGATACGTCAGCGCCGCGTACATGGCGGCGATAACGCCCGCTTGGGTTAAAAACAAAACAGTGTTTCTTTTGCTTTTTTTGCTATTCATTTTTTTGTCTCCTTAGTTTTGATTTGAGAACGGACAGGCATGTATTTATCCGTTCCCGGTCAGGATGGTTACGAACTGACCGAAGAAAAAATCTTCACATTAATAATACCAAATAATCGACACTAAGTCAATCGAAATAGCCGTATTATAAAAAATAGTATTTGAAAAATTTTTTTATATGTGCTACAATTATGTTGAAAATTTGTATAAGGAGGGGGCTGCCGTGGAACGCAGAAGAAGAAAAATATATTTTACCGTTATTGCCGTGCTTGTTCTTACCGTTACATGCGCCGGAGTTTGGTTCCTTGTTTCAAATGTCAAAGCCGGTTCCGTAAATGTTGATTTGCCGACTATCAGCAAAACGCAGACGACTCAGAGTCAGACTGCTGTTCAGACCACCTTTCCCGCCGTTACCGTTCCTCCCGTTACACAGCCTCCGGTTACCGCTCCCGTTGTGACAGAGCCGACAAAACCTGCCGTTACGGTTACGAGTCCGTATACTACAGGATTTTTTAACGTTGTTACGGAAAATACCGTTACAGACGATGATTCGCTGGCAGGTCTTACCGGCGAGTCGCTGAAGCTCGGTAAAATCATTCTCGCCGCCGGATTCAGATATGATAAGAATCAGGGTGTTTTCTATTCGGATACTCAGTCGTGGCAGCGAAATTTCGGCTATACTCCCGCATATGACGCAATGGCGAGCGTAGGCGGAATGTATTATGATACGATAAGACTTAAATTTACATACGGCGAGCACGACTATATGTTCCAGCTGTGGAAGGGCAGATACGGCATTACGACCGGCGCGGAAATGGGACTTTATTATAAGGATAAAGGCGCGTCGGATAAATTCTATAAATGCGCGCCCGACAGCGAGATGATAGTGATGTCGTTTGCGCTGTACAGAAACGACGAACTTTACATGACGAGAGGCCCCGAACGACACTGGTGGCTGACGGGATTCAAACTCTTTGACGTGGCTCCGCCGGATGAACTTACCATGCACTGCACGTATTTTATGGAGAATACTGAAATGGCGGACGAGCTTGAAAAGTCGGTTATTGACTACGGATTTATTAAAAATGTAAACTATCAAAGAGTTCAGAACAGAATAACCGTTGTTTGGAATTAAAAAAATGAACGAGCTGTATTTTATCGGTACAGCTCGTTTTTTTCTGTAAACTTATTTGATTATTTTTTCACCGTCAAATGCGAAAATTCCTCTGCCGAATCCCGTCCGTCTGCCCTTGCTCATCCAGTCGGCATACGCTTTTCTCATGGAATTGTCGCGGGGAAGTTTTCTCGGCGGGAGATCGGCGTACTTGCCGAATACGCGCCACGCGTCGTAAAATTTATCTCTTTTTTCGGATTCCATAATTACGAAATCGTCGATAAATCGTAATATGTTGCTCTTTTCCGGGAGGAATTTTTTCTGTCCGGGGAACAGAAGCCATGAATTGCACTCGAAAACAACTTTTCCGTCGGGGTAAAGATGTTTAAAGTGTTCATACGCTTTTTTGTATGAGTCGAGGCGTACATCGTCGGAAATCGAAACGCCCGATGACGGAATGTGAAAATTAATCGTAGTATCGCCCTTTTTTATGGTCTTGCCGTCGGAGAATGTGTATTCTTTGAATCCGAAATCCGAAACCTCGTATTCAAAACGTCCGAGGGAAATTGTCTCTGCATTCAGTATACCGCTATACCATGTAAGAACAAATGTGCCGGGAACTTCCTTGCACTCTATGCACTCATTGAGCTTACATCTTATATCGTCCATGGTATCATAAAAAATATCCTCGCCGAGCCCTTTTTTGTCGTAAATTTCCTTTGAATAGGGTAGTGCGAGAATCAGGAAAAAGAGACAGAGCGTGTATTTATCTTCGTTATATCTTTTTGATATTTCGAATATTTTATCCTGCGTTTGTCCGAGCCCCTTTGACGTGTCGGCAAAGTATTTGTTTATAAGCGACTCCATATCGGCTTCGAAATATTTATCAGTCTGTGATTTCCTGAACAGCCTGTCTATTTCGTAAACCGCCGATTCGGGATAGTCGTATCTTTTTATAAAGTTGTCAATAAATTCTGTCTTAATCATTAAAAATCTCCGGTATTATTTAAAATATCCAACAATAAAATGTGTCTTGTCGCAGAATTCCTCAAGATTATCATATGCGACAGGGTAGTCTCTTCTGTTCGAACGGTTGTAAACAATGATTTTGCCGTCTCTGTTTTCTATACAGACTGTATGAAGAGATGATGCCTTCGGGACGCCGTTCCAAAAAGCAACGATGCCGTATTTCTGCCCCTTGAATGTTGATTTGAATACGTCGAATTTTCTCGTGTGCTGAACCGTGACGCTATGGTCTCTGAAAAATTTAATCAGCCTGTTCGGGTCGGTGCCGAAAAATCCCCAGCATATAGAGCCGTAAGGATATACCTCACGTGCGATTTCCTGTATGGGTATAACTTTTTCCGAGCTTATCATCAGAAAATTATACACGGCGATAATTTCGCATCCGTTCCAGCTCATGGGCATTATGCCGTAGCGCATTTTGCTTATCTCTCCGACGCCCTGACCGTTTACGGTGCCGTCGGGAAGAGTTATGCCGATGTTCTTTTTATAATTTAATTTTTCTATCATTTATATCACCGTGATAAAGTATATCATGAGTTAATAAAAAACACAAGTTGACAATGCATTATTTTAACTATATAATTTAATCATATAATTTATTGATATTTCGGAGCGCGTTTATGGCTAATAGAAAAAAAACAAAAACGAGAAAAAGAAAAGACGGTTTTTCCGGAAAGAAAAAATTAATTTTAACATTATTTATAATCCTTGCCGTCATTGTTTCGACCGCGGCTGTTATGAGGTATGTTATGCCGACAGAGAGTTCGCACTATATCGTTCCCTCGGAGTCGAGCGCGGGTAAACTTTATCTTACCGCGCACAGGGGACTGTCCGCAGTTGCGCCGGAAAATACACTCCCCGCGTTTGAAGCTGCGGGACAGGCGGGTTATTTTGCATGCGAGTTTGATATTCATGAGACGAAGGACGGCAAGTGGGCGGTCATGCACAATGAGGATATTTCCGATATGACCGACTCGACGGGAAATATCAGTCTGTATACATATGACGAACTTCTGAATTTCAATATAGACGCGGGCAGTAATATTAAGAATTTTTCATCGCTTAAAATTCCCGAACTGTCCGAAGTTCTTGATATCTGCAAAAAATATTCAATGCGCGCTTGCATTGAAATAAAGAGCGGACGTGAGGAATCGCTCGGCGGAGTTCTTAAAATGATAAAGGACAGCGGTGTTGACGCTGAGATTATATCGTTTAATTTTGATTATCTTACGTACATCCGCCGAAATGATTCGGATATCAGATTGATGTATCTTGTTTCCGGAATGGATAAGGATACTATTTCTAAATGCCGGGACGCGGGAAATATCGGAGTCGCTTTCAGATTTAACGCGTTCGGCGATTTGCTTAAGGTTAAAAAAATAAAGCAAGCCGGACTTGACTGTTCCGTTTGGACGGTTGACAGCGTTTTCGAGGCTGATATATGCAGATTGTTTAAAGTAGACAGAATAACGACAAACAGAATACTGCCGTAATATAATCGAACCGCCGGAGGACTTTCCCCCGGCGGTTTTTATGATTATTGAAATCAAATTTTTACAAAAAATACACTATTTTATCGTGTTTTACTTGCAATCCTTGTGAATCTCAATTATAATTATACTGTAACGGCAATATATAGCATGTTTGCCGTTTTGAGAGGGCAGTGCATCATGGATTGTACTGTTAATGTGAAATTTCGGAGGTTGTTTTATGAAAAGAATGGGACGGCGGACAATATCTGTTGTTTTGTCTGTTATTATGCTTTTGTCCTGCTTTGCGGGGCTTACATTTTCTGCCGGCGCGGAGACAAGCGGGGATTATGAGTATTCGTTACTTAACGACGGAACTATAGAAATAACAAATTATATCGGCAATGATACAGATATCGTTATACCGGCTGAACTTGACGGCAAAAAAGTTACTGAGATAGGTATGTTTGCTTTTGATAGCTGCACAAGTTTGGTAAATGTAAAAATACCGGACAGTATTTTAAAAATAGGAAACTATGCATTTATGAGATGTTCAGGGCTTACAAATATAACACTATCTGACAGCATTGTTGAATTAGGAGATGATGTTTTTTGCTACTGTACCGGACTGACCGGTATAGAAATTCCGTGCAATGTTTCAAAGATAGGAGATTCACCTTTTTCCGGATGTTTAAATTTAGAAGATATAATTGTAAATCAGGACAATAAAAACTACAAATCTTCAAACGGTATTTTGTTTGACAAGGATATGACCAGTCTTATATATTATCCTACAGCAAAAAAAGGCAGTTATGTGATACCGGACGGCGTTACTGCAATAGAAGGCGGAGCGTTTTATAATTGTACAGAGCTTACTGATATATTTATTCCCGACGGTGTTAAGACAATTGGCAGTAGTGCTTTTGCTCTTTGCAAGAAACTCAGTAATGTAATGTTACCTGATACTGTTATAACAATCGGTGATCATGCTTTTAATGAATGTTCCGGTCTTACAAGTATTAATATACCTGACGGTGTAACGGAAATAAATTACGGTACTTTTTATGACTGCATAAGACTCAAAAATATAACATTACCTGATAGTGTCATGACAATCGGTGATTGGGCATTTGCCGGTTGCAACAGTCTTAAAAGCATATTGCTTCCGGATAATGTGACCGGTATTGGAGAATATGGTTTTTATAAGTGTTACAGATTAAAAAGTATTGTAATACCGAGCGAAGTAAAAAAAATCGGCAGTTCTGCTTTTGAAGATTGCACAGGACTTGCAAATGCAATGATACCGGACGGAGTTTCTGAAATAGGCAGTAAGGCATTTAAGAATTGTACTGCTTTTACATCTATAGATGTCGATGTTTCCAATGTAAACTATTCATCCTTTGACGGAGTTTTATTCGATAAAGATATGACGACGCTCATAACTTGCCCTGCCGGAAAAGAGGGCGAATATATCATACCTGACAGTGTTGCGAGTATAAGTCAAGATGCATTTTACGAATGTTATAAGCTTACCGGAGTAACAATACCTGACGGGGTAACTGAAATTCCTGACAATACCTTCTCTGAATGTATTGCTCTCAAAAACGTTGTATTGTCAAATAATATTACAAAAATAGGCAGTTCTGCTTTTAACAGATGTACGGCGTTATCAAGTATAACTCTTCCTGATAGTGTTACCGAATTAGGGGAATATGCTTTTTCTGAATGCACAAGTCTTGCAGAATTAACATTACCGAACGGAATTGTTAATATCGGAAGCGGTGCATTTCGGCATTGTTATGAATTAAAATCTGTACTAATACCGAAAAGCGTTGAAACTATAGACGGAAGTGCATTTGAATATTGTAAAAATCTTAAATATATTGATGTCGAAGCCGGCAATGCTTCATATGTATCTGTTGACGGGGTTTTGTTTAATAAAGATATGACCGAACTTGTTGCATATCCCGGCGGAAAGGCCGGAGCATATTCTATTCCTGAAAGTGTTACTGCTGTAAAGAGCGGTGCTTTTGCCGGATGCTGTAATATAACTGAGGTGTCCTTAGGCTCAAATATTTCAGATGTCGATGATTTCTTTGAATGTACAAAACTTGAACGTATAAATGTTGACGAAAAAAATGACTATTATTCTTCAATTGACGGTGTTTTGTATAATAAGGATATTACGGTACTTGTTTCTTATCCTGCCGGACGAGGCGGTACATATATAATGCCCGAAACTTTGTCGGATTTCGGTTATAGTTTTTGGAGATGCGGTGAAATGACAGAGATTTACATTCCCGCAAATGCGCAGTCATTACCCGGTTTTGCAGAATGCAAAAAACTTCAAAACATCATTGTGGATGATAATAATCCGAATTACACTTCTGTTGACGGCGTTTTATTCAATAAAGATAAGACTGTACTTATTCACTATCCGCAAGGCAGAGGAGGCGCGTATACAGTTCCGGAATCAGTGCTGTCGGTAGATGACGAAGCTTTCTTATTTAACACTACGATCACGGAAATTTATATGCCCGACAGCATTACGGATTTATCTGATTTTTATCTTTCATTTTGCAAGTCTCTGACAAAATTACGAATACCGGAAAAAGTAACGAGTATTATGGGAATCTATGAATGTCATTCGCTTAAGGAAATAGTTATTCCGAAAAGTGTAACGTATATTGACGATTGTGCACTCGGCTATCACGGCTATGATGATTATTATTGCGGTTTGGGACTTAATCAATATACCAAAATCGACGGATTTACGATTTACGGTTACAAGGATTCCGCCGCACAGGAATACGCAGAGGAAAACGGTTTCAAATTCGTAATGATTGATGACGATGTTTGCAGTCATGAAAACACGATAGTCAAAAATGCATCTGAGGCTGACTGTACAAACGACGGATATACCGGTGACATTTACTGTGCCGACTGTTCGGAGAAATTGTCAGACGGAGAAAAGATACCCGCGTTCGGTCATACCGACAAAAATAACGACGGTATTTGCGATTACTGTAAAAAAATAATGCCCGAGGTCGAGAAATGTGAATGCATATGCCATAAGGACGGATTTGCCGGATTTATGTATAAACTTATAAAATTTCTTTGGAGACTGTTCGGAATTAAAAAGACATGTGACTGCGGTTTGGCTCACTATTAATTAGCATTAGAATATAAAAACAACACCCGCGCAGATGAAAAATCTGCGCGGGATTTTGTATTTCGTCAAATCAGAATGAGTCTATGCGGTGACCGTCGGTGATTTTAATCTTGCCTACAACGGGAGCCTTGATTTCGCCCATAAAGGTGTCGTCCTCGAAAGTAAACGCGCCCTCGAGTTTTCTGCCGGGGAGAACCGAAATTGTGCCTTTGCCCGAAATTGTTTTGCCGTCGGGTTCTTCTTTAAGATCCATAAACGAGATTTTTGCGCTCTTTAATGCGCCGGGAAGGTCGGTGGTGATTTTGTACTCGCCGTTGTCGTCCTCTATTTTAAATTTAACTTCGCCTCTGGCTATTCTGAGCGAAATTTTGCCCGCCCAGCAGCCTAAACCTATTTTTGCCATTGTATTAACCTCCGTTATTATTTCTTTGCCTGTTTGCCGAGCTTAATTCCTTTATCGAGAGCTCGTAAATTCATTTCGAGAATTTCAGGTTTTTTATCCTTGAATTTATCTTCGAGCGAGAGTATAAGCGTATCTTTCGATACAATATCCGTGGCTCCGATAAGTATTCCTAAAAGAATAATATTTGCAGCTTTCGGCGAACCGACTTCCAGCGAAATATCGTCAACGGGCGCGGAAATTACCGTTACGTCCGTTCTGTCAAGACCGTCTTGAATTCTGTTTGAATTAGCAAGCAGAAGTCCGCCTTCCTTGATATCATCGCCGAATTTTGCATAGGCGAGAGCGTTTAATGCTATAAGGTTGTCGCAGTGCTTGGGAAGAGGTGATATGATGGGGTCGTCGCTGATTACAACGGTGCATTTTGCACTGCCTCCGCGCTGTTCGGGGCCGTACTCAGGCAGATAAGTAGCGTGCTTGCCCATGTCAATTGCTGTGTGCGCGAGCATGATACCCGCACTCATAATGCCCTGACCGCCCGAGCCTGAAAAAACAAATGAGCTTTTCATTATTTGTCCGCCTCCTTATCCTTGTAAACTCCGGGTTTAAAGTACGGAATCGTATTTGTATTCATATAATCAAGCGTCTGAAGGGGAGTCATCTTCCAGTTCGTCGGACAGTTTGTAAGGAGTTCGACGAATGTAAAGCCCTTGTCTGCCATCTGATATTCGAACGCTTTTCTGATACCCTTCTTCGCGTCCATAATGCCCTTAGGCGAGTTTAATGCAAATCTGGCGACATATGCGGGAGCCTCCAGCTGTGAAATAAGCTCGCACATTTTAAACGGATAGCCCGTCGTTGCCGGGTCTCTGCCGTAAACGGACGTGGTTGTTTTCTGTCCGATTAACGTTGTCGGTGCCATCTGACCGCCCGTCATGCCGTAAGTCTGATTGTTAGCGAATATTACGGTGAAATGCTCGCCTCTGTTTGCCGCGGAAATAATCTCCGCAAGTCCTATTGCCGCAAGGTCGCCGTCGCCCTGATAAGCGAAAACGAGACGTTCGGGATTTGAACGTTTAATTCCCGTTGCCGCCGCGGGAGCTCTGCCGTGCGCAACAGAAAGAAAATCTCCGCCCCAGTAGAGAATATTAAGTGCGGAACATCCTACGGAGATAACGTTTAACGAATTATCAGCCTGTCCCATTTCCTCTATAACTTCAGCGATGAGTTTCGTCGCAAGCGAGTGCAGACATCCGGGGCAGTAACCGCTCGGAGAGTCCGCTATAAGTCCGGGTCTTTTATATTCAGCCATTTTCTCCGCCTCCGCAAACTATATTTTCGATAGCTTCTCTTACGCCGTCGTCGTCAAGCAGGCATCCGCCGCTTCTGCCGTATTCGTATACGGGACATCTGCCCATAACCTGGAGCTCAATATCCTCGCGCATCTGAGCGGGAATAGTCATTTCGATATCGATAATTCCCTTAACGCGGTTATAATCAAGATTTTTAATACTCTTTTTCGGGAACGGGAAAAGAGTTATCGGTCTTATTAATCCGACTTTAATTCCTTTTTCTCTTAAATTAATAACAGCTTCTTTTGATACTCTTGAAGCGATACCGTACGCAACGATAACGTATTCAGCGTCGTCGACCATGAATTCCTCGACCTTAACGTCGTTTTCCTCCCAGTCTTTGTACATTTCGCCTGCCATCGCGTTAAGTCCCTCGAGAATAGGCTCTGTGTAAATGGGGGTAATATTGCCCTGATAATCTCTGCCGTTACGTCTTGAAAGACTCCATTCTGGAACGTCCTCGTACTTAATTTCTTTCATTTCGGGAAGCTCGACTTCCTCCATAATATTGCCGAGACAGCCGTCCATTAAAACAAGTACCGGGTTTCTGTCGCGTTCTGCGTATTCGAATGATTCATAAACTATATCGCACGCTTCCTGCGCCGAATTCGGAGCGAATACCATTGCGTGGAATCCGCCGTGTCCGAGAGCCTTTGTCGCCTGTAAATAATCCGACTGCGCGGGCTGTATGGAGCCGAGTCCGGGACCGCCTCTGCTTATATTGACTATTAATGCGGGAAGCATTGCCGCAGCAAGATAGGAGATACCCTCCGCCTTTAAGCTGATGCCGGGGCCCGAGGAACTGGTCATGGCTCTCGTTCCCATTGCGGAGGCTCCGTATACCATGTTAACGGAAGCTATTTCGCTCTCGCCCTGTACGAACGAACCGCCGACCTCGGGCAGTCTCCATGACAGGTATTCGGGAATTTCGTTCTGCGGAGTGATGGGGTAGCCTGCAAAAAATCTGCATCCGCCTCTGACTGCCGCTTCCGCTATGGCTTCAT
>ERZ808246.1058-NODE-1058-length-20911-cov-5.383055_pt1 | contig 20911 bp, 21 predicted proteins | sample MGYA00521083_ERZ808246 | MGnify/ENA primary metagenome ERZ808246 (study PRJEB31516, sample SAMN03275577) | gut metagenome | biome: mammalia-associated habitat; material: feces | host: Papio cynocephalus | place: Kenya | collected 2012-07-07 ... | reverse complement strand
AATCAAGGAAAACGGCGTTGCCGTTTTGGCGGGCGGCAGGTTGCCGCCCCTACGAAGCGTAAAGGAAAAGCTGCGGTTTATCATTTTTACATTATAATAAAATGAACCCTGTGAACGGATATGTTTTCCGTTTGCAGGGTTTTATTTGTGTCAATATAAAATATCCCCGTGAACGGATTTTGTTTGAACAACGGGGCTTTGTTGTGAAAAAATATTTGAATATTTTATGCCGTTTTCAATACTTTTTTCGCAAAACCTACCGTTTTCCGCGTTGATTTCCCCATATTCCCCGTAGGGGCGGCAATCTGCCGCCCGCCAAAATGCGCAGCATTTTCCTTGATTTTTCCGCACAACGTGCGGAATATAATTACCTCTTACATCTTACTTATTACTTCTTACTTCAAAAAAAGTCCCGCTCGCATTTGCGAACGGGATTTTTGGTGCCGGTGGTGGGACTCGAACCCACACGGTATCGCTACCAACGGATTTTGAGTCCGTCACGTCTGCCAATTCCATCACACCGGCGCGGTGTACTCGGTAATTATATAACAGACGGCGATAAAAATCAATATAATTTTTAAAATTTCTTTATTTACGGGGAATGCCGTCAAAAAACGGAGTGCACGGCGCTTTAGTTTCATCTTTGTTACGTCGCTCCTTTTTGCTTGACTTTTTTCGTTATACATATTAGTATATTTTATGAGGGCTTGTAAAAGAGCGCCGAGAGAAGGAAATCAATGCTTTCGGAGGGCAGATATGAACGACAAAAGGCTTCAGTGGGCTTTGAAATTGCAAAGCATAGCGCAGACGGGGCTTGCGTATTGCAAAGATGAGTTTGATATTGAACGCTATATGCAAATCCGCGATATTTCAGCCGAAATGCTTTCTGAAACGCTGTCGGTTTCAAAAGAAAAACTGAATGACGTTTTTCTTAATGAAAGCGGCTATCAAACGCCGAAAATTGACACGCGCGCCGCTATATTCAGCGACGGCAAAATTCTTATGGTTCGCGAAAAGAACGGCAAATGGTCGCTCCCGGGCGGGTGGTGCGATGTTGACTGCTCAATAGCGCAAAACGTCGTTAAAGAGTCGCGCGAGGAAACGGGGCTTTCGGTTTTGCCGAAAAGGCTTATAGCCGTGCAGGATTGGCGAAAACACAATGTCTGCAACTATATTTACGGCGTAATTAAAATTTTTGTGCTGTGCGAGCCTCTCGGCGGCGAGTTTGTTGAAAATATTGAAACCGATTGCGCCGCATATTTTGCGAAAACCGAGCTTCCGAAAAATATTGCCGCAGAAAAGAATACCGAAGAGCAGATTCTTATGTGCTTTAATTCTTATGAAAGCGGCTTAGAGCGTGTGCTTTTTGACTGAAAGGAGAGACAATATGCAAAAAAGACTGCTTAACGTTGCCGAATATCTTTTAATCGCCGCGATGGGCGTTTTGTTTGCGTTTAACTATATTCTGTTTATAGTGCCGAACGGCTTTGCGCCTGCGGGGATAAACGGCATTGCCGTTATGATTCAGTACAAGCTTAATTTTTCGGTGGCGTATATGTCGCTTCTTATAAATGTGCCGCTTTGTGTTGCCGCATATTTTTATGTTGACAGGACGTTTGCAAAAAAATCGCTGTTTTTTTGCATAGTTTATTCGGCGGCATACCTTTTGCTTCAAAATGCAAAGGGCATAGAAAGATTTTGTTATAACGCCAACAACGTCGATACAATTTATCCCGTAATAATTGCGGGGCTTTTGGGCGGCTTTGTTTACGGCGTGCTTTTTAAAGGCAACGCCTGCACCGGCGGAACGGATATTGTCGCAAGAATTGTTGCCAAAAAAGAGCCTCGGCTAAACTTTTTCTGGGTGACGTTTATTCTTAATACCGTTGTTGCCGCGGCTTCTTACTTTGTTTATTCGGAAGATGTTGACGGCGTTGCCGTATACAATATGAAGCCCGTGTGTTTGTGTCTTTTTTATTGCTTTTTGTCAAGCTTCGTGGGCTCAATGATGTTAAAAGAGTCAAAATCGGCGTGCCAATTCATTATTATCACAAATCATTCGGACGAAATAGAAAAAGAAATTACCGAGGTGCTTCACCACTCGGCAACAAAGCTTTACGGCACAGGCGTGTATTCGGGCGGTGACAAAACCGTGCTTATGTGCCTTGTCAACAAGCATCAGCAGGTAGAATTTGAAAGAATTATTGCAAAATATCCCGATACGTTTTCAATAGAGCAAAGCGTTATCGGCACGATAGGAAACTTTAAAAGAATAAGGTGACTTGAATGAGCAATATAGATTGGTTTAAAAATGCAAAATACGGACTTATGATTCATTTCGGGCTTTACTCGTTGCTTGAAGGCAGTTATAAAGGCGAAAAAAGCAGCGGCTATGCCGAGTGGATACAGTCGTATTTCAGAATTCCCAACAGCGAGACCGAGCGTCTTGCCAAGGCTTTTAACCCGATATATTTTGATGCTGATGAATGGGTTTCTTTTGCAAAAGATTGCAATATGAAGTATATTGTTGTTACGGCAAAACATCACGAGGGCTTTGCACTTTTTAAGTCGCGCGACCCGTTTAACTGTGTTGACGCGTCGCTTTTCAAAAGAGACTTAATCGGCGAGCTTTCAAAAGCCTGCAAAAAGTATGGTGTGAAGCTGGGGCTGTATTATTCGCAGGACCTTGACTGGCACGAAAAAAACGGCGGCGGTTACAACTCAAACCACATACCGTGCGCGGGCACTGCCTGGAGTAACAATTGGGACTTTTTGCAAGAGGAGCCAAAAGACTATTCCGAAACATTTGAGAATAAGATTTTGCCGCAGGTTGAAGAATTGCTGACCAATTACGGCGATATTTGCCTAATGTGGTTTGATGTTCCCATGACGCTTACAAAAGAGCAAAGCAAACGCCTTTATGACACGGTAAAAAGACTTCAGCCCGACTGTCTTATCAATTCGCGGCTGGGAAACGGTATGTATGACTATGTTTCGTTAGGCGATAACGAAATTCCCGATAACTTTGAAGGGGCGAACGGCGAAGTTGATTATAACAGCATTGACGGAATCAAACCGTCGCCCTACGGCTTGTATGAGTCAGCCTGCACACTTAACGATACCTGGGGTTATTCGGCTCTTGACAATAATTGGAAAAGTGCCGAAACAGTGCTTGAAAACAAAAGGCATCTCAACAAAAACGGCATTAATTATCTAATTAACATAGGTCCGGACCATTTCGGAAGATTTCCAGTGCCCGCAATAAATATTCTGAAAGAAGTTGCGTCGGCAGAAAACAATGCAAAACAAAATGAAGCTGTTGCAGAATGACGCACTTGGGTGTATAATGACGGAAGTATGATTTTAAGGGAGGACACAATGACTACCAATGAATTTTTAAAAGAACTCGGCGTTCCCGCAGTCGGAAACGTTTGCAGCGAGCCGATAAACTGCGGCGCAGGTCTTGAAATCGAAACCGAAAACGGCTCTTTTGAGGACTCTTTTATGCTGCTTTCGGGCGGCGTTTCCGAAAGTATGTTCCGTGAGTTTTTGGGCGCGCTTTTAAAAAGCGGCAGAAAAGAGACGTTTCACCGCGAAAGAAACGGAAACATCTTTGCAGAGTTTTCGGGCGGCGAAAAAAAGCTTGTTTATACATATTACACCGCAGAAAAGCACGAGGCGCGCGTTATTCTTGACGCGGTAAGCCTGCCGCTTCGCGAGTATGACGACAACGAGGACGACGTAAGAGGCGACACGGCGCTTATGCAGTTTTCGCTGCGCTACGGCAAAATGATTCGTTTTGTAAGCTGTGACTGCGGAATGCTTTATGTTTTAAGACTTCGCGATAACTCCGTAATAATTGTTGACGGCGGCGAAATCGAGCAGGCGACAGAGGACGCATGCGACGAAATTATGTGCAGGCTTCGCGACCTTACAAACACAAAAGACGGTGAAAAAATACGCGTTGCCGCGTGGTTTTGCACTCACAACCACGACGACCACATGGACGTATTTTTGAAGCTTTTGAAAAGAGAAAAGGATGTTTTGGTTGTTGAGCGCGTGTTCTATAACTTCGCTTCAAGAACGCTTTTTGATTATGACAACCCCTGCACCGACAAAATGAAGCGCCGCATTAAGGAATTTGCGCCGAATGCAAAGTATTTAAAGCTTCACACGGGTCAGACAGTCCGTTTTCCCGACGCAACGTTTGAGGTGCTTTCAACGCACGAGGATATTTTGCCCCATTCGACGCGCTCGGCTCCCGAAAACGTTTATAGGGGAATGAACGAGACGACAACAATTGTTCAAATCACCTTTGACGACTGCTCGGTGATATTCCTCGGCGACGCCGAAGAATCAAACGGCGAGGCGCTTATTTCGCTTTACGGCAAAAACTCGCTGTTCTGCACATATTTGCAGTGCGCCCACCACCTTATAAACGACGACCGCAATATCTACGGCAACGTTAAAGCGAAAAAGCTTTTGATTCCGCAGTGCAGATATATCGCTGTTACCACGGAGCGCGAAAACACAAATTACCTTACCTCGCTTTTCGGCGAAGAGAATATGTATTACGCAGGCGATTGCACGCACGTTTTCACAGTGAGAAACGGCGAGCCTTCAATTACATATTTTGAGCAAAAAGGCTACTTCTACGACAACAGCGAAACGCTTGACTGATAGAAAAGGGCTGTAAAAAAAGTCCAGACCGCAAAAAGCAAAGAGATGACAACTTAATGCTTTTTGCTATAAATTAATCTCACCCTCGGAGTACCTTTGTACGCCGTCGGGCAAGTGCTAAACGCCGAAAACGGCGTTTAGCATTCGATTAATTCATTCTGAACGTTTTTTCCAAGCCCTTTTCCGTATAAATTGTGTGGAGACTGTAAAAAGTTTTTTTACAGCCTCTTTTTACTGCTTTTGTGTTTTTTGGGAACGTAGGCAGTGTTATTGACAAAGCCGGCGTTTTTTTATATAATGTTATATATCGTGTGATGTACATTAACGGATATTTTTGAAAGAAGATGACATCTTGGCGCCTAAAAACAAGTTTACAAAAAACGAGATGGTTGCGGCGGCGGTGAACGTCGTTCGCAGAAGCGGAATAGAGTCGCTCACGGCAAAGGCTTTGGCGGCGGAGCTTAAAATATCGACTCAGCCTGTTTTTACATGCTTTGTAAATATGGACAGCCTAAAAAACGAGGTTTATAAGGCTGCAGAAAAGGTTTATGACGAGTATGTTTTGCGCGGATTAAAAGAAAAAATACCGTTTTTGGGTTTCGGAAAGCAGTATATCGGCTTTGCAAAAGAAGAGCCGGAGCTTTACAGGCTGCTGTTTCTTACGCCGGGAACGGCGAAAAGCGGCGCGCTTTTTATGGCGGAACGCTCAAAAGAGCTTGTAAAGCAATCGCTTATTGAAATTTACCGTTTAAGCGAGACGGAAGCCGAAGTGTATTTTCGTTATTTGTGGCTTTCGGTGCACGGAATCGCAACGCTTTTTGTCACAGGCGGGTGCGATTATTCGGACGAAGAAATTTCAAAAATACTTACAGGCTTCAGCGTGAGTATCTGCAAGTCGATTAAAGAGATACCCGGGTTCGCCGAGGGCAGTTTTGATAAGGATAAGGTATTTCGGAATATCATATAAGGTGTTACATTAAAAACGGAGCCGTAAGAATTTCTTTACGGCTCCGTTGTATTTTTGGATTTGAAAAAATAAAGTAACTTTTTCAGTTTCGCTTTCAGGTCAAAAGCATTCGGTCGTTATCAAGCGCCTTGCCGACGTTTTCTTTGAATATACGAAGCAGGTCGTTGACAGAAAGCTTTTCGCGCTCTTCTTCGGAGGTGTCAAAAATTATTCTTCCGTCTGCCATCATAACGGTTCTGTTGCCCAGCTCAAGCGCCGACTGCATATTGTGCGTTATCATAAGGCAGGTGAGGCTGTTTTCTTTGACAATCTTTTTTGTTATGTCAAGCACGGTGTCGGCAGTTACAGGGTCAAGTGCCGCGGTGTGCTCGTCAAGAAGCAAAAGCTTCGGCGGGTTATAGGTCGCCATCATAAGCGTAAGCGCCTGGCGCTGGCCGCCCGAAAGAAGCCCAACGGGTTGAGTCATTCTGTCCTCAAGTCCCATTTTTAAAAGCGAAAGCCTCTCGCGGAATGCGTCGCGGTCCGACTTTTTAACGTGCGAAAGCCAGCCGCCGCTGCCTGCGGCAAGGGCAAGATTTTCTTCAATCGTCATATCGGGCGCACTGCCGCGCATGGGGTCCTGAAAAAGCCTGCCTATTTTTCCGGCTCTTTTAAATTCGGGCTTTAAGGTAATATCTTCGCTGTCGAGAACAATTTTTCCGCTGTCGGTAAAAAAGCTGCCCGCAATCGCGTTGAAAAGCGTGGATTTTCCCGCGCCGTTTGAGCCGATAACCGTAATAAAATCGCCTTTTTTAACATCAAGAGAAACGTCGTTTAAAGCAAGCTTTTCGTTTGCCGTGCCGCTGTTGAACGTTTTTGTTATGTGCGAAAGCTTAAGCATTTTCGTTCCTCCTTGATTTTCGCATTTTTACAACGCGTTTGTACATTGGAAAGCGGCTTTTAAGATACGGCGCAGAGATTGCCGCAACGACAATAACCGATGAAACAAGCTTGAGCATAAACGCGGGCATATCAAAGCGCAGTGCAATAGTATAAACAAGCCTGAAAATAAACGCGCCGAGCACCATTCCCGGTATTTGCACCGGGATTTTTCTTTTGCCTGTAAAAACGCCGCCGATAAGAAGCGAAGCAAGCGCGATTGTTACCATTCCCGTGCCGATGTCGATATTTACGCTTTTTTGAAACTGTGCAAGAAGGCAGCCCGAAAGCGCCGTGAAGGAGTTTGCAATGCAAAGACCTATTATCGTGGTGGAGGCGGGGTTAACCGACGAAGAACGAACCATATCGGGGTTGTTGCCCGTTGCGCGTATGGCAAGACCGAGCCGCGTTTTCAAAAACAACGCAAGGAAAAGCGAAACAAGGATAACCGCAACCGCAATTACCGCAAGCTTTGACACGCCCGAAAACGGAGTTTTTGAAAGAAGCGCCTGAACTTTTGTAAACACGGTGGGCGTTTTGTTCATATTAAGAATTGAAGAATTGCCCATAACGGCAATGTTAACCGAGTAAAGCGCGGTATTGACGATTATGCCCGCAAGCAGGCTGTTTACGCCCATTTTTGTTTGTAAAAAGCCTGTGACAAAGCCCGAAAGCACGCCTGCCGCCATGGCGGCGGCTATTGAAAGATAAGGGTGCCCCGAAATTGCGACGACCGCACCGACTGCGGCGCCCAAAGTGAAACAGCCGTCTGTCGAAAGGTCGCACACATTCAGCATTGAATAGCTGAGAAACAGCGCGAGTACCGTAAGCGAGCTTATAAGTCCAAGCTCGGCGGCGGTTTGAATTAAAGCCATAAGTTTTTCTCCGAATTAATTATTTTATATCGTCAAAGCTTTCGGCAGTGACAATGCTCTCAACCTTTGTGCAGTAAGGCGCAAGAGTTGCTTTAACGCTTTCAAAATCATAGCCGAGCTTTTCTGAAACGTCGGTGTTTACGGTAGCGGTGCCGTTGTCAAACGTAAGAACGGGCATATCGCCGGGGTTTTTCTTGTCAACAAGAATTTCGATTATCATTTCGGCGGTCTTTCTGCCGAGGTTTGCGTAATCTACGCCGTAGCCCAAAAATGCGCCGTTAAGAGCGAACGAGTCTGCGCCCGTGAAGTGCGGAATTTTTGCCGCTTCAAATTTTTCGTATATTGCAAGCTCGGACTTCATTATTGTGTTGTCGGTGGGGGTGAAAACGGCTTCGACGCCATCTTTAATAAGCGCGTCTGCGGCAAGCGAAACTTCATCGACGGTTGTGCCGGTGCGCTCAATATAAGCTACGCCTTTTTTGTCAAGATAATCTTTTGCGGCGGCAATGGGTGCTGCGGAAGAGTCCTGACCGACGTCATAAAGAAGGCCGATTTTTTTCGTGTCGGGTTTTAAAGCAAAAATAAGGTTCATAACAGCGTTTGTGTCGAGGTAGTCCGAAGAGCCTGTTATGTTGCTGCCGGGCTTTTCAAGAGAAGAAACAAGCTTTACGCCGACAGGGTCGGAAACGGCGGCGAAAACAACGGGGATTTTGTTTTCTTCGGTCGCCGTCTGCATTGCGATTGCCACCGGTGTTGCAACGCCGACCATAAGGTCAACTTTATCGGCAATAAAGTTTGTGATTATCTGCGACAAAAGCCCCGAGTCGCCGTTGCAGTTGTCGTAAAGAACGTTGATTTTAATGCCGTTCTTTTCTTCGGCTTCTTTAATGCCGGCTTTAATGTTGTCAACAATCTGGTTTAAAGACGCGTCGTCAACATAATTGCAGATGCCTATTGTATAGTCGTATTTTTCGGTGTCCTTGCAGGAGGCGAAAAGCCCCGTTATCAAAATAATTGCTGTTAATAAAGCGGTAATTCTTCTTATTTTAAGTTTTTTCATTTTAAATCGTATCCTTTCTTAAAGAGGTCTTTTTAATATGTGTTTTTGAAAATGCGTTTTCGCGCCGCCATCGTTTTGTCAGAATCATAAAAAATCCTCCTTAAAAATAATAAAAATAAAAACTCCTGCCTCGGCAAATGATTTTGCCGGGACAGGAGATAAATTCCTGCGGTGCCACCCTGCTTGGTATTTTAAAAATACCCACTCACTGCGTACTGTCATACGCCGACTTTTTTTCACGGAGAGCCAAAACTCCGTCGCAAATACCGGAAGGCTTGCGCCTTCTTTCCTCTTGCCCTTGGAAGCCCATTCGGTTTTGCGTTATTCTGCCGCGCTCACACCGCCCGCGGCTCGCTTGAAGATAACAGTCAAAACTTACTTACTCTTCTTCATCGGTTTTTGTCATTGTAACACCGGCACTTTGCTTTGTCAATACGTTTTTTTGGATTTTTTAAAACAATTTTTTGGGATTTTTTAAAACGGTTGAAATACCGCGTTAATGCCTAAACGACGCGAATGAAAAAACACCGGCACGGCAGAAAATGCTGCGCCGGTGTTCTATTTGCTTGTTAAGCGGTATTTCTCTTGCTTTTTCCTATTTCGGCAGCTATAACAAAGATAAGCGTTGCCGCACTGAGAATCAGCAAAGTAAGCCACAGTGTAATTCGGCTGTTATCGCCGGTCTGCGGCGTGTCGGGCGTATATGCGCCGCTGTGCGGCCGGCTGCCATACACATAAAAGGGGCTGCCGTTGGTCGTAAAGGTAAGACGTTTGCCATCGGGCGTTCCGGTGCATTTTTTTGCGCTGCCGTCCGGCGAAACGGAATAGACATCGGCGGGCGCTTTTTCTGCTGAGACGGTCACGGTCACGCCGTCGGCGCTGTGGGCCGTCCCGCTTTCATCCAGGAAAAAGATATGCAGCGCCGTTCGGTCGTTCAGCTTATTACCCAGCAGGCTGTCCAGCCAATCCAGCGGTTCTTTTTCCGTGACCGGCTCAATGACAAGCTGCCAGCCGACATTTTGAATGCTGGAGACGGTCAGGCTTGTGCCGTCCGGAAGCGTAACGGCGGCGGTGCCGTCCTCCTTTGGGGAGACGGCGCTCCAGGGTGTGTTCTCCACATGCACGGCTTTCACATCCACGGAGGTGTCCTCTGATTCTGCGGCAAAGGCCGTAGCCGCACAGGACAGCAGAAGCAGGCAGACGCAGAAAGTCGTAAGCAGTTTTCTCATGTTGCCCCTCCTATTGCCGTATTCAGGGTGACGGAACCGGCGCTGCGGTAGGTCTCCGGCTCATAGCCCATAATTTTCAGGCTGATTTTCGTCCCCTCGTCCGGTAGGGTATTCAGCACCACGGATTTGACATATTCGCCGGGCTTTATCAGCCCCGTTTCGCCAAGCACATTTCTGTTTTCGTCCAGCACTCGGAGCTTGATCCACACCTCGTTTTCGGCGGGATTGGTCAGATACACCACCGCTTCGTTGCCCTCTGTCATCACATTGCCGCAAACCGAAAAGCGATAGGTCATGCCCTCCTTGTAAGGGGAAGAATAACCAAGCTCCTGTCCCACCTCCGGCGTGCCGGAAACGGCATTCTGCTCAAAGGGCGGCGGAGTAAACTCAGCCGTTTTACGGCTCGGCAGGCACAGGGCAAGAACCATGGCAATCACAAGCACGGCAAGCACCGCCCCTAAAATCGGGACGGCTTTGCCGCGTTTATTCACTTTTCCATTTGCTCCGTTTGCCATTGCATTTCCTCTTTATTTCTCCGTTACTGTCCAGATCGTGCCGTCGTTGGTCACATTGTAAATATCCGTGTCAATATAGCTTGAAACATCGAAGTTGTAGGTGCCCGCAAGCGCCTTTACGGTCGGCGCAACAGGATCCATATATTTAAACACGTGGATAGAACCGTCCATTTGGACATTACCCGAAAGCGTCAGCTCGCCGTATTTTCCTGCGGAAGCATTTTTATTTTCGACCATAACCGTATACTGTCCTCCAAACAATCCGTGCAGCACGGAATCCTTCACAGACAGTTTGCCGTTGTTTTGGATCGCATACGCATTATTACTCGAGATTGTGCAGCTATCGACAATCACCGTTCCGAAGTCGTTGCGCAATGCAACTGCACCATCGGTGGTATTTGTCAGGCTTCCGTTTTTTACAGTCAGCATTGCGCCTTCCTGAACAGAAACACTCGCGCTTGCCAGCGTATGCCCGTTCAGGTCGAGTATATATCTGTCGGAGGCAATCACCAAGGTTCCGCTTCCCATGTCGATATTGTCTGCAAGCTTGAAAATGCCGCCGGAAGCCGCGGAATCCAGAAGTTCTTCCGCGGAAGAAATCGTAGTGCCCGTATTTACCGTCACGATGACCGTACCGAGGTTTTTGTCTGCGTCAATGGCAGCGCCGCTGACGGAGAAGGTCGTTTCGTCCGTCGGAGCGTTCGAGAGCTCCGTTCCCTCTGCACTGTCGAGAACCAGTGCGGATTTTGTAAAGCTGCCGTTCAGGCCGTCCACCGTTCCGTTAAACGCAAAGCTTGCCTGTACTTCCAAATTGGAATGGTTTGTGACGGTAATCTTCGGGTCTGTGCCGCTTGTTGCCGCCCAGCCACCCTCGGTGGCATTTTCGTATTCGTGCGTGCTCGCATTCCAGGTGCCCTTGCTCGGCGCGGTGTAGGTGAAGTCCATATTATCCCACACGATATCAACGGAAGTAACATCTGCCGGAGCTTCGGCGGCTTGGTATGTGCCGTTAACGGTAATGCCTGTGCCTTTTGTGCCGTCGTTCGTGTCCGTGTTCGCCGCAAACGCCGTTACGCTTGTAGATATTGCAAGCGCGAACGCGAGAGCTGATGCTAAAAATTTCTTCATTGTGTTTTCCCCCTTAAATTATTTCTGCGTTACTGTCCGGATCGTGCCGTCGTCGGTCACATTGTAAATATTCGTGTCAACATAGCTTGATACATCAAAGTTGTAGGTACCGACCTCGCAGATGAGATGATCGGTCCACCAATCGTAAGTGTTGAGGTCTTCCCCGATCACGGTCATGTTGCCGCGCATGGTCAGCGTACTTTCTCCATTCTTGTTAATCCAGATCACGCTGCCCAGCGTTCCATCTTCGGCTGTTAATTTCGTTTCAATGGTGCAGTCCTCCAAAACGGTGCGTCCTCCGTTTATAGAAATAGCATAGTTCTTCTCCCCGATGATCGTGCAGTTTTTAATCACGGCCTCATTTGTAAAAGTGTCATTAGCCTTAATTGCGGGAATATCTCTATTTGTTTGAACCACTGTACCGTTGCTGAGGGTAAACTTTCCGGAGTAAGATGTTGGCGCAATGGAACTGTAACCGGTCAGAGTCAGTTTATGGCCGGCCAGATCCAGTGATACATCACCTTTGGGATAGGCAACATCCGCTATTTCCAAGTTGCAGGTCAGCACTGCCGTGCCGCCGTTTTCGAAGGCACTATTCAGTTCTTCTGCCGTGGAAACAAAGACCGTTTCGGACTTGTCGATATACACCGTGATGGTGCCCAGCTTGCCGCTTTGGGTGATGGCGACGCCGGTGATGGCGAAATTGACCGTGCCGGTGGGGGCGGCGGCTACCTCCGTGCCCTCTGCCGGGGCAAGGGTCAGGGGGTTATTTTCCAATGCGGTGCCGTCCTTGGTAAAGCTGCCGGTCAGGCCGTCTACAGCGGTTGCGAAATCGAAGCTCGCATCGACAGACACATTTGAGTGATTCGTCACCGTGATTTTCGGGTCTGTGCCGCTTGTTGCTGCCCAGCCACCCTCGGTCGGATTGTCGTATTGATGTGTAGAAGCGTTCCATGTGCCTTTACTCCCGGCGGTGTAGGTAAAGTCCATATTATCCCACGCGATGTCAACGGAAATGACATCCGTCGGAGCTTCGGCGGCTTGGTATGTGCCGTTAACGGTAATGTCTGTGCCTTTTGTGCCGTCATTGTTGGCGGCAAAGGCGGGGACGGCCATGGAAGCGGCCAGCGCCAGTGCCAAAATGCCTGTAAGTATCTTTTTCATAGGTATCCTCCTTTTACGCTTCCCGGATGGTCACGGTGACGGTGCCAACCTTGGTCATGGCGGTGGTGTCTTTATGCAGCTCGCCGGAGAGGGTCAGCGCGGTTTTGCCAGTCAGCTCGGCGGCATCCACCGCCTTGTCCTCTGCTGTAGGCAGGCTCAACTCTGTTTCGGAAAATGCACCGTTTACGGTGTTATACTCCGGCAGGGCATCAAAAGCAAACTCGGCTTTCACGGCAGCGTTGGAGTGATTGGTGACGCGAATCTCGTTGCCGGAGGCGCTCCAGGCGTCGGAGGTGGAGACCGTGTAGTCGTGCTTGGCGGCGTCCCAGGTCTTTGTGCCGCTGACGGTGTAGGTGAACTCCATGGCATCCCATGTGACATCCACGCTGATTGTGGTGGCGGCTGTTACGCCGTCCACATACTTGGCGTTTACATCAATGTCGGTGCCGGCAGTGCCGTCGTTGGCGGAGGCAAAGGCGGCTGTGCTCATTGAAAAAGCGAGCGTTGCCGCGAGAATGAGTGCAGCAAGTTTTTTCATTGTCGGATTCTCCTTTTATTTATATTTTGGTCATGGGTTAACGGTAACGGTTATTTCCGCAACGGTATCAACCATGGCCTTTTCACCGCTTTTTGGGTCATAGCTCAAAATTTTGAACTGCGCGTTCTTATATGTACCGGCAGAAAGTTTTTTGGCTATGCCGTCTGATAAAGTAAGCTCGGTTATTTTATGACCGGGTGTGATAAGTCCGGACCGTGCAATCATAGTGTCCTGCACCATAATGCACAAAACTATATTCTGAGTGGACTTGGCAGGATGGGTGTACTGAAAATATGCCTTGTTTTCGGACAGGCTGACGGTCACGGAGCTGACATACTCAAGGCTGATTCCGCCGCCGCCCTGCGGTACGTCCATTTTGTTTCCGTCACCGTCAACAGGCTGTGCATTAGGTTCGGTCTGCTCGGGGGCAAAATCAGGGATAAGGGGCGTGTTATCTGTGTTTCGGAAAAACAGCGCCCAGACGGTCACGGCAATGCAAACGGCAATGCCGATGCACAGCAGAATAATCAGCAGTCGGCGCTTCTTTTCCTTGTTTTCCATGGTTTCATTGCTCATAATTCTCGGTTCCTTTCGATGAAACGGTCTGTCTGCGGCGATTGCGCAAAACTTAAAGCACAGGAATGCGCTTTATCACTTTTAGCATATCACTAAACAAATTAAAATGCAAGTATTAAATGTGGTATACGTGTTTAAATTATCAGCTTTTTCGACGCGATTTCATTTTATATCGATAAAGTGCAATTAATTGAAAAAATAGCTGCGTTTAATTGCTTGATTTTTTTATTAAGGTGTGATATACTTGCACTTAATGAAACTGAACGATTAAAGGGGTAAACAGCATGTATGACCTTGCACGCTATTTTCAGCGACATAATCTCAAAGCCGATGCAATACTGTATATTTATCGCCAAGATGGCAAGACCGTAATCCACAGCGAAAACGGCGAGGACGCAGTATCCCCGATTCCCGTGCATGAGGTGGGGGAGTTTTTACCTAAAGGAGAGTTTATATCGATTGCAAAAGGGGTTGTTGTGCGCCAAAACCGGATTGTCCATATCAGCGATGCGGGCGTTTACACGATAGCAGACGGAAAGACCTTTCAGGGCCGCCGCCGGTACCTGAGCGAGCACAAGCGGCTGCGTCGGGAGCTGGGGCTGGATGTGCCTTCATCGCAGGAGGAGTTCAAAGCGCCGTTGGGCTTCTACGAGAAATGCAGCATTATGGACGATATGCCGCTGGCATACTGCGTAATCGAGCTGGTGTTCGATGCGGACGGCCACGGCGTGGACTTTATTTTCCGCTACTGCAATAAGCAGATGGCGGTGGTGGAGGGCGTGCCCGTGGAGGAGATGCTGAATCGGTCTTTTTATGAGGTATTCCGCAACGGAGACCGAAAATGGCTGGTATCTTACGCCGATGTGGCGCTGAACGGTACAAAACACACACTGAGAGACTTCAGCCCCGAAATCGGGAAAAATTTGACCATCTATTGCTATCAGCCCGAGCCGGGCTTCTGCGCCTGTGTTCTGCTGCCGGAATGAATAATTTATAAGAAAAAGCCGTAAATTGTCGGGCTAAATAATAAAAACTCCTGCCGCGGCACCGGTTTTGCCGTGACAGGAGATGTTTTTTTGCGGCGCTTCATTGCCGCTTGTTTTGGAAATATCCGCTCGCGCTTTGCTTTGTCAATACGTTTTTTTAGATTTTTTAAAACGATACGATAAGCTGCATTTTAAATCTTTCGATGCCGAACACGGCGTGCGGAATACCTTTAGGCATGATAAGCGTTTCGCCCTTGTTGAGAATATATTCCTTGCCGCCGACGGTGAATTTGCCCGTGCCGTCAAGTACCGTTACCATGGCGTCGCCGCCTGCCGAGTGAGAAGATATTTCTTCGCCCTTGTCAAACGAAAAGATTGTCATACTGACATATGAATTCTGAACGAGCGTTTTGCTTACTACCTGACCGTCGCAGTAATCGACTAAATCTGCAAGGCAAAGCTTTTTTTCTTTATCAATATTTTTATACATAGGCATAAGAGAGTCGAACCGGGTCGCCCTAAAAGCTTTATTTTCCGCGTCCTCGGGCGTTTTTCTCCTTGCAATACGAAAGTATTGCTGCGTCGAAGAAACACCCGATTATGCAAAAACTAAAGCTTTTTGGGTGCTTCGCAGTTTTAAAATGCCATATTTTTGTCGGTACAAGGAAAAAAACGAAGCAATGCTGTCGCCTTGCAAGGCTTTTTGACGCAGTAACGGCGAAAAGAGGGTGTTTTAAAACCGTACCGGGTTCGACTTTCTTATGCCTAATTTTCAGCTCCCGTTATAGTGTATTCTTAAAACGCCGATATATCAAAGAAAAATGCAAAGGCGTTTATTTTTTATATATCGCGTGGTCGGGAAAGCTTATTTCGGGCTTTCTTGCGCCGTCAAGCTCAAGCACGGTTATTTCGTTTTCGTCCTTTAAAAGCGTTCCGGGAAGATAAAGCGTTCTTTGCGGACCTTCTTTTAAAATTCTGCCGAGATTGAAGCCGTTAACGAAAACAATGCAGTTTTTAAAGTTTGACATATCTATAAAGCAGTCGGTCTTTTCTTCGGCTTTAAAAGTCGCCCTCATAAAGCAGGGGAACTCGCCCTCGGCGCTTTCGTATTTGGGCTTGGGGGAGTCGTTAAACTCCATACAGTAAACGTCAAAGTCCGTTATAAGCTGATTTGCTATAAAAATGTCTTTAAGACCTTTTCTGTCATAAATGCGGCGGTCAAAATTGACTCTGCCGAGTGCCTCAACAAGAATATCGACCTTAATTTTGCCGTCAAAGGCTTTAATCGGAATTTCAAAGCCCTCGCTGTAAAGCGCTTTGCCCGAAAGCTTTCTGCGGTCATATCTGTGAACAAGCTTGCCGTTTATGTAGACGTAAGCTATGTCGTGAACGCCGAACGCCTTTAAAGTGGTGTCGCGATAACTGCCGTCAATTTCCGTACTGTAAAGAATAAGTCCGCTGTTCTGCGAATAATTTTCCATATATTGCGGCAGGTGAGAGCGCTTGTGAACGGATACCGCTTTAAGATTTTTAAAAAGCGGCGCAAATTCTTTGAAGCGAAGCTTTGGAAGCGACTGCGTTTTTGCGTCCTCGGGAAGGGCGGGAAGCTCTGTTTTTAAGTGCCCGGCCATTTTTTCTCTTAAAATAAAATACTTTTCGGTATAAGCGCCGTTTTCCGAAAGCGGTGCGCCGTAGTCATAGCTTGTTATTGTGGGCGTGTATTTGTCATAGTAGTTTGCGCCCGCCGTAAAGCCGAAGTTTGTGCCGCCGTGGAACATATAAAGGTTGAAGCTTGCGTTTTCTTTAAAAAATCCGTCAAGCGATTTGCCGAGAGTTTTGGGGTCGTCCCTGTGATGGGGCTTGCCCCACTGGTCAAACCAGCCGCACCAATGCTCGCCGCACATAAGCGGCTTGTCGGGCTGAAGAATTTTAAGGTCGTCAAAGCGTTCGTCGTTATAGTTGCCGAAGTTTGCAACCATAAATTCCTCGGGAATGCCGCCGCCGGAAAAGAACGAGCGCGTTTCGCCGTCCGACGTGAAAAGCTGAACGTCTGCGCCGAGCGACTTCATAAGGTCTCTTAAATAATAGAGATATTTTTTGTCGCGGCCGAAGCTGCCGTATTCGTTTTCAACCTGAAGCGCAATAACGTTGCCGCCGTTTGTTGAAAGGTGGGGAACAAGTTTTTTGAAAAGCTCTTTAAAATAGCGCTCAACAAACGAAAGATATTTTTTGTCAAAGCAGCGAAGCCTTAAATTTTCGTCCTTTAAAAGCCACGCGGGGAAGCCGCCGAAATCCCATTCGGCGCAAATGTAGGGGCCGGGGCGCACAATGGCATAAAGCCCGAGCTTTTGGGCGGTCTCTAAAAATTTTTCAATATCGAGCATACCCTCAAAGCAGTATTCGCCCTCGTGCGGCTCGTGAAGATTCCACGGAACATATGTTTCAACAGTGTTAAGCCCCGCGGCGCGAAGCTTTAAAAGCCTGTCCTCCCAATATTCCTGCGGAACGCGAAAGTAGTGTATTGCGCCGGAATAGATGTTTGTCTTTTTGCCGTCAAGGAAAAAAGCGCCGTTTTTTATTTCAAGCATAGTGACCTCCGTTGTTTAATACAAAAATTTATCAAGCTCTTTTGAGACTTTCTTTTTAACCTTTACTTTCGGATTGTTTATAATGTTGCCGCAGAAAAATACCGTGTCGATGTTGCGAAGCGCGCGAATATCGTCAAGCGGGTTCTTTTCGGTGACTATCATATCTGCACTTTTGCCTTTTTCAATACTGCCGGTAACATTGTCTATTCCCGCCATGCGCGCGCTGTTTAAAGTGGCTGTGTAAAGCGCGAATTTGTTTGAAACGCCGACGTATTTTGTGAAGTAATAAAGCTCTCTGTAGAAGTCATACTGCGTTATCCACGGGCAGCCGACGTCGTTGCCGAGAACAACGGGAATATTGTTTTCGATTGCCGCCTTTGAGCACTCTATAATACCCTTGAAAACAACGTTGCCGTTATATTGCTCAATCTCGGTGGCGTTTGTAAGCGAGCGGTCAAAAAGCGCATACGGCAGTGCGGGAGAGAGCGTTGTGCACAAAAATGCGCCGCGCTCTTTAAAGAGATTTATTATATGTTCGTCGGGCTTTGCGCCGTGCTCTATCGAGTCAACGCCGTTTTCGAGCGCCACGCGCACGCCCTCGGGCGATTCAACGTGAGCGGCTACCGTATAGCCGTATTCATGCGCTTTGTCGCAAACGGCTTTTACCATTTCGGGCGACATTTTAAGCTCACCGGGCACGCCCTTTTCTTTTGCGTCCATAACGCCGCCAGTTATCATAAGCTTTATAAGGTCAACGTTTTCTTTTCTTGATTTTTCAAGCTGAGCAAGCGCTTCGTCAATATTTTTTGCGGCAACTGCAACAGAGCCTGCCATATGGCCGCCCGGAACGGAAATGCCCGTGTTTGCGGCAAGAATACGCGGACCCTGCTTTTTACCGCTGTTTATGTCGTCGCGAAGTCTTGTGTCAAAATCGCCGAGACCGCCGACGGTTCTTATTGTGGTAACGCCGCTTAAAAGCTCGGTTTTTGCAAACGAAGAAACAAGGTTATAGGCAACGGCGCGCGTTAAAGAGGTGCTCATTATTTTGTTTACGAGCTTTTCGTTGTCGCGCTGTTTTTTCTGGGGTTTTCCGTTGCCGGCAAGGTGAACGTGCATGTTAATTAACCCCGGCATAATATATTTGCCCTTAAGGTCGATTTTTTCATAGCCCGAAAGGTCGGCGCCTTTTTCGGCGATGTCTTTAATAAGTCCGTTTTCAACAAGTATCGAAACGCCCTCGCGCACCTGCATATTCTCGGTGCCGTCAAGGAGCTTTCCGTTAATCAAAGCGTATTTCATAAGCTGTTCTCCTTTTGTTTCGGCTTTTTAAAGAGTATAGCACAGACAGAAATTTAAATCAACGCAGTTTGTGCTTTTATAAAAAAATCGCCGTACCGACAAAAATTTATTGCGGCGCGGCGGATTTTTATAACAAGTCCGAAAGCTTTATGCTTTCAAAATATTCGTTTGTCAGCTCGTAATATTTGTTCCACATAGAGATTGTTTTGCAGCTTTCGCGCCGCGGGCAGGGTGCAGAATCGCACGACAGACACGCAACGGGCGCCAAATCACCCTCGGTCGCGTGCAGAATTTCGCCCACGCTGTATTCCTGCGGCTTGCGGCAAAGCCTGTAGCCGCCGCCTTTGCCGTGAACGCCCTCGACAAACCCGGCTTTTTTAAGGGCGGGCATAATTTGCTCAAGATATTTTAAAGAGATACACTGCCTTTCGGCAACGTCTTTCATCGGAATAAAGCCTTTGCCGCAGTGCTCCGAAAGGTCAAGCATAACCCTTAAAGCATAGCGCCCTTTTGTCGAAATCATTTCTTTTCACCTTGTGTTCTTTCGCGATAATCTTCAACTGCTTTTTTAATTGCTTCTTCTGCAAGCACCGAGCAGTGCATTTTGTGCGCCGGCAGGCCGTCAAGAGCCTCGGCAACAGCCTTGTTTGAAAGCGCCAGAGCGTCGTCAACGGATTTTCCCCTTATCATTTCAGTAGCCATGGAGCTTGACGCGATAGCCGAGCCGCAGCCGAAGGTTTCAAATTTAACGTCGCTTATAATATTGTTGTCAACCTTGAGATAGATTTTCATAATATCCCCGCATTTTGCGTTGCCGACTTCGCCTACGCCGTCGGCATTTTCAATAACTCCGACGTTGCGCGGATGAGTAAAGTGGTCCATAACCTTTTCGCTGTAAAGTGCCATAATTTTTGCCGTACCCGCTTTTGCGGGCTGTCCTTTCTTTTCTTTATATATTTGAGAGATTATTTGAGTAAAAACGGCTTTTTGCCCTCTTCCTTGTCGCGCCACAGCGGCGACATTGCGCGAAGCCTTTCAACAACCGATTTAACCGATTCTATGATGTAATCGACCTCTTCTTCGGTGTTCGTTTCGCAAAGCGAAAGCCTTAAAGAGCCGTGAGCGATTTCGTGCGGTCTGCCGATTGCAAGAAGCACGTGGCTCGGGTCAAGTGAGCCCGAGGTGCACGCAGAGCCCGAGGACGCGCAAATTCCTTTTTCGTCAAGAAGAAGCAAAAGTCCTTCGCCCTCAATGCCCTCAAAGCAGAAGTTGACGTTTCCGGGAAGGCGGTTTTCTTTTGTGCCGTTTAACGCCGAGTGCGGAATTTTTGAAAGCCCGTCAATAAGTCTGTCTCTTAAAGCGCTGACTTTAAGTGCGTTTTCGTCAAGGTGCTCCGCCGCTTCTTTTAAAGCCGCCGTCATACCGGCGATGCCCGCAAGATTTTCGGTGCCCGCGCGCTTGCCGCGCTCCTGAGCGCCGCCCTCGATAATATTTGTAAGGGCGATGCCTTTTTTGGCATACAAAATACCAACGCCCTTAGGGCCGTGAAATTTGTGAGCCGAAAGCGAGAGCATATCTATGTTTTGCTCTTTTACGTCAATGTGAAGATGCCCCGCCGCCTGAACGGCGTCCGTGTGAAAAATTACGCCCTTTTCGCGGCAAACGGCACCTATTTCTTTTATCGGCAATACCGAGCCGATTTCGTTGTTTGCAAACATCACCGTCACAAGGCAGGTGTCTTCGCGAATGGCGTTTTTGACTTGCTCTGGCGAAATGTTGCCGTATTCGTGAACGTCAAGAAGCTCAACGTCAAAGCTCTCTTTTTTAAGCTTTTCAAGCGTGTGAAGCACCGCGTGATGTTCAAACGCTGTTGAAATTATGTGCTTTTTGCCCTTTTTTTCGCCAAGACGTGCGGCTGAAATTATCGCCTGATTGTCGGCTTCGCTGCCGCCCGAGGTGAAATATATTTCGCGCGGGGTACAGTTAAGAAGCGCTGCCGCTTCTTCTCTGAAAAAATAAAGCGCTTCGGCGGCTTTCTGGCCCGCGCTGTGAAGGCTTGAGGGGTTGCCGTAAATTTCGTCAAAATACGGCAGCATGGCGTTTATTGCTGTGCGGCTTGTTTTGGTTGTCGCCGCATTGTCGGCGTATATAAACATAAAATTTCCTCCGAAACGGTTTCTTTAGGCATAAAAAGCCATATAACATAATAAAATATACACCTATTTACCTACTTTGTCAATAGGTAGATAGGTGAATAAACTTTTAATATTTTTATAATGCCCCTAAAAGCCGTGAAAATGCATTGATTTTACAGCTTTTCAGCGTTCTCTTAAATAAGCATAAGAGGGTCGAACTCAGTCGCCCAAAAAGTTTTATTTTCCGTATCCT
>ERZ808246.1055-NODE-1055-length-20989-cov-3.052928_pt1 | contig 20989 bp, 24 predicted proteins | sample MGYA00521083_ERZ808246 | MGnify/ENA primary metagenome ERZ808246 (study PRJEB31516, sample SAMN03275577) | gut metagenome | biome: mammalia-associated habitat; material: feces | host: Papio cynocephalus | place: Kenya | collected 2012-07-07 ... | reverse complement strand
TTATACCACACTTTTTTGAATTTTTAAACAAGAAAAAAATGCTAATTGATAGCACTTTATATTTATTATAAATTTAGTTCACCAGGAGATACGGTTCTAGCACCAGAGTCGGCCCATGGGTTATTTATTTTTCTTTCTAGTACTTTGTGTTCCTCCTGCTGTTCAGGAATAAAGTTTTCTAGGTCTGGGCTGGTGTAGTTTGTTTCTTTTGGTTCTTCTTCTACTTGGTTAGATTCCTCTTTAACTGAATCATCAAGTTCTTTATCAAAAGTAACTGCGAGTTCATTTATAGGTTCTTCTGGTATATCCATTGTTAGAACTTCATCACGAGGATGAGTTAATCTATCTTGACTTACCAAGTTAGTATATTTTGAATCATAAATACTTGCTGCTCCTGGAGTACTTGATAAAACTTCTTCTTTAGGAGACTCTTCTGCAACTTTAGTATCTTCAGGTAATGATATACTCTCTTCTTGTGGAGGCAATGCTTCTTTTTTTGTTTCTTCAGATAGTAATTTATTTACGGCATCTAAAAACTCTTCTTTGCTTTGAGTAACAGCGAGTAAGTCTATTATTCTTAATTTTTCTTCTGGGGTAAAATTATTATTCATACTTGTGCCTCCTTTACACTTATAGTATATATTAGAAAAGAAAAAAAGTAAATATTATAGTTAGTAATTATTTTCATTTGACACTATACTTGATACTTTTTTTCTTATCCTATTAATTATATTATATACAGTTCTTTGATTATTATCTATTATTTCAGATATTTCTTTTGGTTTATAGTTTTGTTCTTTTAATTTAAAAACTAATTCTTCTTGCCAAGTTAATTTACTTATGATTGTTTTCTTTAATTTATTATAGTTATACTCTTCAAATACTTGTAGTTCGGGGTCATACTTTTTATCATATGAGGATATATTTAAATAATCAGTACTATTAAGTGACGCTGCTTCACTTAGAACTTTACTTTTTTTGGTATTATTTTTTCTAAAGACATTTTTTAGGGCATTTTCTAGACATCTATTTAGATAGATATTATAGGGAATGGTATCTCGATAATTATCTATTGTTTCATATAATGCTAGGGTTCCTTCACTTATATAGTCCTCTAGCTCATTATTAGTGTTATTTCTTTGTGAATATTTTCGGGCTTTATAATAAATTAAATTTTTATATTTTTGATAAATTAGATCTTTTACTTGGTCGTCATCTTTAGCTAAATATAATAGTTCATAATCATTATCCATTTTATACTCCTCTTGATCTATTTATTTCTGCTAGAAAGATGCCACAAGCTACGGAAGCATTTAAACTATTTACTGTTCCACTCATAGGTATTTTGGCTAAGTAGTCACAATTTTCACTTACTAATCTACTTATTCCCTTACCTTCATTTCCTATTATTAGAGCAGTTTTCATCTTATAATCTATATCGGTATAGACTGTTCCTTCCATATCAGTACCTACGACCCAATAACCATAGTCTTTTAATTTTTTGATGGTATTATTTAGGTTTGTTACTTTGATTATTTTTACTTTTTCAATAGTACCTACTGATGCTTTTACAACAGTTCCGGTTATATCTACTGAACGATCGTTAGGTATTATTATAGCATCTACACCAAAGGCTTCACATGATCTTATGATAGCTCCAAAGTTATGGGGGTCTTCAATATGATCTAATAGGACTACTAGTGGATACTCTTTATCGATATTTGGTATGATGTCTTCTAGTGAATAGGTTTTAACATCTTCTACTTCTAATATTATACCTTGATGTAAGCCTTTACACATTTTATCTAAATCACGCATATCCAGAAGAATAGGATTTATATTTCTTTTTTTGATTAGAGTGATTATTTCGTTATCTTTAAATTTATTACTTAGATATATTTTCTTTATTTTATCTTTTGTTTGCAATTTTTCTCTTGCTACATTCTTTCCATATATTTGCATTATTTCACCTCTATTTGTTCTAATATTTCTTGTAATCTATCTTTATTATTTAAGTATAAGTCTCCTAGTAAGGCTTCAAAGCCAGTAGATAATTTATAGGTTATGATATCAGTATTTTTAGGATGATTTTCTTTTTTGTTATTTCTTCCTCTTTTTACGATATCTAATTCTTCTTCAGTTAAGAAGTTATCTTTGGTTAACTTATCTAATATTTTTACTTGTCCTTTAGCGGATACATAAGGAACTGCTGAGGCATTTAATTTATTAGCATTATTGATACCTTGTTTTAATAATTCTTCTCTTATATATAAGGATAATACAGCATCTCCTAGTAGAGCTAATACTTGAATATTTATTGTTTTAGTATTCATTTTATACACTTCTTTCTTTGAAAAAAATATTGTTTTTCTTCATATTTAAATGACACATATAGTTTATCATATATAGTTATCTTTGTCTATAATTTGGTAAAAGAAAAGTAGCATTTTTATCTGCTACTGATTATTTTGCATTATTTGTCCAAACATTGATGGTCCAGGTGTATTTTGTCCTCCTACTGGGATAGGATTATTTACTTGATTAGACTCGTTTACTGGGTTACCAAAGAAGGGATTACTATTTAAATTAGTATTAACTCCCGAGTTCATGTTTGGAGTACTATTTATATCTATTTTGAAATTATCTGTTGTATCCATTAGGTTAGTTGGTTCTGGCATAGGTTGTTGCCACAAATTACCACTGAAATTTACCGGTTCATTACTTTGATTATTTACTACTTGATTATCTAGTTTAGGAATTTGTTCTCCCATAGATTGATAATTAGTTGGTTCTAGAACTGGTGTTGGCATTTCAAAGTTATTTGTTTGTAAATTTGGCATAGCCTCAGTTTGATTAATGTTAGGGATATTAAAATTATTTGGTGCCTGTCCTTCTTGACTTGGTACTCCTACTGGTTCTGGTGTTGTCATTTGAGGTGTGACTTCTACTGCAGGACTACTTGGAGTACTTACAGGAATACTTTCTATATTTACTGGCCCTACCTTTGGCATATCGAATGATCCTGAATTAAATGTAGGAGTTTCAAAACTAGGCATACTATTTGCTACACTTTCTTTGGGTGTATTAAATACTGACTCCTGAATAGGTAGTGCTCCTTCATCTTCTTCATTATATTTGTTATTAAGATTTTTTAATGTCTCACGAGTAGGTTCTTTTAATAATTCATTTGTTATATCCTCTAACTCTTCCTTTGTAAAATATTTCATATTAGGCCCCTCCTTATTATAAATAAATTATAATATAAAAAAGATAAAAAGTAAATAGAAATATCACTTTTTATCTAGAATAATTTTTGAATTAGTCTACTAATTTTTTGTTATGCTTTATTTCTTCCCAACCTAAGTTTCTTTTAAATATTGATATCATAAGGCATGGAATATAGCTTAATAAAAATAATGGGTTATATAATGTTAACTTTATTTTTGATACATTTAAATTTAATTTATCTTTTTCACTTTTAATTATTATATAGGTTATACCCGCTAACTCTAAGTAGATTAATAATAAAACTATTACTAAGGTTTTTATAAAGGCTGTAATATCATTTATTGTTAATGAACTTACTACTAACAGAAGGACTCCTATTAGGAGATATATTAATGGTTTTACTCCTATTACAGTACTTATTTTTGAACCATAATTTTTATCTTTATAGTCTAAGTTTCTTCTAATATCTTTGATATATATTTTACGAGCTTCAAAATATCCTTTTACCCATCTGGTTCTTTGCTTCATAGATACTTTGAAACTATCTGGTTGTTCATCATAAAAGATAGCTTTTTCATTATAGGTTGTAGTTAAATTATTCAAAGTACTATATAGAGTTAATTCATAATCTTCAGTTAAGGTATTAAAAGGAAAACCTTGCCAATCTTCTACTAAGGAACCTTTGATGTAATATCCTGTTCCTGATATGGTTAAATTATTGGTATATTTACTTTTTAATTTATTACCAATTGTATTTATCATAGAAAAAGTTAAAGCAGAAGAAGCTGCTACTAAGGTAGAACTATTTTTAGTATTACGATAACTTATTCCAATATCATAACCGTCTTCTATACTATTTACCATTTCTTTGATATAATTTTTATCTAAGATATTATCGGCATCAAAGATAAAGTAAGCATCATATTTTTTATTTTTAGATATTATTTCTTTAATAGCATCATCTAAGGCATAGCCTTTTCTCTTTTTAGTTAAATCTTTTCGATAGATGATATTCATATTATGTTTTTTGACTATTTCTACTGTAGGATCTTCTTTTGATTCTACAATTATATAGACATCTTTAGAACTTATTTTTTCAGTTTGCTTTTCTATACTAATTAGAAGTTGTTCTATTACTTGAGATTCGTTACGTGCGGGTATTAAAATACAATATTTATTAGTTACTATATCTGACTTTTGGGGACTATTGTTATTTCTTGTCATTACAAAGAAACTATATACTAACAAGAATAATGAATAAATTATTAATAAAAAACTTATTATTGTTGTCATCTTACCACCATATTTGTATAACTTTTCTTCATTCTGTCATCATTATATACTTTATCTAGAAACTCGCCATACCCTGTCAGTGGTTCATAGCCTTCATGTCTTAGTCCCATTCTTATACATGCACTAAATGATATAAACATATCTATTGTTATTACTACTAATAAAATGTAATAGATTAGATTTCCTAAGTTATATGGTATCTTTTCTATTTTATTTGATACAAAGGGATATATTTTGACCATAAGTATATAACATAATAAACCCCAGAATAACATATATGGTAAAGTTGTTCTACCATTTATATTTAGTAGATATGTTGAATAATCCCATGATGTTGTTCCGGTAAAGGTCTCCTGCAAGAAGCTTATTAGATATTCAAAGGCTCCGCCTATTAGAGAACCTATTAGGAAGTAATCTAATTTTTGCCTCGGCTTTCTAGCAAGAATATATACCATGATACATGCTCCCCAACCATATATTGGAGATAATTCTAAATATAATAATCCTCTTTTAGTGGAATAATCTAATATTCCATAATTGATATAATTCTTAGCCATAAATAGTATATCTTCATAAAGACAACCTAAGAAACTAAAAATGACAAAGATTAAAAACATTTTCTTAAAAGATAAACCTTCTGCAAAGGGAGTTCTATCTTTTAAAAGATATTCTTTTATTTTCTTCATACTGCTAACTCCTTTTTATATTAAATTATTTCTTTCATATATATTGATATCATATTTGGTATATATATCAACTTTTCCTTTTTTAGTAAACTTTATGAAACATAAGTCTTCAATTACAATATCTTTATCTTTTTCTAGGTTGAATGTTATTTTTTTACATTCTTTTAATTTGGGATTATTATGTGTCATTTTAGTTATATTTAAGTTATTGGCTATATATATAGTAATATTATTATCAGTATAGTAATCTAATCTAATATAGTCTTCGATTACTAAAGAGCCTTTTCCTTTTAACTGATAACTTCTTGGTTTTATTTCTTTTTTAGGAGTTATTTTTTTTATTTCTTTTAGAGATAGACTATTTAGAATACTACCTTCATTTAATAAACCAGGTGTATCTATTATTTTTAAATTATCTAGATTTATTTCTATTTTATTTAGGGTCGTTGAAGGATATAGACTAGTTGTTACTTCTAACTGTTTGTCGGTATAGTTTTTTATTAGTTTATTTATTAATGTTGATTTACCTGAATTAGTCATTCCTACAAAGTATATTTCTTTATTACTTTTATTATATTTTTTTATTTTGTTTAATAAACTATCTAGATTGTAATTTTTTATTGAACTTATTATTTCAATATCTAGATAGTTATTAGTTATATTGGATATATAATTTATTAATTTATAGTCCTGAACTGATTTTGGTAGTAAATCTTTTTTGGTTAATACTAATATTACATTATTAAAGTTATTTATATACTCTAAATTAATATTTAATAATGATGTTAAATAGACTACTAACGCATCTTTAGGGATACTATTTAAGATATCAGTATAGTCTTTATTATTTAATGTTACGGCTTTATATTCACCATAATTTTTTAATTTAAAACATCTTAAACATAGTTCATTATCTATATTTTCAGTATATCCTTCTTTATTTATATCTTCTGTTTGAAGAGTGATTCCACATCCTGTACACTTCTTAATCATAATATTCTCCTACTTTAAATATTCCTTTTTTATTCATTTTATTTATTTCTTTTCTTTCTATATAACGATGTATTTTAGTAAATGGCATATCAATATCAGACATTGGATTTACTAATACTGTTGTTATACCTACTCTATTACCACCATAGATATCTGTTACTAATTGGTCTCCTACTATGGCTACTTCAGATAAGTCTAATTTATATTCTTTTAATACTTTTATAAATTTTGTTTTTCTTGGTTTTCTAGCAGATGGACAACAATCAACATTTAAATATTTTTTAAATGGTTCTAGTCTATCTCTTGGTGAATTAGAAAATATTATTACTGTAAAACCTAAGTCTTTTAGTTTATCAAAATGATTTTTTAATTTTTTAGTTGGTTTTTTATCTACATATGGTACACAAGTATTATCTAAATCAAAGAGTAAACATTTTATACCGTTTTCTTTTAATTTATCGTAATTTATGGTATAGATACTTTTTTGATAAACATCTGGATAAAAATAATTCATATATAATTCACCTCGCTATAAATATTATACTATATTTTTTTTATTATTGAAAGAGAGATTTAATCTTACTATTTTTTATTTTGCATAAATTTTATTAGGAGGATGTATTTTATGTTGTTTAATTTATTTAATCTTTTATTTGGTAATCTTACTTTTTTTAGTGGTGCCTACTCTAATAATGTTTTTCCTGACCCTTTATCTAAAGAAGAAGAAGAAAAATATATTGAAAGAATGATTAATGGTGATAAGGAAGCTAGAAGTAAACTTATTGAACATAATCTTAGACTAGTAGCACATATTGTTAAGAAGTTTGAATCTACTTATAATGATGTTGATGATCTTATTGGAATAGGAACTGTTGGACTTATTAAAGGTATTGATAGTTTTTCTCCTAACAAGAATGTAAGACTTACTACTTATATTGCTAAATGTGCAGAAAATGAAATTCTTATGCATTTTAGAGCGGATAAAAAGAATTCTAAGAATGTTAGTATTTATGATGGTATTAGTTATGATAAAGAAGGAAATGAAGTTACAATACTTGATGTTTTAAAAACTGAAGATCCTGATTTTAATGAAGAAATATATAAAAATGATAATATTAAATTATTAAAAGAATATATGAATGTTCTTACTCCTAGAGAGAGGGATGTTCTTACTAAAAGATATGGTCTTGATAATAATGATGAAATAACGCAGAAGGAAATTGCTAAAAATTTAGGTATATCGAGAAGTTATGTTTCAAGAATTGAAAAAAGGGCAATAACAAAAATTTTAAGAGAATTTATTAAAAATGATACTAAGAAATAGTAAAATCATAAATAATTGTTGACTAAAAGGCAATTTTATGGTAAAGTTAATTACGAACTGATGAGGAGGGAATACGATGAAGAAAGTAACAACTAAAAAAACTAGATCTGTAAATAATAGACCTAACTGTTTAAAAATAACTAAAGGTACTCAAAAAGTTAACTTTACTACTGTTACTGACAAAGATGGTAACAAAATTAAGACTAGTGTTAGAGAAGCTAGAACTATGAAAAAGAATAGTAAAAAAGATGCTTAATGAAATGGATTTATATCCATTTTTTTGTTTGTCCACAGAAATTGTTGATAACTCTACTTTTGATTTGACATATATTGACAATTTACTTGACGTATATATACAAAAAAAATACAATCTTGTTTAATTGTATTTCTCTGTTTCTTTGGGAGATTCTTCTAGTAACTTATTATAGTATTCTTTACCTAATCTGTATTCTTCTGCTAGTACTTCTTTATCTATTTCTTGTTTTTGATTATCATTCATATTAAAACTCCTTTCTTTATTTATTATAAAGAGAGGAGTTTTATTTATACTAATGTTTTTACTTTTTCTATCATATTATCACTAGTAGTTATGTATGAACCTACTACTGCTATGTCAGCAGCATTTACTAAGTTTATGGTTTTATCATTGATGCCACCATCTACTTCTAGTAAAATATTTTTATCTTTTATCAAGTTCTTTATTTCTTTTATTCTATTTGGACTGTTTTTTAGGAATGATTGGCCACCTAAACCTGGTTCGACAGTCATTATTAATATTAATTCAATATTATCTAAATATGGTATTAACTTATTTATATCAGTATTTGGTTTAATAGATATTCCTCTTTTAAAACCATATTCTTTTATTTTATTTAATGTATTTTGAATATTTTCTTCTATTTCTAAATGAATTGTTATATATTCAATATTTTTTAAGTCTTTTATTTTCTCAATATAAGTTAGGGGGCTACTATGCATTAAATGAATATCTAGTTTTTTTTCTGATACTTTAGATAGTTCTAATGTTTCTTCTACTGGCATAGATATTTGTTTAACAAAATTACCATCCATTACATCAATATGAAAATATGATATATCAGTATTATTTAATATTTTTATTGTTTCTTTTTTATCTTTGGCATTTAGTATTGATACTGATAGTTTCATTTTTGACCTCCTATAAAAGATTTATAATTATTATATCTAGATAATAATATTTTATTTTGTTCTACTAGTCTTTTTACTTCACAGTCATCTTCTTTTATATGCATACAATCTTTATACTTACAATTATGTAAGTTATCAAACATATCTTTCATATTATCACGGATATCCATTTTAGTCATTCCACGGAAATCTACTGATGAGAAACCGGGAGTGTCCGCTACTAAAGATGAATCAATGTCATATAAAGTTGTACATCTTGTGGTATGTTTACCACGACCTAAAGCCTTGGATATTTCATTTGTTTCTAGATTTAGATTTTTATCTAGTTTATTTAATAAAGATGATTTGCCTGCTCCTGATTGACCAGCAAAGACAACTATTTTACCTGCAATTAATTTTTTTATTTCTTTGATATCATTATTTGTTACTACTATGTAACCGATACTTTGATAGTAGTTAAATATCTCTTTAATATTTTTTTCTTCCTCTTCATTTAGTAAGTCTGTCTTTGTTAAGCATATTATTGGTTCTATATTATTATAAGATATTATTGTTAGTAGTTTATCTAACAAGTTACTATCAAAGTTAGGCTCTTTTACTGATGTTACAATCAATGCTATATCAACATTAGCTATTTGAGGTCTTATTAGTGAATTTTTTCTAGGTTTTATTTCTAGTAAGTAATTATTTATATCATCTATTACTACTTTATCTCCTACTAGAGGAGTTATTTTATCTAATCTAAATTTACCTCTTGGCTTGCAGATATTTATCCCCTTATTTGTTCTTACTGTATAATTATTACTTTCGTTTTTGATTATTATACCTTCCATATTTTGTTCCTATTCTGTTTTTTTATCTTTTTTATCATCATTTGGCATTAATGGATCTGTTGGTTCTGTTTTATCTTCTGGTTTCTTTGATATAGTTATTTTTAAAGTATAACCATTATAGATTGGATCACCAGGATCTCTACCTTGTGATAATACGATGTTTTCATCTACATCGGTTGTTTCTTTATATGTTATATCTAATGTTAAATTATTTTCTTTAGCAAAATCTTGAACTTGAGATAAAGTCCATTTTTCTTTAACCATATCTGGATATACATCTACTTCTGGTATGTATAGTGTTACGGTATCATTAGCATATAATTTGGTTTCATTTTCTTTATCAAATTTTGGTTCTTGATCAATTATCTGCTCTTCTTTATCTTTATAATCAGAAGTATTTTCTACTTCTTTGGTTTTCATTTCTACTTTGATACCTTTTAATTCTAATTTTGCTTTTATTTCATAATAGTTTTTACCAGTATAGTCTTCTAGTAATAAGTATTCTTTACCAGAAGATTCTACTATTGTAATAGTACTTCCTTTGGTTTTGGTTGAACCGGCTTTTGGTTCTGTTCTTATTACTTTTCCTTCTTCGACATCAGTGTTTTCTTCATCTTTTGTAGTGTATTTTAAACCTTGTTTTTCTACTTTCTTTATAGCTTCTTCTAAAGTAAGGCCTGTTACATCTGGTACTTTTACTTCTTTAACATCATGATTACTTATTAGTAAATATACTACTGCTAATACTATTAGAAAGACTAATAATATACCTGCTAAGATAATTGGTAATTTATTTTTTTCGTCTTTTTCTTTTAGTATTGAATCATCATTATCTGTAGTTTCTTCTTTATCAAGAGGTTTATCTACGACTGGTTTCTTTGGCTCTTTTGGTATTGGAGCTATTACTTTGGTTTCTTCTAAATCATTTTCTGGATATTCATATACTAATCTTTTTTCATTATCTCTTTCTAAAGCAGTTTGTAAATCGTTATACATTTCTCTTACAGTATCATATCTATTCTTTGGATTCTTAGCAGTAGCCTTTAGAATTATATTTTCTACTGACTGCGGTATTGTTGGGTTTTGCTTTCTTACACTAGGTATTTTTTCTTTCATGTGTTTTAAAGCTATTTCGACAGCAGTATCTCCTTTGAATGGTACAGAGCCTGTTAATAATTCATACATTAATATTCCTAATGAATATATATCACTTTTTACTGTTGAGCCTTTGCCGTTTGCCTGCTCTGGTGGTAAATAGTGGACTGAACCCATTACTGAGTTTGTTTGAGTTAATTGGGTTGAATTTAAAGCCATTGCTATTCCAAAGTCAGTTATTTTGATACGACCATTATCTTCAATCATTATATTTTGTGGTTTTATATCTCTATGAATTATATAGGCTTCATGAGCATGAGCTAATCCATCTGTTAGCTGACTCATTATGTCTATTACTTCGGTTAGGGTTAAGGCTCCTCTTTTTTGAAGTAATTGCTTTAATGTTTTTCCTTCGATATATTCCATTACAATATAATAGTTTCCATCTTCTTCGCCAACATCATATACTTCAACGATATTTGGATGTGATAGATTGGATACTGATAGGGCTTCTCTTTTGAAACGACGAATAAATTTTTCATCATTTGAAAGATCTCCTCTTAAAACTTTTATGGCTACTTTTCTTTCGAGAATGGTGTCTTCTGCTAGATAGACATTGGCCATTCCACCTTCACCAATGGTTTTTATTATTTCATAACGATCATTTATTTTTTGACCTTTAGTTAACATTACTTATCACCACTTTCCTTCTTCAGATAAGCTATTGATATGTTATCTGTTCCGCCTCTTATATTACTCTTTTTTATTAATTTTTCTACTTGCTCTTCGATTGATGACTTACTATTTAATACTTTTTCTATTTGTTCATCTGTTACCATATTGGTTAATCCATCACTACATAGAAATAGGCCATTGATGGTATTATCGACATCGAAGATATCTATTTCAATTGGATCATTGGCTCCTAGTGCTCTTGTAAGCAAGTTCTTTCTAGGATGGAACTTGGCTTGTTCAGGAGTTAGTTCTCCTGTTGATACTAATAGGTTTACTAGGGTATGATCTTTAGTTACTTTATGTAGTTTTTCATTTTTTACTACATATCCTGATGAATCTCCTATATTTCCATAAAGGATATAGTCATCTGTTTTTATTGCTATTACTAGAGTTGTTCCCATTCCTTTACTTTCTGGATGAATAGAGGTATATTCAAATATTTTTTCATTTATTTCTTTTACTATTTTTCTTAACCAATCTATTCCTTCTTCTTTCTTTCCTATTGTTTCCATACTTTCGAAACTTTGAACAATATGTTCTATTGCTATATTTGAAGCTATTTCTCCAGCTTTATGTCCACCCATTCCATCTGCTACTGCTAGAATGAATTCATTATTTTTATTGCTAACTATTATTACACTATCTTCATTATGTGTTCTTACTTTTCCGGCATCTGTCATATAAAATGTTTGCATTATTTCACTTCCTCTTAATTATTGGCTCTTAATTGACCACATGCAGCATCAACTGAGCCTCCAAATTCTTTTCTTATTGTTACATTTATCTTATTTTTCTTTAGTATATCATAAAACTTCATAATTTTCCACTCTTTTGTTCGTTTAAATTCAATATTTTCTGTTTCATTATATGGTATTAGGTTAACATAGCAATTTATTCCTTTTAGTAGGGCTGCTAATTCTTTAGCATTTTCTTCACTATCATTTACATTATCAAGCATTATATATTCGAATGTTACTCTTCGATTGGTTTTCTTTACATATTCTTTTATTACTTCCATTAGTTCATTTAAAGGATATGCTTTATTGATAGGCATTATTCTACTTCTAAGGGTGTTATTCGGAGCATGCAAACTTATGGCTAGATTTACTTGTCCTTCTTCATTCATAAACTTCTTTATACCAGGGATTACTCCACATGTTGATATGGTTATATGTCTTGAACCAATATCTATTCCTTTACCACAGTTTATTATTTTAACAAATCTTAAAACATTATCATAATTATCAAAAGGTTCTCCTATTCCCATAACGACAACATGAGTTATTCTTTTATTTATGTCTTCTTCTATTTGAAGGATTTGTTCTACTATTTCATAGGCTAATAGATTTCTTACTTTTTTTAATCTTCCACTTTCACAGAAGGCACAAGTCATATTACAACCTACTTGAGATGATACACAGATACTTGTTCCGTAGTCATGAAACATTAATACGGATTCTATCTTGTTGCCATCTTCTAACTCAAATAGATATTTATTGACATTCTTGCCTTGTTGTTTTATTAACATTTTTATTTTATAGAAAGAGAAATCTTGTTTTAGTTTTTCTCTCACTTCTTTACTTATATTGGTCATATCATCAAATGATGTTACTCTTCTTTTATATAGGGCTTCATATACTTGAACTGCTCTAAACTTCTTTTCATTTATTGATATGAAATAGTCTTCTAATTCTTTTATTGTTAAATCATATATATTTCTCATTTTTTCACTTCTAACTTTCCATTATTATTATACCAAAAAAAATATGTTATTAAAACATATTTTGATTATTTTTCTTTATGTTCTTTGTGTTCATGATGAGAATGTCCTCTTATTCCATATCTTTTGGTTATTGGATCTTTGAATAAGAAGTTTTTTATTGGTAATAAGGTTAATACCATATAGGAACCAAATATTATAAATAATACTATTACTGATATGTATGCATAAAAGAAATGTAATGCTTCCATATTTATTACATAGTTAAATACTAGATTACTTACAATGATTGTTAAATAGAATATTATGATATCTATTGGTAATATAGCTTTTTTGGTTATTAATTGATAAGCATAAAATAGTAATGGTATTAGTATTATTATTACTAATATACTTAAGGCTTTGGCTTCAAAGTAATTGGGATTAAGACCATATACTGCTCCATCATATAGTGTCCATATAAAGGTTGGAGTTAAGGCTATTTTGATATGTTCCCAAGTACTTTCGTTAACTGCTGCAAAAAGGGATACTACTTTATTATGTCCTGACCATTCATACATGAAATGTAAAAGTGTTCCTATTACTGATATAAAGATTATGGCTATTATTGTATTCATATGTCCTCCTATTTATAATATAATTATATATTATTTTTTTATTTATTACAATAATAAAATCACAACAATTAAAAAATGAGTAATTCCTTATGATATATGGCTTTACTCATTTTAATATTTATTTATTATTTTTTAATAATCTTAAAGTATTTAGAATACATAATACTGTTACACCGACATCAGCAAAGACTGCTTCTAGCATTGTTGATACTCCTACTAGAGTTAAGATTAGTACTAATAGTTTTATACCTATAGCAAAGATTAGATTTTGATTTATTATCTTTCCTGTTTTCTTAGATATATTTATAGCTGTTATTATTTTATCTAGATTATCATTCATTATTACAACATCTGATGCTTCGATAGCAGAGTCTGTTCCTAGAGAACCCATAGAAATACCTAGGTCTGCTAGTTTTAGAACTGGAGCATCATTGATACCATCTCCAACAAAGGCTACGATTGTTCCTTCTTTTTTGTTTTTGATTATTTTTTCTAAATAGTTATATTTATCATTTGGTAACATACCATAATTTACATCTTCGATATTTAGTTCTTTTGATATTTCTTCGGCTTTTTCTTTAGTATCGCCAGTAAACATATGAACTGTTATATCCATATCTTTTAATTTTTTTATTGTTTCTTTAGCAGTACTTTTTATTTCGTCTTTTATTTCGATATCTGCGACTAGACTATCATTTACTGTTAGATAGATATTACTACTTTCTTCTTTGATACTACAGTATTTAGGGTTTCCTATTTTTACTTTATCTTTTTTATAGGTAAACTCTATTCCTTTTCCTGATACTTCTTTGAAGTCTTTGATATCTTTATGAGATACTTCTTTATTATATTTTTTTAATACTGATTTGGCGATAGGATGATTTGAAAGGGATTCTCCTTTAGCAAATATTTCCATTACTTTATCTTCAGTATATTCTTTATTATGGATATTTATTTTTGATATATAGAACTCTCCGGTTGTGATAGTTCCTGTTTTATCAAAGGCTATTTCTTTGATGTTTTTGATACTATCTAGATAGTTACTTCCTTTTACTAGTATTCCTTCTCTTGATGATGCTCCAATACCGGAAAAGTATGATAATGGTATTGAGATAGCGATAGCACATGGACAAGATATTACTAATATTGTTAATCCTTTATAGATACTTTCACTATATGTTAGACTTGTAAATAGTGGTAATAAGACTGCTGTTAGAATGGCGATTATGATTACTCCTAATGTATATTTAGATGAGTACTTTGATACTACTTTTTCGGTTTTGGTTTTTCTTTCGGTAGCGATTTCTACTAATTCTAATATTTTATTTACTGTTGAATCTTTATAGATTGAAGTTACTTTTACTTCTAGTAAACCTCCTTTATTTATACTTCCTGATAAGATATTATCTTCAACATTTACTGATACAGGAAGTGATTCTCCAGTTAAGGCACTTGTATCTAACATGGAAGAACCTTTTACGATACTTCCATCTAGTGGTACTCTTTCTCCTTCTTTGACTACGATTATATCTCCAACTTTTATTTCAGTTGTTGGGACTACTGTTATTTTGTTCTTTTCTTTTAAGTTTGATGTTTCTTCTTTGATATCCATAAGTTCGGCAACAGAGTTACGACTTTTATTTACGGCCATACTTTCTAATACTTTTCCTAAACCATATAAGAATAGTACCATTAATCCTTCATGAGAGTCTCCTAAAGCAAAAGCACCAAGTGCAGATATTGTTACTAGGAAGTTTTCGTTTATTACTTTCTTTCTTAACTGTTTAATAGCGGTTAGTAATGTTTTATATATTAGGATTATATAGGCTACTACTATTAAGATGGTATTTAAATTACTTGGTAATTTTAGTACTATTCCAAGTAGTCCTATTAATCCTCCTAGTACGATTCTATAGATATCTATATTTTTATTTTCTTTGATTTTATCTTCACTTAAGATGGCATCTGGTTCTACTTCACTTACTATTTTTTTTACATAAGTAAAAGCATCTTTTATGTCTGTTTCCACAGTTACTGTTGATGAACTAAAATTAACGATGGCTTTTTTGATGTTTTTATCTTCATTTAATTTATTTTCGACTGCTTTTGCACAATTAGCGCAATCTAGATTTTTGATATTATATTTATATTTCATTTATATGCTCCTTTCCAACATTAAATAGTTTTTTTACATGGTCATCACTTAGTTCGTAGTAGACTGTTTTTCCTATTTTGGTATATTTTACTAGTTTTGCTGATTTTAGTATTCTTAGTTGATGTGAAATAGCGGATTGTGTTCCTCCGACTAGTGTTGCTATATCGCTAACACATAATTTATTTTCTAATAAGACATTTATTATTTTTACTCTTGTTGAATCTGCAAATACTTTGAATAGTTCTGCTATATCAATAATTGTATCTTCTTCAAGTAATTCTTTTTGTATTTTCTTTATATCTACATTATCTATCATATTATTCCTCTTTCTTATATATGAATATGTATTCATATATTTAAATAATATCACTATTACTAGAAGATGTCAATATGTTTTTATTCTTTTTATCACTTCGAGCCTAGGGTCTTGAAGTGTTGTTGTTAGCCTAGGTCTAACAACAAGATATCAACCATATTTATTATATATAAGTTAATTATTATATACTGTAACTATTCTAAGAAGGAATAACTTTAGTTTTGAGATGACAAGCTCAAAACTTTTTTCTAATGACCTTAGGCATTAGAAAACGGCGAACAACAAAGTGTGAGACGATACTAAAAAAAGAATCTATTTAATAGACTCTTTATCTTTATATTCTTCTAATGTTAAATTGTTATTATAAATATTACTGGCTATATTTCCTACATATCTTAAATGCCATGGTTCATAACTATATTTGGTTATATCTTCTTTTCCTTCAGGATATCTTAAGATAAAACCATATCTATGACTATTTTGATGTATCCATTTGGTTTCTATTTTATCTTCAACATCATGTTCTATATAACATTTTCCATCTTTATATATACAAAAATCTAAGGCTAATCCTGTTTGATGTTCACTCTTGCCAGGAGATGCTATTCTTGTTATGGCATAGGTAAATCCTTTTTCTTCTAGTAATTTATTATATATTTTTTCTTGATAATCATAATCTCTATAGCCACTTACTATATCGATATGATATCCATATCTTAAGGCTTCTCTTTTTAGTTCTTGAAATGCTTCGAGGGCTTTATTGTCTAGCAGTATGTTATCTTTATATTCACTATGAACATTTTCTAATGTATTTGGTATATATGCTCTTGGCAGGGGATTATCTTTATTTACTAAAATACTATAATCCATAGGTACCTCCAGTAATATTATATGCAAAGAAAAAAGAAATAGATGTTATTTTAGTTTATCTATATCTTTCTTTACTTTATCTATTTTGTTATTTAGAGTAGTTATTTTATCTTCTAAGTCTTGTTTTTGTTTTTCTAGATTTTGGTTATTTTCTTTGATTAGTTCATAATTTTCTTTGATATTTTTTAGATTTTCTATCTCTTCAGTTAATTCTTGATGTTCTTTTAGATAGTTATTTAGTTCTTTATTTTTGTTACTTAGGGTTATTTTTTGATATAGGGTATACACTAGAAGGCTAAATACTACTAGTGTTATGATGATTATTATTGTGGTTAATATTTTGTTTACTTTTTTCTTTTTCATTAGTAATATAACGCCTTCTTTCCATAATAGTTATATCTTTCTTTGAAGATACTTTTTGATTGGTATTTGGCTTTACCATCGATAGGGTCGGATATTATGACTTTATCTTCGGTATATCCTATTATTACTACAGCATGTTCGTTGGCCTTCCAGTAGATTGTTTCTCCGGTTGGTTCATATATCCAAGACTGTGATATATAAGGTACTGCTAGATACATGGAGGTCCATACCATAACCGGTTTGCCTGTTTTTACTACTTCTAGTATTTTTTCAAAGCTGGTTCCTGTTGCTATTTTGATACCACTTTTATATTGGTTAGCAACATTAGCAATTGGTTTTTCATATACTCCGTAAGCATTTAAACTATAGGGATTACCTACAAATTCTACTTCAGGATTGCCTCCATATAGTTTGCCATTTTTGGTTACAGGAACACTTCCCTTTGGTAATTTATTTATGATATCGTCAGGAGTTACGGATACTCCATAGTATTTTAGAAGAATAGTTAGGGCTACTGATTCACAACCAGTTGGGTAGTTTGGATACTGATTGATAAAGGGCACATTTGAAATATAGAAACTATTTTTTTCGGCATTCTCTTTGACTAGTTTATAGTATTCTTTTTGAAGACTTGATAATTTGTCTTCTAAATCTATGATGGTATTTTCTAGTGATGTTATATTGTCTTCGAGGTCCTTAGAGATTGTTTTTTCACTAGTCATTATTTCTTCTATATCTTCTTCGCTAAAGGCTGAGACCGCGAGCAAGTCGGATACTGAAGTATTTAGTGATTCTTTTTCTTCTTTTAAGGTATTTAAGTCAGCTTTATCTTTTAGGTCTTCTTCTAGTTTGGTATTAGATGCTTTTAGGGCTAATATATCATTATTTAGTATTAGTATTTCTATGGTCATTAATAGTAATACTATGATAAAACCTAATAGTGTTTTTTTCATAACTACTCCTCTTTTCTTTTTTATAATTTGGTTATGTTTGGATGACCTTTCATTAGTTTTCTTATACCGAATGGATGTGGGAAGGCTACGGTTATGATGGATTTATCAACACTTATAACGATTCCTTCACCAAACTCGGTATGAGAGATGTGTTCTCCTACTTCGTAAGTGGCATTTTTATCAACAGCCTTTCTTACTTTGGTTATCATTTTTTCTAGTTTCTTTGGTCTTTCTTTATCGATATATTCTTTATCTATTTCATCAATAAATCTACTTGGCATATTTCTAGAGGTATTACCAAATAGCATTCTGGTATCTGCTGATGTGATATATAATTCTTTTTTGGCTCTTGTTATAGCAACATAGCATAGTCTTCTTTCTTCTTCGATAGCGGAATTACTTCCATCATTGATGGCATTATAGTGAGGGAATATTCCTTCTTCCATACCGACAATGAAGACATAATCAAACTCTAGACCTTTTACAGAATGAACGGTCATTAGGCTTACTCTATTTGAACTATCCTGGTGTTCGGACATATCACTTACTAATGAGATTTCGTCTAGGAAGTCTCCAAGGGAAGCAGTTCCATATTCTTCTTCATAACTTTTGGTTACACCTTTGAACTCATTTAAGTTCTCTAGTCTTATTTCGTCTTCGAGTAACTTTGATGTTGATAGTTCTTTTTTGATACCGGTTTTTTCTAGGATTTCATCTATTAACTCGGTTAGTGATAATGATTCACTGGCTTTAGTTAGGTCTTCGATTAGATTTTTGAACTCTAGTTCTTTACCTTTACTTATTGTTTCGTATAGGGATAGTTCTCTAGTTGTTGCTTCTTCGGTTAGAGATTCAATTGTCTTGTCTCCGATTCCTCTTCTTGGGGTATTTATTACTCTAAGCAAACTTACATCATCTTTATGATTATTTATTAATCTTAAGTAACATAATAGGTCTTTTATTTCTTTTCTGTTATAGAAGTAGAAACTTCCTACGACTCTATATTTGATATTTTTCTTTAGCATTTCTTCTTCAATAACACGAGACTGTGCATTGGTACGATATAATACAGCGATATCTTCTTCGTTTACTCCTTCACTTAGTAGTCTTTTTATTTCGGTTCCGACAAATGATGCTTCTTCTTTTTCATTTGCTACTTCTTTATATTTTATTTTATTACCGACAGCATTATTACTCCATAGGTTTTTATCTTTTCTTTCATGATTATTTTTGATTACGCTATTAGCGGCATTTAAGATGGTTTTGGTTGAACGATAGTTTTCTTCAAGTAGGATTGTTTTGGCCTCTGGGTAATCTTTTTCAAAGTTTAAGATATTTTTGTAGTTGGCTCCTCTAAAGGCATAGATAGCTTGGTCGTTGTCTCCTACTACGAAAATATTTCGATACTTGGATGATAGTAATTTACTGAAGGTATACTGGGCTTCATTGGTATCCTGATACTCATCTATTAGGATATATTTATATCTATCTTGATATTCTTCTAATACGCTGGGGTAATTCTTGAATAGTTTTATTGGTAGTATTAGTAGGTCGTCAAAGTCTACGGAATTACCATTTTTTAGTTTTTGTTGATATTCTTTATAAACTTCGACTACTTTGTGGTCAAACTCTACCTTGGCAAAGGCATCAACACTCATCATTTCGTTTTTAGCAGAACTTATTTTATTTTTTATTTCTCTTGGGTTATATCTATCTTTAGACATATTTTTATCTTTTAGTATTTTCTTTATGATTGTTAAGGCATCATCACTATCTATTATGGTAAAGTTTTTTTCATAGCCTAACATACTATAGTTTTCTTTTAGTATTTTTAAACCTAAAGAGTGGAAGGTTGATATTTGAATATTGTAGGCTTCTTTTCCTATTAATCTTACTACTCTATCTTTCATTTCTTTAGCGGCTTTATTGGTAAATGTTATAGCTAATATATTATATGGACTTATGCCATTTTCGATTAGATTGGCTATTCTATTTGTTAATACTTTGGTTTTCCCGGAACCTGCTCCCGCTAAGACAAGCATTGGTCCATCTATATGATTAACGGCTTTTTGTTGTTCTTTATTTAATTCTTGTATTTGCATCTTGTTACCTCACTTTTCTCTATTTCATTGTATCATATTTTAGGGATATTATAAAGGGTAAGATGGGTATTTTTTTATTTTTTGTTACTTTAAGTCTTAGGTCTTAAAGTGCTATTTAAAGCCAATATTTTTTATTGTCTTTAAATAGGATACCAACCGTATTTATTATAGAGTAGTTATGGGTATATACTTTTTGCTTGTTTGACAAAAGCAAGTATTTATGCTATTATTAGTATGTAAGCAAGGAGACTTGCATAAAATAAAAATAGGAAATACTTAACTTGCAACGTTGAGTACTTACCTATATTATATGGTTTAAGTACTTAATCTTTATAGATTGAGTACTATTTCTTTATTATTAGTGTCAATAAAGAGACTATTAATAAAATGATAATTAATATTAGAAAAGTGATTAATAAATCTTTTTTCTTCATAATATCAAGCCTCCTTTCATTAGAAAGTTGGCAAGTACTCAAACAGTTAGTATTTCCTAATACAATTATAACATTTTTTATATGTTAAAAACAAGCGAACACCTT
>ERZ808246.1053-NODE-1053-length-20994-cov-5.068819_pt1 | contig 20994 bp, 13 predicted proteins | sample MGYA00521083_ERZ808246 | MGnify/ENA primary metagenome ERZ808246 (study PRJEB31516, sample SAMN03275577) | gut metagenome | biome: mammalia-associated habitat; material: feces | host: Papio cynocephalus | place: Kenya | collected 2012-07-07 ... | reverse complement strand
TCTGTATCGTTAATATATTTGTTGTTACTAAATCTGTATCGTTAATATATTTGTTGTTACTAAATCTGTATCGTTAATATATTTGTTATTACTAAATCTGTATCATTAATATATTTGTTGTTACTAAATCTGTATCATTGTTAAATTAACATGTAAATATTTCATTTTTTATCAGAAAGAGTAACTGCTCCGCCCCTGAAAGGGGAGGCGGGGGAGGGGAAGATTATAAATATAAAACTGAAGTTCCTTAAACCAAGGTTGTTTTTATTCCTTAATCTTGATGAGCAGATTGGAGAATATAGCTACAAGTCCGCCGGTGGTTATTCCCGACGAGAAGATGCTCTTCACTTGCTCCGGGAAACCGTTGAGAATCTCCGGCATGAACTCAACGCTCAGTCCGCAGGCAAAGCTGATGGCTATGACGAGAATCTCCTTGCGCCCGAGTTTCTGCGAGGCGATGACCTTGATGCCCGATGCGGCAACCGTGCCGAACATCAGCAGTGTGGCACCGCCGAGCACTGGCTCCGGCATGAGCGAGAACACGAGACTGATTGCCGGGAAGATGCTCAGGATGATGAGCATGGCGGAGATGAAATATCCCACATAGCGCGAGGCAACTCCCGTGAGCTGAATCATGCCGTTGTTCTGGGCGAAGATGGAGTTGGGGAACGAGTTCAGTCCGGCAGAGAGGAACGACGACACGCCGTTGGCTACTACTCCGCCCGAGGCGCGCTTCATAAAGAGGTCGCCCTCAACCGGTTCTCCCGAGATCATGGAGTTTGCCGTGATGTCGCCATACGCCTCGATTGCCGTAATGACGAAGATGATGCTCAGCGAGATGAAGGCCGAGAGGTCGAAATCCAAGCCGTATTTGAACGGGACGGGGAAGTAGACGCCACCGAAACTCTTCACCGAGTTGAAGTCGATATATCCGAGCATCCACGATACGAGGTATCCCACGGCAAGTCCGATAACGATAGAACTCATTCGCAGGTAGCGGTTCTTGCTGCTGTTGAAGAACACGATGACTATGAGCACGAGCATCGCCAGTCCCAGGTTGTGCAAGGCACCGAACGACCCGTCTGCCATTGCTGCGTTGCCGCCTCCGCAAGCAGAGATTCCAACCTTGATAAGACAGAGGCCGATGAGTGTTACCACGATTCCCGATACGAGAGGCGTGATGATTTTTCGTGCATAGCGTAGCACACTGCCCACGAATATCTCTACCACTGATGCTGCCATACACGAGCCGAAGATAACGGCAAGTCCGCCACCCATTCCGGCCGTTATTATCGGACCGATAAACGAGTAGCTCGTTCCCTGGATGCAGAGCAGTCCGGTACCCACGTTGCCGAATTTGCGGCATTGTATGAACGTGGACACTCCGGAGGCGAAGAGAGCCATAGACACGAGAAAACTTGTAGTCTCGATGTCGAGTCGCAGTTGTGAGGCGATAATGAGCGGTGGGGTCATGATTGCCACGAAGATGGCGAAGAGGTGTTGCAGGGCTGCAAACACAGCCTCTACAAATGGCGGGCGGTCGTTGAGACCATAGATGATTCCTTTTTCCTTTGCGGTTTCCATTGCGTTTTTGTTTGTATCCTTTTTATAGGTCTTATCAGTCTTATAGGTCTTATCAGTCTTATTAGTCTTATCAGTCATATTAGTCTTATTAGTCTTATCAGTCATATTAGTCTTATCAGTCTTATGGCTTATAGGACAAATAGGGTTTATATGACAAATATGATTTATAGAACCTATAAGTTTATTAACGGAAGAATGTTCCAGTTATTGTATTTGAGTCCATTTTTTTTCTTTCACTTCAGATAATAAGAAAGCGGCAGGGGGAGCCTGCCGCTAATCTTATATGTCGCTAATTATTTTATTTCACGAACTTCTTTCCGTTGCTTATAACAATGCCCTTGTAGCTCTTGCCAACACGCTGTCCGGCAAGGTTGTAGGTAGTTTCACCATTAGCCTTGATATTAGCCTTGTTGCCGGTGGCGATGTTGTTGATACCCGTAGCGTCGGTATAGAAGAAACGGGTAATTGGCTGTTCCAGAGACGGAACGCAGTCGTCGTTAACATAAGGCCAGTCTTCAGTCTCGGCAAAGTCGCCGAAGGTGTATTTGTCGCTGAAGTAAGTCATAGCCTTCTTCGTCTGGTCAGGGTTGTAGTAGAAGTTGAATTCGAGCACGTTGCAAGTGTTCTCGCCCTCGAAGGTGAGAGCCACGAGCAGGTTCTTTTCGCCACTATAGTTCAGGGGTTTGTCGAATATGAGTTCCATCTCGCCGTTTCCTCCGGCATAGTTGTAGAGTTCGCCGTCATACTCGTAGTTTGCGATAGCTACCGAAGCATCCTCGTAGTCGAAGAACTTGTATGCCCCAGCCTTGTCGTCGTAGTCAAAGGCGTTATTGTCTATTTCCTTCACCCAAACCTTCACCGTGCGAGGGTAGGCATCATAAGCCGACTCATTGTGGAACACGAAGTTAATCTGCGAGATAGCCTTGCCTGCCATCTTCTGCAACTGTTCCTTGGTGTAGATAATCTCCGAACCTGTGTACTGGTGAGAGAAGTTTGTAGGAGCGGCAGCCCAAGAGTAACCGTGTCCGTAGTAAACCTCACCGTCGACACCTGTACCGTCTTTCAGCATCTTGTCGTATTTTCCGAGCGTAACGCTGTTTTCAGGTTCCGGAGCCTTAGTAAGAGAGATATTCTTGATAGTAGACTCGCCCGGTGTGAATGCGATGTTGTCCTCGGTGTAGTCCTCACATTCTCCGTCGGTAACGGTGAGCGTGTAAGTCTTCTCGCTCTTCACCACGTTGAGCAAATAAGTACCGTCGGCACTTGTCTTAGTACTGTAAGTAATGTATTTGTTGTCCTTGGCAGCAAGTTTCACGTTAGCGCCCTCAACAGGCTCACCGCCACATGTCACCTTACCCGTCATCGTAGAAGGGTTGTCAATCTTGATGAGAGTGATGTCTTGAGTCTTCGGTTCGCCAGGAGTGAAAGTAAGGTCGGCAATCGTTTTGTCCTCAAATCCGTCAGCCTTGGCCGTAAGCGTATAAGTCTCCTCGCTCTTCACAACAGAGAGAGAGTATGCACCCGTTTCGTCGGTAGTGGCAGAATACTCGTTGTTGTCGTTCTTCACGGTGATTATGGCACCCTTGACAGGAGCGTTGTCTTCGTTAGAAACAACCTTTCCTGTAAGTACAGAAGGCACATCTTTCTTCACGAGATTGATGTCGAGCGACTTCTTCTCGTCAGACGAGAACTTCATGGTTTCCGTAGATGTGTAGTCCTCATAGCCCTCGGCAGTGGCTTTAAGAGTGAAATTCTTGTCGAGGTCGCCTACAGGAACCAGAACGGAGTATGTTCCATCGGCAGTGCTTACGGCGCCCAGTTCGTTCTCGCCATCGGTAAGACTAACGACAGCTCCCTCAACAGGGGTGTCGCCGCACTTCACAGTACCTGTCAGTTCTGCGCTCTTCAATACCGGCTTGCTTGCCTCCTGATAAGAGAACTTAGTGAGAGGCTGTTCGAGCTTAGTGGCATGCGAGATAGCCGAGCCGCCGCCAGTGGCGAAAGGCCAGTCCTCCGACTCGTTGAAGTCGGCAAACGACGATTTGTCGCTGCATGTTGTCATAGCCATGTTCTTGGCATCCGTATTGTAATAGAATTCGATGTCGGTAGGAGATTCGGAAGTATCGTTGCCGTCGAAGGTGATAGTAACAAGCAGGTTCTTCTCTCCGCTATAGGCAAACGGCTTGTCGAAATTGAATGAAACCTCGCCGTTCAAACAGAAATATTCAGAGAAATCGAAGTCGAAAGAATAGTCAGCTGTAGCCTTTGTAGCATCAGAATACTCAAAATATTTGTAAGCCTTCTTTGCGCTGTCGTATGCAAATTCGCTGTCGTCAATCTCTTTCACCCATACATTTACTGTTCTTGGGAACGCACTGAATGCCCCCTGGTTGTAGTAAACAAAGCTTAGTCCCTTGATTTCCTTGCCAGCCAGATCAGCGAGCTGACTCTTAGTGTAGATAATCTGCGAGCCTGTATGCTTCACGTTAAACTGTGTTGGTGCAATCATCCACCAACTACCCTGGTAGGTCTGGTCCTCGTTCCAGTCGCCGTTTACTACCTCGTCGTAGTTTCCCAAAGCCAGTGTCTGGTCATCGGCTTTAGCCCAGTTCACTCCAATAGCGAGGAGCAAGAGGGTAATGATGTAGTTTATTCTTCTCATATTATTATTTATTTTAAGTTAGAAAATCAAGTTATTTCACGACAACCTTCTTGCCGTTGTGTATAAACATTCCGTGGTGAGGCTTCTCCACACGCTGTCCGGCGATGTTAAACCAAACGTCTGTAGCGTTAAGGCTTTCAGCAGCCGTTGCGTTCACGATACCGTCGGTTGTCGAGTCGTAGATTTCAGAAGTCTTGTTAGTCATGTCCACCTTCACGAGGTCGGCAAACGGACTCGTTACGAAGGTGTAGGGCATGGAGCCGTTAGGAGTAGAGAAATCATTAGCCGAAGCATAGAGGTCGTAGTAAACCACCTTGGAAGAAGTATATTTCGACAGTCCTGTGATGCGGCATGATGTAATAGAATCGTTAGTCGTCTCGTTAACGGCATCTACGGCATCGTTTCCGCCAACCATATCGTTTATAATGTCGCCAATCTTCAGGTTCTGCTTCACCTGAATGCGGTCGAAGTAGTCGGGTGCTCCATCCTTTGCCGTGTTGTTAATAACGCTGAAGAAGAGATCTTTGCATCCGTTTTCAAATTCAAAAGTCAATTCAGCAATGCCCGTAGCTCCGCCTTCAACCTGAGCCTTCATGGTTTTGATCTCCTTACCGTCTTTGCCATTGCTCTCGATGCGAATCTCGTCGCCGTTGTTACAATAAGCATCAACCACGATTTTGTATTTTCCGTCGTTGCCTCTCAGGTCGAGATAAGGCGAGTAGACCAGTCCGGCAACCATGCTCGGAATGAAGTTAGGAAATCCGTATGCGCTCCATCCGTAAGTCTGTGCATATCCGTAAGCCGAGAGGTCCACATACTCCTCATCGCCACCGAGCGGTTCGTTGATATTTCCGCCCGTAATACCATTGAAGTTCTCGTCGGCAATAGTAACCTCTCCGTTGGCCGTAACCTTCTTGCGGTCGTAGACGAACAGGGCATAGCCGTCGCAGTCTTTCACCGCTCCCCAGTTAGCGGTAAATCCCGTTGACGTGATGTTGGTAGCCGGTTTAGCCTCAGGCTTGTTCAGCGTGATTTGAGCTGAAGCCGAAAGAGCAACCGCCATAATGAATAATGTTGTGTAGATTTTCTTCATAATCGTATTTTTAAATTAAAATATTGTTTCTTGTTTATTTCACTATCACTTTCTTATTACCTATTATATATATACCCGCTTTCAGCTTTCCTTCTTTCAGTTCTGCGGCACGTGCCACAGCCTTACCCGTCAGGTCGTAAACGATGGCGTTGCTATTTTGAGTGTCAGAAGAAATGAATTCAGTTATAGCCGAAGTTCCGCTATCCTTAGTCATAAACGAGAAAGAGATGTTTCCGTTCTCGTCCTTCTTGATGTTGTAGATAGGCTTACCCATCAGCTTCGATCCGTCTTCAAGAGCGTTGTAAAGTTCAGCAGCCGGCTTACTCGTGTTCGTCAAACTGTCAACCACGCCCCTTGGAGCCTCCATAGGATAAGTATAGAAATACGTTTCGTTCTGAATACTCCTCACTCGGCTGAATGGAGCCATGCGCGGGTGGTCGTTGGTAAGATATTCGCTGTAGCCCTCGGCTGGAGTAAACTCGCCCTTGGTGTTCACGATGTTGTTGTCGAAGAGTTTCTTGTCGTAGTCCACGTGGATAATGAGCAGTCCGCTCTCCGGAGTATAGGCATCCCAGCCCTTGTTTTTGTGGTTCTCCAAGAGATAATATTCATCCTTGTGGTTATCGTTGTAAATGACGTAAGCCTTTCCGTCCTCGTCCTCCAAACCAGTCATTCCCGAAACCTTGTCGCCCTGCTTCAGTTCCGTCAGGTCGAGCCATCCGGCATAGGCGCGCTCATAGCTTGTCCATCCGGCAGGACACCATCCAATGCCTTGCGGACCGTTGTAGCTACCGCTTGCCAGCAGGTCCCAGTCTCCCATCGTGGGAGTAGTACCGTAGCTTGTGTCATACATGTCGGGCAGTCCCATACAGTGAGAAAACTCATGGCAGAAGACTCCCAGTCCCATTGGAGTGTTTCCGGAACTCTGATACAGTTCGTTGGCACAAGCATACTGGTTAATGTATACTCCATCGAGCGAGAAGCCGCCGTTGCCGTCTTGATTCTGCAGCGCCTCGTCGAGCGTCCAGGCATTAGGCCAGATAGTTCCCGTAGGACCGCCTGTGGCCTGTCCGTAACCGGCATAAAGCACGAACACCTGTTCCACCTCGCCGTCGCCGTCCCAGTCATACTTGGTCCAGTCGATATCGTATTGAGCATCGGCATTCTTTATAGCCTCGGTAATAAACTCCCCGATATGGTCAGTACCGCCCATGATAGCCGATGGACCGCCGTAGTAAGTAGCTGATTTACTCACCTTTACCGGACCGATAACGTCGAACGTGAGGTCGAACTGTCCGCGACTCATCACGCTGAAATAGTCGTGCACGCTACCTGCCGCTCCATATTCAGAGAAGCCCTCCTTGTTGAGCACATCGTTGTAGAAAGCCTTTATGCTCTCGTCGTCCTTAGAGAACGACTTGTCGGAGAAATATGCCAGAATAACAGGAGCCTTCTTCTTGCCTTGGAAAACACTCTTGTCGTCCTTTCCCGGCAAGCGTTTCACAGCTTTCTTTATGTTTGCATTTCTTTCTGCAAGTCTCTTTTCAGCAACGGTAGATATCCTGCTGATGCTTGTAATGGCAGCAGCTTCTTTAGTTGTTCTTCTTTCCGCCTCATGAGCCAGAATGTTAGAGCTGATGAGTTTTCCGCCTTCAATTTTAAGATAGCAGAATCTGTTGTCGGCATCTTTATATAGAGGAACGTTGTCAGAAGTAATGTAGAAATGCGTGTGCTCGTCACCCGTCAGGCACACTTTCAAGGTAGTGCCGTCGCTCTGTGTAGCCGTGGTCCAGTTTCTTTTTGCAGGAATGGCAAGAGCCATTGCCGCAAGAAGAGAAAGAACTGATGAAGTAATAATCTTTTTCATCTCTTAAACTTTTATTACCTATTTCTTATTGATAGTTATCATATTCAATTAATATTCTGATTGTAAAAAACCAAAAGTAAGAATATTTGCTTTTTTCCTTTACAAAAAATGGTTCCGATAATTGTTTTATTTACTAATTATTGCCAATTTTGTTTATTTAATATATAAAATGTTATTTATCCGCTGCAAAATTACATTTTTTTAATAATATGTGCAATACTTAAATGTAATGAATTTACATACTCTTACGAAAAATGTGATATAAAAAAGTGACCCACGGGATTATTTTATAATTCGTTAGGCTATATAGTCTTATCATTTAGTCTTATTGTCGTAAATCATCAATGCTTCCTGACTCGGATAGCCTGCTTTGTGCATCTGCTGATGGTCTATGATAAAGCGTGCACGCTTATTTGTCAGATTCTCAGGGCTCGAGATTCCGAGCAGTTCCACCTTTGCTCCGTTCCATTCCACAATAGCCTTTGCCCAGTCGCTCCCGTAGATAGTTTTTGTCTTGTCTGTCCATACAGGGTAGTCGTCAAGACATTTAATGCTGAACGTATAATTGCCGATTGGCATTTCCTGACTAATCATTCGCAATCCTTCGCTTTCGCTCTTCTTGCAAAACGACATCGGGCGATAAACATAAAAAACATTTAGCCTACAAAAACATACTAAAAAACTATATACCTTGTCTTTCAAAAAAAACATCTAAAAGTCAACGACAATGAGAGACAATTTTTGACAATCAACTATACTGGAAAAATTGTCTTCTATTGTCTCTATTGTCGTTAAAAATGTGGCGCAAAATAATGTTTTATATGTTTCCGTCTAAATCCGAAAGTTGAACATTATATCATACTATGAATTATACAAGCTATACTTCTTATTTATTCTTAAACCTCAATATATTAAGTGAAAATGCAGGAATCTCAACGGAAGTCTTTCCGCAGAATCCTTCTATAGCCTTTTCTGTCGGGAATACATTATGAGTATCCGTGATACTGTTTTCGGCATCTCCCGATGCGGCAGTCAGCTGATACCATATTCCACTTCCAATTTGTTTCCCGTTTAAGTCGACTACAGCGGGCGCCGTCTTGTCTCCCATGTTTACAACATTCAGAATAATCTCGCCGGTCCTGCTGTCCTTTTTCATTGTCATAGTTTTGCAGAAATAGAATTAATTATTTTTCCAAAATTACTCGTTTCCTGTCGAATACACAATACGTAGCATTCACTCTGGTTGATATTAATCTAAAAATGACAGATTTTAATCTGTGTTTGAAAGTGCGGTCATTAGAAATCCTCAGTATCGCATTTCAAATAGAAATTATAGACATTGTCTTTGCCATCAAATACTTGTATGATACTAATTGAAGTTTCGAATTTAGACGAAAAAAATATAAAAAAGTGCTATTTTTTTCTCCTAAAAAGCTTGTGTTAGTTTTTTACATAAAGCTCTAAAGCAACGAAAGGCTATATCTGAATACTTGTCTATTATTTCCATAGAGGTTCATTCTCCCATCCTTGAGGGAATCCCATGGCATGTAAATCTACATTGGGGTATTCTGCAAATAATTTGAGCAGAGAACTTTTTAAGTCCATACAAGGTGTGATAGTTTGCTCCAAATATAATAAGGTGCATAGCTGATGGTACAGCTTAATCGGTTTTTGACTTGGAGTAATCCAATGAAGAGGAAGCAGATTAGGTAATTGTGGTTTCAGGGCAAAACGCCTATTCCAAATACGTGCATGATGGGCGCAGCAATTACGAAGTACAGTAATGCACTTTATCCAACTTTCCAAATATGTGTATTGGGGAAGTCCAAACTCTCTTGCCACTTGCTTCTTTAGTCGATTATCCTTAAACAGGCAAAATAGCTTGGAAAGCGTACCAAAAGAAACAACCTCCAATGTCTTCCACACTGGAGGAAGAGCTGGATAAGTATATTTCTCGGAATGTTCCTTGATGAAATCTTCATTTGAGCGAGATACCTCTTTCTTGATATTGTCAAGACAACCTTGGTAAAACTCTTCATTTTTGAACAATGATAAATCCATAAACCAAAATGCACCGTGTTCCATTGAGAACACTTGAATCATCTTAGTTCGAAGAGAAATCTCAATGTCTTGGATTGCCTTGAATATAAGTTGACGGAGTTCTTTATCAAAGAGATAAAGATTGATGGCTTGCTCGAATGTACTGCCCGACTTGTAAAGATGATTTAATTTGTCTTCTTCCAGCTATACGGAAATAGCTGATATTGCGAAGCTGTAGTTTAGCTGTTGCAATATCTTCTATCATCAGGTATCTGTTTTGTAGCAAGGCTAATTGTTCATCTATATTTATCGGTTGTTTGTCGTAGTTCATATACCCATATAAAAAGCGAAGTCCCACCGTGGTACGCATCGTTGAGAGGCGTGGTGGGATTTGTTGCTGCAAAGATATGCCTTTTTGTCGGAATCTCCAAACTATTTTTGGGGAATCTGCTTATAAGAAGGGGAATTTAACGCAAAATTTCCATAAAATTCTCATTGCGAATTATTGGATATTTAGAAATTTGTCGTATCCTTGCAGCGTCAGTCCTCGCCAATCCTCTTGACAATGCTCAAATCGTGCGAGGCGTTTTTTGTTTATATACATTTGAATATGGCCAATCTTATCCCCTTTACAAAACGGTTTGAATCTTCAGAAAATCTCGTTAATTTGCTTGAATCGCGAGGTTTACTGATTTGTGATAGCCCGAAATTGACTTAAAAGCTCTCGGCTTTCCGTAGGGATGGAAAATGGATCTATCATGGAGGTAATAACATGTGGAATGGCTACTGATCATTCACTCCCTTACATGTTCTTCTTTGTTTCGGCTTTATATATTATTGGGTCGGTTCAAGCACCCCAGATCAATACATACACCTATGTGATTTTTTATGTAATTACCTAAGTTCGGGATAAAATTGGTGCATTTTATAATTTAATGCCAATAGGCATACATATTCTTTCTGGAACAGTTATGTTTCAGAATACAGGAAAGAATCAAATTCAGTTTTATTGGAACAAATAAAGTCGTCCGTCAAAATAGTCTATGCTATAATCAATATTGATGGATTGTTTCTTGTCGAAGAAGCAATAAACAGCTATTGCAGACAAAACGTTCATTCCAAAATTATATATGTTGCAGTGTCTTGAATGTACCAGTTGTGCCACATTTTTGAGTTCGTCATTTATTGTTTCTATTACGGAACGCTTTCATTACCAACTTTTTATACACCATTCCTTATCCCGAAATCAGGTAATTAGCAAAAGTATGCTTGTTCAACTAACTGCGAGACGGTAAAAAATAATAATAATTAAGATTAGAAGAATGGCTATTTCTATGTAACGATTCTTTTTAATCTCATTGTTAAATTGATCTTGTAATGAAGTAATATCTCTATTAACTTTTACTGTCAATGATTGTATATCAGATTCTATATGATTCAATACTTCGTCTTGTACTTTTCCTGAATTAATCAATTCTTGCAGATCTGTTCTTACGGTTGATATTTCCTTTTTTATATCGGCTTTCGTGGTATCTATATTATTTGCTAAATCTTCAAAAGATGTGTCTAATATTTCTCGTATTTTATTAGAGTTATCTAAGGTTTTTTTCCCAATTGTTTTAATATTGTTAATATCTTTTTGTAGAGATACCATATTTTTATCAATTTTTTCCGCAACAGATTGTATTCCACTGTCTATTCGATTCAATACATCGTCTTGTTCTTTTTGTGAAGCAGACAACTCTTCTTGCAGTTCTTTTACAGATTTCATCAAAATATATAATTCTTTTGATGTTTTTTCTATCTTTTCTGTAAGATTGGAGGCGTTTTGTGTTGCAATATTTAAATCCCCAATATTTTTAGCCATAACTTTTAGATTAGAGCTAAGTTTATCAGAGAATGATTGTGATGTTTCTGATAATTTAATTCTTATATTTTCAATTATCTTATCACATGACGTTTGAAGATTATCAACTGCAGAAGATGCTTGTTGCTCTAAGCTTGTTTTATTATTTTGCAATAATATAATAAGTTCTTTAAAATTATGTTCTACATTATCCAGTTCATCAACATAATTTTGGATGTCTTCTTGTGTCTTTGCATAAGCGTTGACTGTATCACTCACCTGCTTGTGAGCAGAGGAAATATTTGATAAAGTCATTTTCACTTCTTCAATAGTTGTATAGAGTTCTTTATCCATAATTTTTAAATTAATATTTATCATTTAAAGTTTTTAGCATTTCCGATAATAGCCATACCATACATTTTTCTAATTCAGATTCAGATATTGCCTCCTTTTCTTTTAGCTTTTTGATGAAAGTGATAATATTATCAAAAAGCTCTACGTAATCATTGCTTCTATTTCTAAATTCTTTATATCCGTTTCTGAAGCTGTCTGTTAACTCTGTATATAAATTTGAACCATTTCGTACATTCAAATACAATAAGCAGAAAACATTGAGAAAATCCAACATTGGATTACTGTCTGTTAATGAACGGCGAATTAGTCGGACTGCACCCTGCAGGTGTTTAATGTTATCTTTTGGAGAACCCGACGTTCCGACAATATCGTCATCCACGACATTCATGTATTTGAATAAAATTTCAAATGAAGAAACTTTGCCATAATCAGTATCTGTTGTAAGACTATATGATACACCATTGGCTGCTACATAATCGGCACGAGCAAATTTGGAATTGAAATAGAAATAAATGAAGTCTTTCAAATCTTCATTTGTGTCTAACCAATTCTTTTGTGAATTAACTGCTTCTTTACAAAACGTCTCCATATCCTTTATGGCTCGTTCTCGTTTAATGGCAATTTTTATATATACAAATTCAGTAATATATCCCAAACATTTTTGCATGGAATTTTGTCCCCTATAGTTAAGGGCTTTTTTCATTTCCAAGTCAGCACGTTCTTCTGCATAATATCGCATTAAGAATTGTTTTAAATGCAAGAAATATTCGTTATCGCTTTTTCGTACTGTAACTATACGAAATTTTTGATTATTATAATCACGAGTGTAATCATCTATTATTCCGACACAACACATGCGATATATGGCTTTTTCTATTGTAGAAACAAATTCCACTTCTCCTTGCTTAATATCCTTAGCGTCTTTGAATACTAAAATAGGATAATTATTTATTCGTAACCAACCATTAAGTGCCAATATAGAATTGCCGGCAATAGCTTGCGAATAAGATATTTCCGAAATAATATTCTTTCCAATCGGAGCGTTCATGAGCTCATTCATAAAGCCCGACATTAAATTTGTTTGTAAGTTGTTTATAGTATTATTTACACCTGTGGCAGTTATTACATTAGCTACAGATTGAGTAAGTAAATAATACATAATTTTTTTTTCAAAATCTTCACCAATAAAATTTTTGTCGTAGAAGAATTTCTGGACCCCATAGTCCACAGGGATTTTTTCTATTATCCTTGTTTTAGGGTTTTGTTCGTCAAGCTTTTTTGACGAATACAATATGGTAGCCAATGCCATTTTCCTATCACGGCCCGCACGTCCTGCTTCCTGAACGAAAGCTTCCAATGAACTGGAAAAATTCATATTATAGGTAAAGCGTACATTCGGTTTGTCTATACCCATTCCGTATGCTTTGGTTGCAACCATAACTGAAGTTTCTCCATTTTTGAACTTCTTTGGTTCTGCAGTGTCATCTCCACCAATATATGTACTAATTTTTTCACTATCATAAATTTTATGCAATGACGAAGCAACCCCAATCCTGATTTTACTATCATTCACTCCTATGCTGCCACTGCGGTGAGGACAAAATACAATAACTGCAGATTTGTTTGGTTTTTCCTTACGCCAATTTTCGTTTACATTAATATGTAAATTAGTATTCTCAATCTGTTGCAGTGTTGTCTCGTCTGTTATACCTTCCCTTTCTATAAAACGCCTCTTTATTCTTATAATATTTTCAGGTTTTTGTAATTCTTCAAACTCTTTTTTACTATCCTGTATTATATTGCAGATGTCATCGTTTTTCTTACTGAATACATCCCATTTATTATTACACTTTAAGTCATCTATTGGTACAACCTGATATTGTAGTTCCAGTCGATTGGTATTTTCATATCTAATGATTGCGTCACTATCGATAGAAAAAGCTCCATTGCCAGAAAGTTCACGCTCAACATCAGCTAAGACATCAAATGAGGCTGTAGCTGTAAGTCCAAATAAAGGTAATCTCCTTTTTTCTCCTTGTATTTGTTTTGGAAGAACATATCTATAAAGATTTCTTCCGAGATGCAAATAAGAAAATCTAAAGTCGTGTCCCCACTCCGAGACGCAGTGCACTTCGTCTATAACGCCATAAGCAAAATAAACGTGTAAGTCTTGCATGTTGCGAAGCCGATTCCTGAACTTTCTGATACACAATCTTTCAGGAGATAGAAAAATGAATTGAAGTTTTGACATCTCCATCATTTCTTCTCGCTCATTCTTGTTTATAATAGTAGCATTTATATAGGTACAACTATCTATACCATTATGTATTAGTCCTTCGTATTGGTCTTCCATAAGCGACACAAGTGGATCTATTACTATTGTAACACCAGGCTGAAGCATAGCTGCAAGTTGATATGTTAGAGATTTTCCACTTCCTGTCGGTAAGAGTCCGATTACAGGCTTGTTGCTCATCGCTCTTGTTAATATAGGCAACTGTCCGTCTCGAAATTTTTCTTTGCGGAATAACAAATTCAAAAAATAGACTAATTTTTCAACTTTTTTGTCTTCCTCAACGTATATACCCTGCTTGCTTTTTGATACAAAAGGTTTATATTCAATTCTGTCAGTTGTGTAGATATATCTTTCTGACTCAAAATGATCTGCTGAGAATATAGCAAAGTAACAGTCGTTCTTAGCCTTATATTTCGTAAATTCGTATTCTTCTTTTTTTATAGATGTTGAGTAGTGAATTACCAAGTCATACTCAATATTTTTAATGTCTTCGGTAGTCTTTTCTACATGATATTCGTTTAGGTGCAGTGGAGAACTATTATATTTATTATTGGATACTATAGTAAGATTTATTTGTGGTAATGTCAGACTTTCATACTCAACGCTCATACTTGTTAGGGTATTGAACATCTGCTTGAAATCTTCTAAGGCTAAAGCTGCACATGGTACGTCGCTTTCTTCTACAAGAATATTCCATTCTTCCATATCAAGACTCAGTCTGCCACTAATAAGAATTTCCACAAGTAATTTTTGAATACGGGCAATTGCTAATGGAGAATATGCAATTTCATTTTGAGGTGCAAAATCTCCCCATCTGAAATTTTTTCGTTCTTCCAATGTGTCGTGTAAATTATTTATAGGACAATTACAGCTAAAGTATGCCTCTTCAAATGAGATTATGCCATTGTTAGATGTTTCAATAATCAGTTCGCTTGCATTACAGAATTGTCTTTCTACAAATGGAGAGGGAAAAGTTGCCAATCCGCGTGTGATAATATTATTCAGTACGGCAAGAATTGGATGAGGATCATCACTGATGCTTGCTCCCAAATCAAATGGAGCATATACATCGAAATAAGTTAGTTCGTTAGGGTATTTATTTTTATCATAGACTGCAGAAAGTTCATAGGCAGCTCTAAATTGAACTGCCGGATAAAACTTGTATTTTATTATCTGTGCTGCGTTGTTTGGTTGTAGCTTTGCTACCCCTATATTATAGGTATATCCAAGTTCTAATTTATTAGATTTTTGTTCATGTTTTTCAAAAGATAGCGGACGTCGGAAATAGTTGAAAAATGTATTTATGCGAATATTTCCTCTATAATAGAATGGACTAACGCATACAATTATATTGAAAGATCTTTCGTTGGTATAAAGAACATTCGTAAGATGTTTGATATCAATTCCACCTATATCCAATATGTTTGAAAACATCTGATATATAGAATAGTTCGAAGCGAATTTTATATCCTCCTCGTTTATATCATCGATAAATTTGTTATAGCTTCGAATTTTAATATTTTTATCAGCCAATCGAATAAGAAATTTTGCGCGTTGCAGCGCTTTTTCCGACGGCTCTATTAAAATCACCTCATTAATAGTGCATTGCAATTTATTTTGCTTAATGTAATCAAACAAAAATAGAGTCGCAATACCTTGACCGCATGCCCAATCTATTACATTGACTTGTCGAGGTAATGTCGGTTTTAATAGCTCAAACGCTCTTTTTAATTTTTTTTTATGCCAATCTGTGTAGGAAGCAAGATATGCATCTAATTGAATCTCTTCAGAATATATAGTATGGTTATTATCTGAACCTCCTTGGTTGGTTAATAGCCAAGGTTTACTCCGATATTCCAAAGGTAATAATTCCCGTGCTGTTTCCCTTATGGAGTCAAACGACAATCCGTTGGCTTTTATATTTTCTTCAAACTTTGACATTTTACTTCCCAGTTATTGTTTCTGCAAATGGATTTAATTTATGTGAGCGTAGATTTTTTATTGCACTTTCTTTGCTTGTATTTGCATAGCAATATTCACAACCATGTACACAAGTATTGTATTCGCCAATGTCTTTGCTTTCTATACACCCACAAAATGTTCTTTGTCCTTTGGCTTTGTTGTTCCCAGGAATAGCATATAAACCGTTAGGAAGTGTAATCGCACCTTCTGGCAATGGATCTGTATCGCCGAATAAGCCAACTTGTGGAATTGGAAAAAAACTAACATTTAGGTGTTTCATCAATTTCTTGTCTTCATAGGCAAGTTTTATGATAAGATTGTCATCAATACAATGGTTCTTTTTTATTCCGAACTCAGTCAGATCAATTTTCTCTCCGCATGTAGCTAATTCATAATTCCATTTATTGTTTAATACAGATAGTTTTTTTGCAAATTCACGCATTTGTGCTTCCTGCCAGTCAATGTAATTTATATGTGCTTTTTGTAGGTTGTTTTGCACACGGCGATAGCATAATATATCGGCAAAACTGAAAACGAGTTTCTCTGTGTAGCCAAGTAATTGGTTGCCAATATTTTCTATTCTTTGAAGAAGAATGTCTACGTTTATTTTGTCTGTCAGAACTAAAGGATCAAAACGCCAAACAACATGTCCTTTGCCAAGGGTATCGACAAGTTGTTTGAAAGTTTCTATACGTTTGCTTAAAGATGGAACATTCTTTTCCAATCCTTCTTTCTCATAATCATTCAAAGAGTATTGGATATAGCATTTTATCCCGTGTTGTTCCAATATTGGTAGATATTGCAACAATGGCTTGGGATTTTTCGACCAAAACACAATGAAACGGGTATTTTTGTAAGATACATAGCTTTTTACTCCATTGAAAGGGTTTGTCCAAGCTGAATAGCCCGCTTTGTCGAGACGATAAAAGAACCAGTCTGCATAGAATGCTGGAATATCGGTGCTCCTACTTGCTGAAATAATGACGGGGGCTTGTGCTTTGACAATTCGTCCGTCAATGTCTATATCTATATAATTTAATTTTTCCATATTATAATCCTTCTTTGGCTTTCTCCTTTTTCTCCAGTTCCTTGTCTTAGTGGAAAAGTTCAGACGAATGTCTACGGACTTATATAGTCTTAGCAGTAGTGGTATTCTAACGACAGTCCGATGCTCATCTGTTCCATCCCGTTCCGCCGGTTATGGATTGTAGTAGGGCGTGGAAAATTCTGGTTAGTAATTATTCGTCCGCAAAGTTAGTAAAAATTTCTCATAGATTAGACTGATGTCACTGGAAAATTGATTTGAAGATTGGGATCTTTTGATTTGTTTTTAAAATACTTCTTATTCTTGTTTATTAATATTTATTGCCACTATTGCCACTAATGTATATAACCGCCTGAATATTAGCTATTAAACCTAATTGCAATAATAATTCTATTGTTACTTAATTGCCACTAAACGGGCTGCTGCTGCCGTATATTGCCACTAAAATTGAATGAAATGAGTTGTTTTTAGTGCAAAAAATAAAAAATAAGACTCTTTTCTTGCTTTTTTGCTGAATATTCAGTAACTTTACACCATATTTAAAACACAACTTTAATAATCATTTAAATGGAGTTTAATATGGAACAAATTATTAATGATCCGGAAATCATGAAAAACTTTATTACCAGCAATTGGGCGTATTGCTTCAATACAAACTGCCAGTATGCCGACAGCTGCTTCAGACAACTCTCCGTGAAGTATAAACCGAATACTGCCGATTGCGGCAGGGCCGTTTATCCGGATGCATGCAAGGACGGCAAGTGCCGCCATTATGTGCGCCTCGGAAAAGCTACCGTGGCGTGGGGATTCGACGGAATGTATAATGACGTCAAGTGGGCTGACTTGCAGGACCTGCGCGAAGATGTAAAAAACTTGCTCGGTGGCAAAACCGCCTATTACAGATACCATCGCGGCGACAAAAAACTCTCGCCATCGCAGCAGGAAAACATAAGACGCTTGTTTGTGAAATACGGCTACGAGCGGGTGGAGTTCGCCCATACCGAAGAGAGAGTGATGCTGCTTGGGTAGAGTTTCAAAGCGGGAAACAATGTTTCTTTTATAGGAAAACACGGAGTGTCTTATAAGGACACTCTGAGTTTCATTGGGAAATAAAACTGAAACTATATTGATTTTAAATGCTAAGACATGAAAACGATGATAAAGATAACCATTACTCACAAGAATAGAGACAACAAACTGATGCTGTCTACAAAAAACTTCGAGCAGTTCCTCGGTAGGGTGAAGACTGGCGTCAGTAAGGATAGCGTGGCGCGACTGAGGGAGAGCATAGCCTACGGGCTCTCGGACATACAGAATTTTAAGGGGATGAAAACCTGGCAGCATGTAATTCCGGCTGCCGAATACGGCAAGGATACTGCCGGCAACCTTGTTTTCAAGGCGTCAAACGGACTCCTTCTCCTCTCGTTTGTCGACATTACGGATATTGACGGAGTGGAAGGAGTGAAGCGCTCGGTGATGGTCCTGCCGTCAACATTCTGTGCGCTGACAAGTGCCGACGGCAGGGGAGTGGAGGTGCTCGTGAAATATACCGACGGCAACGGTGAACTGCCCTCTGATGAGGCTGCCGCCGAACAGCTACATAGGATTGCTTTCGCCTCGGCTGCGGCAGTATACCGCTCTATGGTCAAGGCTACACTGCTGACGTCAGTTCCGAGTATGAATGCCGACTTTCTGATGACGCTCGACGAAATGCCGTATTTCAATCCAAAGGCTGCCGCATTGAAAATCGACAGAAACGTCAGGCGGCAAAACCTTGAGATGCAGCCTGCAAATGCAGTAACGGTTAATGAGGCATCGGACGACAAACAGAATGGAAACAAGGATAGCATTAGCCAAAGCATACAGCACATGATGGATTTTCTCAATTCCAAATATGAGTTCCGCTACAATACGGTGATGAAATACACCGAATATCTTGAGAAAAACGGTTGGCAGATTTTCCGTCCCGTTGATCCGCGCATGCAGAAACAGATGACCCTTGAGGTACAGCTGCAGGATATCAGAGTGTCGATAAAGGATGTGCGCAATTTCTTGGAATCCAACTATATACGAAATTACTTCCCTGTAGACGACTACCTCTTCAAGTGTAGCGGACAATGGGACGGCGAAGACCATATCCGCGAGCTGGCACGCACCGTGCCTACCGACAACCCGTATTGGGAGAACTGGTTTTATACCTGGTTCTTGGGCATGGTAGACCAGTGGCGCAGTTACGATATGCGCACCTACGGCAACAGTATCGTTCCGCTGCTGATATCCAGACAGGGTTACAACAAGAGTACTTTCTGTCGCCGGCTAATCCCACAGGAACTGCAATGGGGCTATACCGATAACCTCGTGCTCTCGGAGAAACGCCAGGTGTTGCAGGCAATGTCGCAGTTTCTGCTGATAAATCTCGATGAGTTCAACCAGATTTCGGCAAAGGTGCAACAGGGCTTCCTGAAAAACCTCGTGCAGTTGCCTAACGTGAAGACAAAGCGGCCGTATGGCGGACATGTGGAGGAGTTTCCGCGTCTTGCCTCGTTTATCGCCACAAGCAATATCGACGATGTTCTCTTCGACCCGTCGGGCAACCGTCGCTTTCTCGGCGTGGAGCTTACCGGACCTATCGATGTGAGCCGGCGCCCCAACTACACGCAGCTCTTTGCCCAGGCTCTTGCTGCTCTCGACCGTGGCGAGAAGGGATATTTCGACATCGACGAGACTAAGCGGATAATGGACTGGAACATGCAGTATCGGGTGGAACAGCCCGCCGAGCAGTGTTTTTCTGAAACTTTCTGCATCACCGACGACGAGAGTCGCGGCGTTTACCTCACTGCAGCGTCAATCTTTCAGGAGCTGAAGCAGAAATATGGTGCAGGAATGGTAGGAAACAGTCTGCTTTCGTTCGGAAGAAAGCTCCGGAACATTAACGGCATAAAATTCCGTCGAACGTCGAAAGGTACTGAGTATCTGGTTGTTAGAATGTAAATGTAATCATTTTGTGTATAACAATAAGGTGGCAATAAGGTTGCAGATTATTATAATCTGCAACCTTATTAAAGTATTGATATTCAGCCGGTTAATACTCTTAGTGGCAATAGTGGCAATTCTGTATAACTACTTTTACCATGTGATAACTTTATCTACGATTTCTTGTTGCTCCAAGCTACTTCTTCGCAGATAGATGCGTGTTGTCTCTATGCTTTCGTGTCCCATGAGGTCGGCAAGTAAGGCTATGTCGTTGAACTTCTCCAAGAAATTCTTGGCATAGCGATGACGGAACGAGTGAGGATAAACCACTTTCTCGTTTAAGCCGTACTTCGTTGCATAGTTTTTCAACTGCTGTGATATGCCTCTTGTAGTAATACGCTCGCCAAAGCGATTGAGAAAGAGATAGCCACTTGTACGGTTGAGTGTCTGCAACCACTTTTCTGTTTCCGTGCGCAATGTCTTGGGGATATAGATACGCCGTATCTTGCCACCCTTGGTGTAGATGTCGTAATAGCCTACTTGCACGTGCTCAACCTTGATTTGCACAAGTTCGCTCACTCTGGCACCAGTCGCAGCCAAGAAACGTACTACAAAGTACCACTCCAAGTTGTCTTCCTTTTTCAACTTGTTCTTCAAAAAGATGTAATCGGCATTACTGATGACATTCTCCAAGTAAGAACGCTGCTGCACCTTGACCGACTTCAAGCGGAGTTTAGTCTTGCCTACAAATACAAGATACTTGTTCAACGCCTGAATACGGAGGTTCACCGTCTTTGGTTTATAAGTCTCAATCAAGTAGGTCTTGTAAACCAACAAGTTTCTTTTGTTCAACTCTTTGTGTCGAGAGCCAAACTCCTTCACGGCATACAGATATGCCGAAATCGTGTTCTTAGCCATATTGCCTTGGCTTAGGAACTCTTCAAATTTGTCTAATTTCATTTCTATTCGTATTTATTAGTGAAACATTATGTTCTCCTAATAAATAGGAAATGTTTCGAGCTGTACGGTTGGAAATGATAGTTCTTATTATCAATAAATGATGTTCAAGGTAGTAGGTGCGGTGTCTCACCGCACAGTAGCAAGTACATTATGACTATTTAGAGTTGATAAAATGCTTGATAACATTCCTCATTGTGCGGTGAGACACCGCACCTACTATGATTTCAAACCGTACAGATTGAAATGTTTTGTTCTATTAGTTCCTATTATGAGAAGTTACTTGCCACTGGGGAGGTGAAATGCATTGATGAGGAG
>ERZ808246.1052-NODE-1052-length-21017-cov-3.311278_pt1 | contig 21017 bp, 16 predicted proteins | sample MGYA00521083_ERZ808246 | MGnify/ENA primary metagenome ERZ808246 (study PRJEB31516, sample SAMN03275577) | gut metagenome | biome: mammalia-associated habitat; material: feces | host: Papio cynocephalus | place: Kenya | collected 2012-07-07 ... | reverse complement strand
GTCAATGTAAATATAAATTGGCTTGTCATTGTCTGCTTCAAGAATTAAAAGCTGCCTTATAATCTTTTCTGCAAGTTCTTCGCAGATTTCGCCGCTTAAAAGTATCTGTCTTGTCTTTAAAAATTTTTCTGCAAGAGGATCTGGAGCTGCATTTTCAGCTTTTTTTTCCTCTTTTTCATCTTCCAAAACGATGCCATCAATTTTTTTGATCATTTTTACTCCAAAAAAGACTGCAATATAAAGAACAGTCATGCTAAAAATATACTATAAATCTTCTGTATTTTCAATAATTTTTGCTGATTTCCAAAATTCCATCATTTTACTGTCATTTTCGGCTTTCATTTCAAGATTTTCACGTTTCATGCTTTTTTCAACAAACTTGAATCTTGAGCTGAACTTGTTTATGGCTCTTTCAAGCGCAACTGACGGATCTATATTAAGCTTGCGGCTTAAATTTACACATGACAAAAGCAAATCTCCAACTTCCTCTTCTGTGTTTTCTATTGAAGATTCCTTTACTTCGGTCAGTTCTTCTCCCACTTTATCATAGGCTTGTTCTGTTGCACGCCAGTCAAAGCCTGCTTTAGATGCTTTTTTTAGAATTTTAAATGCTTTTAAAAGCGGAGGAAATCCTTTAGGCACAGAATCAATTGCGCTTTCCTGTTTTCTGCCTTCCACATTGTCTTTTATTTTATCCCACTGCGCTTTTACATCTGATGCGCTTTGGATTTTTGTTGAAGATTTGATTTCGTTTGTATTTTCAAAGATATGCGGATGCCTGCGGATAAGTTTTTCGCAGACTTCATTTAAAACTTGGTCAATTGTAAATTCATTTTCTTCCTCAAAGCATTTTGCTATGAAAATAAGATTGAAAAACACATCGCCGAGCTCTTCACGCACGTGGCTTGGGCTTTTTTCTGTTATTGCGTCAACAGTTTCAAATGTTTCTTCTATTAAAGTGCTTCTTAATGTCTGCGGTGTCTGAATTTTATCCCAAGGACATTCTTTGCGCAGAATATTTGCAAGTTCAAAAAGCCTGTTGAATGAAGCCGCCTGCAATGAAAGATTTTCTATTTTTTTTGTAAGTTCTGATTTTTCCATAAAATAACTTTTCTTTTAATTTGTTTCTGGAATAACTTTTTTCTTTCCCCATTCAGGAATGAGCTTTTCTGGCTGGGCTGAAGTTAAAATTTTTGAAAAAAGAACATTTGCCTGTGAAAAAACTTGTGAAAGTGCTATTTTTTCATCTTCTGAAAATGAGCCTAGGACAAAATCAGCAACACTTCCGTGGACTGGTTTTCCAACTCCAAATCTTAGCCTCCAAAAATCCGCAGTTCCAAGATGCTCTTTTATTGAGCGAAGTCCATTGTGTCCTCCAAGACCCCCTGACCACTTTAAGCTAAGTGTTCCAAGCGGAAGTTCAATCTCATCATGCAGAATAAGAATGTTTTCCGGTTTTATTTTAAAGAAACGGGCTGCTTCTCCAACTGCCTCTCCGCTTAAATTCATATAAGTTAAAGGCTTCATAAAGTAAATTTTATCCGGAGCATTTGAAGCTAATGGCAAAGTTCCGTCTTGTCTTGGCTTTATAAGTGAAAAGTCCTTTAGCCAGTTTAAACAATCTGAATAGTCAACACAAGAAAATTCTGACTTATGCTTTGTCTGCCAAGAAATTTTTGACGCAAACGGAAGTTGTTCTTCAAAAATCCAGGGAACATTATGCCTTGTGCCTGAATATTCTTTTCCGTAGTTTCCTAAAAATGCAATTAGCTGAATCATGCATGCATTATAGGCTATAAAACTTTTGAATTCAATAATCTGAAAAAAATTGAAAGAAAAACGAGATTGCTAAAAAGCATTTAAAGATGAAAGCCCTTCTTTTCTTACTGTGCCAGGCGAAATTCCAAATCTTGCACGATAAGAATTTATAAAATATGCCGGGTTTGAAAATCCACATTCCTTTGCAATATCTTGAATTTTCATTCCTGTAAGTGAAAGAAGTTTATGACCTTCTTCTAATCTGAAAAGACTAAGATATGCAGAAATTCCAATACCCATTTCCTTATGAAAAATACGTGTAAGATAGTCTGGATCAACTCCAACTTGGTCTGCAAGTGTACTTCTGCTGATTTTTTTAGAAAGATTTTTGTTCATATAAAGAATCGCATATTTTACAATAGAACCTGTTCTGGAAGGAAGAACAGGCTGCTTTTTTGACATAAGATTTTTTAATCGTTCAACGAATTCGCTGCATTGTGAAACAGACTGGTTGCATATAATTACATTTGAAAAATCAGAGATTGAATTTAGATTGTTAAGCTCTTTAAAGTTTTCTGCTGTAATTAGAACTGGAACAAAGATTAGTTTTTCATTTTTCCGCACTTCAAGAATGTCCGCATCTTGTATGCTGTCAAAAACAATCAAATCTGGAGTAAACCTTGTGGCTACAGTAGAAAGAAAGCTAACAGATGAAATTACTTCTGTTTCATTTTCTTTTGCAAGAATCTTTAAAAGAGGTGTCTGGTTGCCTATAAAGATTATTTTCCGTGGCTTCCATTGAATCATAGAAACTCCAGACAACCGAATTTTGTGTCATTGAAGTGTAAAAACTGTTCTATAATTTCTTTTGCTTCTTTGTTTACTTCTGAAATTCTTTTTATGCTGTTTTTTGTCTTGACGAGCGGATTTATATAGCGTCTTTTTACTTGTAAATTGACACAGTAAAAGCATTTCATTTTAGTTTCAGAACGGAAAATCTTTTTCATCCCTCTAAATGTCCTAAAGTATTTTGAAAATTTCCAAGAAGGATTTTCTTCTGCTGATTTTATAAATAATTCTATAATTTCTTTTTCGGAAAGTGTAAAAAGTTCATTTGGTTTTATGATTTTGCTTTCCTCTGCAAGTTTCAGTATGTCAGCCATAAGCTGCATTGCGATTTTGTCTTCGTTTCGCTGAAGAATCATGCTTGTTTGAATGAATTTTTTTGTATAAATCAAGCATTCGCCTTCTTCTAAAAAGCCTAGCTCTGGAATTTCCTTTTCATTTTTCAAGACATTTATGTGATTGTAGCTGTTTTCTATTTCTGTTAAAGTCCAAACCGAATCCAATGCCGCTCCGCTCGGGTACATGTATTCCAAACGGTCTGCGCTTAATCCGGGAATTTCATTGTCTGCGATAGGATATATATGATAGTCGCTTACTTCTGAAACATTTATTCCGTCTTGCTTTAAAAATTCAAGAAGCTTTGAATCATTTTCTATTAATTGCGCATTTAAATTTTCTGTGCTGCTTTGTGTAAGAGCATCTCCGTTCTTAAAATCAGAAACGTGGCTGAATGCAGGTGTTGAAACATCATGAAGAAGGGCAGATATAGTTTGCTTTTTATCTTTTGTAAAGTTCCAAACAATCAGAGCAGTTCCTATTGAATGATCAAGCCGTGAATAAAAGAACTTGTTATGAAAAAGAGGCGTCCAGTCGGTTCCGCATAAAAGTCCAACGCCTTCAAGACGTTTTAAAATAGGCAATGAAATATATTTACTTAGAAAATCCGGCGTTTTTTTGCATAGAATTCTGTGATATTTATCTGCAAAATCTTCTTTCATAAATATATTCCATGTAGTTTCAGCAGCCTAAATGCAATAAACTGCTGAATGTGTTTTTATTTTGCAAGGCATTTGTCAAGTTCTGCGGAAATCTTTTCCTTGTCCAAATTCTGGCCAATTATGCAAAGTTTAATCATCCTGTCGCCTACATCTTTGTCCCATTCATCCTTTATTTTTGGATTTTCTTCAAGGATTTTTTTCTGTTCGGCAGGAGAGCAAGCCGCAACCCACTGTCCAGAATAGCCAGCTTGAATTTGTCTGCCGGATGTTTCAAACACCCAAGCCATCTCTGGTTCGTCTGCAAACCACATAAGACCTTTGCAACGGATTATATTGCGAGGCCATGTGTTTGCATATTCGTCCAAAAGCTGGCGGTCAAATGGTTTTCTTCTATAATAAATGAAAGTTCCTATTCCGTACTCGTCTTCGCTTTCTCCTTCATGGCGGTGCTCGTGATGATGGTGATGCTCGTGTCCTTCATGCTCGTGCTCCTCGTGTTCGTGGTGATGATGTTCTTCATGTTCATCATGCTCTTCCTCATGGTGATGGTGTTCTTCGTGATGCTCATCTTCAACTTCGTCTTCTTCAAGATGCTTGCACCAGCCTGCGCTTGCGTAAACACTGTCAAATTCAAAGGAATTTGTTCCCATGATTTCCTTTACATCTACGTTTCCGTGGCTTGTTTCAATTATTTTTACACCTGGGTGAAGAACTTCAATAACTTTGCGTACTTTCTTAAATTCTTCATCAGAAACCAAGTCTTTTTTGTTGATTACAAGTGTAGAACAGAATTCAATCTGCTGAACAAGAAGGCTTTCCACGTCTTCTTCTTCAATGGAATCCTTTTTTAAGAGTTTATCTCCGCCTGCAAATTCGTCTACAAGGCGTGCCGCGTCAACAACGCCTACAACATTGTCAACTTTTCCGTTCTTTATTGTTTCAAGCTCCTGGACTATAGGCATTGGCTCGCATACACCGCTTGCTTCAATCATGATATAGTCGAATTTTCCGCTTTTTATAAGGTTTTCGATATTCTGGGCAAGCTGAGTTTTGAGTGTGCAGCAGATGCAGCCGTTTGTTAAAGGAACAATGCTTGATGTGTCTGTAATTTTTGCCCCGTCGGCAATAAGTTTCTCGTCAAAATTTACTTCGCCAATGTCATTTACAATAACTGCGACTTTATATCCTTCCTGATTTGAAAGAACTTTGTTTAGAAGAGTTGTTTTTCCTGCTCCAAGATAACCGCATAGGAGTGTTATAGGTGTTAATTTCTTCATAAATGCCTCTATAAATATGTTTTGTAAAAGATAATACTAAATTTTAGACAAAAAGACAAATTTAAACAGAAACAATACTTTTTCTAAGCTATTGAATTTTTTGATTTTTTACTGATATAGATTTATAATAATATAACATTTAGAATATTTTAGAGGTGAAAATATGAAAAAAGGAAAACTTTCAGTCTCAATTGGAATACAGACATCTCTTATTATAATGTTTTTAGTTGTCATTCAGCTTGTTGTTATTGTAAATTTAATAAGGAAAGACTTGCTGGAAGACGCTTATTCTAAGTATTCAGAGCTTGCAAGGTCTTATTCTTCTGAAATAGCTTCAGTTCTTGAAAAGTCTAAAATCGGAATGGACGTGTATGTAAATGCTGATATTTGCAAAACTGAAGATCCGACTGAAATAGTTTCTTGGCTGCAAAGCCATTCATATTTAAGAAGGTCATGGTTTGATTATGTAGCTTTTGTTGATCAAGATGGAAACTTTAAATCTGACATGGGAACTCACACAGTTGTAACAGACCGTGATTATTTTAAAGCCATAATGCAAAATGGGGCTGATTCATTTGTAGACAATCCTAGTCCATCTAAAGTTTCTGGAAGATTAGTTATTCATATAAACCGCGCGCTTAAAGTTAATGGAAAAACAATCGGATTTTTCTCTGGAGTAACAACTTCGGAGCGTTTGAGCCGTTTTGTAGAAAATACGGAACTTGGAAATACGGGAGTTTCTGCTCTTATTTCTGGAACTGGACTTATGATAGCTTCTTCTGGAAATTCTAATGAGGTTGATAAGCTTTTTGCGACAGAAGATGCAAAGAAAATTCTTTCTAATTCAAGTGTAAATGGAAACGGCATTATAAATACTGCCAACGGAAAATATTACCTTTTCTATTCCATAGTTGAAGGAAGTGATTGGCGCAACTGCATAGTTATTTCCGAGGCAGAAGTTCTTAGCATCTTTAGAAAAATTATTTCTATTATAGTTATTTCAAACTTTATCATCGGAATTGCTGTAATTTCTGGCGTTATTGTTAATTTAATCCGCAAGACGCAGCCTCTTATTGTTCTTGAACAGTCTATAAATAAAATTGCTTCTGGAAATGCGGATTTGACCAAGCGAATTGAGCTTAAGAAAACGAGCAATGATGAAATAGGCGGAATTATAATCAGCTTTAATACTTTTATGGAAAAACTGCAAAATATAATTATTGCTATAAAACATTTGAAAGATGAACTTCTAAAAGTGGACTCGGATTTGGATGCCGGAACTCAAGATACAGCAACTTCTATAAGCCAGATAATTTCCAATATCAAGAATGTCGAAACTGGCATAAACAGCAACTCCGAGAGCGTAGATCAAACTACAAATGTTCTTGATAAAATCTCCATAGGAATCGACAACCTGAATAATATGATTGAAAGTCAGTCTGCTTGTGTTACAGAAGCTTCTGCGGCAGTTGAGCAGATGATAGGCAATATAAATTCTGTAAATTCTTCTGTTGGAAAGATGGCTGATTCATTTGAAAGTCTTGAAAAAAAATCTTCTGAGGGTGTGCAAAAGCAGGATGATGTTAATTCAAGAATTCTTGTAATTGCAAGCGAATCTCAGTCTTTGCAGGAAGCAAATGCTGTTATTTCAAGCATTGCAGAACAGACAAATCTTCTTGCCATGAATGCGGCTATCGAAGCTGCCCACGCTGGTGAAGCTGGAAAAGGCTTTAGTGTTGTTGCAGATGAAATCCGCAAGCTTTCTGAAACTTCATCTGAACAGTCAAAGACAATTGGAGAGCAGCTGCAAAAAATAACCGATGGAATTGAAGAGATTGTTTCTGCCTCAAAGATTGCATCCGAAACTTTTTCTGCTGTTTCAAATGAAATGGTAGAGACAAACAATCTTGTATCACAAATAAAAAATGCTATGCAGGAGCAAGGCGAAGGCTCTCGGCAAATTTCTCTTGCGCTTACACAAATGAATGACAGCACTGTGCAAGTAAGGGAATCTTCTAAGCAAATGTCAGAAGGCGGCAAGGCTATTCTAAATGAGATAAAAACTTTGCAAGATTCAACTTTGAGCATGAAACAAGGAATGAGCGAAATGTCCGCTGGCGCAAGAAAAATAAATGAAACAGGAAATGCCTTGTCTGGAATCTCTAGTCTTATGGCTCAGTCTATAAAGAAACTTGGAAACGAAGTAGATTTGTTCAAAGTATAAAAGAATACAAAAAAATTTATTGTTGAATAAGTTGCAAAAGCCGGAAAATGACATTGTTTGTTTTCTGGCTTTTGTAATTTGTTAGAAAAAATACTTGTATCTATATAAAACCATCTAGTTTATGACTAAATATATGTGTTTTTTCTCTAAAAACAGATGGTTTTAGAGAAAAGATATCTAGTTTTACACTAAAAACAAGTATTTTTCTTTAAAAAACAGATGAATTTGAGCTGGAAACAAGTGTTTTTAGTAAAAGTCAAAGTGTTTTGGCTTTAATAATAGTTAATTCTTCTTTAGATTTGCCTGCAATAGCCTCTTTTATTGTTGATTTTTTTATTTTGTAATTTTTAAATGTTTTTTTTAATAAATTTTGATTTTTCCTTGAAAATTCCTAAAAGTTTTTTTACCTTTTTATTATCGGTTTCTAGGTTGAAATCTAAAAAAGGAGAGTAAATGGAAATTGACAGAACTTCTGTTGATTTTAATCCTTTAAAGTTTGCGTTGCAAACTATTTATCAACTTATGCTTCGTAAAACATTTTTCGAAGCGGCTTAAAAAATTAATTCTAAAGAGAGGTCTTTGTCTTAATTTTTTAAAGGAGAAGAACAATGGGCAATACGTTTGCACAGAAAATGAGCGACGCACGGCTGATGTCAGCTGGCATTAAGGCTCACAAAGAGGAGCTTGCAAGTGTAAGCTTAGGAGAAGAGAAGGCTTTGGAACTTGATAGCATTGTTGCAAATCTTCAGAATCTTGACAGCAAGCAGGAGAAGCTTAAGTCTGATCTAAAAACTTGTACTTTGGACATTGCTGAAGAAACTAGAAGACTAGATTTGCATATCAGGGATGCAAGAAAGCGTGTAAAACTGACTATTCCACAGACGGGATGGCAGGAATTTGGAATAGCTGGCAAGAAATAGCGGTTATTTAAAACTAAGCAGCAGACTGTTTAATAGGAACAAGCCTTTAGACAGCCTGCTTTATTTTATAATGTATTTATTTTCTTAGAAAAAAAACACTTTACTGAAAAAAAATTCTGTGAAAATCTACTTTTTGTCTAAAAATAAGAAATTATGTGCTATATTATTAGTCTATGAATTTTAGTGAAGATAAGATTTCAGAAGTTATTGCGGCAAATATAGAGAATATTAATTCGCTTTTTGTCTTTCCCACTGATGTTGTTCAAACAAGCTGGATAAACTGGGCTATAAAAAATACGAATGAATCTAGAGTAAAAGCTTTTAACCTTGATCAGTTTACAGCATGGGATAAATTTAAGTCAGATTATTTAAAGGCTGCCGATGAAAATCTTATTTGCATTCCTCCTGTTGTACGAAAAGTTTTTGTTCAAAAAATTCTTTTAGAAAACAATGAGCAGCATTTCTTTAAAAGAATTGTTTCTTCTGCGCCAGAGTTCAAAGACAATGTTTTTAGCTTTACAGACTGGATTTCAAAGATTCTTCCGTCATTAAAACTTTGGAATGTGCAGTTTGAAAAATATTGCGCTTTAGGAAAAATTCCTGATGATGAGGATAATGACTACAAAAAGCTTTTTGAGCTTTACAAAGAATTTTTGGCACAGAACAATTTTTACGAGCCTTCTTATCTGGATTCAAATTTCAAGAAGAATAAAAAGCATATTTTTATTTTTTATCCAGAGATTCTTGAAGACTTTGCAGAATTCCAAAATATTCTTTGTGCAGAAGAAAATGTAACATTGGTTTGTATTTCCAAAAATGAGCAGACTGGAAAATGTGTTTTTTATAATGATGCTCGAAAAGAAATTAGAATGCTCGCTCTTAGGCTTAGACAGCTTCATCTTGAAAAAATTGATTTGCGTACAGTGGCTGTCAATGTTCCAGACTTAGAAAACATTAGACCTTATTTGGAAAGAGAACTTTCAATTTATTCTGTTCCGTTCACTGTGCGTGCCGGAGTTCCATATACAAAAAATTGCGGAGGAGATATTTTTCAGAAAATAAAAGACTGCGCTTCTTCTAACTTTTCTTATGACAGTGTGCGTTCATTTTTGCTTGATGGATATATTCCATGGAAAAATTTTGATTTAAATGAGCGTCTTGTAAGAGTTGGAAATGAAAAAAGATGTGTATGCAGCTATGAAGAAGGAAAATCTATAAATGATATATGGCTTTCTTCACTTGATGATGGAAGTGCAGAAAAAGAATTTTATCTAAAAATCAAAGATACTGTTTTGCAATTTGAAAATGCATCTAGTTTTCAAAAACTGAAATTTGCATGGGACAATTTTAAAAATAAATTTGTTGATGAAAAAAAGTTTAATGAAGAACGTTACAAGACAACAGATAAAATTCTAGGACGGATAATTACTGACTTAAACAACCTTGTGTCTATTGAACATGATTATCTTTCAAAAATAAATTACAAATTAAATTCTGTATTTGATTTTTTTATAAATGAAATCAATCAAAAAACTTATACACCTAATGAAAAAAAATATGGAGTTAATATTTTTCCTTATAGACTTTCTGTTTGCGCGGATTTTGAATATCAGTTTGTAATAAATGCAACCCAAAAAGATATTTCTGTTCCTTTTAGAAAACTTGGATTTATAAATGATGTTGAAAAACGTGCGTTGCTTGAATTAAATGAAAAAGATGCTTCTGTTGATTTTATAAAACTCTATTGTACCCAGCAAAGAAGTTTAAAAAACAAGCAGGTGTTTTTTTCTGCGTCAAAAAAAACATTTTCTGCTTCTGCGATTATGCACACTGCGCTTGACTCCTGTGAGCAATCAGATGAAAAAAATCTTGAGCAATTTGATTTTATTAATAATGAAAAAAATGATTTTAAAGACGGCATTGTTTCGGATCGTGTTTTTTCAGAAATGCAGCAGAAATCTTTTTATAACTGGAAAACTATTTTTGTATCAGGTGATTCTTCTTTTATGTCTGATTCACTAAAAAATAAAATCAATGCAGAGCTAAAAGATAAAGGAAAGAATTCAAATCTTGAAAGAGTAAAAATTTCTCAAACTGAATTGAAAAGTTTTTTTCCTTGTCCAAGAAAATTCATTTTTACAAAAGTTTTGAGTTTAAAAGAGGATTCTTTAGATGTAGACCTTATAAAAAATTATGAAGCTGGTGTACTTGTTCATAAAATGATTGAACTTGTATGTAAAAAATTTCAGGATAAGAACGGAATTTATCAGGGAAAGATTCCTGTATTCAATGATGAGATTTCTGTGCAAATTGAACAGTTGATTTGTTCTGCTTTTGAAGAAGCTAAACTTCATGCAGGATTTTCAAGAAGTATGCTTGCTCTTAAGATTATTGAAAGCCAAAAGAAACTTATCTGTAAAAATGTATTTTTGTTTTTCAGGCAGTTTTGCGCGTTGCCGGATTATTCTAGCAAAAAAGGAAACAAAAGTTTTGGAGGCTATTTTATTGAAGGAGTTGAGTTTGAGAAAGAGGTTCCTTGTAATTCAGATCGGTTTGATTTCTTTGGAAAAATTGACTGTGCGCTATTGAATCCTGATGAACCTGACGAGCTTTTTATCATTGATTACAAAACTGGTTCTGCGCCCTCTATAAAAGATTGCATTTTTAATGCGGATTCAATTCCAGTCTTAGGAGATTTTCAAATGGCTTCGTACGTAAAACTTTTGGAAAACAACCAAATGAAAGTTTGTTCTGCCATGTTTTACAAAATAAAAAAAGATTCTGCGGATAACTTTGATGTTGTGCAAATTATTTCAAAACTGCCGAGTGCAAGAAGCCATAACACAGATAGAGAAGGGTTTGAAAAAACTTTGTCAGAGTTTGAAATTTTTGCAGAATACTTTTATGAGAAATCTTCTGAATTTGACTTTGAGCCTAAGAATTTTCAAATGGATAAAGAGCACGGTGTAAATGTTTACAAAGACTGCATGAAGTGCGGATTGAATTCAATTTGCAGAACATCATTTAATATTGCAAGAAAGGAAATTTTATGAGAATTGATTATAATTTTTTAAATGAACCTTTAACTGAAAATCCAGCTAGCTCCAAGTCGCCTGATGTTTTTCAGATTAAGGCAATAACAAAAAAAGATAACGCAGTTGTTTCTGCAGGCGCTGGTTCTGGAAAAACCGATGTTCTTGCTTTGCGTTATGCTTTTTTACTTATGACTGATGAAAATATACGTATAAAAAATATTCTAGCTCTTACTTTTACAAAAGAAGCGGCTTCTGAAATTTATGACCGAATATATAAAAAACTTAATGCATTTGTAAAGTTTCTTGATAATGATAAATATCCAAAACAGGTAAAACTTGCAAAAAGAGCATTGGATGAATTTGCAGATGCTAAGATTCAAACACTTGATGCTTACAGTGGTTCTCTTGTAAGAATTGCTGCTAGCCGCTATGGAATTCGTCCTGACTTTACAACTGGTTCTTCATCTTGTGATCGTGCAGTTGAAGATGCTGCTCTTCCGTTTGTTTTAAAGCATAGAACAGAAGAATGCTTTAACGTTTATTCTATGCCTGGAAAAATTGAAGATTTTGCGGCAAATTATTTTTCTGCTCCAGTGCTAAAATGTACTTCTGTTGCCACTCGTAAAAATTTTTTCTCGGATAATTTTCAAATACAAAAGGCGCAAATAATTGAAGAATGGAATTCTTTTTTTGACGAAAATGAAAATTCTATAAAATCTCAGTTTGAAGATTTAAAATTGCTTTTAAATGAATCTGATGAAAAAAATACTTTTGTAAGTGAGTTAAAAGAATTAGTTGATAAAAATGATTTTAAAGAAGTCAAAAATAATTTTTTGCTTGATTCTTTAGATGAAAAAAATGCAAATTCTTTTTCTGCAATTGCACAAGATTTTTGTTCAAGTATAAATTCTATTTGCTCAATAAACATGAACAAAGGCGGAAGCAAAGGATCCGTAAAAGAAATAAAGGAAATTATAAAAAAAATAAGAGAAACAATTCCTATTGTTGTTTCTGTTGTAAATTTTATAAAAAACTTTTCTGCGCAAAAAAGAATGTTTGAGCTCCTCGATGAATTTCTTGAAGAAGTAAATAATACCAAGCGCATTTCTGGAAATCTTTCTTTTAAAGATGTTGGTGATTTGGCTTTAAGGATTCTTATTGAGCAGCCGGACATCAGAAAGCAGCAGAAAAATCTTATAAAAAAAATAATGATAGATGAGTTTCAGGATAACAACAAAAAAAACAAGGAGCTTTTGTTTCTTATTTCTGAAAATGATGGCAAAGAGCTTTTAGTCGAAAATAAAACTGAAACTGAATTTTTTATTGAGCTTGAAAAAAATATTTCCACAGAAAAACTCTTCTTTGTTGGAGATGAAAAACAGTCAATTTATAAGTTCCGAGGAGCAGATGTAAGCGTATTTAATGAGTTGAAAAAATCTTTAAAGGACAATTCTGGTTGTGAAGAAAATGTCAACTTGAACATGACGAACAATTACCGCTCTTCTGTTCCTTTGCTTTACTCGTTTAATCTGATGTTTGGAAACTGTAATAACAATCAGCCTTTGAATGAAACAGAAATTCCATCTTTGTTTTATTCAGAAGAAAATGGAATTGCAAATGTAAAAAGTTATGAAGCTGAATACAAGCACAATGCTTTGAAAAAAAATGAACTTCCTGCTTCCGTTAGTGCAAACAATGTTCCTGTTCATTTATGTCTTTTAAATACAGGTGAAAATGAAGATGGAAGCAGTTTTTCTGATTTTGTAAACTACGGAAAGTGCCTTAGTAAAGAGGAAACAGAAGCGTATTTTATTGCTAGAAAAATTTATGAGCTTTCAAAAAATGATTCCAACTTTAACAATTATGCAATTTTGGATAATTCTCGCTCAGGAAGATTTTATTTGCAAAGGTATCTTTCTATTTTCAATATTCCTTACACAGTTGATCGGCAGACAAATGTTTTTTCGGAAGGAATTGTAAATGATTTTTACTGTTTTTTAAGATTTTGCGTCTATCCTTCAGATTCAAATGCATTTGCGGCTTTTCTTTCTTCACCATTTGCCGGAATAAGCATGCAAGGTGTTCAAAATATTTTGTCATCATCAGTTAAAAAAACAAGAAATTCTGAAATTCTTTTTTCTGCATTTGAAGAAAATGATTCGCTCTTTCTTTCTGATTCTGATATGAAAAAATATTTAGCTGCGAAAAATTTTTATGAAGAACTGCGAGATGACATTCTTTCTCAAAGCCTTACAAAATCACTTGAACTTTTGTGGTATAAAACTGGATATTATTTTGAAACAATTCTAAACAGAAATCTCTCTCTTTATTCAGAGCAGTTTGATTTGCTTTATGAAACTGCGCGTCAGGCTGAAAACGAAGGAAAAAGTATTTCTTGGTTTGTTGATCAGCTCGGAATTGCAAAGAAAAAAGAAATTTCGTCTTATATGAATGATGAGAGTGTTGAGCTTGAACTCAAAGAAATTTCTTATCCGATTGAAAAACCAGATGCTGTAAAAATTATGACAATTCATCAGAGTAAAGGTTTGCAGTTTAGGCATGTCTTTGTTATTGGAATCTGGGGAAATCCTAAGGCGCAGACAATAGGAACTTTTTTCTTTGATGAAGACGGATTTGATGGGAAAAATGCGACTGGAGTTTCTTTATGCGCTTTGGGCGAAGGCGGAAATTATTTTTCGGTGCGGCAAAAAGAAGATTCAGCTTTAAGAGAACTTGCTGAGCAAAAGAGAAAAATTTATGTTGCCATTACACGTGCAGAAGAAGACGTGCATTTGGTTGGAAGTCTTTCAAGAAGCAAGGAGTTAAAAAAGTTTGACGACTCTGACAACGCTGAAAAAAAATATGATGGTCCTCTTTCCTTGATGCATAAACTTTGCCGCTTCTATTATCAGAAAGAACTTTATGCCGATAATGATTTTTCTTTTGAGTCTTATTGCAATGAACCTGTGTTTAATAAAAATGGCGCTCCTTTTGATTTTATAAAGATAAATCCTGTTTCTACAAAAGTCCGTGCAGATGACAAAATAAATTTAGATGAACTTAGACAAGAAAAAATAAAACTGTTTTCTGCTTTCTATGACAAAATTCCTTTTGAAAAAGACATTAATTTTCCTCTGGAATTTTTTGATAAAACCCAAACGCCAAGCGGTCTTGAAAAACTGCTTCCAAAAACAACTGTAAAAATAGACAACGCATTTAAAATAAATGAAGAATATTCTTCTGTTGATTTGATTTTAAAGCCAGATGTTGGTGATTCAGAAGACAATGAAGAGGATTCTGCTTCTAGTGAATTTAACTATGCTGACTTTGGAAAACTTGCGCATTCTTATCTTGAATCTTTTGTTTCTACAGGAAATATTTTGAATGCTGAAAACTTTGTTGACAGAATTGTTGCAAAGAAACTTTCTGAAAATCAAAAGGCCAAAGAAATTCTTTTAAAGACTGTGGTTTCTATGTGTGAGGCTTTTGAAAAAAGTGAGCTTGGAAAAAAAGTTGCAGATGCAAAAAATTCAAATCGTCTATGCAAAGCTGAAAATAAATTCAAGCTTCTTATGGATGACACGATTTTTACGGGCTCAATGGATTTGATTTTTCAGGACTTAGATCAAAAACTCTTTATAGTTGACTATAAAACTGACCGCATTGCAAAGCCAGAACTTTATATTGAACAGCTTTCTTGTTATCGTAAAGCCGCTTCTGAAATATTCCATGTCGATGCAAAAGACATAAAAACTTTTCTTTATTATCTTCGCTACGACAAGGAAATTGATATTTCAGCTTATACTATATGATTTTTTAATATGAAATGATTGCTTCAAAAGAAACTGACTCTGGCGTTTTCCCAAGGAACGTTATTTTATTTTCTTCTTTAAAGCCGAAAATTTCAACTTTATCATTGAGCATTGCTTCCTTTGCAAAATTTATTTTGAAATCTTTTGGTTTTCTTGCGCGGAATTCTTCTGGAATTGCATCTTCAACAAATGCTGCGTATCTTGAATTGTTTGTGTGCCCATTTGCATCCAAGTCTGAAAACTTTATTGTTCGTGTGTCCCAAAGCTCTCTTTTTTCAGGCTGAAGAATTTTGTCCGGCTTGTCGCAGTCAAGTTCAATGCAAAACTCAGGAGGAGTTCTTAGCGCAAATTTTTTTGTTGGAAGAATTCTGCGTTCATTTATATCGACTAAAAGCCACGATGATTTTCCAGAAACTAAAACATTTTTATTTTCATCAAGAATTTTATAGCCGCGCATAAGTTGAAGAGCCTGCGGTTTTTCTTCCCAAGTTTCAACTTCTATAAATTGATTTTCTTTTGGCCATTGATGAATTCTATATGAGCACCGTGAAACAAGAATTCCAAATCCTCTATCTTTTAAAATTTCACGCGACATTCCGCGTTGCCTGTAATCTTCAACTGCAATATCAGAAGTTATTTTTAAAAGCTCGTGCAGGCTCAAGTCTTTGTTTGCGTTGCATTGGCTGAAATAAATATTTGACTGAACATGAAAAATGCTTTTATTTTCTTCAAAAAACGATTTATATTCCATAAAAAAAGTTTAATGAATTTTTTGTAAAAATGGAATCACAATGCATTTTTTTTTATTTTTAAGTAATAAAAATATTAAGAGTGCTTAACGCATTAAAAAAAAATATATAGGGGGATTTATGAAATTGAATCGGTTTGTAAAACAATTAACTCAGGTGTTTTTTGTTTCTACGGGACTTTTGTTTGCTGTTACTTTTTCTGTTTGTCCTATGTCGTGCCGTTCTTCTGTTGAAAGTCTTGAACTTTTGTCTGGGGATTTTTCTGTTCCCAAGATAACAAAGTTTTGCGCCACTTCTTCTAATTCTGCGCGCATAGATTTTTCAAGAGAAGTTGAGTTGAAAAACACAGAGCTTTTTTTGACAAATGAAATTTCAAGCTTGGGAAATGCAGAATGTAAATATGAAGAAAATTCAGTTTTGCTTGAGTTTCAAAACGAAACTGTAATTGGAATTGATTACAAAGTTGAAGGCATGGCTTTTGATTCATCAGGAAATTCTTTAACTTTCAGTGTTCCATTTAAGGGCTTCAACAGCAATCCTGCAAAAGTTATAATTACGGAACTTAGAAATGCTTATGGAACTAAAACTTCAAATGGGGAAAAAGTTCATCGCAGCGAGTTCGTGGAGCTTTATGTTTTAAAAGACGGAAATCTTTCTGGACTTGAAATTGTGAGTGCGGCAAATGGCGACAAAACAAAATTTGTTCTTCCTGCAGTTGAAGTAAAAGAAGGCGATTATGTTACCATGCACATGAGAATGATTATTGCTGAAGGTCTTGATGGCGAGGGAATGCACAATGAACTTGAGGATAACTTAAGGCTTTCTACGCATGAGGATTCTTGCGATACTTCTAGGGACTTGTGGAGCGGATGTACAAAAAAACCGTTTGCTGCTAGTGATATAGTTGTTTTAAGAAATTCCAATACTTCTGAAATTCTTGATGCTGTTGTTTTTGCAAAATCAGATTGCACCGAATGGAAAAAAGGAATTTCTGATTTTGCCTCTGTTGTTTCAGAAAGCGAAATATGGCAAGGCGGTGCTTATCTTGAAAATGCAGTTTGCTGCGATAACATTTCACCAACAAAAAGTCTTTCACGCCAAAATCTAAAGGAAGCCATTGCATCATATAAAAACGGTCAGCCTATAGTAAACGGAAAAGACTGTTGGATTGTTGCAAAAACTGCAACTCCGGGCTATAAGAACTCAGATATTCCGTATATAAAAAAATAAAAAGAGTCGGCTGCTAGAAGTTTGGAATTTCTTTTTTGCGTGTGTATTTCCAGTCTTTTGCATGGCTATTTGGAATTTTGCCTTCTATGCGGTCGTTTTCTTTTTGAAGCTGAAATTTTATCATCTGCTTAAAAACTGTCATAAGAGGCTCTGGCGAAATTTCTTTATTCACGATTTCAGTTGATTGCAACTCTTTAATCAGATAGTAGCAAGTTTCAATTGTAGAAACGCAATATTCCTGCGGCTCGTGCTTAAAAGTGAAAATGCTTTTGTAGTTTCCAGTGAATGAAAATTTAGGCAGAGAATTTATATTTGTGCTGAAACGCAATATTTTTTTTGAACAGAACCAAGTTGAATCCACGATTATTGCAAGCAGTTTTTTTCCTTGTATTGTTTCTTTAAATCCTTCTTTGCTGCAAGTCCAGGCATCTGGTGAAGGGTAGAGCAAAACAGGATAATACTGCGGGTCATTTAAAAGTTGTTCTAGGCGTTTGTTTTTTGTAAAGTCGATTCCCATAAGAATCTCACTTTCGGGAAGACAAAGAGATGCTAAGCGTCCTGTTCCTGTGCGTTGCTTTTTTGCCTCTTTTGGATGCATTAGAAATACAAATTTAATTCCGCAGTTTATAGGAGCTGTGTATTTGCAGTAGCATGAAGAAACAGGTCGCATACATTTAAAGCAAAGCTGCCTGTAATTTTCATTGTCATCCTGAATTTTCATAAGCTCCTCTTTTTTTTTAATGAAATTTTAATTTTATTTGCTTGTTTTAAAATGTAAAAACCCCGGAAAATTCCAGGGCTTCAATCACAATTAGTAAGCTGATTTAGAATCATGCGGCTTGTGGTTTTTTTTCAAAAGCTTACGAGCCAATGATTTGTTTTTGCGATTGAGGATTGTAGAAGGTTTTTCGTAATATTCGCGCTTTTTGTATTCACGGATAATGCCTTCTTTTTCAACCATTCTCTTGAAGCGTTTGATTGCCTTTTCGAGGTTTTCATTCTCATCAACATTGATTGTTGCCATGTCTTTGTTCACCATCCTCACCAACGAAATATCGCAGGGAACTAAATTATGAATAAAAAAACGAATAATGTCAATGTGGTAAATGCTTTTTGCGCAAATTCCGCATTTTTTTTTAGCTGTCTAAAACGCTTGTGTCTAGCAATTCAAAGCCTGAAACAAGCTCCTTTGCTATTTTTACAATTTCGTCTTTGTCTTTTTGCGTTTTTCCTTCAATATTGAGCGGCATTACAGGATCGTGAAGTGAAAGACGTAACAAAAGCCAGCCTTCTGCATTTTTGTCATGGAATGAAATTCTCACGCCTTCAAAATTTTCAGGAAGGTCAAAGTGGCTTTTTATTGCGCGCGATTTGAATTCTTCAAGGACTTTTTTTCCGTATTGCTTAAAATCTTCTGATTTGATTTTAAATCTGTATTCCGCTTCAATTCCAGCCGGCGGAAGTTCTGAAATAAAGCTTTCGATTTTTTTGTTTTCCTTGGAAGCTTTTGCAAGTGATGAAATAAGTTTTACGGCAAGGAAAGCTCCGTCGTCAAGATAGTAGTTGTCTTTTAAAGCTCCATGTCCGGAAGTTTCCATTGCAAGCGGAGAAACAATTCCCTTTTCGTTAAGCTCGCGACATTTGTCAATTACATTTTTATATCCGCGCATATAGCGAAGATGTTTTAGTCCAAGTTTTTTTTCAAGGAAGAAAGTCAGGCGATCACTTGTTACAGAATCGGTTACAATTGTGCTGCCTGGAAAATCTGGCGCAAGTATGGCTGAAAAAAGTGCGATTATAGAATCACGGTTGACTTCTTCTCCTGTGTGAAAAACCGCGCTCATTCTGTCAACGTCTGTGTCAAAAATCAAACCAAGATCTGCTTTGTTTTGAACTGTGGCTTTTTGAATTGCCTGCATTGCCTGCTTGTTTTCTGGATTTGGAATGTGATTTGGAAACATTCCGTTTGGCTCAAGAAATTCGCTTCCTTCTGTGTTTGCCCCTAGCGGAATTAAAATTTTGTCTACAAAAAATCCTGCGTCTCCGTTTCCTGCATCGACAACAATTTTTAATCCTGAAAGCGGTTTTTCTGATTCAGTTGAATTTAGTTCTTTGCAAATTGTCTGCTTTAAATGTTCCGCATAAAGTGAAAGCAAGTCGAAAGTTTCCGTGAACGGAGATGAGTTTTTTTGCAGAGTTAGATTTTGTGCGGTTTTTAAAATTTCCTCGATGTCTTCATGCTCAAGTCCGCCGTCTGCATTAAAAAATTTAATTCCGTTTCTGTTGAATGGCAAGTGGCTTGCAGTAATCATAAGTGAGCCGTCAAACTTTGTCTTGTCAAAAACAATCGACATGAACATTGCCGGCGTTGTTGCAAGTCCGCAGTTTACAACTTTTGCGCTAGTTGAAGAAATTCCTTCCGCAGCGGCAAGCGCAAGTTTTTCTCCCGTGATGCGTGCGTCTCGTCCAATTCCAATTTTAAGTTCGGCTGCATTTTTTCCGCATTTTTTTTCAAGCCACAAAGCGAATGCCTGGCCTATTAAGTTTGCTGCTTCATCTGTAAGATTTACATGTTCATCTTCAACGCCTTCTATTGCAATTCCACGCACATCGCTTCCGTTTTGCAGTTTCATCAAATTAAGTTCGGACATATTTTTCCTCTTTAGAAATTTCAAAATTTTTTTTATTCTATATATTTTTTTTGCGGTGGTCAAACTCTGTTCTTTTTAGCTTTTAAAAATTCCATTTATCAAATTCCATGCTACAGAACCTGGACACGGCAGCTGTGATTCTGGCGGAAGTTCAGTTCTTTTAAACCAGCGGGCTTCAAGGATTTCAGACTCTTGAATTTTTATTTCGCCGCTTTTGTATTCTGCAGTGAACGCTAGCATGAGCTGATCTGGAAATGGCCAGGCTTGGCTTCCGCAGTATTTTATGTTTTGAACTTCAATGTTTGTTTCTTCTTTTATTTCACGTGCGACACATTGCTCAAGAGTTTCTCCTTGTTCAACAAAGCCTGAAACGCAGGCGTAATTTTTGTATGCGGAATTTTTATTTTTTACAAGAAGAATTTCTTCTCCTTTGGAAACGAGCGTTATTGTTGCTGGCTCTATCCGCGGAAAAAATTTTGTTTTGCATTCCGGGCATTTTTTTGCTGATTCAATTTCGTCATCAATTAATTTTTCTTTGCATGAAGGGCAGAATTTGAATTTGCTCCTTTGCTTTAAAATGCTTGAGGCTCTTGAAGCGAGAAATGCGATTTCTTTATGCTCAAAACAAAATTGCCGGACGGAAATAAATTTGCAGTTTTCAGGAACTAAAGGATTTTCTTTAGCCAAAGCTGCGGCGCATGAAAGATTTTTTTCTATATACCAGTCGTCTGAAAAAGTTTCATTTGCAAAGAATTCAAACTCCTTTTTTGAAATAAAAGAATTGTCTTTTACTAGAATTTCATTTCCTCTGCAAACAAAAAAATAATCTGCTTCAAAAGAATTTGGCTTTGTAATAATCGGCATAAAAATTCTCCAGTCAATTTTTAAAACGGCATCAACAAAAAAAGACCGCCACAAAAATGACGGTCTTAGTCTAGCAAAAGATTTTGCAAAAGTTCAAGTGTGAATTAGTTTTACAATTAAATTACAAAACTGGTTTCATACTTGTCATGTAGCTTCTAAGTTTGCGTCCGACAACTTCAATCGGGTGGTTGCGGATTTCTGCGTTTACTTCAACGAGCTGGGTGTTGTTCACGCTTGTGTCCTTGAGGTCGAGTCCTTTTCCGATAACGTCTGTGTGGAGTTTCGGCATAAGGTCTTTCGCCATCATCGGGGCTGCAACGCGGCTGAACAGGTAGCATCCGTATTCCGCTGTGTCTGAAATTACGCGGTTCATCTCGTAGAGGCGTTTGCGGTCAATCAGGTTTGCGATGAGCGGAACTTCGTGCAATGATTCGTAGTAAGCTGATTCAGGTTTGATTCCTGCGTCAACCATTGTCTCGAATGCAAGCTCACATCCTGCTTTTACCATTGCTACAAGCAGAATTCCCTTGTCGAAATATTCCTGCTCTGTGATTTCTTCTTTTGACTCTGGAGTTGACTCAAACGGAAGTTTTCCTGTCTCTTCGCGCCAAGTGAGCAAGTCGTGGTCTTTGTTTGCCCAGTCCTGCATCATT
>ERZ808246.1050-NODE-1050-length-21045-cov-12.304002_pt1 | contig 21045 bp, 16 predicted proteins | sample MGYA00521083_ERZ808246 | MGnify/ENA primary metagenome ERZ808246 (study PRJEB31516, sample SAMN03275577) | gut metagenome | biome: mammalia-associated habitat; material: feces | host: Papio cynocephalus | place: Kenya | collected 2012-07-07 ... | reverse complement strand
CAGACTGGTGCCGATTAGGACGCGTCCGTTCCGTAAACGGAGGTTTCCGGAACGGGATCCTGGACACGGGGCATCGTCCCCGACGCTCCGGCGGATGATGGTTCAAAACCCGTCCCGCAATCAACGTCCCGGAACTCCATGCCTTTGACGGGTAGTGGTATGGTCTATGGCATGGCGAGCATGGTTTACGGATACGCGAGGGTCAGCACGGGCGACCAGACCACCGATCTGCAGCGGGACGCGTTGGAGAAGGCCGGGTGCGACCGGATCTTCACCGACGTGGCGTCCGGGGCGAGGGCGCACCGTCCCGAACTCGACCACATGCTCGACCTCCTGAGGGAGGGCGACACCGTCGTCGTGTGGAAGCTCGACAGGCTCGGCAGGAGCGTGCGGAACCTGGTCGATCTGATGACCATCTTCGACAAAAGGGGAGTGCAGTTCCGTTCCCTGACCGAGGCGATCGACACCAGCACGCCGGGCGGCACGCTCGTGTTCAACATCTTCGGCTCGTTGGCGCAGTTCGAACGCGACCTGATCCGCGAACGCACCCGCGCCGGCCTCGAGGCCGCCCGCGCCAGAGGACGGAAGGGCGGACGCCCCGCCAAACTCGATGAAAAGCAGGTTCGGGAAGTGCGGCGCCTGTACGACTCGAAGACGGTGACGGTGGACCAGATCGCCGCGATGATGCACGTGGGACGATCCACCGTTTACAGATGTCTGGAGAAAGGCGAAGAAGCTGATTGAGAAGAGACAAAACGATAGAAAGCATGGTCAGAAACATGAGATGGAAACCGAACGCGCCTTATCGTCAAAGATATTGGTAAGTAAATCTTGGATGGGGAAATATTGACTGGAATATTTGATTTCTTATCTAGCATAGCTCCAATCGTTTCCGCACTTGTGGCGGCATGCGTCATGTTTTTTGGACTGCCTGAGGCTTTTCGCAATTTTTCGTTTATTGCCCGTAAAGGAGCGGAATTCAAAGATCTGAAGGAGTTGGAAGCATACCTGGATGATGGTGATAAACCAGCCCTTGAACTTCAGAGACAGTACCTTATTCATGAAATCCGGGAAAACCTCACTCACAAAATTTATGTGCGTCAGGGAATGTACGAACAAGGCGTTCGGGGAATAGGGCTGGGCTATATCTCGTACTGCCTTATGGGATTCGAAAGCGGTATCACCCTTATGCTGTTCCTGCTAGCCTTAGTTTTCCGAGAAGATGGAAAGAATGCGACAGCAGGTATTGTTTTCACCGGTTTTTTGGTTTTCCTGCTGCTTACAAAGATAACGTATGATTTTGGTGGCTGGATACACGGCAGAATGATGTTGGAGCGCCAGTTTTACTATGATATGAAACCGCTTTGCGCTATGGAAATCAAAGATTCTCTACAAACGAGAATGCACCGGTCTTTCAATGACCTGATTGACAGGGAAGCCAAAAATAAGCGGAGAAAAATATGTGGCCGCGTCTTCGCTGTTTTGTGGTGGATGCTTGTCGTGGTCACCTTCGCATATGCTTATACGTTCATCAAGGGAATACCTCTTTCCAATATCATTGATCGGTCTAACTTCAGCAAACAAAACGTATACGATTCCATCGCTTCCGCCACAGTAATCGTGCACGTGTTCGCGGTTTATGGCTTTTTGATCACACTTCTTGTGGCGGTATGGCCGTTTTCGGAAACTCAGAAACTCCGTAATACCGTCGAGTCCCTGACATCCCCCATAGTCGAGAAGGTCCATGGATTCTCATGGCCGTGGAGCCGGGAATGACCATGCGGACGTGTCATTTCTCGTGCAAGGAATTTCCGACTTGTTCAGCGAAGAATGAACCAGCCGCATTCCATCACAGGCGGGAATACCGGTCCTTCACGGCAATACGACAACCGCATGGGATTGGTCCTTTCGCCGTCAGACGGAGAACGATCCGGTTCGCTGCGGTTTATCGGATTCCAATCATTCGGCGATCTGGAATGATTCGTCGTTGATTTCAAAACGGCGTCCGGCTGATTGACTGGCCAAAGACCGAAAAACATTAGACTATACCAATGCCACATGCAGACATCGAAGAGCCGGCATGCCTACCATCAGAAAGAGGTAATCCACCTTGGCTAACACGACCAGCAAGGAAGCCCAGAGAGAGGAACTCCACAAGGCGATTTGGGGCATCGCCGACGACGTCCGCGGCGCCGTGGACGGATGGGACTTCAAGGCCTACATCCTCTGCTTCCTCTTCTACCGTTTCATCTCCGAGGACCTCGCGGAGTACATCGACGCCGGCGAGCACGAGGCCGGGGATCCCGATTTCTCATACGCGGGCCTTTCCGACGACGAGGCGGAAACGGCGCGCGAGGGCGTCACCGAGGAGAAGGGCTATTTCATCCTCCCGTCGCAGCTTTTCCAGAACGTGGCCAAGGCGCCCGAGAGGGATCCCGAGCTCAACATCCACGTCTCCGAGATTTTCAAGGCCATCGAGGGCTCCAGCGTCGGCGCGGCGTCCGAGAAGGATTTCAAGGGCCTTTTCGACGACGTGGACGTCACCTCCAACAAGCTCGGAGGCACGCTCGAGGAGCGCATCGACAGGCTCGCAAAGATCATCGCCGGCATCCGGGACCTCGACTTCGGCCGCGTGCGGGACGCCGACATCGACCTGTTCGGCGACGCATACGAGTACCTCATGAACATGTACGCCGGCAACGCCGGCAAGTCCGGAGGGGAGTTCTTCACCCCGCAGGAGGTGTCCGAACTGCTCGCCCGCATCGTCATCGGCGACCGGAAAAGCGTCGACAAGGTCTACGACCCAGCATGCGGTTCGGGCTCGCTCCTTCTGAAGTTCGCGAAGATACTGGGCGCCGACAACGTGCGGCAGGGCTTCTACGGCCAGGAGATCAACCCCACGACCTACAACCTGTGCCGCATCAACATGTTCCTGCACCACATTAACTTCGACAAGTTCGACATCGCCCGCGGCGATACCCTCACCAACCCGATGCACCGGGATGTCCAGCCCTTCGACGCGATCGTGTCCAATCCGCCGTACAGCATCAAATGGGTCGGCAAAGACGACCCGACGCTGATCAACGACCCGCGCTTCTCCCCAGCAGGCGTGCTGGCACCGAAAGCCAGGGCGGACCTCGCCTTCACCATGCACATGCTCTCATGGCTCAGAGCCGACGGGCGCGCGGCCATCGTCGAGTTCCCCGGCGTGCTCTACCGTAGCGGCGCAGAGCAGAAGATTCGCAAGTACCTCGTCGACGAGAACAAGGTGGAGGCCGTCATCCAGCTGCCTGCGAACCTCTTCTTCGGCGACGTGACCATCGCCACCTGCATCATCGTGCTCTCCCATTCCAAGAAGGACGACAAGGTCCTCTTCATCGACGCGTCGGACCTCTTCGAGCATGTGGGCAACAAGAACAAGCTTATGCCCGAGCACATCGCCAAGATCAACGAGCTCGTGCAGGCTCGCGCCGAGGAGCAATACCGCTCGAGACTCGTGGAAAACAGCGAGCTCGGCGGCGAAAACAAATACAACCTCTCCATCTCCACATGGGTCGAAAAGAAGGACACGAGCGAGAAAATCGACATCACCGAACTCAACAAACGCATCAAGGACATCGTGGCCAGGGAAGCGGAGCTCCGCACGGCCATCGATGCGATCGTCACGGACCTGGAGGACCAGGCATGAGCAGGATCGATGAAATGGTCGCCGAACTCTGTCCCGACGGGGTGGAGTACAGGCAGTTGGAGGATATCGCGTCTGTTAGCGGTGGCCATACCCCATCAAAAAAAGATAGAGAAAACTATGAAGGTGGAACCATTCCTTGGGTCACTTCAAAAGATGTCAAGTCCTCCCATCTCAAAACAACTGGAATCTTGATTACGGAACAAGGGGCAAGCTCATTGACCCTTTATCCAAAGGATACAATCGTCGTGGTGCTTAGAAGTGGAATTCTGAAGCATACGTTTCCTGTCGCTTTTCTTGACGCGCCTATGACTATCAATCAGGATATCAAGGCAGTTTGTGTAAAGAACACAGATATCGTAGACCCTGAGTTTCTATTTCATTGCATTGATAATTACGGGCCAACATTGCTATCAATTGGGCGTAGAGCTGGCGGAACTGTCGACAGCGTTCCGTCGGATGAATTCAAGTCAATTTGTATCCCCATCCCACCCATGGAGATACAACGGGAGATCGTCCGCATACTAGACTCTTTCATGGAGCTGGAGACCGAGCTGGAAGCGGAGCTGGAAGCGGAGCTGGAAGCGCGTAAGTCGCAGTATGCCCTCTACCGTGACGAGCTGCTGTCCCAGGCGAACCTTGAGAAATTAGACGGTCATCCTGTAGAGATGAGGACCATCCAAGATATTTCTAAAAACATTTGCTCTGGCGGTACACCTTCATCGAAAAACAGCTCCTACTATGGAGGGGACATACCTTGGGTGCGAACCCAAGATGTTGACTATGGGATTATCGATAACCCTGGTGCCTTTATTACTAAAGCCGGATTGGATAATAGTTCTGCAAAATGGATTCCCGCTGGATGCGTAATCGTAGCGATGTATGGGGCTACGGCGGCAAAAGTGGCCATGAATGCAATCCCAGTCACGACAAATCAGGCATGCTGCAATATTGAGGTAAATTCGGAAGCGGTATCGGCGCGTTTTGTGTTTCATTGGCTAGCAGCGCAATACGAAGTGCTTAAGGCTCAGGGAGAGGGCTCTCAAAACAATATCAGCGGAAGAAAAGTTCGCAATTTCTCAATCCCTGTCCCATCCCTCGCAACCCAGCAGCGCATTGTCGACATCCTCGACCGCTTCGACGCACTCACGATGTCGCTCACAGATGGCCTGCCCGCGGAGATCACAGCACGCCGTCAACAGTACGAGCACTACCGCGACCGTCTGCTCGACTTCCCGCGCAAGAGTGAAAAGAAGGCGGCGTGATGGCCGGAGTGATCTACATCCTCACCAACCCGTCCTTTCCGCAGTATGTCAAGATCGGCTACGCGTCCGACCTCAACCGCAGGCTCGGCGAGCTCAACCGTTCGGAGGCGCTGCCATACGCGTTTCGCGCCTACGCCACCTATGACACGGGCAAGCGCCTGACCGACAAGGCCCTGCACGAGCTCCTGGACACGCTCAACCCCGACCTGCGCACCATCGAGACGTTCAACGGCCAGCGCAGGACGCGCGAGTTCTTCGAGATGTCCGCCGAGGACGCCTATTCCATCCTCGAGGCGATCGCCCGCATCTCGGGAACGGAGGACAGGCTCCACCGGGTCACGCCCACGGGCGAGCAGATTGACGATGAGAACGAGGCCGAGGAGGCTCGCGCCACGCAGCGCCGCGCGCCGTTCCGCTTCTCGATGGTCGGGCTCAAGGCCGGCGACGAGGTGACGTTCGTGAACGACGTGTCCAAGAGGGCGAAGGTAGTGGACGACCGTCATGTGGAGTACGAGAACGTGACCACGTCGCTCTCCAGGCTCGCCGAGGAGCTCACGGGGCTGGAGCATGCCCTGCAGGGACCGTTGTACTTCTCGTACGATGGCGAGCTCCTGACGGACCGCCGCAAAAGAATGGAGGATGATGGGAATGACGATTGATTCCATGTCCGATGCGATGCCGGACGGCATACCCAGCTATTCGGTGCTTCTCCAGGGGCCCGAATCCACTGTCTGCGCGAGGACGCCCGAGATTGCGCGCGCCTCGACCTCGTACCAGTCGGAGGCGAGGCTCGAGGACGAGCTCATCCGCCAGCTGTGCGACCAGGGATACGAACGCGTGTCGCCACGGACCGAGGGGGAGCTCGTGGCCAATCTCCGCCACCAGATCGAGCTCCTCAACGGCTTCACGTTCACGGACGGTGATTGGGAGCGCTTCTTCCGCGAGATCATCGCGAACAAGGCGGAGGGAATCGTCGAGAAGACCCGGCACATACAGAACGGTCCCGTCATCGACTTCACATTGTCGGACGGCACCCTCAAAAACGTCATGCTCCTCGACCGCGGCCGCATCCACAGGAACCGCCTCCAGGTCATGAACCAGCACGAGGCCAACGAGGGAAGGCACAGAAACCGCTACGACGTCACCATACTGGTGAACGGCCTTCCCCTCGTGCACATCGAGCTCAAACGCCGCGGCATGCCCCTGCGCCAGGCGTTCGACCAGATCGAACGCTACCAGCGCGAGAGCTTCTGGTCCGGGTCCGGACTGTTCGAGTACGTGCAGATCTTCGTCATCTCCAACGGCACGCACACGAAGTACTATTCCAACACCACGCGCTGGCAGAAGACCGAGAACGCGCGCCGGGGCAGGAAATCCTCCGCGAGCTTCGCGTTCACGAGCTGGTGGACCGACGCCGAGAACCACAAGATCGCCGACCTCGTGCCGTTCGCCGCGTCGTTCCTGTCCAAGGGCACGATCCTGATGGTGCTCACGCACTACTGCGTCCTCGACGTGACCGACACGCTCCTGGTCATGCGCCCGTACCAGATCTGCGCGTGCGAGAACATCCTCAACCGCATCCTCGTCTCGGAATACGACCGGAAGAAGCTCGGCACGCTCGACGCGGGCGGCTACATCTGGCACACCACCGGCTCGGGGAAGACGCTCACCTCGTTCAAGACCGCGCAGCTCGCCGCTGGCATGGAAGGCGTGGACAAGGTCCTCTTCGTCGTGGACCGCAAGGACCTCGACGACCAGACCATGAAGGAGTACAACAAGTTCCAGAAGGGCGCGGTCAACGGGTCCAGGAACACCCGGGCGCTGGCCGAGAACCTCGAGGCTCCGCTGGGCCAGAGGAAGATCTGCGTCACCACGATCAACAAGCTCACGGTCTACCTCAAGAGGCCCGCCTGCAAACGCGAGGTGCTCGACCGGCACACGGTGTTCATCTTCGACGAATGCCACCGCTCGCAGTTCGGCGAGATGCACACCGCCATCACCAAGGCGTTCAGGAACTACCACCTGTTCGGATTCACCGGAACGCCCATCTTCGCGCAGAACTCCGGGTCGGGCGGCGACCCGCACCTGCGGACCACGGCGCAGGCCTTCGGCGACTGCCTGCACACGTACACCGTGGTGAACGCCATCGACGACGGCAACGTGCTTCCCTTCAAGGTCGACTACGTGAACACCTTCCGCAAGAAGGACGGTGGCGACGACGCGAAGGTCGAGGGCATCGACACGGACTCCGCGTGGCGGAACCCCGAACGGCTGCGCAACATCGCGGAATACATACTCGAAAACTTCGACCGGAAGACCAAACGCGACGGGAAGGCGTACGCGCTCAAGGGGACCGTGCGGCGCGGATTCAACTCGATCCTCGCGTGCGACTCCATCAAATCGGCCGAATCGTACTACCGCGTGCTGCGCGAGATGGACGGACGGCGCCCGGGACGCGACCTGAGGATCGCGACGATCTTCTCGTTCGCGCCCAACGGCGCCGAGGACCCGAACGGGTTCATCGACGACGAGGAACTCGACTGCGACGGCATGCCGCAGGCCGATCGCGACTTCCTCGACGCCGCGATCGGGGACTACAACGCGATGTTCTCGACGAGCTTCGGCACGGACGCGGAGGGGTTCGACGGCTACTACAAGGACGTCTCGCGGCGCATGAAGGGCGAGGACGCCAACGGCAAACCACTGCCGCAGTCCGGATGCCTCGACCTGCTCATCGTGGTCGACATGTTCCTCACCGGCTTCGACGCGAAGACGCTCAACACGCTCTGGGTCGACAAGAACCTACGCATGCACGGCCTCATCCAGGCGTTCAGCCGCACCAACCGCACCCTCAACTCGGTCAAGAAGTTCGGCAACATCGTCTGCTTCCGGAACCTCGCCAAAAACGTGGACGACGCGATCGGCCTGTTCGGCGACCCGAAGGCCGGCGGCGTCGTGCTGCTCAAACCGTACGGGGACTACTTCGAGGAGTACGCGGAGAAGCTCGCGCACCTCCGGGACGAGCATCCCCTCGACGGCGGCGGGCCGATGGGAGAAGCCGCGCAACGCGACTTCGTCAACACGTTCTCCGCGATCCTGAGGCTGCGCAACATCCTCACCAGCTTCGACTCCTTCGACGCCGACGACACCATCGGCGAGACGGAGCTGCAGGACTACCAGAGCATCTACCTCGACCTGCGCGACGAGCTGCGCGACCGCGACCAGGGGGAGAAGGAGTCCATCGCCGACGACCTCGTGTTCGAAATGGAACTGGTCCGGCAGGTCGAGATCAACATCGACTACATCCTCATGCTCGTCGAGCAGCGCCACGGCGACAACTCCAAGGACCGCGAGATCGCGGCGCGCATCCGCGGCGCCGTGGCCTCCTCGCCGGAACTGCGCGACAAGCAGGACCTCATCGACCGGTTCCTCGAGATGGCCGGCTTCGGCGAGACGCCAGCGGCGTTCGCCATCGACCCGCGCATGTCCGCGGCGGAACGCCACTCGCTCGTCTCCTCGCACTGGGAGGAGCTCGTCGCGAACACGATGCGGACCGAGCTCGGCCGCATCATAGCCGCGGAGAGGCTCAAGTCCGCAGAGACGAAGGCGCTGATGCGCGAGGCGTTCGAGACCGGCGGCGTCCCGCAGGAAGGAACCGCGGTGGCCGCCATCCTGCCGCCCGTCTCCCGGTTCGCCAGGAACGACCCGCAGGCCGACAGAAGGCGCAGGGTGACGGCGCTGCTGTCCGAATTCCACGAGAAGTACCGCGGACTCGTGGACAGGTATCCGTCCGACGAGGAGGACCAGGAAAGGCGCTGACCGCCGGCTCCCGGGCCCCGGCGGACTGCTTCCCGACGAAGCACAAAGCCGCGTCCCGGTATGATGGGCGTGAATTCATTGTCGGCGGAACGGGGCCATATGCGAATCGAAGAGAACCGGACACCAGGCGGGTCGGATCTATTCGGCGACCTCGCCTCCAATCTGATGAGGGACCTCAGAGAGGTGGCGGATTGGAAGAAAGCCCATGGGAAGGGAGGCCAGGGACCTTTCCTCGCGCTCTACGATTCCAGTATGCCGATGGGCGTCAGACAGGCGGTCAACAGACTCAACGCCTTCACGTACGACGACCTTCCCCTGGACGAGATTGGATTGTCCGCGGAAATGTTCGAATCGCTGGACGACATCGACGACCGCATCTCCGACGACGGCGACATTCCAGGCGAGGGGGAGGCGACGCCACGGGCGAACGACTTCCCCTCGGCCCTGTCCGATCTGATCTGCGGCTTCGACGAACGCGAGTTCGCGATATTCAACGGGCGTTTCCTCATGGAGAAACCCCGATCGCTCGACGACATCGGCGAGGAGCTCGGACTGACGCGGGAAAGGATCCGGCAGATAGAGAAAGGCCTCCGCGAGAGGGTGCGCCCCGTGTTCGACGAGTTCTCCATCGACGGGAAACTGGCCGTCCTGTTCAACGAGGGCGGAGGGTTCATACGCTCGTCAAGAGCGGGGACCTTGTTCCCGGAGTTCGAGGAGTACATCCCGAACCTGATGACTCCCGTCAAATGGATGCTGCGCAATTACTGCAGGCTCGCCTACGAGGAAAAGGACGGATGGCTGGCCTCGCCGTCCATCCTGGAGGCAAAACGACTGTTCAAGGACAGGCTGGGCCGTCTTGCCAGCCGGCACGGCGTCCTTGACGAGGATGCCCTGCTCTCCCTCGGTGCCCATGACGGCAATCGGGATGACATCATCGACTGGGCGAAATACTGCGGCGTCCTTTTCTATAGGGACCATCCGATCCTGTGCGGCAACATCGGGGAATACGCCGAAGCGGTCCTGGAGATAGAGGGCCGGCCGATGTCGACCGAGGAGCTCCAGGCGATCGTGGATCCGGGCACCGCTGCGAGCAGCTTCCGGCAAAAGCTCTACAAGTCGCGTTCCATCATACGAACCGACGTCAGGATGTGGGGGCTGCGCGATTGGAAGATCGCCGAATACAACGGCATCGAGCAGGCGATCATCGACATGCTGAACGCCCATCACGGGATGATGCGATATGACAGTCTGGTCAACGGGCTGCTTGACAGATACTCCGTTTCCAAAAGCAGCATATGGGCCAAAATCAGCAACGGTCCCTTCACCGCGCAGAAAGGCGTGGTGACGTTGAATGATTCCCAGGCCGGCACGGCATCCGCCGCCGAACCGTATTCCACGGCAAGGCTTTTCCGGTTGGAAGGCGGATGGGCGTTCAGATTCACCGTCGCGCGAAGGCTCGAAAACGGAAGCGGACTCTACACGGCCAACGCGGTCGCCGGCATATTGCACATGAGATCCGGCGAGGTCCGATACCTTCCCTCTCCCATTGATTTCCAAAGGGTCGCCTGGACGGACCGCTACGTGACCATCGGGACGATCAGACGATTCATCGTAAACGGAACGGTGAACGTGGGACGGGAGGCCTTCTGCCTTTTCAAGGATGACGGATCATTCGATGTCGTCCCCATGCGGGCCATGGACGGAAACGGCATGCATGACGCCTTGGCCCTGGCCTGCCTGCCGGAAACGGACGACGGCGACATGGCCCGCCGCCATCTCGCCGTGGCGATCGGACTTCCCCCGGCCGCCACGTTCAGCGAGCTCATCCGGAGCTACGACGAGCGTGGCGATTCGGATATCGCGCGGCGCATGGCCGAATACACCGAGTCGGACTAGATGGTCCTGTCTCATTGGCAAGGCCACCGGATGCCGGTCGGCCTCAACCGTTCCGGGCGCGGCAGCATCGGACATGATGTCGGCCGCCGCTCCGTCACGGTTCCTCAGACTGGCGATCTTCGCGGCGCGGCCTCGAACGGGATCGTCGGCCCGACGTATCTCGCGCGCATGCGGTCCCGCGTCGTTATACGTATACTTTGTGTATTAGTATACATATATATTGTTTTAATGTTTTAAAGATTCAAAGTTTTAAAGTTGCAAAGCTCTAAAGCTTCTTCCCGTCCCGTTCCATCAGCAGTTCCGCGCCTTCCGCGAGGACCTGCGCGAGGGTCATGTGGTGCAGCGTCGCGTACGCCTTCACACGGCTCTTCAGGTCGATCGGGAGCAGGACGCTGGAGGACGCCATGGGCGTGGCCGGCGGCCACGGTGCGAGGTCCCCGTCGCGTCCGGTCCCCATATACAGTTCGGCGCCATCCGTGACGAGCCGTGCGAGGGTCGTGCCGTGCGTCCGCGTCCATTCCCTCGCGTCGTCCCTGAGTCCCCGCGGCATTCTGAACGTGGTAAGCGAGGTCCCCGTTCCGATGTCCGCGCCGTTCCGATGTCCGTCGGTACGCATGGTCCCTCCGCCTCCCTATGTGTGTACTTTGTATCTTCATATACACATATATTGTTTTAATGTTTTAAAGATTCAAAGTTTTAAAGTTGCAAAGCTCTAAAGCTTCTTCCCGTCCCGTTCCATCAGCAGTTCCGCGCCTTCCGCGAGGACCTGCGCGAGGGTCATGTGGTGCAGCGTCGCGTACGCCTTCACACGGCTCTTGAGCGAGATGGGCAGTTTGAGGCTGGTGGGCACCAGTTCCTCGTCGTCGAGCCTTCTGGTGCTGTCGCCGGCGTCGCGGTTCTGTCCGCCCATGACGGTGCCGGTCCTTCTGACCCGTTCGAGGGCCTCGGCGCGTCCGAAGCGCATGTCCCTGTTCCTGCTCATGCGTTCACCTCCCTCTTGATCTCGCGCCATACGTCCTCGTAGCCGTACAGGTTGCTGCGGAACCGGTGGCCGAAGTCGAATTTGACGTCCTCCTTGAGCGGGATCTCCGTGTCGAAGACGTGGAAGTCGCGGCCGACGGTCTCTCGGAACGTCTTGAGGGACACGGTGCCGGTGCGGGCCATGACGATCAGGACGGCGCATGGCTTGCCGGCGTCCTCGCAGGTCGCGGCGGTCAGTATGGTCTGCTGCAGGTCGACGGGTGCGGGCGTGGACGGGATTACCACGAAGTCCGCTGCCTTGATGGACGCGTCGACGAGGTCGCCGTTCGGCGGGCAGTCGACGATGGTCACGCCGTCGCCCGCGGTCCGTCCGATCCTGGAGACGTGGGCCCTGTTCGTGGGCGAGACCTCGAACGGGAGGTCCTCGCCGTTGTCTCCGGCCATCTGCCACCATGCCGTGGCGGTGGCCTGTGGGTCGCCGTCGAGCACGCGCGTGTCGAGTCCGTCGCGGGACGCGGCGGTCGCTAGGGCCATCGCCGTCGTGGTCTTCGCGACGCCTCCCTTGACGTTCACCACCGTGACGATCATTCCATGCCCTCCTTTTCGTCCTCGTACAGTTTGACGCCGAGCCGTCTGAGCTCCTCCATCGCCTTGGCGTGCTCCTGCTCCGCGTCGAGCTTGCGGCCCCACGCGGTCGATTTGCGGTGGTGGAGGGCCTTCTCCGGGGTCATGCAGACCAGGCGGCGCTTGCCGCGCAGGACGACGCGCGCCGTCTCGCACATGCCCTTCTCCTCGAGGCGTTTCGCGGCCCTGCGGCGGCTGCCCGCCTCGCTCCGGTCCATGCCCGTCCCGTTGATCTCGACGCCGGGGCCGTACCAGTCGTGTTCCGCGTCGTCCTTGATCTCGGCGAGCAGCCGCAGCTCGACCCTTCCGTATCCGAGGCTCATATGCGTTCCCTTCCCTATAAGCGTTAACTCTATTAAAGGGTCAACGCTTATGGCTGTCAAGCGGGGAGCATGACGGCGAGGCCGTATTTGCCGTTGGGCTGGCGCGTGGTCCTGGTCTCGAACCGGTAGCGGCCGTCGCGCACGGGCATGTCGCCCCAGAGGCGGCGTTCCGCGAGCACCTCGTCGGCCTCGAGCGTCAGTCCGGGCAGCACCCACCATTCGCCGTGCATGTCGGGGTTGTCCACGATCTCGCGGGCGAGCAGCTCGTTGCCGCAGCGCGGCTCGGGCTGCTTCCGCACTATGAGCCGGCGCATTCCGAGGTGCGGCCTGTCCTCGTCCGGTTTGGCGTCCTTGGGCCGGCACAGCCGCTCCCACAGGAGCCAGGTCCTCCAGCAGCCGAAGCCGGCGATCCGTTCGGCTTCCTCGCGCCCGTGCGTCGCGACGAGCTCGTCCACGTGGCCGACGGTGTCGCGCACGGCCTCCATGTGCACCTCGTCGTCGATGATGCCCTGCGCGAACTGCTGCCGGAGCTCCCGCATGGATTGGGAGCGTCGCATCTCCTTCTGTTCGTCGATGACCGCGCATCCCCTGAATTCGGCGGGCCGTGGCTTGAGTTCGAATCGTGGCTTGGGCTCGGACGGCCATGGCCGTCTCTTCCGTGTCATACCGTCATCCTCCGTTCGTGTGTCAGATTCCGAGGCCGCCGATGCCGGGCGTCGGGGCCGACGGGTCGATGGCGGGGTCGGGCATGGGCAGCATGCTTCCGCCCCACGGGTCCGCCGCCGTCGCCGGCATGGGGACGGGCCGCGCGGCGCGCGGCTCCGGCTTCGTGGCCGTCCGTGGTCTGGCGGGTTCCATGGGCGTCGGTTCCGTGGCCTTCCGTGCCGGGGCCGGCTTCGGCTCGAATTCGCGGCCGGTCTCGGACCGGTACAGTCCGTCGAGCCGTTCCATGCGTTCCGCGTCGTCGTGGACGCCGAGCGCCCGTCCGATGGCCTCGCGTTCGTCCGCGGCTGCCCGTCGTCCCGTCTGGTCGAGGCGCCGGTACCATCCGGGCACCTTCTCCAGCAGCCGGCCGGCGTCCGCCACGGCCGTCCTGTGCCGTGTTTCGAGGCGTTCCACGTCCTCCGCGCTTTCGCGGAGCCGTCCGTCCAGTTCCGACGCGCGGCGTCCGGCCTCGTCGATCCCGGCGAGGCGCGTCTTCAGCGTTCCGGCCTCGGATCTCGGGTCGAGGTCCGTTTCGGCGATGCGGGCGGCGACGCGCTCCATCGCGGCCGGATCGCCAATCGCGTCCACGTCGGCGTTCCAGCGTGAGGTCCACGCGGCGCGCAGGGCCCTCAGGCCGTGGCGGGCGGCGTCCAGGTCGTCCTCCAAATCCCTGCGTCTGGCCGATCCGAGCGCGCGCAACGGCAGCGGCAGCGACTCCAGGCCGCGCAGTTCCCGTCTCATGCCGTCGGCGCGGGCCATGGCCCGGTCGATCCGGTCGGCGTCCGCGCGCATCCCGGCCATCGCGGTCCGGTACGCGGGCTCCCGCGTGAGGGCGTTCCGGTAGCGTTCCAACGTTTCGGGCCGTTCGTCCAGTTCGCGCAGCGCCTCGGCGCGGTCGCGTTCCAGGCCGGCGTGTGTGGCGCGCGCCGTCCTGAGCTCCGCCATCCCCTCGTCGGCCCCGCGCATCGCCTGCCCGTATTCGTTCCAACGGGCCTCCGCCGTCCGGATGCGGCGGGCGTGGCCGCGCATCGTGGCCTCGAGGCGTTCGAGCCGGTCGCGGTCCACCGATGGTTCGCGGGATCCGTCCGGTTCCGTGCCGAGCAGGACGCGGGCCGCGGCCACGAGAAGGTCGCGGTCGGACGGCGTGGCCTCGTCCTGTTCCATGGTCTCGCGGTCGATGCGCATGGTGTCCTCGTCGACCTGGTCGAACGAGATGCCGTCGATGCGTTCCCGCAGGGCGCGGCGCGCCTCGTCCAGGCCGTTGTCGCCATGGGAGCGGCCGATGATGCCCTCCAGCGTCTCCAACGCCTCGTCACGGCCGGCGGCGGTCATGAACACCCTGTTGGACAGCCGGCCTCGCGTCAGCGCCACGTACATGTCGCCGCCGTCGCCGCCGGGCGCCGCGTAGTAGACCGCGTGCCCGCAGGTGACGCCCTGCGCGCCGTACGTCGTGCTCGCGTATCCCAGTTGCATGTGCTCGCGCACGTAGCCGGCCGTGACCATGCGCGCGGAGCCGTCCTTGGCGCGCAGGCGGACGCCGTGGGGGCCGATCGCCTCGAGCGTGTAGGTCTCGCGGTTGAACACGCGCATGCCGTTGTCGTTGAAGCGGCACATCACCCTGTCGCCCACGTGGACGCGTTCGCCGTCCACCATGTCGGGCAGTCCCTCCATGCCGACCTGTCCCGCCTTGACGCGGCGGGCCTGGACGGCCGCGTTCACCATGTCGGCCTGCCGGTTGGTCGCGGTGCTGACGACCATGCCGCCCAGGCGCGTCCACTCGTCGGCGATCGCGTCCACGGTCGCCTCGTCGGAACCGCGTGTGGACACCATGCCGCGTTCCAGCGTCTCCAACGCCAGGGCGTGCGCGGTCGCCTCGGAGTGCCCGCGCAGCCGCAGGGTGAACTTCGCGTAGTCGGGGTCCGCGAAACGGTGCACGTCGGTCATGTCGGCCACGTTCGCCGTGTACCGTTTCGCGAGGGCGAGCACGCCGCCGCGCGCCACGGCGCCCTTCTGCGCGGTGTCGCCCACGAGCGTGACGTTCGCGCCGGTCTCGTCGGCCACGGCGAGCAGGCGGCGGGCCTGTTCCTGGTCGAGCATGCCGGCCTCGTCGACCACGAGGTATGTGTCCGCGTCCAGACGGTATTCGTCGGGCACGCCGTGGTACGTGTTGCCGCGGAAGTCCCTCACGCCCACGGGAACGCGGCTCCATTCGCCGGACCGGTCGTCGTGACGGTATCCGTACGCCTCGAGGAGCTTCATCACGGTGCACGCTTCCGTGCCGACCTCGCCCGCGGCGACCTCCGCGGCCTTGCGCGACGGGGTCGCGATCACGAGACGCCGTCCGGCCACGTCGCAGAAGCGTTTGACGGCCTTGAGCATGTGGGTCTTGCCCGCGCCGGCCGCGCCCTCGACCACGGCCAGCGGGTCGCCCTTGCAGATCGTCTCCACCGCCTCGCGCTGCCCCCGGTCCAGGGAGTACGCGTCGGCGAGCCCGCCGAGGTCCAGGCTGCCGGACCGTTCGACGCCGCGGACGGCGAGACGGCCCTTCAGGTCGGCCTCGCATTCGATGACGGCCTGGGACGTGAGCCCCTTCACGAACGGCAATGCGGCGCGCGGGTCGTCGCTCAGGCCCGTGCACAGTTTTTCGGCGTGGCGCATGATGCGGTCCGCCAGCGCCTCGGTCTCGCCGCGCGTGCCGGTCGCGTCCATGTCGCGGATCCGGTCGTACGCCGCGACCTCGAGGTCGTTGCGGCTCCACGCGCTGCGCGTCTCGGACAACGCGTGCACCGCGTTCAGGGCGCACAGTTCCACGTCCGTCTCGTCCACGTCGCGTGCCAGGCGCGTGGGCTCCACGCGGCCGTCGAGCAGCCGGTCCACGTCGTATCCCGCGTCCTCGAGCTCCCTGAGCCACGCCTGGTAGTCCACGCGCGTGTTGTTCTCGCCCTTGGCCTTCCTCGTGTCGGCCCACGCCTGCTGGCGCAGTTTGACCATGGTCCTGCGGTCCGGCTCCGTGGTGTCCGCGTATCCGGCATAACCGACGACGGTGCCGTCCGGGTCGCGCACCGGCCTCACGCCGCCGGCGTTGTTCTCCCGCCACTGGTCGACCAGTTCGGCCAGACGCCGGTTGATCTCGTCGCGCCGCTTGCTGAACACGTCGTCCGCGCCCTCGGCGAGCTGCGGAATCCCGCCGCGCAGGCTGACGTTCGCGCCGTGCGAGGCCAGGACCGCGCGCAGCTGCGGGTCGCCGTACACGGTCGTCTCGTACACGCTGCGGATGTTCTCGTACATGTGGAACAGGTGCAGCGAGTCCACGGCCACCCACTTGCCGTCCGCCAGGCACACGTTCGCGAGCTCCAGGTGCGTGTGCATGTGAGGGTCGCCGTCACGGCTCGTCCAATGCTCCGCGGCCGCGAACAGCAGCCGGTCGGCCTTCATGAAACGCGTCCTGCCATGGTCCTGCCGGCGGGCCAGCAAATGCGTGGACAGATACGACTCCACGGCCTCCATGCCGCGCCGCTGCGCCGTCCGGTGCGCGGCCCGCACGTCCGCGAACCGCACGCCCAGGACCTCGAGCGCCTTGCAGTCGTTCAACGGAATGTCATAGCAGCCGATCTGCCCGTCCCTGACGGCGCGCAGCTTCTCGCCGGTGAACGGGTCCCTCCCATGCAGCATGGCGTCCAGTCCGTCCCCGTCGATGCCGCGCCCCTCCGCCTCGCGGCCGTCCTCCATGACGCTGTAGCGCACGCCGCCGCCACGGCCCTCCAGGTAGCCGGCGAAATCCTTGCCCTTGTCCTCGCATTCCTCGAGGTAACGGCCCAGCGAGCCGCTGCCGACGCGGATCGGCTTTATGGAACCCTGCATGGCCTTGGCCCACCTCCCCGAGCTGCGTAGGAGCTGCTTTAGCAGCATAAGTACCTTAAATTTCTTCTTTTCTATTATATCATATGTCTTTCTTTTTGTTTTTATTTACTTTTTCATTCTTCTTTTTTCTTTGTTTCTTATATTTTCTTTTTATCTTTTTGTTCTTCTTATCTTTTATCTTTTCTTTCTTTGTTCTTCTTTTCCTTTCTTTTCTTTCTTTTTCTTGTTTCTTATCTCTTTATCTCTTTGTCTTCTTTGTCTCTTGTTCTTCGGGTTCCTGTATCTGCCGTCCCCTCCGCCTTTCAGGTTTTCCCATGGTTCGGCGGAATACGATTGAAACGAGTCCGTTTGCCGAGCGCTTGAAATCAAGAAAGGAAACCAGAAAAAATGACAACACCGAAAGGCAAACGTCCTCCCGTGAGGGAGATGGAATACGCGCCCGACACCGACGCCGAGCACCTCGGCATGACGCCCGTCGAGATCGAGCCGGAACGCACCGACGTGGAACGACTCGCCCTCGAGATCATCAACAGCGCGGACATGCACAGCCACGGCACGGAAATGAGATGGTGGCGGCTCCCCCACGCGGGGACCGTCGGCAGGGTGAAGGCCGAGGCCACGAGACGCAAATGGGAGAGGGGACGGAACATCGACGGCCGCCACGTGAGGTTCAAGGCGATCGCCGTCCCCGAGAAGGACGGGCCCGGATGGGGCGTCGCGATCGCCTACGACCCCGACGCGCAACCCAAACAGGAACCGCGGGACGCGGACACGACGGAACCCGCAGACGGCGCTGAAGCGACATCGCAACCGCAGACGGATCACGGCGAAACGGCATCGGATACCGGCGCGTACGACGGGCAGCAGCCGTCGTACGACGACGGAAGCCGGTTCATGTACAATTAAGTCAACGTCCGTTTCATACGGCCGCTTTTTTCTCTAATCTAAGGGCCGGCGGGATTCTTCTTCACCCGCCGGCCCTTTCATCATTCCGCGGCATCGACGCCGTCATCGTTCCTGTTTCCCCGGGGACGCTGGAGAATCGTTTGGAGACCGGGGAAAGAGCCAATGCGAGAGGCACGCAAAACGGCAATGAAGATTTGACTGGCGGTTGGGCGGTATGGAACAGACCGGCTGGCTTAAGTGTTGCATGTCGGCTCGATGCGACGTTTAATGTTTCGTCGAGCGCGCCATGGCGTCGGCTTTTGATTCCCATCGTGGTTGTTCCGCGGCGTATGCGGCGAGTTCGTCGATTTTGGCGCGGAGTGTTTCGATCGCCTTGTCCAGGTCGTCGAGGGTGCCGGCGGCGATGTGGCCGTGGTTTCGTTTGATGTTGTTCAGGCTGGTTTTCATGGTTCCGATTTCCTTGGCGGTCCGTTCGATCTGCCTGACGACGAGGGAGCCCATGTGGACGCGGCTGATGGCTTCCTGGGTGACGGCCCACCGGCGTTGGTCGGCCCGTTCTTCTGGCGCGGTTCTGTAGAGCTTCTTCTTGTAGGTGCGCATTCCGGCCGCTGCGAGCACGTCGCTGACGGTGGATTGCGAGCATCCCTGTCTCTTCGCTATTTGCCTCTGTTGGAGTCCGAGTTTGCGGTCGGCGATGATGCGTTGGTGCAGCGATCCCGGTGTCTGGTTCAGTTTCAGGACATGTCCCATGCGTCCTCCTTTGGGGTTTCCGGAAAAATTCTAGCCGATATAAACGTTTTCGGGGAATACGCATCCGATATGGGTCGATACTGCGGATTCGCGCACGTGGGGTATATGGAACGAAATTCGTTTCCAGAAAGGATTCGATATGAGTCGCGTGAATCAAAACAGCGTGAATTGTTGCGAAACGGTATTTTCGGGAGATGTAGCAGGAATGCTTTGCCGCGTCGAACAGATTGAGATGGAAAGAAAGTTCTGGATTTTTATTTTTCGGACTCAACAAAAGTATAGGTTATATAGGTTATACAGGGGAGTGTCGGATAAAAGTCCCTTTAGCCCTACTGCCGTAACGGTTTTCGGCTGTGTACTTTGGGTACGCGGTACCCAAAGTACGGCATTTGGTACCCAAAGTACGGCATTTGGTACCCAAAGTACGGCATTGGTACCCAAAGTACACAGCTCTTTTGTGTACTTTGGGTACCACTATCTGTGTACTATGGGTACCAAAATTGAAATGAAAAACCTCTGCGGGAACGGCAATTCCCCAGAGGCACGGTAACCACGACAAGGACGTGATTAACATGACCGATTCTAAAGAAATTATTCGTGCTGTGCATAATCGGGGTTTCGTCTCGAAACTGACCTCGATGGTCTCCCTGCCTTACAGGCGCACCAAGGAACGACAGATCGTTCGTCGAAACGGCATCTGGACGGTACGCTTCACCGCCACGGGAGATGAACTTCCCTATGGCAAATATCCGCGCCTATTCGAGGCTTATGTGGCAACAAAAGTAATTACCGGAGACCCCGACTGGAACGGCGAAGACAGAGTGCTGCGACTAGGCAAGGGATGGGATGATTTCCTCGTCATGGTGGGACTGGGCAGTCCGAACAAGCGCGGAGGCCGACAGAGGGAAATCATGAGTCGGCAGATGCTCCTGTGGCTGAAGACCGCATATACCATCGAGGCGGACACCGACGAAGGCGAATCCGGCGTGGCGTTCACCGTGGGCGACGCTTGGCACATCGACTGGTCGGTGGACTGCAACGCAGACGAGCATCCGGACGTGGAAGGCAACTGGATCTGTCTTACCGAACGGTACATCGAGAAAATCATCAGGGACAATCCGGTTCCGGTCGATCTCACCGTGTTGGCGAACATCGGCCGTTCACCAATCGCCATGGATATCTACCTGTGGCTCAACCGTCGCATGTCGTATCTGCATGAGTCGCAGATCGTGACCTGGAGACAACTCTATGCTCAGTTTGGCAGCGATGCCAAGGAGATGAAGAAGTTCAAACAGAATTTCAAAAGGGCTCTTTCCACGGTCATGGAGAAATGGCCAAGCCTGAAAGTGACGGTGAGCGACGAGCGTGGAGTGACTCTGTTCCCGTCGCCCACATTGATTCCCACGGTCGCCCGGACCAGAGCCATGGAGAAACAGGAGAGACTGAGGCGCGTGCATGATTCGCGGAACGGGAAGACGAAGGCCGCCGATCCGGAGGACATGGGCCACGAGCAGACGTTCGACGGCAATTCCTCCTGGGTGTTCACCACTACGAAGCTGTTCGACGTGAACAAGGCCCGTGAGCACAGGGACGGCCTCATCCCCATGGACCAGTGCCCGTACTGCCTCTTCGATGAACGGAACAAGCCGCAACACGGCGAGAGTGCCATGCTGACGGAGACGACGCTGTTCTGAGATTCAGGACCGAGGCTCCCAAGCGGCATGACGCTTATATAGAAGCCATATAGGAATCATATAAATATTATGGATTTCCTATATGGCTTCTATATAAAAACCAATCAAGGTCATACAGATGAATCCGTGGCGTATCTACTGACGGGAGTTGTCCGCCAGTCACCAAAGACGTCCATGTTCTCCGAATGATGCGCCATATATGCTCGTGCGGGCTTACGTGACAAAGACGTGACATGGAAGCTTCGGCGGGCTGATTTCATACTGATGAAATAGCATCTTCCGTAAACGGTCGTTTATGACACGTAGGGGGTATTGTTCGGATTCATGGTCTTCCGTGCCGCGATCCGCGTCCATGGTGTTCTCATGCTCCGGGCCGGTTGCCGAATGACGGGTGCCGGATACCATGGAAGCATCCGGAAGGGAACGTTCAAGAGGGGGAGACATGGTGGAAGAGGCAGGGGAACCGGCGGACGATATGACGCGACGATCCCGGGAAAAGCCACGGTGGCCGAAAGTCAAAGCATGGCTGCAGAGAT
>ERZ808246.1048-NODE-1048-length-21052-cov-2.898462_pt1 | contig 21052 bp, 20 predicted proteins | sample MGYA00521083_ERZ808246 | MGnify/ENA primary metagenome ERZ808246 (study PRJEB31516, sample SAMN03275577) | gut metagenome | biome: mammalia-associated habitat; material: feces | host: Papio cynocephalus | place: Kenya | collected 2012-07-07 ... | reverse complement strand
TGCTTGCTCGGTCACAAAGCCCGCTATGCTCCCTCGCGCGCTAACGAAATGACCTCAAAAAGAGCCTCGAAATCTGACAAAGCTAATTGATAGAACCCACCTTATAAAAACAGACTGCTCTCTGCCCAACCGCTTACCTATACGCCAATCTACCGGGAAATTGCAATGGATTTCAATTTTCTATCCCACTCAATGATTTTTTGCAATCCGTTGCAATTTTCCTGTAGCAAAGGATATACTATAAAAGCATGACAGACACTGCTAACAACCGCCCATCAGGTCACGGAGGCTCACCCGATGCTCTTTCTTTCGATCTGGCACAGCCACATAATGCACACAGATATCCGGCAAATCCAGTGGCTTGTAAAAGTTACAGGCCACAGAAGCCTTGATCTGCTTGCATTTTCTCGTATACAGATAGCTTGAGAATTTTGCATCCCTACTGGTCAATTTGCTCACGTTCATAAACTGTCCTTCTGTCGGCTCATAAGAAACAATCACCCCGTGATATTCCCAGTCAGGCTTCACTTGCAAGATACTCATTTGGGCTTTCAAGCGAAGCAATGTGCCCACAATTTGTTCTTTAGCGTGAGCTATCTGAGCAGGATCAAATGAACTTTTCAGTTCACAGACAAACAGGCACCTTCTTCCATCTATCTCTGTCAAAAACATGCCATCACTATTAAACCGCATCGGGTCAGGACTTGCCGCCTTGCTATAAAAAGACAGGGAGTCCGCCGCCAAAGATCGAGGAAAAGCATATCCGGAGCAGTCCGTAACGACCAATCGATTAAACGCATTCTGCGCAGGTTCCTCTACCGCGCATCCGCTCACAAAGGGTGACGCTGCATAGTGAGGATACAATTGGTTGAACTCCTCTATCGTAGGCTCCTTCATGCCTTTTACATTTACAAATTGGTGTTCAATCCAAGACGCTCAGCCAAGTCTGTCAAGTCAGCAGACAATTCCATCTGGCTCCTGACCGACTCCTCAAAAGAGCTAAAAGGAAGCCCGTCAGACAAGTCTTGCTTCTCGATGACGACCTTGCCACCCTGACGCTTGAAATAATATGCACCTATATGCTCATCTTCCAAATACAGGTTCTTATTCCACTTGTGGCTGGTGCAAAACGCCTCAAACTCCTCTTGCGATGCCTTGCGGATCCTGCCCAGCGTAAGCAACTGGTTCATTCGCCCCAAAAGATAGTCACTGTGAGTGGTCATCTGAATCAACATACCCCGATTGCAACATCTTGCCAACATGTCCATCACCAAGAACTGCTTCTTCGGATGCACATGCGCCTCGGGCTCCTCAAAGAGCAAGCTGTTGAATTGCCGATGCTTGCCGTTCTGCAACATCAACAAGAAGGGCATCAACTCCTTGACCGAGGAGGCTGCCGCGGAGACAGGAATCGTTTCGCCCGACTCAAATTGCAAGGACACATCACCGTTCTCCAAGACAATCTTCCCGTCCGTCAGCTTCGCTATGCAATTGGCATAAAACTGGTTGTCGGGGCTGGCTATCATCGATGGCGTCTTCAGATAATTCAGTTGCTCCAAGAACTCCTGATACATGCCGATCGAAGAAGTCATGTTCGCCCCCATGAAAGCGGCACGGGCAGGCGGCAATATCAGCGGACGCAGATGAGCCTTGCCCAAGCACAGGTCAATGATGTACCCATACAGGCAATAGCACATCAAGAAGACATGGTCGTCATAATCGGCTGGGAATACCGACATCTTGCCATTGACACTAAAGCGAATGAAATTGGAAGGTTCTTCGTCATACAATCGCTTGATGGCTATCGTTTCGTTGTCATCATGGTCAAAGACATAGTTCACGTGGCATTGGAAACGGTTGTTGCCAAGCAGATTGCCCAAAGAAGCAGCAACCCCTTGATTGAGCCACATTCTGAAATCCTTAAACTTGAAACTAAGCTCCTCCTTCGCGGCCCCATTCATCCTCTTGCTTACAAAATCCTTGAGCCTTGGCGGAGTCATGGCCATAGCCAGGTTGTACCACAACAACGCAGTATAACTCTTGCCCAGTCCTGACTCGCCCGTGTAAACCATAAACGGACTGAAGTCTACCTCGGAATCAGCAATGGGACCCAACTTGTCTATAATCACCCGAATGTTCATAGCTAAGGATATGCTTTGTGTCTGCAAAGGTGCTCATTTTAAATGAATCCACCAAACAAATGATAGGAAAAACATGTTTTTCCATAGAACTTTTAAACGGACTTTTAAGCAGTTCGCATACCAAGCCCCGTTTCGGACTCCAAAACTTCAATTCTTTATGATACAGTCCAATCCAAATCTCAATCCTTTCAAGTGGTCCATGGCAATGCGAGCCAAAGCCTGATAGCTTGGTCTGGCATTTGCGCCTCCTGTCACAAAATAGTGTTCGCTATCTGCAACTTTTACCAATTCTTTCGAGGTGCTATGTGCACTGCCGTGATGTGATACTTTAATGGCATCAAATAGAATAGGCTTAGGTTGGTCTTTATAAAGTACTCCCAATTTTCCAGCTACTTGCTGAGGATCGGCATCACCCATAAATAAGATTCTATGCCCTTTATGCTCAAAGGCTATGGAAGCTTCATTGGCAGGAGACAACGCCCCCAATTCTTCATCGGCATAATAAACAAGGGCATTTTCATCAAGCACCTTTTGCGAAACTGCCTTTTCTGATGATTCAGAATGTTCTGCCTCCATGATACGCATCAGAGCCTCATATATAGTCTCCTCCTTATTATAGTCAAGCTTTTTCAGCTTGTATAGCTTTTTCCAAAACAACGATCTATATTCCTTATCCAGAACATTCAACGCTTCCTTGGTTGGCGACAAAAAGACAATGCGTCCCATTGCATCTTCCAAATCAATATTAGAACTATCAGCTGTAATATAGTCTCTACGCCAAGCTTTCTTCCAATTCTCATTACCTAAAATCAGTTCCGCAAGAGTCTTCGAGGCATTGGCATTGATTTTTCCTTCCAACATATCAACGACCACTGGCAAATGACCATACACACAAGTTACATTTTCTATCATCTTCTCATCCCATTCTTGCAAATCATCGGATGTCCGTTGATAACAATTGTAGAGGATATGGGTGATAGTAAGGTTTGGTTTAGAAGACAACATCTGTATCAGTCCATTAATATGGTCATTGTCGATATGGGTGACTATCAGATAGTCGATATGATTGCGGAACACATGGGTGATATAATCATCCACCTCTTTTGTGTAATTGCCACAATCCACCAAGATATGCACCTCCTTATCGTTGTTTTTCAACAATAAGGTGATACAATCACCAACACCAACATTGAATGTCTTGAATTTGTATCGCATTAAGCTATTTCTTCAAGTTTCCATCTATCAACATCCCATAGAACGTAGGCTTGCCATCTATCTCCTTGGCGAAACTTTGTTTCCAAGTCAACTTGTAAAGCACGGTGTCCTTGCAAATCTGCTGCCACAGGTTCTCATCATAAGGCTGACCGAGAACCTTATACAGCTCATCACAATACTTGTTGTTGGGTTGTATCTGGGCAAAGGCATCAGCAACCTTTTTCACATGCTTCTGCGCTAAGACTATCGCATAATCAGTCAGTAAGTAATCCACCAATCTATCATAATGCTTCCAATAGTTATACAGGAAATCCCTAACCACCACATAAACATAACGATGCTCATAGTCACACCCCAATGAGTAGTTTGCAAAATAGCCACTTGCAATAGAGCAATGCAAATAATCTGGACGCTTGATAGACCATAAAGGCAATTTCATGTATTCCTCAAAACAAGGATTTAGACAAAAGAAAGTAGAATCAATCCAAATACCTCCATATTGAGAAAGAAGATTTAAACGAAGCAAATCAGAATAGATGGTTCGTGAGATGATTCCTTTTTTCCTTTTTTCCTCCAACCAATCAGGGAACTGAACATACTCCTTGCAGTTATCATCCGTAATGACAATCACCTCATATTCCCCAGCATTGCGCTTGATAGATGCCACGCAAGCCTTGACTATCTCCGGAGCATTCTCGATTCCTTGCCACCAGCAAATCCAAATCTTATTGCGAAGTTTCTCATCACAACCTGGCATTGTCTCCGCCACTTGATAATGTTCCCAATAATCCTTGAACTTATCCTCCAAGAAGTCTATCATGATTTGATGCTTCCTCATCAGTCGATTCTTCACACTCACAGGTTCCTTGAATCCATTGCGATTCATGATTTGAATGTCAATCTTCGCCCAGAAGGTAATGACAGCCGCCTTCACGGAAATCACCTTCGCCACATCACACGATGCCTTCACTTCCTCCAGGCATCTGTGGAATACACGCTTCACGCTATTATGCCTCATGGCTATTTCATATATAAACGATAATACTTATCAGCACAAACTTCCATGGAATAATGGCTTTTGTAATCTTCCACAATCTTGCCCCTATCCATGGTATTGGCTTTCGCAAGGGCTTCCTTGGTCTTTTTCAAGAACTCTTCATCCGAAAAGCCCTTAGTCACAAAACCATTCTCACCATCACGAATCACGTCGACCACCCCACCAGCTGGCGTGCAAATAGGAATGACACCCAACGACATAGCCTCCAACAGCGAGAGAGGAAGTCCCTCACAATCTGAAGTCAACACAAAAAAATCAGCCAACGCCAAATAGTCCGCCACATTATTGCGTTCTCCCAGGATATGAATCAACGGATTGTTTTCAAAACGGGGCATCCACTCCTGTTCATAACCGCTTCCGATCACCATCAGTTGAAACTTAACGCCTTCCTGTTGAAGTTGCTCAAACGTACGGAACAATCGTCCATGGTTTTTAGCTGGATGGCTGCGGGCCACATGAATAAACACCGGGGCTTTATTGCCATCCAAGAAAGTCACATCTGATGGCCGCAGACATGAAGGGACCATGGGCTCACGGCCATTTGTGATGCGCTCTGCCGAATGCATGCCATACAGCCGCACAAAACTTTTCTCACAAGCATTCGAAATGGTTACTGGACGAATTCGGTGACTATAAAACCATCGGTCGACGGGCTTAAGCCATTTGCGAAACAAGCAGAAGTCAGCCGTGTTGTGAAGGGTGTAGACGACTTTTGTATTTTTTAATATCAATGCAGGAAGATACAGCCATTGCACGCCGCAATGGGCATGGATAAGATCTGGTTTTTCGCTACGTATCAATTTGAGAAACTTCAAATGTGAGACAATCGAATTACCACTATGGAGACCCAAGTTTAAGTGTCTGACCTTATCGGAGACCGCATTGAGATAATGCTTATTGCCTGGGATATTGTCATCAGCAAGGGTCACGAGAACAATTTCCAACTGCGGATTTTGCACAAGCCTGTTACACAGATCCACGACAAATCGCTCTGCGCCTCCCGAGGACAGGCTCCATGTAATTTGAAGTACTTTCATCTTATTTATGTATCTAAATATTTTATGATTTTTGCTGGCACACCTGCCACCACAGTATTTCGTGGCACATCATGAGTAACCACCGAACCAGCTCCTATCGTCGAATTATCTCCTATTTTTACATCTTCCACTATACAGCAATGAGGGGCAATATAAACGTTGTCACCTATCGTAGCAGCATGTCCCTTATTACTACCAATTGTACAAAATTGAGAAATAGTGAAATTTTTACCAATGACTGCTGTCGGGTTTATTACGACACCCAATCCATGACCAATGTAAAGTCCACCTCCAATCTGAGTTGAAGCATTAATTTGAATACCATATTTATTAAAATAATGCTTATAAAACAACCAGAAGAAAGGTTTGAAAAAGTTTTTTACGCTAGCGAGCCTCCACCAAAACGTAAACCGGAATCCACGTTCAAATAACAATATCTTCAAAAAAGACTTAACTTTTCCTGCCCCCCCCCGATTCGCACAATGACGAATATCTGCGATAATCTGCCTTGATCAACCTCATTGCGCGTGCGTAGCCCATATTTTTCATGACAATTACCTATTAGTGTTTTTCTTGACAAAATTGTTTAGAAGCGTTTCACGCCCTCTTTGACTTGCAGCGGAATGCCCACTGGTACTCTGGCCTGCGGCATATAGCCTTCATTTCTTCACGATACCACTCGCCATCGGAGGAGACGAAGTAGATGTCATCACAGAAGTCATGCCACCACTTATCGATGTTGGCATAGAAGGACGACAGCTCTGGGTGGGAAAAGGATGGGACATAGTCGTCCACGCTGATTCCCATGCCATTCAGCTTCCTCGTGATGCTCTCCACCGTCTCGCCTGCGTTACGAGAGACATTCAGCTCCACGGCCCTGCGTGAGACAATGCGACGCTCAAACCTATCCCTAAACCTGTCGTTCCATGCATGTTGCAACAGGTCTTCGCCAAAATAGTCTTTTCCCTCATTACACCTCCTGAAGATATCCCTTTCCACAGCATCGTCATGCTTGAAATACACGGCATTCACTTCAGGCAAGGTCTTGAAGTCCACGCCCTTTTCCATCTCGAGCAGGAAGCCTCGCTGTGCCCCGCTTCGGAGAAACAGCTGCTTGCCGATGTTTTTCAAGGCATAGCCGCGATGCTGCTGAAAGGCCCGCGGAAATTCCAAGTTGTAATAATAGATCACGCCCGTTTTCTCACAATTACCTAAAGGATGGTACGATTCATCCTTATAGGACGAGGAGGCGAAGAATGCCGCCACATTTAAATCGGATGTCAAGTCGAGGAAATGCGACTTGTTGTAATAATGCTGAGCAAGACCCGGATAATGCATCCTTATCTTGAACGTGTCGTGCAACAGCTCTATGCCATTCTCCAGCAGTTGAACCAGAGGCAACGACCGAATCAGCAGTTCCATCTCTTGCGAGAAGATCAGGAAGTCAAGGTAGTATTCTTTTTTGTTATGTTCCGCATCTCGAAACATATTTGGTACGCAAGGTTTCCCCTCATAGTGATCACTCTGTCCACGATAAAGAAACTTGTGCCCATACAGGTTTGGCTTCAATGCGAAGAAAGGCATTGACAAACCGACAGGCGCCATTTGCGAGGCCACAAAGGCCTGTTCTGGAAGTCCATTGTTTCTATGCGCGACGTAAGATGCCGCCCAGTCAACACGGAAGTAACCTCGCTCCAAATCATAGAAATACTGCTCGTTCGCGATGTCCTGCATCAGTCCGTCATTTGCATAAGCCTCCGCTTCCGCCTCACGCAGCCACTCCATCGCCTGGTTGACATTGTCGAATGGATTTTCTTTGCTACCCTTCTCGCCGGGCTTTATGGTTCGCGGACAGCCCTGGTCGTTACGCAACATGTACTTGGCAAACAGGCGATTTCCTGTCTCTTTGTCCAGATGGATTTGGTAAGCATCTTTTTGCATTTCGAACACACTGCCCCTCAGCCCGAACTCATCTCTCAGAATGGCCAACGACCGTGCAAAGTAAGATTCAGAAGAAAAGATTGGCGGGCACGGACACTGAATGCCCTTCATGAACATCAAGGCATTGGCAAACCCCAGGGCGTCATCCATTGCCTGTTCTGACTGCAACGAATAAGCCACTCCATGCAATCGACGTTGCTGGATCAATCGGGCCACGACATACGTTTTCATCCTTAGAGGAGTGAAAGTGTTGTTAGACACGCAAAAATTCAAGAACCTCTCTTCTACAACTATCTCGTCAGCTATACCCCAAACAAACACACCCATGTGCGTTGCCTTTTGGCTATAGCTCACGGATATCGTGTCCGCATCCATCTGAAGAAAGCGACAAGCTTCCTCCAAAAAACTTACCACCAAACGCTTAGCCAAACGCATATCACTCATGATCTTCTCTTCTTGATAATCCTTGCAGGTACGCCTGCCACGACACAGTTGTCAGGCACATCCTTGACGACAACAGCATTGGGAGCCACCACCACATTATTTCCAATCGTTATGCCCCCAAACACCTTGCTACCAAGACCCAAGAACACATTGTCGCCAATCGACGGAACGCCTGTCCTGGCCGCCCCTACCGTCACGCCCGGATAAATGGTGAGATTCTTGCCTATCTTGGCCTTACCGTTCACTATCATCCAGCCCCAGTGATAAATCTTGACCCCAAAGTCTATCACATGGAGGCCAAACTGACACCCGACCATCCGGCCATACTTTCGCATCCGATACTTATGCCAACCCGTCAACAGCTTATGATGCAACCGGGGGGGGCAATCTCATGCCACTCTGCCATACGCAGATGGTAAAGGTAACGACTCAGCATATAGCTGTCGTAACCTAATATTCTGGCTCGTAGAGAATGGTCATAGAACTGCTGTTCCTTGGCCATTTGGTGAAAGAAATCCTTTTTATTTATGTTATTCATTTTACTCCCTAACAATAGTTTTTCAAACATTCAGTTTGCATGTACCTTATAATTTATGGTACACCCGCTTACCATTCTCTTGAATCAGCATCATGGGCGAGGGTATGACGGTGCTATGGGCAGGCACATCCTTGACCACAACCGCATTAAGGCCTATCGTGGATCCGTCTCCAACGATGATATCCCCACAGACCTTCGCACCTGCAGACACTCGGACATTGTTTCCTATAACTGGTTGCCCAAAACCATACTTATTGCTATCGTTATAACCGATGGTCACCTGCTGGTTAATCCAGCAATTCTCACCCACCTTTTTCGCCGAGATAATTGTCGCTATTCCATGTTGGATATAGGTTCCTGCTCCAAAATTCTCAGACCGCGTCCAAATGCAGAGCGAAGACAAACGAGGCAAATAACCCAATAGACGTGCTTTCCATCCCATTCGAAGGTAGAACACATTACGATATTCCTTCACAAAGAGAAGGAGCCACATCAAATTAAGAATTAAAGATTGCCCCCCCTAAATGGGCTGACACGTTTGGAGCACTGCACCCAACGAACGACATCTTTATCTATCGTTGCCCTGCTCTTTGCAAGAAGATAGCACATCGCATGCGGTATGGTCAGCCAACCAAAGAATAAAAAAATCAACTTGTTTTTCATATCGAAAGTATTTTAGTCCAATTCAACATCACAGACCATCTGATAAAACCCAATATACTTCTCCGCAATAACCTTCCATGACTTCTCGCCCACGAAGTAATCATTTCGGATATTCTCAGTCATCTTTTCCCGTTTAGCGTCATCTTTCAGTAGCGCAATGATGGCCTCGGCAAGGGCATCCACGTCCTTAGGCGGCACCAGCAGGCCGGTCTTTCCGTCTTCCACCATTTCTCCCAAGCCACCCACATTCGAGGCCACAACCGGCTTGCAGAGGCTATAGCTCGTCATGATGACACCACTCTGCGTGGCATCGGTATAAGGACAAACAGACAATGCACAGTCCTGCAATAATCCTGCAAGTTCCTCCATGCCAACGTAACGATTGATAACCTTCACCCAATCTTCCTTTTCGTAGGGCTCAATATCGAAGTACATTTTGCCTCCACCAGCGATTGTCAAGGTAGCGTCAGGCACCAGCTCCCTCACTTTCACCATCGCCTTGCAAAGATACTCAATGCCTTTGTAGGGAGAGATGCGACCGAAGAAAAGGACGTTGCGTGACTTCTTCATTCCCTCGGGACTGACAAACGTACTGATGTTGTCGTATACACCCAGTCGATTGATAAGAATCTGCTCTGGCCGGACATGATACGTCTCGCAGAACAGTTCCTTCTGCTTGTTGTTGAGCAGCACAAAGTGGCGAACCATCCTCATCGCCATCTTATAGTTGAACATTTTGCGAGGCGTAACCTCTCCAGTATGCGGGAAAGGGTCATGCACCGTCAGCACCATCTTCTTGCCGAAGAACCGATAGAGCATCAAGTCCCACATCCCCAACATACAGTCGGTATGCACGATGTCGAACTTTCCTTTCTTGATGAACCTAACCACCTTGCCTGTCATCATCAACGACTGCAAGGAAGAGTCTTGCCTCACCGTCCTGTTGGCGATATAGACTTGGCTCATATCCATGTACTTCTCGTACGCCTTGAGTTCCGGGTATCGAGTGGCAGGTATGATATCATTCTCCGGAATCTGCTCCTTGATGTCGAAGAGCGTGCTCTTCAGGCTATAAGGAGCGAGACTGATGAGACAGGTCACGTCATGTCCAGATTCCTGCAACGCCTTCACCAGCGGGAAGTCGCAGTCGGCAAAGAACGGAGTGCTGTAATATAGGATTTTCATAGAAATATCAAATAGATTTTATAAAGGCCTTCGCCACTTCTTTCTTGGGAAGATTAAATAGGCTGATTTTAGAAAGCCACCATAGCATCCCTTTCATTCGCCCATTAGTCTGCATATCCGCGCGCATGTAACCGCCCACCGTCAATCGTTTCAATTCCGGCATTTTGTTGAGTGTCGCCTTTCTGAAGATTTCTTCCATGCCATCCGATGCCACAGGTCCTCGCCTTAACAGGTCCTCAACTCGAGACAACACATCAAACTGGATTTTCGCCTTTTCCCTATGATGACCACTATTCGATATCGTCAAGCTATTGACTCTATACTGGAAAACGGGAACCTGCGTATTGGCAACACCACCATCCACCGCAAGCGTATAGGCCGTAAGATCGTCACTGCCCCATGCCATCGGCATCTTCACATATCCACCTATCCGCTCAAGCGCCGACCGCTTGCAAAGCCAATCACCAATGTATTGCATCCTACTGTTTCGCAAACGGCCGCTAATCATCGAACACACGCCTTCCCTTTCCGGTCGAGCTTCCTGGATATTGTAAACCTCGCTATGCTCATTAATAATTTCAGTCATTCCGTGATAGATATTCAACCCAGGATATTTATCCATCAGCTTCGAATACTCTTCCAGGCAGTTAGACAACAATCGGTCATCGTCGCCCATGCAGATGACGTAATCTCCCTTGGCATGCGACAAGCAGATATTCCAATTGTCCACCACGTTTAAAACTCCGCAATTCTTCTCATTGCGATAATACCTGATTCTATCATCTTGAAACTTATCTACGACAGATTTCAAGTCCTCGGGTGAGGCATCGTCCACGATGATCAGTTCAAAGTCATTGTATGTTTGAGCAAGACAACTCTCGATTGCCTCGAACAAATATTTCTGCTTATAAGCAGGAATCAATATAGTATACCTCATGGCATTTTAATATTTGTTATATTCTTTCTTGACTTGATAGAATTATCTATCAAATATAGAATAATACACAAGGTCATAATGTGATGAGGTGAATATCCAAAATGATGCAGCATTACGGATGTCACCAACATAAACATCACATACATTTGGAGATAAACATCAATATATTTTCGCTTTGCGGTTATGTATATAAAAAAAGAAAGGACTGTAAGTACGTAAAAAATCCCATACCAACTATACATTCCCACTATTCCTATATCAGCACGGAAAAGACCCATATCCTGCATGTTTCCTATTTCCCGCCCATAAGCGGACATTCCCTCTACGCCATTGCCAAAAAGAATAGGGAGTATTTGCCCTTTGTTATATTCTATTCCATAAAAATCATAGGACAACAAACGAATATTATCTTCATTGATATCCTCGGACATTTCTATATAATCACCAAACAAGGATTCCATGTTGCAATATATTAGGATAGCAATAACTGAAATCATAAAAAAAGAAAAAAACTTCAATTTGTGCATTGCAAGCATAGCATATAAAAGGCACAGAACGGAAGCCGCCATAACTTGGCGTGTTGCTAACATATAAACACCAGTAAGCCCCAATATTATACCTGCTAAATATTTTTTGCGCGGCTTTTCCAAAAATCTTTGAAAGGAATAGAATAGTAATAGCAAGCCAAATTCTCTTCCTTCCATATTATAGCGATATATGCCATTTCTAATTTCAACATCATTGTCAAGAGAAGCTATCCTAGTTGCAAACCAAACTGTTGGGTAAGTGAATTGTTGTACGATTTCCATTATTACCCAAAAAAGGCCAAAGCAAACGCTCATTTTTAAGACTACTTGATAATCTATTTTAAGTATGTAAAGAATAAAATAAAACAAGTAAGTCAATGTGAACAAGGTCGCTCGGCTGCCCTCATTAACATTTTGGCCATGTATCGTAAAAGACCCTATGATACTGACAAATGGCAAAATCATTAGCAACAAAACAAATGAACGCATGCTGCTTCTTGGAATTCTCCTAAAATTGGCAATGCAATACACTAATAGCACCAATAAAAAAGCATTTGTCACTTGCCCTCCCAATGTTGGGTTCCACCCAACATAAGAGAAGCAACGTGAGAATAACAATATTAATGCTACGATAAAAATATATTTGAAATTCATTAAGAAATGCGTAAAAGATCGCAATAGAAAACTTTGAAATTCTGTTACAGGAAACTTTTAGTAAAAGAGTTTCTTAGCTTCTATAGCAGAAAAACATTATTTTTTTCCGGATAAAACTTTTAGGATTTTCCTAGGAACTCGGTAGGAATAAGTCCAATAGTTAAAATAATTTTTGATTTGTTCTTTCATTAGAGTTCCCCGAAGCGTTTTGTGTATGGCATATAAATAACCATGTTTCTTGCACAATTTCACAAACTTTCCATTCAACGGGTGTCTTTGAAAAGGATGAATTAATGAAGGCTTATACATTAAGCGTTCATTGTAGTCTCTTTCTACATTTACCAGCATCTTTGTACTTTCGGCTACTTTATTGTAGAACTCCTGCCCCTTAAAGGTATTTATTATGACAGATGAAACATTGTACGTTGGATAGGGAAATGGCTCCGTTTTACCCAATCCAATAAAGTCACCAATCGTTATATCGGAAACCCTCTCTGGTTTAGCATAATTACATGAAAAGCAATTTTCACGCATTGAGACACCAAGAAGAAAGCCCTTAATATAATATTGCTGAGTCTCATCAATGCGAAGCAATTTTTCTCGATAGTTGTCCCTCGGGAATAACTTTCGTCTGTCTTTATTCCATAAAGTCAGACGAAAGTTATTCCCGTCGTTACCTCTGAAACGTATATCAGCTATGTCTTTCAACTTATATTTTTCTGCCAGATATGCCACATCTTCCTTTAAATATCTTGTTGGGCAAACACCATGGCAGATTAAATCTACTGTTATCAGATTGTCATAAACTTTACGCAAAAATGTCTTTAAACCTGCAACTTGGCATGGAGTACCAACGAACAAGACCAATCTACCATGGCGAAGGAATGTTCTAACTTTCTTATATGTATCTTTCCCAACTAAACTTTGTACATAGCGAGAACCTTTGAAATGTTCCAACTCCGCCAAACTTTCTGTATAGGTCATGATTGGTGTCATCTCAGAGTTATACCTTGATCCGAAGACTACACCTCCTTGCTTGATAACATATTCAGACATACAAGTTCCAATTCCACCAGAAGCGCAAATTTTTCTTTTTTCTTTATCCTCTATCCATGACGCATAGCATTTTGATGGATAAGAGAATTTCAGATCGATATTATTGGGGCAGGATGATTTGCACAAGCCACAATTAACACAATTGTTCTCGTCAACTACAGGACGTACACACCCCATCTCATCTTCTTTTATGCTAATGCACCCATGATTGCATGCATTCACACAAGCGAAGCAACCTGTACATTTATCTTTTGGACATATATCCATATACTATTTCTTTAACTGTTTGAAATCTATAATTTTACAAAAATGCAATATAGCAATGTATGGAATCCCCCATACCATGGTCTTTAAAAGACAAACTAAAATATAAGCAACTCTTTCATTTATTCCTCTAAACATATCAACACTTATCGGAACTAAAGATGCAAAGATATAAACGACCACTGCAATAGCTGTAGGAACCACAAAGCAATGAATCATCTTTTTCCTACTAAGGCCCAATAGTTTCTTGTAGAACGAGATATAGTATAGACCAATAATAATGCACACATATATAAAGTATGCAATTATGGCTGAACCTACATTGAAGTATTTGCAAAGAACAATGTTTAAAAACATGGACAATAAACATCCCGCAGCTGTAACTTTCACCAAAAGTTTTGTCTTTCCATGAGCCAACACAAGCGCATTACCTGGGGTCGTATGCATTTGGAACAGCACAGTTACACACCAAATTATCATCCATGGAGCGAGATTGGAATACTCCGAACCAACATAAGCCGCCAAAACCTCTTTAGCGCAAAGAATGAAAGGAAAGCACATGAATGCTACCACAGCTGTAGTATATGTTGTCCACTTGTATGCGAACTGATGCATCGCATTCTCATCTTTTTTTGCTACCATCTCAGAGGTCTTGGGTAAAAATATACCTGAAAACGTTCCACCAATCATAATGATCAATTGAGGAACCACTTCGATAATTCTAAACTCAGCAACAGCATTAGCTCCATTCTGCGCAAACATGCTTAATAATATCGGACGAGATTGTGTAGCTGTCATCTGAAATAAAGAAAGGGCAAATATAGATAAGCTAAATGATATTACAGGCTTAAAGTCATCCCAATACCAGACTGGTCTATAACTATCAATAAGCCCATCTTTCTTACATTTAATTGCATACGGAACAAAGACCAGCGCGACCAAAAATGTCAAGAAAAAGAAATATGTAGTCAACTCAATTCTTGCATAAACCACACAAGCAACGAGGAATGCTTTCAATAAAGTTAGAACACATTGAACCTGCATAGTAAAACTCATTTGTTTGGCAGCAATCAAAAGCTGATTAAAGACAGTTGTCACCCAACTAAAAAGAGAAAACATCGCAATAATTAGTAAGCACGCCCTTATCTGCAAAAATTGGGTATGTGTGACAGAAAACATACTCTCGCCAAAGATAGCTATACCAACCAATAGCAACATGTTCATTATGGCTATAACGATATAAAAAGATATATTGGAACGAGCCACCCTAAAAACTTTAGCTATATTCCCTTCAGCTTTCCACTGTGAATAAAATTTCACGGCACCTGTATTCATTCCTAAATCCAACAGGTTCATATACCCATTACAAGCAGTAGCAATAGACAAAAGCCCATATTCTGCCTTTCCAAAATATCCAAGCAGCAACGGCACAGTTATAAAGCCTAAAACAGCATTTAAAATACGTGATAATGTGCTCCAAAAAAGGGAAGACACGTAATAATTATCTTTCATGTAACGCTCTAATTTTCAATTGCATTAATGAGATAATTCAAGGAGAATTTTCTGTCCTCTTTCAATTGCTTGTTTGAACATGAAAAATCTATATCATTGCCCCATTCTGTTGTTTTGTATGAATAGATTCGATTCATCAATTGATAATGTGTCAGCATATCATACAACCGGGAATTTTGTGATGCTTTATCTGAGTCCTTAAATCTCATGAACTCAACAAAGTTCTTGTTCAAATTGATGGATATTGCTGTTGCATGAAATGAGTCTGTACATACAAAAGAAGATTCTTTGATGAGTTTTACGAACTCCAAGGGGCCAGCATCATTGTAAATTCTTGCACCATCAATGGTAAAACCAGCATTCTCCGCTGCTGGTACAATGACAATGTTTTTTATTCCTGCAGCTGCTACAACTTTAACTAATTGCTCCTTATACCAGGGGTTATTGCCTATCAAATAGCAGAAAATATACTTTTGGGGCAAGCTTATCTCAATGGTCGCTTTTTCTGAGATGTCAACCCATTCCGAAGAGGTCAATAGAAAAGTGGGATCCAACACTTGAACCACATCCTTTCTGTTTAACAGTCTTGACGCAATATTAACCGCTGTGTTTTCTCTTAGCCCAATATGGGAAAACTTAGAAAGCAGCTTCTTTACTTGTGGTTTGTGCTCCTCTGGAAAATCTTGCAATCCAATACTGGAAGCATAAGCGACTCTCTTTGCATCACCTGCAAAATCAAGAAAATAAAAAGGATTGAAGCTGAAACGCGTATTCCAAATTTGGTCACTACCTGTTACAAACACATCTGTCTTTTTGACCAACCTGTTCAAATCTCTTAAAGAATAAATGGGTTTGCAGAAATTATAATTTGATTTGATAAAAAGTGCTAATTTCTTTTGTCTTAATGTCAGATGTGAAGAAATTATATGCTTTTTTATCCTTGCAAGGTCTATTCCAATCAAAGCCAGAAGCCATTTAATTCTATCCTTAAATGTAAATCTAACAGGTATGCCTTTTAGAAAGGACACATTATAACCTATCTTTTCCAATGCCTTATGCAAAGCAAATGACTGAAGCGATGTTCCATAATTTCCTCCGCCAAGCCAAGTTACTATAACTACATTCTTTTTAGCCTTCACTTTTACTGCCTTAATTAATAATCAAAATATTTTAGCCACTACTCAAAATATAATTAAAAGCGTGTTTACTAAATATGAAACACTTACACGTAAAGCAAATCTCTGTTTGAGGACAATCTTGTTTTCAAATCTACTATTGACATATCTTGCTATGTTAAGACACAATTTGGTTGTTCATTTTTGTGTTGGTCGCATCAATGCACTCAATATTGGATTCTTTACTATTATAAGTTTCTCTTCATAGTTCTTATGAAATAAAACAGAATACCAATCCTTGAAAAAGTCATCAACAAATAGGTCTGGTTTATATTGATAATCCCCCATTCTCATCTTAGACTCCTCACTTGAAAGCAATTTAATCTGTTCATCAAACTCTTCCAATGAAGAAAACTTCTTATCATATATATAAGGAAAATCTTGATACTCATTCACAGATGCAATAGCCTCCAACATATTACGCTTATCTTCATAATAATGAAAGTTATTCGCTATATGAAAATAATTTCCAACTTCAAGCCCTAACATAGCCGCAAAATATTCCTGCATGAAAGTGAAGTTGAAAATGTTGACTGCACTTGCTCCCCACAACATATCGTTTGAACGCATATAAACGGTTAAGTCAAGTTCCCCCGACTTTCCGTTTTTCAAAAAATGAAGTAATCGCGTACAGGGTATGTCTTTTGTATGTTTTATGTGACCATTTTCTTCTAATTCATCTTTCATCGTGTCATCAATATTAATGACGGCACGGCGAGTATTTGAGTCCTCTTTAAAACAACTCACTACATACTTGAATTGATCCACCCGCAGAGTGTCACTGGGCAACACGTCTGAAACCTGATAGTCTTGAGATTCTCCATTATAAGCACGAAGCCTTGAGCCATATCCTGCGCGCATAAACTTACCATCGTCAGAAAAATCAATCATACGACGTAAGTAATGAGTGATAAAGTCCATATTGTTTCTACCAGAAGCTAGCCACAAGGACTCGGCATAAGGTAAAGTAAGATTCCACTTCCTTTCAGAAATAGTAATCAATCTTGCAGTTGGTTGTGTAATCTTGAACACGAATGGTTCAGGAAGCTCATAACACTTCATTCCACGAGTCTCACGTACCACACCATTCTCCAATAGTAATAGCGATGATTTTACCAAGAAATCATTAATTCCTGCAAACTCGGCTGTAAACATAACTTTTCCTCGTTACAAAGTCTCCATTTAGGTGGAAACAAATAATTAATTGCCTTATTTGTTGGCTTATATTTTTGCTTGATTCGCTTGTTGCCAACTAAAAGTTCTGGTATTTTTGCGCGTAAATACTTATCCGTCTCGCAGAAACAATTCTGTAAATCGAGTAAGGTTGGATCATGGCCTCTCAATGGCTTAAAATGAGTAAAGCCATACTTAACTTGCAGTTCATTGAAATGCTTCTGAGTATAAAGAATAGCAGCCTCATAAGAATTCCCATGGGAAATGAAACATTTTTGGATGCCTCTAATAGCCCCAATGCCTGCGACTACAAAAGAGTTCTCATCGAAATTGACATAGGGAGTATAGTTGAAATCAATGGCATATTGATAAGCAAGGAACCCACCAAGAAATGAGCAACTTCTTAATAAGAGATAAACTTCTTCCAGAGATTTTGCTTTGAGTATTCTTGTAACAATACCTTCGCCTAAGAATTCTTCTTTGACCATCATTAACCATTTCTCATGCTTGGTTGACAGGTAATCATATCTCTTATGCGTGCCTGTCATCATGTAGGCGTTGTTAAAGATTGGGGCATAAGCCTGTCTTTCGCTTAACCAAAAACTGATCTGCTTGACATCAAAATGCCGGATAGTTATCTCTCCATATACCTGCTCAAGATACTCCCAGGTCTCTATCTTATTGAAGATCTTAAAGACCAAGACACGTAACAGCATGTCTTCGGGGCTGTAATTCTCCACCTTATTATATATCACATCACGAAGCAGGTATTGACTTACCCTATCGCACGCACGATATACATTGGTGAACTTATATTTCCGAAGAATAGAGTCATTCGTTAACACTCGTTTTTCTTCGCACTTTCGCCAAAACATGCTCATACGTTCCTGGATGAAATAGAAGTAATAACAGAAGACCTTATCGTTAGTGATAATGGGAACATTAGCTCTTGCCGTCATAACGCTTAAATGTATTAAACAGGCGAGGAAAAGCTATTATTTCGTTCTTCGGATAATTTGCTACAAGATAATCCCATAGCTCCATGCATTCTTCATAGGATACTCTCTTTTGCCCGACATAACGATGTAAACATCTGCGAAACTTTAAAGGGACATCAAACATACTCTTACCAAAATAGAAGAATTCTGTAGATATTAGGACAGCATCACTCTCACCGGTATCTCTTACCAGGTTATCCATATTCACCTTTCCTTTTGGAAGACTATGATGAGAATCTTCTTGAATCCAATTGCCATTGTCGTCATGATGATAAATATTGTCTCCATACATTGTCTTGACAGACCCGTTCATAACAGGGCGCTTACATAAATACTCCGGATTTTGCCAATATTCATCAAATGTAGTCTTCTTCGTAACCTTCATCATATAGATCAATTTGTTATTGAACTTTTTACTAGCGTTGCCAATAACAAAATCACCCACTTGAGCCCACTTTCTGATTCTCGCCTTACACGTAGCAAGTGATAAGAAACCGTTAAAAGGATTTGGTGCAAAACCATAATCGCGCTTAACCACATAACTATAACCTTTTGCCATGACTTGAGATTTTAACAAGTTGTTCTATTAGCACTTTCATAGCCCCTCGGCGTTCCGTTCGCATTACAAAAAGAAGACTTGCCTTTGATAGCTTCAATAATGGAATCTTTATTCCAACCAACTATCGCGTCAGCAAATTCGTCAAGAGCCAGAGGTATATCTGAATCTTTGGCTCCCCAAGTAAACACCCCAACAATACGTTTACCTTGCTTAGCTGCATTTTTCACCTCATAGTCAACCCAATCACTATCATGAGTTTTAGGTCCAATCAAGCATATTACTGTTTTGGCCCAAGAAATTCGTGTACGTAGAAGTGACTTGATATAATCTGGATTGCTAGCTCTATTGAACTTATCAGAAGTAACAGAACTGTTCTTGAACACAAAACTGGCACCAAGCAAATCCTTTAATCTCTTAATGTGTTCTTCATCCTCATGGAAGTGGCTAACGAACATGTGATTTTCTTTCGAACTCATAAAACTAATCAATTACAATTACAACAATATCTTTTAAATAATAATATCAGAAATACTACACCATTTAGAAGTGCTATCGTTCCATAGAGTGAGCAAATAGTTTTCGACCAAAATGATTCTGAATATGAATACTTCTGCGTATCATAAGAATGAGCATCCATTGAGAACAAGCGCACTCTATTTTTAACAACGTCATCATATAATCCTCGAAATTTTCTCTCCTGCTGGAGATAATATGCATCCAAAAACCAAAACACAAATATTGGAATGAACGCCACTAACAGAAACCAAGATTTCTCGCTATTCACAAATAATGCCATCAATGCAGAAATCAATGTTACCATCCACCCTTTTATCTTGAATGAATTTTCAGCCATACGATTAATCGCACTCTGAATATAATCCAAATGTTTTAACTGTTCTGTTGTCATAGCATTTAGCTATTTATGAGTTAACGTAAAACACAATCAAAGCAATAATCTTTAGGAAGATAAATTCCCCTGCATAGGAGCTATCTAATTAATTTCCACAAAAAACTTGTGGCATAACCAAGCCCTCGTGAGTATACCTGCAATGTTGACCATTCGCTTTTTGAGAGTATCCAAGCCTTATTTATCTTTATAGGCCATCACATAAGTCATCAGGGTCGAATCCGCTTGACAAGGTTGCTTTTAAGCTCTTCAGATAAGGCCTTACCTTATTTATATCTAAATACCCTTCTCTAAAAGCATGACTTATATAAATATTAATCGTTTCAAATTCTTTTGTAGAGTTTGCCCCCGTTTTAATTCCATCTATAATAAAGGCTTTGTTTATCGCAATATCTTCATCACTCTTTTTCTTAAAAGCAGTAAACAATTCAGGGATCTTGTTCCGGACTAAGCCTAAGATATAGCTCTGCTTACGGGGGCTAACTGCAACATAGTACATCGGCTTAAAAAGCGCGATACAACCTAGCGACAGATTATGCATTTTCTTAAATTGCTCGTCTAAGTCCTCTGAAACAAATAACTTATCATTTCTTTGATTGCCCAACACCATAGTATACCCGAAAAGAAATCCCAGTCTAACATCTATTAGTTTCATTGGCAAATTAGATGTCGTCAAGCTGTAACTATCATAATAGTCAACAAATTCCTCCAACAAAGGAACTAAAATATACTTATCAAAACCAGTAGGATCTATGTCATAATATAAGTCTAACAAATTGACATATCGTTGAATATTACTACTGTTATAAATTGATCTCAGAATATTTCCTTGGCCATTTTTCGCATCAATGCTGATAAACAAAGCTGCATAATACTCTTGCAAAGACTTATGCGCCCATTTATAATAAATTCCATCTTGACAGAACAAGGGAACGGAAGTCAGCAAATCCTTCAAGAAATCAGAGTTGGCAAAAGTGAATTTCATATAAGAGTCCTTCGCCTTACCAATGATATTCAGAATATCTTGCTTAAGAAATTCTACCTGTTGTTTTTTTTGACATTCATAGCC